>Ga0206819_10116_pt1 | contig 29742 bp, 22 predicted proteins | sample Alteio_BWOrgCont_87_FD_152855 | JGI IMG/M metagenome (GOLD analysis project Ga0206819, IMG submission 152855) | Enriched cells from forest soil in Barre Woods Harvard Forest LTER site, Petersham, Massachusetts, United States -... | ecosystem: Environmental > Terrestrial > Soil > Temperate forest >... | reverse complement strand
AAATATCTGAACGCTGATCTGCCTCACCACCCTGACACTGTTCGGGGCTCATGTAGTATGGCGTACCGACCACCTCTCCGGTCTTGGTTAAATTCAATGACTTGCCGTCGAGCGATCCCAGTTTGGCGATACCAAAATCCAACAACATTGCCGAGCGGTTTCCGCGCATGTCGTTGACCAACATGATGTTGCTCGGCTTGATGTCTCTGTGCAAAACATGGCTCTGGTGCGCGTGCGCAAGAGCATCAGCAATCTGGGCAAAGATTCTCGCGGCTTCTTGTTCGGATAGCGGTCCATTGCGTTCTATCTCTTCAGACAAGGTCAGGCCTTCGACGTATTGCATCGCCAAGTATGGTGTGACACCGCCGCTGACGAACAACTCGTAAATAGCAACCGCATTGGGATGCGAAAACGCACAGGCAGCCTTGGCTTCCTGGCAAAACCGCATTAATTGTTCGTTCGAAATATCCGGCGAAGCAATCATTTTGATTGCCACCAATCGGCCGGTGGTCAACTGTTTCGCCTTAAAGACAAACCCCATGCCGCCTTCGCCAATCAGACTCAAAAGCTGATAGCGCTGCTCTATTACTGTTCCCACTAATTTTTCGGCAGCAGTCCGCGAACTGCTTGGCGCAGAATCATTAGTTTGCACCAAATGCAGATCTTGCAAGTCTTCAAATTTTTCGAAACTTGGCACTTAAGATTCCCGCCGGCCCGCGACTAACTATATGCCACATATATCTTCATTCGCTGACTGACCAGAACACGTAGCGATATATTGACAACTGGCCCCCTTAATGGTTTAGAACAAACATTCTTAACTCAATGAAATCAGCTATTATTACGGTTGTCAGTAGTTTGTGCAATTTTCATCAAGGGAACAATAGCAGTACGCCACAGGTCAAAAAGCGCTGTGGCTGTACCTAATAAGCAGTGCAGCCAGTTTTATGGGTCAAACTATGAGACCGTCACGAGTGCTCAAAATTTATTACGTCGCTACCTTCACTATCGGCACGCTGCTGACATTGCCGGTGGCACATTGGGTGCAAGTTCAAGAAGTGGGAGCGCGCGGAGCTGCCATCATGGCTCTTTGCTGGAACGTGCTATTCGTTATGGTGCTACCGCTGGTGATGGACTGGGCCGAGCGTCGTTATTTCAAAGCACGCTTCATGGCCCTCGAAGAAGTGGCAAAAACCAATCCTGAGCTCGCCAGCGTCATTTCCGAACAGTGCAAAAAGCTTTCAATTCCGGGTCTGCGATTCGCGGTCGTCGATACTGCCGGCGAAGAGCTGTTTTCTTATGGATTATGGCGGCACAATCCGCGCCTGGTCGTGCCCGGCACATTTCTTTCGTCCGAGCCTAAAACCAACGTGATTCCCAGCGTTGAGGCCGAGCTCAGCCGCTTCGCCACCCAGGACCACACTTTCGTATTCCTGATTTTCACAGGCATTCAGATAATTCTGCTCACACTGGCCTACTTTTTCCTGCATTAGCCACAGCGGGCCCGGTCTTGGTCTTTACCGGTCATCGAGAAGAGATGACGTTAGACCTGCTAACCATCAGGCAAGGCAATCTAACCGTTATTCCATCGCAGATCCTGACTGAGAGGCGAGCGTTAAGCTCGCCAGCGACGAGGGAACAATGAAAAGAATGCCGGAAGATTCTTGCTGATTCGCCCATGGATCAAACAAGTGATGAGCTGAAACGACAACCGGCAGTCATGCCGGATTCGTCAATGCGTTGATGCGTTGACGTTATACAAACAGTCGATGGTTGGACAAGCGCAAGATTTAACTTATGTCGAAGAGCAAGCCACCAGAGCAAGACTGTAAAAGCGCTTCCGCTCCATCTGTCTCAATTGTGGGTTCAGAGTCTACCGAAGTTGCCAATGCAACTGCAACAGGGAGCGGGGTCGCCGATTCGCTACTCGGTCAGACGATTGGCGGACACTATAAAATCCTCTCGCTGCTTGGACACGGTGGCTTAGGTACGGCATACCTTGCGCAACATCTGCTGCTAGGTGCCCGAGTCGTAGTGAAATATTTGCACCAGGAGAAGCAGCATGATGCCATAGCGGTGGCACGATTTCGGCGAGAGGCGGAGTCGACGATGGGCTTAAGGCATCCAGCTATTGCAGCAGTCCAAGATTTCGGAACTGATAAGGGTGCCTTCTACCTGGTCAGTGAGTACGTTGAAGGGCAGACACTGGAAAGCATTTTGCAACAAGAGACAAAGCTTGAGCCAAGTCGAGCTTTTTCAATTTTGAAACAGGTGGCTGAGGCGCTTGCAATTGCACATTCAAAGCAAATCATTCATCGTGACATAAAACCTTCAAATATCATGATCTGCGAAACCCGCGATCAGCACGGGGCAGAGGCGGTGCAAGGAGAAGCGAGCAGGCGTCACGAGCAAGTCAAGGTCATTGACTTCGGCATCGCCAAAGCGCTTGACGAACAATCGGCGAACCTGACTCAAACAGGTGAGATCTTCGGCACACCAAACTACATGAGCCCGGAGCAGTGTCAGGGCGCACGAGTTGATTGCCGCTCCGACATATATTCGCTTGGTTGCGTAGCATATGAAATGTTGTCAGGCAAACCGCCGTTTGTGGCAGACAGTGCCATTGAAGTATTGATGAAACACATACACGACAAGCCAGTGCCATTAAATTCGGTGCCTGGCTATAAAGAATTGAATAACGTAATCGAGATCATGCTAAGCAAGACCCCTGAGCACAGGTATTCATCTTGCGCCGAACTCAGTCAAGATCTCGATTCGACCGAGCAAAGCCGACCAATCGAGCGCAAACCTGTCAGACGAACAAAGCACCGATTGACTAAGTTCATACTCGCCGGTTTAGCGATGCTCCTGATAGCTTTTGTCTGCCTGATCATGGAATTCTGCGGGCATGACGTCGAATACTTCACCCGGCAAATCGCCCGCGATCCGGGCGAAGCGCCAAACTATTTGGCACGAGGGATGCTATACCAAAAGGCAGGCTTAAATCGCCCCGCAATTGCAGACTATTCTAAGTACATCGAGTTAAGACCCAAAGACCCGTTTGGCTACAGGCGGCGTGCTCAGGCTTACCGGAGAACTAACGAGTACCAAAAGTCAGTGGCCGACTTGGATGATGCAATCACTCTTACCAATGATGACACGGTGACGCAACCTGCACACCGGTCGGACGAATTGCTCAAGATCTACATCGACCGCGCAGTGGCCGAAAGGATGTTGGGCAATTACGACATGGCGATTGCGGATAGCACTAAGTCGTTGGAACTGAACCCTGGCAATACGGACAATAATCAAGTTCCGGCCTACTTAGCACGAGCGCAAGCTTATTATTACACTGGCCGGTTTAAGGAGGCTCTTGCTGATCTCGACAAAGCTCTCCCATTGGCGGATCACGTTTCAAAAAACGGACCCGGATCAGAACGACTCGGTATTTGGTTGTTGCAAGCGAAAATTCAATTGAAACTCAAGAACTACAGCTCCGCAGCCGCGCACGCCATTATGAGATTGGACGAGGATCCCAAATCGGTGGAAGCTTTGGTTGTGAGGGCCCAGGCATATGCTCGGCTTGGGCACCAGAACTGGGCGCTTCAAGACATTAACGAGGCGCTGACAATAACGTCAGGCGACAAGGAATTGAACGATATCCGTGGTCGAATTATCAGTGGTAACTACTCATGGTAAACGACGATCATGGTCGACCAGCAATTCAAAGACGAACCGAATAAGTTAAAGGCAGCAGGTCCGGATCTAGCCGCTGTCGACGGCGGCGGGTTTGCAGCGGAGACCGAGCCGGATTTGAAGAAAACATCTGATTCGTTCATGAGCGAATCCGCCATGAGCGAATCCGAGTCTTCTGAAGAAGCTGGATTGATGCCGGGGCAAATCATCGGCGAGCACTTCGAGTTGATTGCCCTGATCGGTAAAGGCGGTCTGGGGGCAGTCTATAGCGCTCGGCATATCTTGTTGAATACGACCGTAGCGATCAAGTTCATTCTGCCGCACTTATATGATTCAAAAACATTGATACGCTTTCAACGCGAGGCTCAGGCATGCGCCAAGTTGAAGCATCCATATATAGCCGGAGTTTACGACTTCGGAGTGCATGAAGATCGGCCCTACATTGTGATGGAATATGTCGATGGAACTCCGCTGAATGAGATCATCGACACATCAGAGACGTTGACGCCAGAGCGCACGCTGCGCCTTCTGAAGCAAGCGGCCGATGCTCTGGCACATGCTCACAGCATGAAGGTCGTTCATCGCGATGTTAAACCGCACAACATTATGGTCTGCAATACGAAAGACGGCGAAACAATTAAGCTCATTGACTTCGGACTTGCCAGAATGATCGAAACCGAGGCAAAAAATAACCTTACGAAGAGCGGAGAGGTCTTCGGCACACCAAACTACATGAGCCCTGAGCAATGCAAGGGAATTGCAGTCGACGCTCGCACAGATATCTATAGCCTGGGCTGCGTTGCTTACGAAATGTTGTCCGGCAAGCCTCCCTTCACAGGTGATACGCCACTTCAAGTGCTAATGCGGCACATCACCGAGCCTGCCGAACCTCTGAATTTAGGCTTCGCTCAGGAATTCGTCGGGCTGACGCATGTTGTGGACCGTGCACTCTTGAAAGATCCGAGCCATCGCTATCAAACAGCACAGGAAATGTTGAATGACCTGGAATTGATCGGCAAGGGACGCAAGCCGCACATGAGCTTTTACCATGGTGCTGCCAGGCTCCAACGGCTAGCGAGAAAAAGAACACGGGCAGCGCTATGGTCGTTGAGTGCGGCACTGCTGGTAGTGGCGCTATCTTTACGTCTAGCTCCCTCGTTGGTGCAATACCAACATAAAGCTGCCTTCGACGCGCTAACCCAAAAAATCAATGAGTATCCGGACAGTCAACAAAATCAGGCGAATTACTTGACCCGTGCGCACATCTACAGCGAAAGAGGGGAATATGACTCAGCTCTCTCTGATCTAACTGACGCTGCGAGAGTCGGGCAGCTCGACTCTCGCGGCAACTCGTTTAAAGCTGTCTGTCTTGAGCAGGTCGGTCGGTTCTCCGATAGTGCAGATGCTGCTTCGTTGGCGAGTAGGATGGACGCCAACAATGCTGAGGCTTATCGCTTGCTTTCACTCGCTGAGAGCCATCTTGGAAAATACGACGATGCTGTGCGCGATGCAACCATTGCGATCGTGAAAAGTGATCTGGCTGATTACAATTACAATTCCAAGTTCTATTCTCTGGTGACTCGTGCTCGGGCATACAATCAATTGAAACGCTTCGCCGACAGCCTCCAAGATTTAAGCCTGGCGATAACTCTCATACCGCATAGCGCTCCACTATCTCAAGCCGACAAAAATCAGATAGCACTATGCTTCACTTGTAATGCAGAAGCCGAAGACGGGCTGAATCGGCTGCAAGATGCCCAGAAAGATCTGAGCAATGCTATTCAATACAATCCTGCAAACGCTCGTTCTTTTTTGATCAGTGCTGATGTTGAAGAGAAACTAAATCAAAATGCAAAAGCCAAGGAAGACTTGGAGCAAGCGCGATTGCTCGATCCGACTATCGAACAAGATGCATTGGCAAAGACCGTGGAAAAGCGCCTCGAAGCGCACCGTTAAAAGTCGTCGAGGTCAGATCTTCTCTTCGAAGCTGCAAGATTGAAACACGTCATAATTCGCGCCCTGCTTCCAGCCATCAGCGCTGCACCCGGCTTTGAGCGCCAATTGCGAAAGGGTCTGCTCCAGGGTCCAACCAAACTCAGTCGCCACCGACGGCAAAAATACGGCCTGTTTGCCATCTTTATACAAGAGAACGCCGTCTCGACCGATGACGATTTCATCTTGCGACCGCACCCGCTTCGGGGGCGTCAATACGTTAATGTCGATCTGCAGATATGGCAATTCGTCAGGTGTCACGTTCTTAAATCGATAGTCGCGCGACGCTGCTCCGATGGCGTTCTCGATTACCGCCTGCAACAGTGGTTTTACCGGCCAGATATAACCGATGCAACCACGCAATTCCTTTTCCGCACCATGCACGGTGCGTTCTTGCTCAGGCGCAGGTCGTTTGTACAACGTGACGAATGCGCCCATCTGTTTGCGCATCACCGGAGTGATCAAGTCCTGAATTTCCTCAAGCGAGAGTTCGCGGCGTTCCCTGACAAAGGTCTCGAGTGCACGCCGGGCAATTTTGAGCAGCGCATCTTTGTCCGCATCGGTGAGATCGACCGTAGCTGCAGCATTCTCGGTCGGCCAACCCTTTTGCTCGCCGGCGCTGCTGAAAGCAATCGCTAAGTACGAGACTGAATTCTTGTCGTCTTCGACAATGCTGTCTTGCGATGTGCGGTAATGCAAAAGGCTTGCGTGTGCGCCCTCCGGTAATAAGGCCAATAACAGAGAGCAAGGGAAAAAACCACATATGGTGTCTTGTGTTCGCTGACGAAATGCGAGAAACGCATCAAGATCTCGTTTGTTCATGCAATCAAATGCCTGCGAATCGAGCATACGAATACCCTCTCGCACATTCTCTTCAAACGGCTCGTACTGATAGCGCGGGCCGTAGTGAGTAAAATCAGAGCTGACCACGACCAGATCGCTTGTCTCGATGTACCGGCGCAAGATCTGCGCCATCAACTGCACTTCGCTGCTGTCATTGAGAGCACCGACAATGATCGGCACGATCTTCACATCGCCGAAAGCCTGCTTGATGAACGGCAATTGCATTTCCAGAGAGTGCTCACGCCGGTGTACCTCGGGCATGACAGCGAAATTGCTGTAGCCGCGTAAAGCATCGATAATATCCTTATCGACGCTAAGATCACCCAAGGGCGTCGCGAAGATCTTCTCAGCCGGCAAAGCCGCCCCTTGAAACCCGGCATAATGACTGGGTCCGAGCAAGAACACTCGCTTTACCTTACGATTCGATTTGGCGGCATCATACGCGTATGCGGCAGTTTGTCCTGAAAACATAAAACCGGCATGCGGTACGACAATCGCCATAACAGCGCCATCTATTTTCTCGTTATGCGAAAACGTAGGCTCAACCGGCGTCTTTTTCAGATCATCATCCGCGGTTTGCAAAAAACGCAGCAGTTGCGCCTTTAGCTTGGCTGGATCTGATTCGTACCAGGTTCCCGCAAAGGTCGCGCGACGCTTGTCGGACCATGATAGGGTTGCTTTGCTGAAGAAGTTTGACATCAGTATTGCCAGGGATTGATGCAGCGAGAGCAGATATCCATATCAGTATTCTGCTGTTGTTTCGTTGCGAATCCAATCGCTCCTTCGAAAGGTCAGTCTTTACTTAGAACCTGCTGGGGTGCCGCCAGGAGCGGCGCTCGGAGCCTCTGGTTTTGGCGGCTGATGGGGATCCATGCGCGTCAAAATGTTTGAGCTGCTGTCGCCGTGTGGATCAACTTTCGACAAAAAGGTCAGGGTGACATTTGCACCCTGGCTCAATCCCGCCGGCAATGCCTCGAACGGTTCAGATTTTGAAACGGCATCGGATGCCGACTGCTCGGCTGGATCGCATTTCGGTGTGCTCTCCGCCTTGACGCTGTTGACTCCGCCATCCGGCGCCATATCAATTGTGACAATGACGCGATTGTCGCCGTCAGGCATCAACCAGAACGACTGCAACCTGCCCCGCAAACGATTGAGGTATGCATTCATCGCCTGCGTCATCGCGCCATTAGAGGGAGAAGCTTTCACAGGCGCCGGCTTGCTTTTGACAGACGGAGCCGGAGCCGAAAATGCACAAGGCGCAGCGCTCAAACCCAAAATGAGCGATCCGGTCAGTGAAGCTCGAAATGAATTTTGCAACTCGACACCTGTGCAGAACATTCAATCTGCTGGAATATTACAGCAAACCAGCCAATCCGGCGAGGGCACGGAGCGAAAAGAGGAAACAAAGCCAAGGCAAGGCGCAATTTTATGTTTTAGCCCCGCCAACCGGCACCTTCTCCCGAAAGATGCCAAATGACGATGTGTAACCATGCAAAAACGTCGTGCCGCCGACGGGGCCGATCTCGCCGTTGCAGAAGAAGCCGCCCAGTGGAATTTCGCCAAGATACTGGCGAAAACAGTCGCTGTCATGATTGGGCTCGCCGTATAGATATTTGCCGCGCCCCAGGCAGGAAAATAGCAGCGCTCCTGCCGCCTCGGCACTGACCTCGGCGTGCTGATCCGTGTAGCGTTTGAGCATCATCTTCAAATCATCAGCGGAAGTCGCCGCATCTCGCAAGTGAAATTGTACGCGCCGCTCGTTGCGCAGGATTTCGCCGATCACCAGTGAGCCTGTGCGCGGCTCGATGCTCAAGATGTTGCGCACCAGGAAATCTCCGACCTTGAAATCGTCTTTAAACTCATCCATCACCACACCAAGAAAAAGCGAGTTGCGCGCCAGCTCGCGGTCGTTTTCCGGCAGGCTCTCCAGCACATCTTTAAGCGCATGCACAGCCGGTTTGCCGTCAAGTTCCATCAAAAAATTGTTCTGGCATTTTGTCACACTGTATGTTTTACCGATCGGGCGACAACCCTGAGCTACTACGGCGTCCACTTTCACATTGCCGCTGATGCAGGCACCAACAGCGCCTGTGCGATAGAGCTTGTCATCGCAAAACAAGACATTGGCACCCGGGCGATTAGCGCCGCTGGCCAAACCACCCAACTTGACCGAACGCGGAAAAGCAAAATCCAGACCCTGTACGAGCGTGTCAATCTTAAAGGTAAATGGATCCGGCAAAAGAATAAAACCTGGCTCAGTACCGCCTTCAATGCCGATCAGGTTTTCCCACATCGCCGGTGAATCATCTAGATCGGGCAAGTCCTCATCTTCGAGGTGAAACGTTTTGATCTCGACGCCCGGTAAAACTGCTGCGGTCAAAGCCACCGCCTTCTGCCGCTCTACTTCGATGCCGCCGCCGATCAATCCGCCGGCGGAACAGCCGATAAAATGGCTGGCACCAAGTTCTTTCTTCAACAATGCAGCAACGTGCTCATACTCCTGTTGAAAGTGCGGCGAAATGAACAATACGGCAAAGTCAGGCACACTGCCGGCAAGCTGAAATCGCACCTTCTCCACGACATCGCTTATGTACTGGCGCGCGCCACCGTACCGGCGATTCTCTTCATCAAAAGTAACCGCCGAGCCCCACTTCATTGGTCGGCCTCGTAGTCGATATCGATGATCTCACCCTGGTTGCCCTGGGCGTCAGGAAAGCGCACCGCCGCACCACCAGTGGTGCCGGGATAATATGAGCCGGTGCGAATGGACTTCGATTCGTCTTCAAAGTGCTGGGCAGCCTCCTTGTCCCCAAGCCGGGCATGCAAGCGAGAGAGAAGCATAAGGCTGTCCGCCACCTCACTGTGATTCGGTCCGAAAATCTTTCTTTTTAGATCGGGCACGGTTCGATAGAATTCTGCCACATCAAGGGTGGCAGAAGCGAAATCTGCGGTAGCAACAAAGTAATCGAAATCCTTGAGTAGCTCGTCGGACGGATTAGCAATCTTAGAGCGCCAGTAATTGACCATCTCCTGGGCAATGGTTCGCGCTTCCTTCAGCTTGTTCTGCTTGGTGTAGGAGTCGATCAAATGCACCAGACAGCTGGACCGCTTGGTGAAGTCGCCGTCCGGTCCCAGCATCTCCAAAGCTCTCTGCAGCGCATACTCTTGCTCTACATAGTTGCCTCGCTGTCTCTCCAGATGCCCCTGGCGCAAATATTCATCAGCCTTCAACTCATCCATCTTCGTGCCACCCTTGCCCTGCATCACCAGCAAAATTACCGATGTTACTGCGACAACTGCTACCAGTACGATGGACAGGGTAGTGTCGATGTGAAACATGTTTTTGCCCTTGCCTGTGGGTCTTAACCGACGTGGATGGTGGGACGCCGCTTGGGATTGGGTTCGAGCTCTCGCAAGATTTCGCGAGTAACCGGGGCCGTTTCTCCCTCACCAAAGAAGATGTACTTAAAAATGTAACCGATCGGATTGCCTTCAGTCCAACCAAAATAAGCGTGAGGAATCGTATTGGTGTAATCGCGCACATGCACGAGCAAGGCGGCGATGGCGTTGGGTATAGCCGGGCTCGAGCATTTGATTACTTGAAACCCGTCGATCACCTCGCCCTTCAGTTCCAAACAATCTTCCATGAAATCAGAAGCATCTTTCAGCCGCACTTCGAGGAAAATGAAGTTGCCCTCCGGCGCTTGAATGCTGTGTGTTTCTCTTGCTTCCTTTTCCTTGGTGGCGTAATCGGTGCCTCCCGGCCGGTGAGCAAGTATGCGAACCTGTCCCATGAAGCTACTTTTCGCTTCGTCGATAAATCGCTGAGCCGTTTCATCAAAAACGATCTTCTGCACACGCAACTCGGTCGCCCGGGCCGCGCGCGATATCAAGGAGGCGGAGAAGATAGTCAAAATGAACAAGGTGGCGATCTGCAGCCCTTCCGGGCGCTCGATACAGTTGGTGATTGTCGTATAGACAAATACGACGAAGATGGGCAAAAACATCCACCTTTGTCGTGGGCTGGTTTTCCAGGCGCTGAGCGTGCAGGCTAAGGCGGCTGAAGTCATCAGAACCAAAACCCCAGTCGCGTAAGCACCGCCCTGCGCATCGACGTCAGCTTTGAACCACCAGGTGACAATAAAACCAACGGCGGTGAAGAAAACAACGAGCGGCCGCGTTGCCCGCGCCCATTCAGGCGCCATGCCGTAACGCGGCAGATAGCGCGGAACGAGATTGAGCAGACCCGTCATCGCCGATGCTCCGGCGAACCAGAGAATGAGAATCGAGCTGATATCGTATGCGGTGCCCCCAAAAGGACCCAAATATTGGTGCGCCAGGTAGGCGATAGCGCGGCCGTTCGCTTCTCCGTTTTCGGCGAATTTCTCTTCGGGAATGAGCACCGTAGTCAAGAAGGAAGTCACCAGTAGAAACACGCTCATGATTACAGACGCGGTGATAAGCAGTTTGCGGGTGTTTCTGATGCGTCCCTCCGGTTGCTCAGGATCATCATCAGCGTTTCCTTTCACCAATGGCATGACGGCCACACCGGTTTCGAAGCCCGACATTCCCAGCGCCAATTTGGGAAAGAGCAAGACGGAGATCAAAAGCATACGCGCCGGCGATCCATGCCTGACGAAAAGGCGATGCCACCAGTCTTGAATCTGCAAAGTATCGTTCGGCAACTGCGCCGAGGCCACGACTACGACGATCGCGTTGAGAAACAGATACACGCCGACCAACAAAACCGAAATACCGATGGCCTCGCGAAATCCCATTAAGAAGACGCCGCCCAGAAGAAGCAGGAGCAGGAGGGTCATGCCCATTTTGTTTTGCAGGAAAAAAGGCGCGTATTTCGACATCGGGTTTTGCGCCACGTGAGCCGCTGCGTCAGCCGCTGACAGCGTGATCGTGATGATGAAATCTGTGGCCGCGAATCCCAGTAAGCACAAGACCAAAGCCTTGCCCTTCCACCCCCCCAGAAGATGCTCGAGCATCGAGATGCTGCCCTGTCCGTGCGGGCTTTCTCCTGCCACTCGATTGTAGACCGGCAACGCGCCAAGCAATGTGAGCAAAATGAGAATGATCGTGGCAAAGGGCGACAAGACCCCGGCAGCGAGAAACGCAATCCCGGGCGCGTAGCCAAGTGACGAGAAGTAATCGACGCCGGTCAGACACATGACTTTCCACCATGTGTCCTGATGATCGCTGGACTTCTTGTGACTTTCACGAATACCGTGAAAGAACCAGCGCCTGAATCGATTTTGTAAACTGAGCGAACGTCGATCGAGCATATTGAAGCCAATAACGAAATGAGACCATTTCGTATAACTGGACAAAGCTACCACTAGTAAGATCCTTTGACCAGTCTTGTTTTAACCGCTCCGGCGGCTTCTATTCCTCACCGCTCCGCTCGGATCCTCCGCTTCGGCTGCGACTGCTCCTCGCCGCCTCACCTGCGCTGCAACTTAGTTTCTGTACATTTTGAAACGTTTTTGTAGACCGATCAGTCCAATCAAGCAGGCCCGGAAAGCCGATCAGCAGCAAGATTACAATTGTTGCAAAAAGCGCCGGCATTCGGCCCCCTGAACGCTGCGCAGTCCGCCGGTGGTTATTCCAGACCGGGCTCGGTCATTTTGAAGGGATCGAGCAGCCGTTCCAAATCTTGCGCCGATAACTTGGTTTTCTTCAGGGCCACTTCGCGGATGGTTTCGCCTGATTGGAAAGCATCGTGCGAAATTTGAGCGGCGAGATCGTAGCCAATTTCGGGAACCAGGGCGGTGCACAACGACAGACCGCGCTCTACCAGCTCGGGTCCGCGCGAGGTAGCCTCCAACCCGTCAACGCATTTGGTGCGGAAATTGTCGACAACTGTCGACAATAGAACGATCGATTGCAGAAGATTGTAGGCGGCGACCGGCATCATGACATTGAGTTCGAAGTTGCCTGATTGCCCGGCTAACGAGACTGTGACGTCGTTGCCAATCACCTGAGCTGCCACCATGCACACCGCTTCGGCAATGACCGGATTGACCTTGCCGGGCATGATCGAGCTGCCCGGTTGAACTTCAGGCAGAGCAATCTCCGCTATGCCGGCGCGTGGTCCGCATCCCAACCAGCGCACGTCGTTGGCGATCTTGATCAGGCTGACGGCGATCGTTTTTAGCACACCCGAGGTTTCCACGACTTCGTCAAGCGTGCTCTGGGCCTGGAAATGATTGGTTGACTCCGTCACCTTCACTCCGCCCTGCTGGGAAAGTTTAGCCAATACTTTGCCGGCGAATTCTCGGCGAGTGTTGATGCCGGTGCCAACGGCCGTGCCGCCAAGCGCAACCTGAGCCAGACGCTCTTCGGCAAATGTCAGCCGTTCAACGGCGCGCTCCATTTGTCCGGCGTATCCGAGAAACTCTTGACCCAGGCGGATCGGCGTCGCATCTTGTAAATGCGTGCGTCCGGTTTTGATCACCGGCATCAATTGATCAGATTTCTCTTTCAGACTTTGAGCGAGCTTGGAAAGCGCCGGTTTGAGCCGTTCTTTGATGTCGATCAGGGCGGCGACGTGAATCGCTGTGGGAATGGCATCGTTCGACGACATACCGTGGTTGACGTGATCGTTAGGGTGCACCAGATTGCGATCGCCGCGCTTACCGCCGAGAAGCTCGATGGCGCGATTGGCGATCACTTCGTTGGCGTTCATGTTGGTCGATGTGCCCGAGCCGGTTTGAAAAATATCGACGACGAACTGGTTGTCGAACTTGCCGTCGGCGACTTCCATCGCTGCTTCCTTGATCGCTTTCGTTATCTTCGCATCGACATCGCCGAATTCTTCATTGACTTCAGCAGCGCAATGTTTAATCAAGCCAAGGGCACGGACAAACGAGCGCGGAAAGCGCAGGTCGCTGATGGGAAAATTCAGTACGGCGCGTTGCGTGCTGGCGCCGTAGTAGGCTTGCGCCGGCACATCCATCGTGCCCATTGAGTCTCGTTCGACGCGCGTTGACTCGTTCACGACCATCACTATCCCTGGCTCAATTGAGCCGATAAAACGCCTGACCAACGGCTAACCTGCGAGTGTACACTGTCGTTTACACAAATTCGGCGACGATAATCATTTGCCAAGAATGCGTGCAACGCCCACTCGTCAACGGCAGCAGCAAGATTAAAACTTCACAATGATTGACGGCCCTGTCGATGTTAAACACTTACATTCAAATTAGGTTCGACAAGGAATCGATTACAAAGGAAGGTACGAGGAAAACCATGAACATGTTGAAAACGATAATGCTGATGGGCGTTTTGACAGCGATCATCGTTTCACTTGGTTATTTCTTTGGCGGTCGCACTGGTTTGATCATGGCTTTCTTTTTTGCCATCGCCACGAACTTCGGTGCCTACTGGTTCTCCGCGCCGATGGCATTGGCGGCTAATAATGCACAGCCGGTATCGCGCGAGCAGATTCCGCAGCTGTACGAAATTGTCGAGCGATTGGCTAGTCGGGCAAAAATGCCAGTGCCCGATATCTACGTCATTCCTACCGATGCGGCGAACGCATTCGCTACCGGGCGCGATGTCAATCACGCGGCTGTTGCGGTCACCGAAGGAATCATGCGCGAGCTCAACTGGGACGAGTTAGAAGGCGTATTGGCGCATGAGCTAAGTCACGTACGCAACGGCGATATTCTGATCTGCAGCATTGCTGCCTGTCTGGCCTCCGTCATCACGATGATCGCGCACTGGGGCATGTATATGGGCGGCGGCTCCAACGATCGCGAACGCGGCGTCAATCCAATCTTTGGACTGATTTTGATGATCGTCGCACCAGTGGCGGCGCTGTTCATTCAAATGGCGATCTCGCGGTCGCGCGAATTCGAGGCCGATGCAAGCGGCGCACGGTTGTGCGGCAAACCTGATGAATTGGCCGACGCATTGCAAGACATCGAGCAATCGGCTCAACAGCGACCGATGCAGACTAATCCAGCGTTTTCATCGCTCTACATAGTTTTGCCCAACCCTGGTGGGATCTTCGCCAGCCTGATGTCAACACATCCGCCGACGGCCGAGCGCATCAGGCGCCTGAGAGAAATGGCGCGGCATCCTGATTAAGCGCTCCGTCAGCTCCCTCCGGTCGCCTCCTCCGCGCGTATTTCGCTTCGGCTGCGACGGCTCCTCGCCGCCTTGCCTTCGCTGACTTAGCTTATTAAACCAGGCCTTCACGCATGGCTTTGACGGCTGCTTGGGTGCGATCCGACACAGCCAATTTTTCCATGATGTGCCGCATGTGTGTCTTGACAGTTTCCACGCTGAGAATCAGCCGATCAGCGATCTCTTGATTGCTTAGTCCATCAACAACCAGTCGGAGCACATCAAGTTCTCTCTGGGACAATGGCGAGCTGCCGGCAGCCGGTTTTGCGGCGGTTGCCTCGCCATTAGCGGCTTGTGCCGGCGGCGTCAAGGTGGCAAGGGTGCGCAGCACCCGGCTGGCGACGCCGGGATCGAGCCAGGCAACGCCGTCAGCCACGGCGCGAATAGCCATGACCAGCTGTGAGCCGGAGACCTCTTTCAAGCAGTATCCATCAGCACCGGCTCCCAGGGCAGCAAAAATATCGCGATCGTTGTCATGCGATGTCAGCATGATCACCCGCGTTCCCGGCGCTTCTTCTTTGATGCGGCAGGTCGCGTCGATCCCGTCCATCAAGGGCAAACCTATGTCCATCAGCACTACATGCGGTCTCAGCTCGACCACCTTTTTCACAGTGCCTTTGCCGTCTTCAGCTTCACCCACAACGCGAAATCCGGGAATGTGCTCCAACGTCAATTTGAGCCCAACTCGCGTGATCTCGTGGTCTTCGGCGATGAAAATATCAATGGTTGGAGTGTCGGCAGTTTCCAAGAACGCACTTCTCAAAGCAACAACGGCAATTTTAGCAGGAACGCAAAATACGGTCGGATTTCCCATTCACATGCATTCTATCAACGTCAACGAACAACCGGGCTTAGTCTCTGGGAAAGAGCAGGCACATCCAGGTGCTTAACTTTGCAAGAGCCGCTTCAGTACTTTGCCGGTAGAATTTCGCGGCAGCGCTTGAACAAACTCGACCAGCCGCGGCACTTTGTACTCTGCCAGTGAGGCGGCGCAAAATGCTTTGACTGTATCTTCGTCCAGCGTTTTGTCAGGGCGCAAGGCGATGACGGCCTTGACCCGCTCGCCCATATACTGATCGGGAACGCCCACGACGGCGACTTCCGCCACTTCGGGTAAGCGCATGATCACGTCTTCGATCTCGCGTGGATAAATATTCTGTCCACCGCGAATGATCATCTCTTTGGTGCGTCCCACAATGAACAAGTATCCTTCTTCATCGCGATATCCCAGGTCTCCGGTGAAGAACCAGCCGTCTTTCAGGCATTCTGCAGTCGCTTCAGGCTTGCCGAAATAGCCGCGCATGACGTTGGCACCTTTGACAGCGATCTCGCCAATATGCTGCGGTGTGTGCGGCAGGCGCTCACCGTCGGGACTGACGATTGCCACCTCAACCGTGCCTAACGGCACGCCGACAGAACCGCGTTTCTTCACGCCATCGACCGGATTGATTGCCACCACAGACGATGTCTCGGTCAATCCGTATCCTTCGAGAAATGCTCCGGGAAACTTTGCCACCAGCGGCGCAAACATCTCCAGCGGCATTGAGGAAGCGCCGCTCAAGCAGGCTCTCAGTGATGATAGATCGTAGTCGTTCTTCTCCAATTCCATCAGGAGAAACTGATAGATAGCCGGAACAGCCGGCAAAAGAGTGACGCGTTCGCTCTCGATCAGTTTCAACGTACTGGCAGCGTCGAACTTTTCCACGATAGCCAACGTGCCGCCTTTGGACATTAGACCCAGCATGACTACGGTCAGTCCATAGATGTGACACATCGGAATAATGACGATAAATTTGTCATCTTTGGCAATGCTCAGCACTTTATGCGACATGTCCACCGCCGCTAGAAGATTGCTGTGGGTCAGCATCGCGCCTTTTGGTTTGCCCGTTGTACCGGAGGTATAGACGAGCACCGCCAGATCGGCGGCAATGTCCAGGTGCGACTGCCAGGAGAAGGGCTGATGTTTTTTGCCTGCTTCAGCCAATCCATCGCCCGGCAAGGTGACGGCACTAATGCGCCCCGGCAAAGCCAATTGCAAATCTTTCTGCTCGTATGTGAGCACCAGAAGATGTTCCAATTCTTTCAGTTGCGCGCAGGCGGCCGACACCTCACCCAGACCGCGCTCGTGCACAATCACCGCCCGAGCATTGGCATCGGACAAGATATGCGCAATCTCTTCCGATTTGAGCAGCGGATTGATTGGTATGACCACGGCACCAATGCCGGTGGCAGCAAAAAAAGAGGCGATGTAATCCGGATGATTGGGAAACAACACGCCGACTCGCTCACCACGCTTAATACCACGCCGGCGCAGTTCGGCTGCAATGGCGGTGGCGCGCAGAAGCAACTCGCCGTACGTGTATGTCTTGCCATTATGCACGGCGGCAGGATGCGAACCCTGGGCGGCAGCCTGGTTGATGAGAAATGCGGCCACACCACCCTCTTGCCCAGCCAAGAAAGGAACGTTAGCGGTTGCCGTATCACTACTGGCAGCGTTCATGATAATTACCTGCATCAGAAAACTCAAAGGTCAAAGTGTAGACTACTTCGGCTTCTCGCTTGTTAAGGGACATTAAGCACGGCAAAAAACCATGACCCGATATCATCGGACTGTCAGAAACTGCGATGAGCCGACGTTTTGACCAGGTGAATTGATCAAAGTGGCTCTGCGGCAGATTACCGATCGAGCCGGCAGATGTTGCGCTTTAGATGCCCATCAAAGCCGAAATCGGGACCGCCATAAGATCGTTGCCGAAGGCCACTGCTGTACTACCGGAATAGAGCACTAGACCGTGCTTGAAGTCTTTGCCAATAGCCGATTTAAGAGATTTCATTCCGGAAAAATCGTCGGCCTTGACAGATAGCTTTGCCGTTACCTCTATTGCTGTCACTTGTCCAGTTGGACTCTCAATGACAAAGTCGACCTCTTTCCCATCATCGGTGCGATAGTGATAAAGCACATGGCGTCGGCTCAGGGTTAACTGCTTCATCAATTCGCTGGCAACGAAATTTTCAACCAAATGCCCGAACAAAGGTGATTGAGAGGTTTTGAGTGATAACGGTGTGACTCCGAGCAAATGTGCCAGTAATCCCGTGTCGTAGAAGAAGAGCTTGGGAGACTTAGTCAGGCGTTTACCGATATTGCGAAACCAGGGCGGCACCATTTCAATCAAAAAAACATGTTGAAGCAAGGTGCGATAGCGTCTGTATGTCATTGCGTTAAGACCGGCTTCACGGGCGGCTGCAGCGTCGTTCACAAGACTGGCTGTCCGAAGCGCCAGGACTTTCAGCAGGTTGGGCATTGACGATAGTTTGTCGATCTCGGCCAGGTTGCGAACGTCGCGCTGAAGTATAGTCGTGATGTAGTCTTGATACCAATCTGCCGCATACATTTGATGTTGCTGCTGATTGCTGGCTTTCAACGCTATCTCTGGAAACGTGGCGCACGATATCCATTCTTCTAAATTGAAAATGGGGAATTGCTTCGCACCGGAAAAAATACCCAATCCATTCTCAAGAAGTTCGTTCAAGACCGGTGTTGCATTTGCGTATTCACCCATGGCTAAAGGCAAAAGGGTCAAAATCCTCATGCGCCCAACTAAGGCATCGGACAACGCTGGCAGCGCTAGGACGTTTGCTGAACCGGTCAGAATAAATCGTCCGTTCGCAGATTTGCGGTGCGCATGGCGCAACTCGTCGATCACTATCTTGATCGAACGAAACAGCCCAGGCACTAGCTGTACCTCATCAATAATTACTGAACCTTTGTAGTTTCGCAAAAAGGCTATCGGGTCGTTTTCTGCGGCCGCTCGCGTTGTCAGATCGTCGAGGCTTATGTATGCCGCTTCGAACGGCATTTCGAGCAGCTCTTTCACCAAAGTGCTCTTGCCCGCCTGACGCGGGCCGTTGACAAAGACCGCCGGTGAACCTCTACAGCACTCAGACAAAATAGGTGCAAGCCAACGTGAGAAATGCTCTCGTTCCATTTTAGATAATATATCAGCAACTGTTAGAATTTACAACAGAAGAACAGTTTTGCCCGACCGCAACGGCTCACTCCGGGGGAGCGCGTCACGTCGGTGGTTTCGCATTTGTACGACATCCGGTAGCGGCGCAAGCGGGAGTCGAAACCCAGCTCGACCGGCTGGGCGAGAAAGCACTGTGTCAAATCCCCGATCTTCAATAAGTGACAACTCATGAGATTCTCATCAGCCAGTCGCAATTCAATCATGGGAAGTCGAAGAGGTTTGATTCGTTCGCACTTACATCAGCGCAACAAACCTGTCGGCGATCTTCTGCATTGGCTCCCGCAATCGCTCAACACTTACCACTAAATAAGCAGCGGTTACATCATTGCGCATCGAGTGCCCGGCTAATTTCCAATGATTTACCGCAGTACCGACCCCTGCGACCGGCACTGCGGACAAATGTTTCCGCCTTGCAATGCATCGCGCCGCAAATATCGATTTGGAACTCACTTAGTGGCACGCTAACTGCGTCTTCTCAGCTTTGTCGCCGGAAGGTGCAATCACCTGTTGTACAGAACGGAAGTGTATAGTGTTATATAACCGAGTTGGGTGACGGCTATGAACGGACTAGTCGATCTGCTTGCCAAACACCGCCTGGCTATTATCGAAGCTATCACTCGTTATACGGGTCACGGCGTCAGAAGCGTGCGAGTGATTGAGACAGATGAATGGTACCCTCTCAGCGATTGTGATAAAGATTATGATGTCGACGTTCTGCTCAATTTTGACAAATGCGACAGTGATGATGTTGACGTAATCATCTGTATCCATACGCCCGAACGACCAGCGACAGAGTCATTCTGCGCCGTGAATGCCGATGCTGAACTAGTGGATGAGCTGGAGACACTGCTAGGCTGCTCTGTTGATATTGTCGACGAACCTGGTTTGCAGAGCTTCTACCCAAATACATATGACAAAATGACGTCCACAACCTGATCAAACGATGCCGCGGAATAGCAAACATCTGAGTAAGCCTTTGTTTGTTATTTCAAAAGTGCTGTACGTTAGGCAGATTGATATAGCAATAACGACTTATTTTTTTGAGAGCTTTCTTGCTTACGTCGCGAAGTTGCATCAATCGTTTTTCAATGTCCTCCATCGGAAACATGCCCGACTCATGCCAGATCTTCATCCAACCGCCTCGTTCGACCCATAGTCTCGCTATATCTGGGGATGCGCGCTTTTCCAAGCTGGACAGCAATCCTACAAGTTCATCAGATAATTTGTTAACACACTCGGAGCCATCGGGATCCGCATACAGGAAAGGAAAATCTTTGGCTACTCTCATATGATTTTTCTTGTTTGCTAACACGCATAGCAGTGAAATTGCGCTGTCTAAGTCAAATCTTGGTGTATCAACCCACTCAAACCGATCGCTCAAAAAGTTGTCCATCTCCTCTGCGCTTGCTTTAACGGTGCCGCAATGCTTTCGAACGTGACCAAACAGAGCGGCTAGCTGCGTACTGATGCTGAAACATCTAGTGTGAATACGTCATGTCACCCACAATGTCCTGGTATACCATTCGCCTATCTCCTGCACGAGCAAGATGATTGTTAGCAGCTTCAAGTTCGTCCATGACTTTGTTGAAGTTTGTCTGGCTGAACCTCAATCTTCCGTCCGGTCCATTGAGTGTTAGCCAGCCATCGCTTGTTAGCGTTTCGCAGACGATGATCCACCAAGAACCTGGCTCAGGCAACATCTCTTGCTTAAACGTCCAGTTTCTCTGTTCCGGTGGGTGTTTACCCGAAAACTCATATTTGACGAACATCTGACCGGCTCCACAAGGCGGACCTTTTAGAACATGCACGTGCCTGTAGTGAGCTATTGGTACGTTATCTATCGTAATCGTCCCGTGAGCTTTAAAGTCGAAGTATTGCCCCACAAAGACGCAGTCTGCGTGAACTAGTTCTGACCGCTTAACCTCACTAGATAGCGATGGAGGTGAGGCAGACGCGCTGATTAAAAGTGCAACGACTCCGAGCACGCGACGAAGAGTTGAGCAGGTAGATCTGTTGTTCATCGTTCAATTTTTTGGCAGAAGTGTTTTCGAATAATTGAAATAGATGGCGTGTAAGTTTAATCGCCAAAGTGCTAAAGCAGAACATTTTGAGAAAGTCTCCATGTCTTATCGACATGCTGGCAGCGTGTTCGATCCTCCGCCTCCGAGACTACTGGATTTTGATATCTTCATTATTGTAACATCCATGTGTAGAAGCTTGCGATCACCTGCTGCCGTTGTTCGGTGCGTTGTCAGAGCAGCAACAGTATCGTTTCCAGCGCGGGTTGTTCTGAAAATCTGTGGTTCCTTGAAGCAGTCCACCACCGGTGATCTGAGGCATTGGGATCGTGCCAATTGGATTTTCTCCGCTAATTTGTAAGAACGTTCCAAAGGGTCCCGGTACAAATGCGTGATACGGTGAATCTGCAAAGGGGACACCCACGTATTGTTCGGATACAAAGTAGAATGGATGGCGTGGGCATGGGCAGTCGCATGTATATGGTGCAAAAGGCGGGATTTCGGTGCACGTAACATTACCGGGAAGCGAAGTTATAAATTGATCAAAGGATTGTCCAGATGTCGGTGTAATAAAGGATCCCGCACCACAAGCATACCCTATACAATTCACGGTGGGAAGCGTAAACGGACCTGTGGCCGACAGACCGCTCGGATCTATAAAGTCAATCGGGCTGTTTTTTACATATAAATATGAATTGGAACCACCGATTGGATCCCGAATGGCGAAGCGACCCAGATTGGCGTTGTAAGCCCGGTTAAACGTCAAGCTCAGCCCGCTCCGTGCATGCAAATAATACGATGCGAAGCCGAAGTCAGCAGGTAATGTTTCTGCGATCTTGATCATGCGTCCAAACGGATCGTAATCGTATTGCGCTTGCAATCCACTTGCGTACATTTCTCTTACCGATCCGGGACTATCTTTGGTGAAGTAAAAACTTGTTCCACTGATAGTCTCTCCTTCCGCAAAGAACTGAGCTGTTATGGTTGACGAACTATCTCTCGCCTCACAACGTACATCGCCACCCCAAACAAACATCTTCGTGCTCGTCAGACTGCTGCTCGTGTCCTCCTGAATCAGCACATTCCTCCCCAGCCCATCGTACGCAAAGGCAGAGTAGTTGCCACTTCCTGGATAAGTGATCTTTATCAGGCGATTTTCCGAATCCCACGAATAAGTGTTGCCCGCCTGGTCTTGGGTCATATTTCCATTCGCATCAAACGCAAGCGCAGTGCCGCTTCCGCTGTTGAGCAGTTGAGAATACGAATTAGTCTTCGTATTCGGCACAGCATCTGTTGCCGAAATATTTGCGATGCTTGCCCCCCCGGGCAGTATGCCGTTGCCGCTGAAGTCCTGCGACATCGCGAGCGAAGCCGCATTGCTGTTTGAGGCCGAAACGCCGAGAGTTTGCAGAGCAGTATCTGCATTCATTGCGGCTGCCAGTCCGGCGCTTATTTTCACAAGATCGTCACCGCTTAAAACCGTGTAGGTGACTGCTTCTGATCCACCCGAGAGCTGCGCATTGTGCGCCGTTATCGTGAGGGTGTCTCCTGTTGTCTTCGCTCCGCCGATCACTGCTGTCGAGTTGCCGAGTGAGCTAGATCCTAAAGTAATTGTCTCGGTAGCGCCGCCGCTTGTTGATTCCGTATAGGTCGTTTGCGCTGTAGCAATGGTGACTACACCCGAGGATGAGGTTGCACTAACACCGATGTTTTGTAGATTTGTGTCTGCGTTGATCGCATTCTTCAAAGCAGTCGCTATCGAGCTAGCCGTGTCTCCGGACGTGGTCGTGTACAAGACAACCTCCTGTCCGCCGGACAGATTGGTGTTGTTTATCGTAAGCGAGAGCTGCTCACCGATCGTCATTGTCCCGCCGACTGTTGCCGTCATGTTGCCGTTTTGATCGGCAGTTGTCGACAGCGTATCCGTTGGCACCCCGGTCACAGAACCAGAATAGATGCATGGCTGATAGTAATAATAGCCATTCAGCGGGTTTATCGTGATGACGTTGCTGGCGGCGGTTGCATACAGTCCGATACCACCGTTGCCCAAGTTTGGGTCGCTCCAGATTGGACTGGCAAGAGCGGAGGCAATGCTCGAAGTTGTGTCTGAGCTCTTTACCTGGTAGGAGAGGGTTTGCGGTCCGTTGGCCAGTTGAGTGTCAGCGATTGAGAGAGAGACCACATCACCGGCGGTGATCGTACCGCCAATGGTTACGGTGGCATTTCCCTCAAGTTGAGAAATAGAGATGGTCTCTGTGGGGACACCGGTAACCGAGTTGGAGAAAGAGACGCTGGGCAGAGCAGCTTGTTTGATTGAGACAACCTGTCCTGCGACAGAGGCAGATTCAATAGCTTTGTTTGCTGTACCTTGGAATTTGACAGCTCCGCCGGGAGCTTGAGAGACAAGCTCGTTGACGTTGTTGTAGGCGGATTGAACGACACCGGTTGTAGTACCGAGCGTGATCGTTTCAGTCGCGCCTGAGCTGACCGATTGCGAATACGTTGTCACATTCGGTGAGAGCGATTCGATTGCCAGAACCGTCGAATTCGAGGTCGCGCTCACTCCGATTGCAGACAAGTTGGAATCACCGTTGATAGCAGAGGCAAGAGCAGCGGCAATGGATGTAAGTGTGTCCCCACTGAGAACCGAGTACGAGACAGTCTCTTTGCCGCCGCTGAGAGCTTGGTCGAAAACGTTAACGGTTAATGTATTACCCGTGGTTTTACTTCCGCCAATTACTGCTGTCTGCCAGCTGTAGAGAGGCTGCGTTAAGCCAATAGTCTCTGTTGCACCACTACTGATGCTCTGCCGGTACGCTGTGAGGTTGGGCGAATTAGACTGGACCGTTGCTTGAGTGCCGGAGGAAGTCGCGCTAACACCGATGGCTTGTAAGCTCGTGTCCGCATTGATCGCCGATGTCAATCCAGAGGTCATGGACGATAACGAATCGGGGGTAACATGACGATACTGAATTCGGTGCCTTCTCCAGCTATTTGTAGGCAATTTATAGGCGTTTTGCCGGGAGATTTTCAGGGTGTTTTTCTAGTAGCGCTACTGTGCGCGCTCACGAGCAAACTCGTAGGCCAACTTGTAGCCAGTTGTAGGCCGTTGAGAGAATTAGGCGAAGGACAAAGACGACCGAGCGATTATGTAGGCGAGAGCGTCACATCGGTGGTTTCGCCTTTGTAGGTCATGCGGTAGCTGCGCAGGCGGGAGTCGAAGCCGAGCTCGACGGGCTGGGCGAGAAAGCGGCTGCCGTCGATGCGGATGCGCCACTCGTTGTAGGCGCCGTCCTGATACATGAAGGTGGCGCCGTCGTCTTCGTAGAAGGTACATTTGCCTGATTCGCCGTAACAGACGAAGGTGATGGTCGATTGGGGCAGCTCAGAGGTTGTTTGCATCGGATCTGCTAGAGGCAAGACTGCGCCGTCGCGCACAAAGGCGGGCACTTCGCCGAAGGCGAAGGAAATTTGATGCAGGCGCTCGCCTTCGAATAATGTTTCTCCCTCGAATTTGTACCATTTCCCTTCCGGCAGGTAGACACTGCGGGTGGTGCGTCCTTTTTGCAGGATTGGTGCCACCAGAATGTCCTCACCAAAAAGAAATTGATCGTCGACCTCGCAGGCGAAGTGATCGTCGGGATAATGCCAGCTCAGAGGGCGTATCAACGGCGCTCCGGTTCGGGTGTATTGCACAAACAGCTGCTGAATATAGGGCAGCAATCTGTAGCGCACTTCGATCAATTTGCGGCAGTGCTCCTCGACTTCGGCTGTGAAAGACCATGGTTCTTGAGCGGATCCGTCCATTGAACAATGATTGCGGAAGAATGGATAGAAGATCCCTAGCGCATACCAGCGCATCAACAGCTCCGCCGAGCAGTCAGAGCCAAATCCACCAACATCAGCACCGCAGAAGCCCACTCCCGACAAGCCCAGATTGATCAGCATCTGGATACTGCGAGCCAGATGCTCCCACCACGACATGTTGTCGCCCAGCCAGACGGCGGCGTATCGTTGTATTCCAGCATAACCGGCCCGGGTCAGAACGAATGGACGCTCGCCCGGTCGGAGTGCCAACAAGCCCTCGTAGGTGGCGCGGCTCATCTGATAACCATAAAGATTGCGCACCTCGAAGTGTCCCACTCGCCCTTCAGGCACGTGTTGCATAAACAGTTGCTCGTCCTCAGGCGGCAACTCGGTCACACCATCAGGCAACGGGCGTTGGTTGTCGAAAATGGCCGGCTCGTTCATGTCGTTCCAGATGCCGGCCACTCCCATCTCGGTGTGGAATCCATGCTGCGCCGCCCACCACAATCTCACATCTTCCCGCAAGAAATCGGGGAAAACAGAGGGGCCGGACCAGACCGGGCCGACAAATTCGGTGCCATCACCGACGGTGCAGTAGAAATCATGCTTCTTGCCGTCGTCGTAGAGGAAAAACTCTGCTTCTTTCTTGACACCAGGATCGACAATGGTAACTACCTTGAACCCATTGTTGTCCAGATCAGAGATCAGATCTTTGAAATCGGGAAATCGTTCTTGCGAATGGGTGAAGACCCGGTAATCATCCATGTAATCGATGTCGAGCCAGAGGGCATCGCAAGGAATCTGGCGCGAACGAAACTCTTGCGCCAACCTGATCACCGTCTCCTGATCGGGATAGCTCCAGCGAGACTGGTGGTGTCCAAGCGACCACAGGGGCGGCAGCTTGGCTCTGCCGGTCAAAGTGGTATAGGCACCGACGAGGCCCGGCAGATCGGTCGGGCCAAAACAGTACAGCTGCCAGCCTCGCCGCGACAACAGCTCGATGTGGGCGCGTCTCTCCAACTCCGAGTCAAGGTCCCACTTTTGCCGTCCCGGCGAATCGAGAAAGATACCGTAGCACTGCCCGTGGTGCCGGACAATGAGAAATGGAATCGATTGATACAACAGGTCCATCGTTTCATACTGCGCACTGGCATCGGTGTTAAACAGAGTGTGGATAGCCGAGCGCAAATTCAGCCCTGACATGCGCTCGCCCAACCCCATGCACGTAGCCTCTAGCGGCAGATCGAAGAAAAAATCCCAGCGGCTTTCAGCCGACTGCTGCCAGTGCAAGTTCAAAGGCAGAGCCAGGTCGCTGGCGGCGGCACGCCAAGAAAATGTAGTTTCACCATAATCTTCGGGGAAATCTTCACTGGGCTCAGGGGTAGTCGACGCTCCCCGCCGTTCCTCCCCATTGGCATCGCTGGGAAACTCTGCCTCACCGATCGCGAGCGAGTCCACATCGTCATCATCGGCATGACCACCGGCGGAGTGCACGACCGCGTAGGAGGCGGGCGGCCCGCTGGCGCCACGGGGCCAGGCGCTCACCCTCAACACCGGCACGTTGCCAACCATCGCCTGCTCGAGCGACGAGCCGCCGGCATCGATGCTGGTGCCGCGCTTTTTGCCGCCTCTGCGCGCCCTGACTTGGCGCGCTTCATGCCATCTGGCTGTCGTTCCCACTGGCAACCCTCAACCCTTGTCTACTTTCTACTGCAACAAACTTAATCGCAGCTCCGCATCTGCCCGATCATATCTCCAAAACGGTATAAATAAACCTGCTATGTCCAGTACTGCCATAAGTTCGCGGGAGACTCGGACGTAGCGAAGGCAAGGCGGCGAGGAGCCGTCGCAGCCGAAGCGGATGGATAGCGGAGGAGCCGAGGGACGAAGGCGACGGAGCGAAACCAGAGGAAGCGAAGTCGCAGCGAAGGCAAGGCGGCGAGGAGCCGTCGCAGCCGAAGCGGATGGATAGCGGAGGAGCCGAGGGACGAAGGCGACGGAGCGATTTAAAATGGACTCGAGATGCTGTTAGTAACGGGCGGCGCGGGATACGTCGGCAGCCACTTCCTACACGAGTACTTGCGCCAGGCGCACGCGGGCTGCGTCGTGCTCGACAATCTCACTGAGGGACATGCTCGAGCACTCGAGCAGCCGGGAGTACAACACGTTGAGGGCACAATCGGCGACCAAGCCTTGCTTGACAGGCTGTTCGAGCAGCACGAGATCGACGCCGTCGTCCACTTTGCCGCCAATGCATACGTGGGTGAATCGCAGGCGAATCCGTTCAAATACTTGCAGAACAATATCGTTCAATCGATCAATCTCTTTGAAGCAATGGACAGGCACGGCGTGCGCAGAATTGTCTTCTCGTCGACATGCGCCAGTTACGGCATTCCTGACTACGTTCCCATTGATGAGAAACATCCGCAGCGTCCCGTAAATGTTTACGGCAACACAAAACTGATCGTCGAGAAAATTCTGCACTCTCTGGCCGAAACGCGCGGATGGTCGTTTGTCGCGCTCAGATACTTCAATGCCGCCGGTGCCGCTGATGACGGCACCTTAGGCGAAAGCCACGATCCGGAAACGCATTTGATTCCACTGGTACTGAAGGTGGCATCGGGCGAGCTGCCGCACGTCAATATCAACGGCGACGATTATGAAACACCGGACGGCACCTGCATTCGCGACTACATTCACGTGACGGATTTGGCGCGCGCGCACTGCCAGGCACTTGATTTGTTACGGACAAATCCGCCAGGCACTCGCCAGTGCATTAATCTGGGAACCGAACACGGGGCCTCGGTGAAAGAGGTGATCGATGTATGCGAATCGGTGACCGGCAAGTCAATTGCCTCCGTCGTCGGTCCGCGGCGGTCCGGCGATCCTGCCAGACTGGTCGCCAATGCCGCTTTTGCTGAGAAAGTGCTCGGCTGGAAACCGCAACACGACCTGAAGAGCATATTGGAAACAGCATGGCGCTGGGAGAAGAATCGTCGCTATTAATCTCTGCTATTCTGAAGACAAGGAATTGGCGCGGCAACAGCCACTATTATTTAGGACACTTACATGCCAGCGAAGACGGCAATCATAATCGGCGCGGGACCGGCCGGTCTGACAGCTGCATATGAGCTGCTGACCCGCAGCGACGTCAAGGCAATCGTCCTGGAAAAAAGCGACTGCATGGGCGGCATCGCGCGCACCGTCAACTTCAAAGGCAACCGCATCGACATCGGGCCGCATCGATTTTTTTCCAAGTCCGATCGTGTAATGGACTGGTGGCTGAAGATGATTCCGCTCGCTGCTGCCGATGGCAGCGCGCAGCAGATCATGTACCAGCAAAAAACACGTACCGTGCAAACGGATACAAAAGGTCCGGATCCACTTACAGAAGATCGAGTCATGCTGACGCTCAAACGCAAGACCAGGATCTTCTACTTGCGCAAACTGTTCGACTATCCAATCAGCCTCAAGGTAGAAACGTTGGCCAATCTCGGCATTCCGCGTACGATGCGGATCGGCTTCAGCTATCTGAAAGCAGCAGCGATGCCGATCAAGCCCGAAGAGAATCTAGAACAGTTTCTGATCAATCGATTCGGCAAAGAGTTGTATCTCACTTTCTTCAAGGACTACACGGAAAAGGTGTGGGGAATTGAATGCGATAAAATCAGCGCTGCCTGGGGTGCACAGCGGATCAAAGGGCTGAATATCATGAAAGCTCTCTATCACGCAGCGCGAAAGTTAGTCAAACCGCCGACCGATTTAAAACAGAAATCTACGGAAACTTCGCTGGTCGAGCAGTTTCTCTTTCCCAAACTCGGCACTGGACAAATGTGGGAAGTGGTGTCCGCGAAAGTGAAAGAGTTGGGCGGAGAGATTATCACGCACACCAATGTGACACGCTTGAACATCGAGGATAAGAATGTCGTTTCTGTAGAAACCGAAAATGCACAGACCGGCGAGAAGCGCACTCTGCACGGTGATTACTTCTTTTCGACGATGCCGATCAAAGAATTGATGCACGGTTTTTCCTGCGATGTTCCTGCCTCGATCAAAGAGATTAGTGACGGCTTGGTCTATCGCGATTTCGTTCAAGTGGGCATCCTCGTCAACAAAATGAACGTTACCGAAGCGGCGGAAAACGGCTCGCGCAGACCGATTACAGATAACTGGATCTACATTCAAGAATCTGACGTCAAAGTCGGCCGCATGCAAATTTGGAACAACTGGGGTCCCGCCATGGTGGCAGATCCAGCCAAAATCTGGCTCGGTCTGGAGTATTTTTGCAACGAAGGCGACGAAATCTGGGCTTTGGCTGATGACAAAATGATCGAGCTGGCCGGCGGCGAATTAGAAAAGCTGGGGATCGCCGACCGCAGCCAGATTGTCGATGCTGTGGTAATTCGAATGCCGAAAACTTATCCCGGATATTTTGGCACCTACGATCGCTTCGATGAGCTCAGTGCTTACATCAATCAATTCGAGAATCTATTTCTCGTCGGTCGCAACGGCCAACACAAATACAACAATCAGGACCACTCGATGCTGGCTGCCATGGTGGCTGTCGACAACATCATCGATGGGATCATAACCAAGGAAAACATCTGGGCAGTCAACACCGAGATGGAATATCACGAAGAGAGAAATGACACTTAAATCCGGTACACCTTTCCCAGTACCACCGATTGCTTAATACGGCGAACTAGTTTCTTATTGTTTTGAGTTTGAGAGCAGCATCTACCACGCATGGATGCCCAAAATGGACGGGACTGCAGCTGCCGTCCACAGGAGCGATCGAAACTTTGTAATCCGCTGCGCCTGCTTTCACAGCCGGTGCGTTCCAACCAAATGCAATCGAATCCGTGCAGTGCACAGTGGGCACAATCGCTGTAAATTCATTGGCGCCGGTCTGCTTGAATTCCGCACCAGCAGTTGAGCCTACTTGATCGAGATTATTTTTGCTGCGCACTTCCACGTGGCAATGTCTTGGCGGACCAAGTAATCCCATTGAGAAGGCATTGCCCTCGAGCACGACTCGCAAGCCATCAAATGGCTGTCCATCGTTCCAAACACGATCTTGATTGGCTGAGAGTTCGCCGTCGACATTCGCGGTTGTCGGCGCCCCCTGCACCCAGTCACCGGCATAAGAGCTCGATTCGCCGGCATCGCGCTTTTGTTTTTCAGTATAAGGAATTAGCTTGGGGCCTTGTGCT
>Ga0206819_10097_pt2 | contig 29878 bp, 27 predicted proteins | sample Alteio_BWOrgCont_87_FD_152855 | JGI IMG/M metagenome (GOLD analysis project Ga0206819, IMG submission 152855) | Enriched cells from forest soil in Barre Woods Harvard Forest LTER site, Petersham, Massachusetts, United States -... | ecosystem: Environmental > Terrestrial > Soil > Temperate forest >... | reverse complement strand
CAAAGGCGCCCTGTCTGGGACGGCTCCGTTCGAATACCCGTTTAAAATGCCCGATGACAGGGCCATCGATGCCAGCGTCTCATTTGACAAAAGCAACCTAAAAGACGTTGCCTCGCTGGTCGACGGTCTTGATCCAGCGCGGACCACAGGTACGGTCGATGGCTCGGTTAAGGTTCAAGGAACGTTAAATGCTCTTCAGATTTCGGGAGGCTTGAGCCTTGATGCAGAGAGCCTCGCTTTTTCTTCAATGAGCGATAAATTAGACCATGTGAAAGGCGCTTTGACCTTGGCTCCGGGCAGCATCAAAATGGCGGCCGACGGGCAAGAGGGCAAGGGGACAATCCACATGGACGCTACAGTGCCGATTGAGGATTTTGGAAAAGTAGCCCAGCTCTTGCACGATCAGGGGCCAACCGGATTCCTGGATCGGCCGATCAGTGGCACTGTTCGAGCGAACGCCGTTGCATTCAAGCAGAAGCTTTCCGACCTTTCGTCAGTCGCCGGAACCGCAACTTCAGAATTGAAAATTGGAGGCACGTTGGCCAAGCCGCTCGTCCAGGGCGACATTTCCGTCTCCTCCGGCGACGTCGTTTTCAACGGATTGGTGTCGAAGGACTGGACGTTAGAACCTCCTTTGATCGATCCTACTTTCGACGTTAATCTTAAACTCACGGACGACGCTCGGTTGAGATCGTCCACCGCCGATATGATGTTGCTGGGTAATGGAAGCCTAAAAGGCACCCTCCAAAACCCAAAAGTCGCTGCTTTAGTCACTGTCGAAAAAGGCACTATCCGTCTCCCAGCGGCAGTGCTGCGGATTGAACAAGGGGGAACAGTACAAATCGACTACGGGATCCAAAGCCGATCAACGGCTAGTGCTGTCGTGGATTTGGAAGGAACAACATCAGTTACTGCTTCACGATATGGTGATGTTGACATTCAAAGATATGACATAACCCTGTCGATGAAAGGGGATTTGCTCCAGCCGGACGGGCTGAACCTTGTCGCAACAAGCGATCCGTCCGATTTGTCGCAGGATCGAATTCTCGGTATTTTGGGCGAAACGGACATGCTTCAGACACTGTCCTCGACCGGCAAGGAAAACTCGCTCGTTCAAAATGCGCTACTATCCGCGGTACCCTCCCTTCTGGACCCTTACACACGTAACTTGGCGGAGGGACTCGGCTTGGACTTCCTCACCCTTGAATACAATGCGTTCGACCAGGCATCGGTCACGGCTGGAAAAGTCCTTGGCTCAGGCTTTAGCATAGAAGGAAACCGTCAACTCTCGGAGCCGCCGCCTGGACTGCCATTCCGGTACGATTTAAGAATTCTTTATCATCCACGGCGGCTTCCCGGCATTCTAAATCAGTTTAGATTCTATTTTGGTGCGGATCAGGATAATCCCTGGAAAGCGGGCGTCGAGTATGCGGTGAGATTCTAGAATAGTGTGGGAACAAGAACATCGCCGATCACGGTAGTCCCGGCGGGTAAAGTTCACCGGCGACCAACAGTGGACGCCCCTCGCCTTCGGGCGGTTTGGAGGCAGTTTGAATAGACGGAACTATAGCATCGCAGTACTTTGGCTACTGACAGCAGCAGCCGCTTTTGGTCAGCAAACAAGCATCGTCAAAGAGATCGTAATCCGCGGCAACCAGCGCGTTTCAAAAGAAGCGATTCTCGGCAACATGCGAACGAAGGTCGGCAGACCCTATATCCAGGATGACTTGGATCGCGACAAGAGGAGCCTTGAGGAGATGGGATTCTTCTCAGCGGTAGATATCCGCGCTACTCCCGCAGATCTAAATGCCTACTTGGTAACGGTCGACCTTCAAGAGTGGCCCGCAATTAAAGAATTTCAAGAGTTTGGATAGATCGAACCGGTTGTCGCTGGAGGCATCGATGTGCATATCTCCACGCTCGTCGATTGTGCCTTTCAGGGCTATTAGTGCAGGGCCGTTCGAGACGGAAACGTTGTCGATGGTCCACTTTCGATCCTTAAGCTCCAACTTCGCGACGAGATCGCCGACCGGTTCTTGGTGGTATCGCAGTCCAGATATCCTAAGGTCGGGCACATTTACCATCGGATCCGAGGCAAGACCATCGAATTTGCAAGCCAAATTGAACTGACCATGAAGGGCGCTCAAACTATCCCTCACATCGAATGAAATGTCCGGAAAATATGGAAGCGCCTTATCGACGATGTCCCCTATCTCGAAGTTCGTCACGCTGAGAGCGCCACTGAGTGCTTCAGTGTCAGGAGAGTAAAGGACATCGGTTAGTCGGAAGGACTTGTTGGTCTCGCCAACTTCCATATTCCCCGTAAGGACATGATTTGTCCAAGCTGCTTGCCACGTTCCGTTCCCGAAAGTCGTCTTGTTCACAGCGAGCCCGGTCAGACCTCCCGAAGCGGTCACGTCGATGAGGTTGCCTGCGACGATGGAAAAGTGAGCTTGGGAGGAAACCTTGCCTCCGATGACCGCAGGTTGGTTCGACCTGGGAAGAAATCGGTCCAAGGAAAGGCGATCGATGTCGAGGTTCGTAGCGATCAGGGATACTTCGCCGTCCCGCCTGCTGAAGTTGTAATTTCCGGTCCCGGAGAGGGCGCCGCCTGCGCCGACAACTTGCATGTCAAGGATCGCAATTTGGTCACCGTCCAGCCTGACGTTCGCTCCCAAGTTGTCGAGTTTGACACTCTTGGTAACAAGGCTAGTGCCTTGTAACCGGCCTATCGCGATCGGATTCGAAATCTTTCCGGAGAGTACGATGTTCGGCAAATCAACTGCACCGACAAAGTCGTCGCCAAACCAATCGGCAATCTGTATGTCGCTTGCGGCCAAAGTACCGGATAATCTGCCCGAACTAAATTCGACTCGGCCCTGGCCAGAAACACTTGCCGTTCCCCGAACCGCCTCTAGTCCTGTAATTTCAGCATGCTTACGGTCGACCTTGAAGTTTGCAACTGCGGCTTGGATGCTGTTCGATTGGTAGGCCAAGTCAGAGGCTTCGATGCGTCCGGCCGCGATTGGATTCTTAAAAGAACCCGTTACTTTCGCGCGGAGGTTGGCAGCCCCGCTAAGCCTAGGGTCGTATTCCGCAATGCGAATTCCTCTTCCGGTGACGTCCAGGCCAAGACTTCCGGAGTTCCCAAAAGATCCTTGGGCAACGATGAGCCCGTATGCTGTGTTGAAATACGCCTGATTCAAGTTCAGTGCGCCATGGGCGTAGCTGCCTACGGCCTCAAAATCTCCAAGTGAGAACGTGTGATCCTTAATCGGCGTGGCCACACCTTGGCCGTGGGTTTCAAATTGGATGTCGGGATGAGATAGGTTGCCCCCGAAGAGAGCAGCCACGGATGCTTTACCGTTTACCTGCCTGTAACCGAACTGGGCGCCGATATCCTGAAGATCCAGGTTCTGCCCGGTGGCGTACCCTTGAATCGTTTTTTGCTTGCCGTCGATCGTCAAGATGCCTGAAATTGGGCCGTTAGCGCACATGGCCCGCTTCACTTGGAGCACAACGTGGTCGTTCTCTACGTCGATACCCACTTTAAGGTCGTCGAATCGTTGGTTCGAGGTCGTCGCCGAAAGCGCCTCGACATCTCCCGAGACATGAAACTGGCCGGGCAACTTCGTGGAAAACCATCCGTGGAATGCTCCATTGCGGAACGATGAACCTTTAGGCAAGAAAGTCGATGCCCACTTGGGCACGCTCTGTGAATCTGGCGCGGAGGCGGTTACGTCCCCAGCTGCTTGAACTGGTCCGTTCCATACTACGCTTCCGTTGAAGCTCGCAAGCGACTCGCCATCCGTTACCTCAGCCGAGCCTGTCATTCCGTGGGTGTTGACAATTCCGACGAATGAGGCTCGATTGGCTGCAAACTTCTCAAAATGGAGATCCTTGGCTGTGGCATCGACGCTTGTCTCGATGTTCGGATCCATACCTTTCGGAACGAAAATTCGGAATGGACCCCGCACCACAACGGAAGAGCATGTGGCCTGGGAGAGTTGTCGGATTCGCTCGGCGTCGGGGGTCTCCTTTATATGGGAAAAAACCGAGGCGAGCTCAAGTGATTGGGTGGACCCAGAAATCAAAAGGCCCTCGTCCTTCACACTTTGGATTCGGGTCTCGATGGACCCGACATCGGGGACTGAGGCTGTCCCAGATGCAACCCAATCCTGCCCCAATCCAACGACTTTGATTTGCCCGGCGGATACTGTTCGCGTCCATGGCTTAGAGCCGTTCAGATCGATTACATCGACTCGGCTTCGATCGATCTCGACGTTATAGGGGAACGAGCTTGAACTGGACGTCGTCTGCGGAAGGAAGTCCTGCAGATCGAAACGTCCGTTCTTCAGGCGGGTCAGGGTGCCGGTAAGGTTCCTTCCTCGAACCCGAATGATTTGGTCGGATCCCCTTAAAAAGCTGAGCCCGGTGGCCTCGAGGCTGTCCAACTGCGCGAGGATCTTGCCGGATTTATCGACTACTCTAGGCTTCCAGATATGAACCGAACCCATCCCGGCAGCGATGGAATAGGAATCGGCAAAAACTGTGAGTTCTCCGGCGTGGGTTCGAAATGAGAACTGGATTGGGACACCGGGAGCTTCAAGCACATGGAAGCAGTCGAGCATGTACGAACCGCCCCACAATGCCAATGCCGCAAGTGGAGCTACGACCACGGCAAATTTGAGCAAGCCGGAATCCGCTCTAATAAAAAAACCTCCCTGGTCTTGGCTCTAACTAAGCGACCGTTGTTCCAGCTTGCTGTTCATCGAGCCGGGCCACCCTCTCGGCCATGACCTTCTTGCTGAATTCGATCGCGTTGTAGGAGCTTCTGATGAACGGGCCACTGGCGACAAACGCAAATCCCAACTCTTCGCCGATGACTTCGTATTCCTTAAAGACGCGTGGATGGATGAATTCATTCACCGGAAGATGGCGCATTGTCGGTCGAAGGTATTGCCCAATCGTAACGGCATCTACTCCGACTTCCCGCAAATCTTTGAGGGTCTTGACAACTTCATCCCTCGTTTCGCCAAGGCCGAGCATAATGCCCGATTTCGTGTAGATTGATGGGTCGAGTTCTTTGACGGTTCGCAATACGGCAAGTGTCCTTGCATATTTGGCCTGCGGCCTTACCACTGTGTGGAGACGCTCGATTGTTTCAATGTTGTGGTTGTAGATCTCCGGGTGGGCATCGGTCACATTTTTGATGCACCATTTCTTCCCTTTGAAGTCCGGAGTCAGAACTTCGACGATCGCGAGCGGGTTCGCCTTATGGAGCTCACGGATCGTTTCCGCAAACTGCATCGAACCTTCGTCGGCGAGGTCATCTCGAGCAACAGACGTGACCACTATGTGTTTGAGTCCCAATTTATTTGCGACGTTTGCGACATCAGCCGGCTCGTGAGGATTGAGCTCAAGGCCCTTTCCGACCTTGATAGCGCAAAAGCCGCAACTACGGGTGCACGTATCGCCGAGAATCATGAATGAGGCGGTCTTCTTGCTCCAGCACTCAGGAAGATTTGGGCAACGCGCACTTTCGCACACAGTGTGCAAGCTCTTCCCTCGCATCATCTCCTGGACCTCCTTGATGGTGTCTGGACGAGGCATGCGGATCGTGAGCCACTCAGGCAACCGCTGGGTCATGGGTGATTATAGCTGACGACAAAAAGGAGGAGGCCGCCACCAGCCTCCTCCTTCCGATGTGGCCCTTCGATTACGAAGGATAGGTGATTGTGATGGTGCAAGAGACTTCTGTGCCATTGCAGCTGGCATAGATCGTTGCATTTGCCGGCGGTAGGTCCTTACCAGGTGTGATAGCAAAATTAGCTGTCACTGTTGAGTTCCCCGGTGTAACGGTAGCCGTGCTCGGCAGGCTGATAGCCCCTGGGTTGTTGGTGGATAACGTAATGGTGGTGTTTTGCGTTACAGGCGCATTAACCGTGATTTGAACCGAAGGTTGTAAAGGAGTGGGCTCGTCTCCGGCAGGAGCGGCGTAGCTTGAACTTGACGGCGTAACGATGATCGGTACAGTGCCGTTGTCTTTGACATTGCTAAGCGTCGCTTCAGACTGGGTCTTGATAATCGGTACTGTGCCGGTTTCTTGGGCAAACAGTTTTTGAGGGACGGTTGCGCCAACAGCAACAAGAACGGTAGCGCAGATCAACGAAAACTTAAAGCAGGACGATTTGTTCACGCTTTATGCTAGACCATAAAGCTTGGGATTTTCGTTACTCACGACAGAAATATCATATTTTTTCGAAAAAACTAGCTATTTTTAGCAACATTTACTATTACTGCGAACTGGGCCCGATCCATTAAGTCTTAGATAGGCAAAATAAGGCACTTTTGTGCGAGTATTTGAAAAGTCGAGATGGGACGCCTCCGCCAAGAAAGTGAGGAGAGCCCACGGCGGGATTCTGATGCGCCTGGCGCATTAGGGATACATCGGCCCAATATATCGGAATCTTATCCAATTCCTATGTTATTTGACGATCTGACATTAAAAATTCTCTCGGAGTCACGTCAGAGCAGCTTTTACCACGAGTCCTTGCCAAGGTCGCAGTCAACAAAAAAGAGGGGGCCGGCATCGGCCCCCTCCCTTCGAATGGATTTGTCTAGGTTAGTCGACTTCGCCGTGGTAGTCGATGCGGATACTTCCCGCTTCGGTTGTGCCGTTTGCGGATGCAAAGATCTTCGCGTGCTTGTGGTGATCTGAATAGCCAGGTGTAACCGTAACGGTGAACGTAACGGTCGAACTGCCGGCAGGAACGATCACCGAGTCGGGCAGGCCAATCGCTTCGGGATGATTGGTATCCAAGGCAAGCGGCGTGTCGACCGTAACCTGCGCATTCACCGTAATGGTTACGTCGAACGTATAGTCGTCTGGCGCACCACCGGGAGGGGGAGCCTGAACCTGACCTTGGCCCGGCTGAACGATGATTGGTACCGTGCCATTGTCTTTGACTCTATTAAGCGTCGCTTCCGACTGGGTCTTGATAATCGGTACAGTGCCGGTTTCTTGGGCAAACAGTTTCTGAGGGACGGTTGCGCCGACAGCAACAAGAACGGTAGCGCAGATCAACGAAAACTTGAAGAAGGACGATTTGTTCACGCCGTATCATAGACCATAGGCATGGAAATTTCCAGTACTGGAGGCAGAAAATTCACTTTTTTCGCGAAAATTGAGCGCAGAGCTGAATGATTGTTAGTTACTCCGAACCATTCTAGTCCTATTTGCAAACTACTGGGCAGAATAGGGCACTTTTGTGAGGCTTATCCCACAAAAAGAGAGGGCGCCGATAGGCAAAAACCACCATCGGCAAGATTTCGCTTCGGTTAACGCATTAAGAACGCACCAGCCTAAGCCAGCCGGATCTTATCCAATTCTTGCGTCAATTGGCCAATCGACATTAAAGATCCGATTAGCGAGTGGCTTCTGAACAATTGTTCACCGATCACCGAGATCAGACGCTCGCTCAGGTCGTCCAGCGATTCTTGGTCGTAAGTCCGTCCGGAACCTTCCAACGCTGCCCCCTGCTTTCTTGCTGCCCCTAAGAATATCGAGGCTGAGTCGAACCTGCCAATCTGCGCGGCAGCGTGGGCCGCCGTTCTCCAGGCGATAACAACGCAGTTGTGGTTGCCGAGTCTCTCAAAGGTAGGTAGGCACTCTAGCGTATGCGTAATGGTTTTATACGGCATTCGCTCGGCCAGGTATAAATGCGCGGCGTTTTGGTGGAGTTGAGCGATTGTTGAAGCATCCTTGATCTCTTCCTGAAGCTGTAGAGCCTCGTCGAGGTGGGTATGCGCGTCGTCAAAAAGGCCAAGGTCCGCCTCGACGCCCAAAACATTGGTTAAGGTCGTAAACAGTTTATGATGGTTGGGAATCGCACGGAATGCCTTTGCTGCACGGCTGTAGTATCGGCATGCTTTCTTCAAGTTGCCTGATTCTTGGACGCTGATTGCCAGATTCACTAGCGAAGTAGCCTGACCTTCCAAGTTTCCGGCATCCCTTGAAAGTGAGTAGCTGTGTAGCACATATCTTCGCGCTCGCTTTCGGTCTCCCAGGTAACTGGCGAGGACGCCGGCCATGTTGACGATTCTTGGAAATTGGCGACTCTCTTCGCACCCTTTGCAAGAGATGGCCTTCTCGACGAGGCGGAGACCCTCCGAGAGGTAGTTGCGGAGGAAGAAGAAGCGGTGACATGAGATCAAAGTGTCGACCGATAAGAGCGGATCGCCCCCCTTTTGGAAACCGGCTTCGATCACCATCCGAACGTCTTCATAGGAAGCATCCATGCGTTCGATCCATGCCAATTGGTCAGCCCCAAGCAACTCCTGATTGGCCTTTTCCGAGAATTCAGCACACCATTCTCTGTGCCGTCGAACGAGGTCCTTATCTTCATGAACCTCCTTGAGCTTTGCGCCGGCATAAAGGCGCATGGTTTCGGTGAGATAGAATCGTTTGTCGACGGTCTGAACGCTGGAACTGGAAAGGAACGAACAATCTACAAGCTTCTCGAAGGCTGAAAATACTTGGGAAGGGTGGAGTTCGACGTCAAAGGCGCAAACACGCTCAGCTTGATCTAGCGAGAAAGTGCCGGCGAATACCGATAGGCGTCGAAGAAGCGCCTTGTCGTGAGGTTCCAACAGGCCATAGCTCCAATCGATAGTTGCCCTTAACGTCTGGTGGCGGTCAGACGAATCGCGTTGGCGATCCTGCAGGAGGATAAATCTGTCGTCCAAGCGATCGACAATCTGCTTCGGGTTCAAAATCGACGTCTTGGTTGCGGCAAGTTCGATTGCGAGTGGAATCCCGTCTAACCGGCGGCAAAGGTTTGCGATCGAAGGTGCATTCGTCTCATCGAATTGAAAGGAGTGGTTGGCGAGTTGAGCCCTGTCGATAAACAGTGCTACGGCCTCATATTCGCGAATGCTGCGCCAATCCTCGATGGGAGAGGGAACCTCAAGGCCCGCAAGAGGGAAGCGATCCTCCCCCTTAGTTTTGAGACTGCTTTGACTTCCCGCAAGGACTGCCAGGTTCGGACAATCGCCAAGCAGAGCATCGACCAGATGCCGAATGGGCCCAACCAGATGTTCGCAACTGTCGAACACGAGTAAGGCGCGCTTATCCCGGAAATTTGCGACGAGAGCATCGATGTTGTCCTCGCCCGGAAGCTTTGCAACCCCGAGCAGTCGATTGATCGTCGGCATGAGCATGCTTTCGCGGGCGATCGGACCCAAATCGATGTAATGCGTGCTGTCCGCGAAATCGGATTCGACGTCGGCGATGAGCCGGTGGATCAGCGCAGTCTTCCCAATACCGGCGGGGCCGACGATCGTTATCGTCCGAGAAAGGTCGAGTTGGCGCCGCAGGGCAGTGATCTCTCGATCGCGGCCTATGAAGGTGGATGTGCGGAACAGCCCCCTCGATCTCGTTTCAACCAATTCGCGCTTCGGCAAGGTGGGATGCTGAACGAGGAGGAGCCTCTCAAATGTTCCATCTTTGCCAAGTTGGAAACTGCCTAATTCGTCAAACGAGAAATCTGCGTCAAGGGTATGGCGGGCAAGCTCATGGACGGCAAGGTTGGTTACGACCTGACCGGAATCTGCCTTCGATGCCGCACCCACCAGACGGTCTTGCACCCACTCCATCGTGCTGCCGACCGTTTCGAGTTCGCTGATCATGACTGCGGCGAGGACCCGCGACTTTAGCTTGGAAACGAGCTTCACTCCCGCTTGAACCGCTTCGGATGGGCGCGAAAATCTGATGAAGGTGTATCCCTTCGAGCTTTTGACGACGTGCCCATGAAAATGACGCAGGCATTCATGAATCGCTGATTCGATGCCGGATGCACGCATTCCGGACTCGACCAGAAGCAGAAAAGTGCCTACGCCGACGGGCGAGCCGCTTTCGAGTCCCAATTCGTTCAAGTTAAGCCGATCCATCGTCGTCCTTTAATCGTAAACTATGACGTCGCCTTTCAGAAGCTAAGTTCGTTATATTACTGAACGATAACCTACTTGATATTGAGTTAAAAGGGAAGCGCATCCTCCTCTCTTTGGATTAACGTATCACTATCTGATTACCCGTGAGTTTACCTGGCCTAGTGGTCTGCGCCAAACGCGAGAGCCTCGTCAAACCAATTAGACCGTCTGCATAAAAGCGACGTAGTAGCCTCCATTCACAACAGCTACGCGAATATCTATAAGGCGGATTCGGAACGCGGTTGTTCCCAAACAATCGGTACGAGGTAAGGACTTAGGACCCACTGGCGCTGCTAAGATCACCGTGTGGGCAGGCGGATGCGGTGGAGGAGGGGATGGCAATTGGCGGGGCTGCTCGCATTAGCTGCGATTCCATGCTTCGGCTGTAACCGGCAGAGGGTCCGGCTTGCCTCCGACGCAGAGATTAGGGCCGTCGTGCCACAAGAACTTTTGGTTCAAGTGCCGGTGGACTCCGAAGCCCGAGCGCGATACGAGGAACTCGTGGCGGTCGTTAAATCGCTGAAGGAAGAAGATGCAAACCTGATCGATTATCCCGACCAAGTTATCAACGACAGGTCGAGGCGTAACGCCTCGCGTGCAAAGGTGGCAAAGATCGCGGGTTCGAGCCTTAAAGACGAAGAGGCAGCTCAATACGGGCTAGCGAAGTGGGTCCTGTCGACTCATCCTCGGTTGATACCGAATGTTTCCGACTTGCTGGCCGCCGGACCCTTGCAAGTGCCGGTCGACAAGCCGTTCAAATCTCTAAGCGACGATGATTTTGCGATCATGAGATTCGTAAGGGCTATTACGCGTTGCGCCGAGTGGTTCGAGTTTTTCGGCGATTACAAGGCGAGCACAGAGCTAGTTTGCTTGAGCATCAACTTAACAGACCGATTGTTCTCTGACCAAGGGCCCCTGGGGGAGTATTTGTTGGCAGTAATTGATGAAGGCATAGTCGACTTCGCGGTGGTTGATATGGCTTCAGATCCCGCTTATCCCGTGGACAACTGTAAGTTTTTGCTCGCAGCGATGATGCCTGCGCCCAAGATCGATGAGTTCGCCGTAGAATGCATCCTCGTAGATTTTCAGTCGGACACTTTAAGGCGATTACTGAACCCTTTAAAGTTAGATGACCCAAGTGTCGTGCTGTCTCCCGAGGACAAAGCCGGAACCTTCGATGCGATCGAGACCGCGAAAATGAGTGGTGAGGCCGCAGTTGCCGCTATTGTGAACGTTCGAAAGACGATGCCGGCCTTCGATGCCTCATCCGTTCGCCGGATCGATCAGAAAACGAAGGATTTGCCTCAGCCGCTGCCACGATACAGTGGAGCAGTGGCCAAGCAAGCCTACTGCAACCGGATGAACGATATTGACAACAGCATCGGCCTATCAATTCTTCAGGGCTTTCACACCTTAGGGATGTTGCCAAGCATCAGCTGCCGATGGCGGGCGATGCACGATGCTGCGGGTGCTCTTGGCCACACGCCTCTACAGATCAACCCATGGCGGCAGCCTGCCGGATTCGACGGCCGAACTCGTACCCTTTCTCGGCGAGTGGCCACCAGACCCTTACAGCCTCAAGCCAATGATTTATGCGCCAGGTGAAGGGAAGATTTACGGTGTTGCCCCGAGCAAAGTGCAACGCGATAACTCGGTGGAGGCGTTTTCTACGCCACCCGGCCCAATTCCGGTCGTCGAGCTCTCGCTATCGCTCAAGTCGAAACGGTAGTGGCGTCGGCCTGCCAGACGTAGCTTCAGGAAAGTCTGGTGCGCCGGAAAGGACTCGAACCTTCACGCCTTGTGAGCACATGCACCTCAAGCATGCTTGTCTACCAATTCCAACACCGGCGCGCAGAAACGGATTTTACCATGTAGCGGCGAAAACAGTACGGCTAAGGCTTCTTCCTGCAGACGAACATCGCCTCGACCTCGTCCAGGCTCAAAAACCGGCGCGCCCAGTGCCCGGCGGTGCCGCCAAAGACGTTGTCGACGACAAAGCCGGATTCGGCCAGCATCCGAACCACTTCGGGGGCAATGAACAGCCGCTCGCGGATCGTCATGATCTTCAAACCCTCCGGAAGGTCCCACTCGTCCTGGTAGTTCGCGAGCATCGTTGAAGGGTCGAAACGACCCTCCTGGATCTGCTCGTCTTTCATCTGGCGGATAATCGAATAACCGTTAAGCGCGGTAAGGATGAACGGCGCATTTGGCTTCAGCGATGCCGAGATGTTCCGGAAGATTGCCAGGTCGTGGGTCTCCGCGCTTTCTCCCCGCTCGATCAACCCCACCCCGCCCTCACATAGGCTCAGCCCGACGTCGTACTTGTCCGGTAAGGCAAACTCCGTCGCGTCCGCTTGAATCCAATTCACGTCGACACCGGCAGCGATGGCATTCGCCCGCGCAACCGACAGCATTCCATCGGAAAGGTCGAGCCCTGTAACTCGATAGCCGCGCAGTGCGAACTCGATGCTGTGCCGGCCGGTGCCACAGCCGACATCGAGAATTGTCGAGCCGGGCAAAATTGGATAAAGCGTCAGGATAAAGTCGACCTCAGCAGTCGTGTGCTTGGTGAACCCGTTCTCCTCATAGTGAGCCGCATGGGAATCGAAGAAGCGCTGCCACTCCTTCTTCGATGCGGACTTTGAATTCATGCCAAGAGGGTACCGCTTGAAATAACAGCAGCAGAATTGGTCATGATTCCGTGAGTGGGTTCAAAGGGGAAAAACATGTTGACAAAGGAACAGATCGAGGTATTTCATCGAGACGGCTACCTGAAGGGCGGCCAAATTATCAGCGACGAAGAGGTCGAAGTATTGAGGTCGGAAGTTCTTAGAGTCATCGACGAGCGAGGCGGGAAAGGAAAGCAACCTGTTCTCTGCCACAACTTTGGTCGGGAAGAAGCGCCGGTTTGGCAAATCGTCAACATCTGGGAGGCCAGCCAACCTTTCTTTGCCCTGATTCACAACCCTACGATTGGTGAAGAGATGGCCCAATTGACGGGCGCAAAAAGCCTCCGCATCTGGCACGACCAAATTCAATATAAGCCTGCCCAAACGGGCGGCGTAAACATGTGGCATCAAGATGCGCCGCTTTGGCCCATCCTTGCCCCGATGACGGAGGTGACGGCATGGGTCGCACTGGACGACGTGGACGAGGAGAACGGCTGCATGAGCATGGTCCCAGGCTCACACACCTGGGGCAACCACATAGATATGCTCGCAAAGATCCCGTCATTCGACGCGATGATTTCTGAATTCGAGGGTCATGAAGTCAAGGTTCGGACGTGCCCGGTGCGGAAGGGCGAAGTTCACTTTCACCATGCGTTGACTTGGCATGGCAGCAGCAGCAACCACAGCGGTCGGCCCCGCCGAGCCATTGCGTTGCACTTTATGACGGAAGCGACTCGATTTGTGGCGGCAGGGGAACACGTGATGAAACCCTTCGTTCATGTAGCTGACGGCGAAATGATGCAAGGCGAACATTTCCCGCTCGTGTACTCGGCGTAAACGAACAATCCGTCCATTGGAGTATTAAGAATCAAATGATCACGACGGCAATCGCACTTTTAGCGCTTGGCGGCCAGAAGCTGCCTGAGAATCCGAGTTTCGATTACTCGGGTCTTCCGCTCCTCCGAACGGCAGAGAAGGTGGATGTCCAAATCCATAACGTCACCGCAGAGATCGGAACCGTGCGGGACGGATATGTCGACTTCTCCACCACGACGGTTTACAAGAACATGACCAATACGGCCATCCGGGCGACTCTCATCGTGCCGCGCCGGCGCTATGGCGACGCCAACTCGGGCCAGCCGACCTTCGATATCAAGGCAACGTGGGACAAGAATCCGCTACCCCTGACGCCGGCTTCGGACCACGGCTATAGCGAAAAGGTGGGGAAAGTCGTCAAGTACACAAGCGATCTAAGCACCAAAGTGAAGCTCGATCCTCAGGCGACTCATGCGCTGAGGATCACCTACGAGGTGCCAATCGGCAAAGTCGGTTACGAGCAAAAGCAGCGAATTGCCGGCTACCTGTTCGACGGTGACAAAACGATCGATCAGATGAACATCGCTTACCGGTATTCCGAAAAGACAGTCTTCCGTCTCCCCGAAGCGCATCCGAACCTGGGCTGGCAAGTAGGCGACAAAGGCGCATTCATCCGAGAAAACAACTACTGGCCCGACAACCAGATGACCTACCTTTCGTTTTATCCGGGGGATTTCTAAGCCAAGAACTGAAGCATATGCTCGATATGGTACGTATCGTGCGCGATCTCCATGTTGGCGAGGTCGTATAGGCTGATTTCGCCTCGCTCGGGGTGTTTGGCGTAGTTGTTCCAAAATCCTGGCGCCTCGTGCTCGAAGAATCGGATCGATTCGGCCCGTGAAGCTTCCCATCGCTTAATGGCTTCGGCCGGGTCTACTGCGGCGTAGTTCAATTGGATGGCCCGCTGACCCTCGTCGTAGGCGGGAACGACGCTTCCAGGATTGAATTTGATCTGCTTCATGCGCTCGTGCAGGATGGGTTCCCAATCGGCCAAGTGGGCTACGGCTTCCCGAAAACTGAACCGGTCCGGATCCGTCTTGGTGTCGTAGATTTCGGGAGTGGCGTGCGCAACAATCCAACCGACGATGATCGGTCCTTTGCGCAGGCTTGAGAGAAGGTACGCATTGTTAGCCATTAGCAGATTATGCCCGTGAGCGCTGTAAGAACTCTGCTTTCGGGTAAACCTTCGCAGCTAACTCGCGGAGGACACTCTTGGCTCGATTTGAGATCTCAACCGAATACCTAGTTCAGACCCTTGTCGATCTGCTGAATACCCCCAGCCCGACCGGCGACACCGACTATGCAATCAGCTTCGTTCAGGGTGAATTGGAAGGCATGGGCATCCACACCGACCGGACGGTCAAGGGCGCGTTGTTGGCGCATATCGACGGGCTCCGGTCGACCAAGCCGCGTGCGTTGACCGCTCACGTCGATACCCTCGGCGCGATGGTCAAAGAGATCAAGCCGAATGGCCGCCTCAAGTTGGTGGCGGTCAACGGCCTCATGTGGCCGACCGTGGAGAGCGAGGGGTTGTCGGTTGCTACCCAGTCGGGAAGACAGATTCGGGGTTCGATGGTTCTGGCGAACGGTGCCGCCCATGTCAATAAGGAAGCTTCCACCGCACCACGCAATGCCGACACGATGGAAGTGCGCCTCGACGAACGGACTGAGCGAGCGGAAGAAACGCGCCTCTTGGGCATTGAAGTCGGCGATTACGTGTACTTCGATCCGCGGGTCGAGGTGAGCGGCGCAGGGTTCATCCGCTCAAGGTTCATCGACGATAAGGCGTGCGTCGCTTGCCTTTTGGCGGCGGTCAAAGGCATGGTTGAAGCCCAGGCTACACCCGCTCAGCGGACCACGCTCCTCATCAGTAACTTCGAAGAAGTCGGTCATGGCGGTATGGACAGCGTTCCCGCCGATCTCTATGAGATGGTCGTTCTCGACATGGCATGCATCGGCGAAGGCCTGCGCGGCGACGAGTTCCACTGCTCGATCTGCCTCAAGGATAGCAGCGGCCCGTATAGCAAGGACCTCAGCGATCGGATTCGCGGCCTTGCCGACCGCCGTGGCATCGACCTCCATCCCGATATCTACCCCTATTACGGCAGCGACGGCAGCGCCTACTGGCGATCCGGCGGCCAAGCCCAAGTAGCCCTCATCGGTCCCGGAGTAGATACCAGCCACGGCTACGAGCGAACCCATAAAGACGCCCTAACTGACACCGCGCAGCTTATTGCCGAGTATTTAGTAGATGAATAGGGGGGAAGGGAATTGAGGGAAATGAGGGATTCGAGGGAAATGAGGCATTGAGGCATCAATTCCCTCAGGTCCCTCAAATCCCTCATTTCCCTAGTCCGTCGATCCGTCGCGCCAACTCCAAGTCGTAAGGCGAGAGGCCGCCGACATCGTGGGTGTTGACTGAGATTCTGACTTTGGCGTAGCCGACCTCGATCTCGGGGTGATGATTGAGGAGGTCGGCGACGTGACCCACGGCAAGACCGAAGACGAGGCCGTCTTTGTAGGTTTTGAACATGAATCGTTTGGCGATCTTGCCGTTTTCGACGGCCCAGCCGGACAATTCCGCCAGTCCATCCGTGATCTCAGATTCCGTGAGGAGCCGATTCTCAAGCTTCATAATGCTCTAGATCATATCGCAGGGCAGATGTTCCAGCGAGGCACGCCTCGCTAGGTTTCTCATCCCTTCTTGCGAATAAGGATCAGCAACGACGGCGCGCCGATGACGGCGGTGACGATACCGACGGGAACCTCTGTGAGGGCAATGTTGAACACGCTCCCTATCCGCTGAGCTATGAGGTCGGCGACGATCAGGAGGGTGGCCCCGATGAGGCAGGAGCCGATTAGGGAGAATCGCCAATCTACGCCAAGCACACGGCGGGAGATGTGCGGCGCGACTAACCCGAGGAAGCCGATGATTCCAACGGCGCCCACTGCAGCGGCGGTCATCGCAGTTCCGGTAATGAGCACGACCTTCCTAAGTCTGGCAACGTCGACGCCCATCCGTGCCGCGGATTCCTCACCCATCGCAAACGCGTTCAACAGGCGCGTTTGCCGGATCAATACAATTGATCCCGCTACCAATGCAACGAACAAAACCGCGTCCTTCTCAAATGTTGCCGTCGACATCGATCCCAGCAACGCTTCCAAAACCCGGTTGGAGTTCTGGCCGGCAAGAAGAATGGTGAGCGACAATACCGACGACAGCAAGGCGCCGACGATAACCCCTGCCAGCAGCAACGTGGAAACGTCGACTCCACCCCGTCTGCTGGCGAGGAAATACACGAGGGCCAGCGCGATCATTCCGGTCACAAACCCACAACCGGCGGCGCCAAGCCCGCCGAACCAGGCTTCGAAGCCGAGGACCATCGCTAGGGCGCTTCCTACCGCCGCTCCCGACGAAACACCCACGACATATGGCTCAGCAAGTGGATTTCGCAACTGAGCTTGAAAAGCCGACCCTACCGCGCCGAGAATGCCGCCAACGCAGACGCACTCGAGAACCCGTGGCAGCCGAATGCTCCAGATGATGTTGTTGAACGGATGTTCAGAATCGGGAAGTGGACCGCGCAAAAGTTCAACCGCTACCTGCCACGGCGAATACCACTCGTGGCTGCCAACGTTCAAATGTACGAGAAGGGCAAGGATCACAGACCCGAAAAGCACCCACAACACCCGGAATGGGCTTCGTTTCGGTTGGATAGAGGTTATGGGGTGAGATGACATCTGTCTCCGTTACCGTGCTTCGCGGTATCGCATTAACCCTCACATGGCGGGCATTCGGGCTAAGGCTCTTTCGAGCCTACACCGCTGCGGCACAGCGCCGGATTCAAACCGGACTTCCCCCGTTCCACGCAAGTGTCGCCAGGATACCCGGACCGCACAAAGACCCCTCGTCGGTATACTTCATGAGGTGACTACCATAAGCCTCTCCGCGCGTGCAGGGCTCCTAAAGCCTTCTCCAACCCTTGCCATCACGAGCAAAGCAAAAGCGATGATGGCGGAAGGTATCGACGTCGTTTCCTTCGGGGCAGGAGAGCCCGATTTCAACACACCCGAGCCGATATGCGCTGCGGCCATCGACGCAATTAATAAGGGCTTTACCAAGTACACGCCGAGCGCCGGAATCCCCGAGTTGCGAAAGTCGATTTCCGAGAAGCTTGCGCGTGAAAACGGGCTTAAGTACACGCCGGACCAAGTGATCGTGAGTTGTGGCGCGAAGCACTCGGTTTACAATGCGATGCAGGTCCTGGTAGACCCGGGCGACGAGGTTCTTTTAGTTGCGCCGTACTGGATGACTTACGCCGACCAGATTCAACTTGCCGGCGGCATTCCGGTTATCGTAAGGGCTTCCTCCGAGTCCGGGTTTATACCCACATATGAGGACCTTCGGGCGGCAATAACACCGCGAACGAAAGCGATCGTAGTTAACAGTCCGAGTAACCCGACTGGCGCGATGTTTCCACGTGAAACGCTGAAAGAGATCGCCGCCCTTGCCACGCGATACGGGTTCTGGGTCATCTCCGACGAGATCTACGAGCATCTGGTGTACGACGGCGGGAAGCACCAGTCGATTGGAAGCTTGAGTTCGGAAATGTTGGAGCGCACGATCACCATCAACGGCTGTTCCAAGAGCTATGCGATGACCGGCTGGCGCCTCGGCTATGCGGCCGCTCCTCTGCCGGTTACCAAAGCGATGAGCAACTTCCAAGACCAGGTGACAAGCAACCCGACCTCGTTCGTTCAGAAGGGGGCGGTAGCTGCTCTAGCCCTGCCACCGACCTCGATCGAAGCGATGCGTGCCGAGTTCGAGGCGCGCCGAGATTTGATTTATGACCTTCTAACGGCCATTCCTGGTGTTAAAATGATGAAGCCGAAGGGAGCCTTCTACGCATTGCCCGATATTTCGGCCTACCTTGGAAAAGACATCAAGTCTGATACAGACCTTGCAACGTACTTACTGGATGAAGCCAGAGTGGCCGTGGTTCCGGGTTCTGTGTTCGAGGGGAGTGGACACATCCGGTTGAGCTATGCCATTAGCCGAGGTGACATTGAGAAAGGAGTCGCGCGTATAGCTGAAGCCCTCAAGCGCATTGCATGATCCCCAAGCCGATACCGTTGCGCAATGAAGAGCTGTTCAGGCTCGCCATGCGCCATCGCAGCGCCGCCCCCGAGCCGGTGGCGAATAGCTACGAACGCCTGGAGTTTTTCGGTGACTCCGTTTTGGGTCTCGTCATCGCGCAGTACCTTTACGAGCACCACCCGACCTGGGACCAAGGCATGCTCTCCAAAGCAAAGTCTTCAGTTGTTCAGGAGGCGCCCCTCGCCGAAGTCGCCAAGCGCCTGGGTCTCGACGAGTTCATCGAGGTCAGCGCGAGTGAGGAGGCAACTGGCGGGCGTACCCGTCCCTCGATCCTCGCCGACGTTCTGGAAGCCGTCATCGGAGGCGTGTATCTGGAATCGGGCCTTGAAGTTGCCCGTTGGTTCGTGCTGGAGCAATTGCACCCATACTTGATGCGCATCAGCGGCGGCGATGTCAGCCCGAACGACTACAAGTCGAAGCTGCAAGAAGTCGCCCAGTCCTTCTGGCGCCAGTCCCCCGCCTACCGTGTAGTCCGCGAATCCGGCGTCGCCCATGAAAAGCGCTTCCACGTCCAAGTGATCTTCGAGAACGAGCCGATCGGCGAAGGCGAAGGCCGCAGCAAAAAAGAAGCCGAACAAGACGCCGCCCGAGACGCCCTAGCCGTAATCGATCGCTTCCGCCGAGCAAGGGCAGAAGCCCAAAACCCGTTTGCGCAGTAGCCAATGCGTGAGAGGCAGGGGGTGAGGGTTCCGGAAACTTGTAGATTCAACCTAATTGGGTTCTAACTGAACGGCCCCGGAACCCTCACCCCAACCCCTCTCCCTTTTGCACAATAGCATCAAAAAGGCGAGGGCTCCCCGCCTCTATCCTCGTTCGCCTCTCTCGCCTAGTCCTTGTAAGGATCCCAAACATCCGCGCCGGCCATCGCGACCCCGAGAGGCCTGAGCCGATGCAAGACGTTGATCGTTCCCTCGTGGTAGCCGAGGACCTCGTCCAACTGCTTGTACACGCCGGGCGCCTCGTCGGCGCCACCGCCTCTAAGCTCGATCCCCTTTTCGGCAAGATCTGCCTGCGCCTGATCCCAGTCGATAAGGCCCTTTGAGACCCTAGTCGGACGTCCCTTTACCCACTTCTGCTTGCCGGCAGCTTGAGTCCGGCTCATGATCCTTCCCGCACCGTGGACGGTCGAGTACAGGCCCTCCCTCGATGCCTCCGATTCGACGCCTTCCAAGATCACCGAGATCGAACCCATCGTCGCACCTACAAACCCTTGCTGGCCAGGGAATGCCGGGGTGCAGCCCTTGCGGACGACCCAGAACTCTTCGCCGAAGTGAGTTTCCTTCCATGCGAAGTTGTGGTGGTTATGGATGGAGGCTTCGACCTTGGCTCCCAAGATCTCAACCACCTTCGCACAAACCGCGTCCCGCCCCGCGTAGGCGTACTCACCGGCAAGATTCATCGCCGCGATGTAATCCTGCCCGATCTCGGTTTCGAGACCAAGCAGCACCGGCGGTGAATCCATCTCGCCCTCGGGCGCCTTCTCGTCGAACGCCTTGCCCTTTGCGAGGGCAAGAAATCCCGATGCCGTTCTATGCCCGAAGCCGCGCGACCCAAAGTGGACGCCTACCCAGATCCGATCCTGTTCGTCTGCGAAGATGTCCACGTAGTGATTCCCCGAGCCAACGGTTCCAAGCTGCTGACGCGCCAAGTCGAGCAGCTTCCGCTGCGGTTCGAACTCCGCCCGAGCGATATGGTCGAACACTTCGTGCTCGACCGGGACCGGGTTCGGCCGCCCCACCCCAAAGCCGATAAGCCGGACGATGTCGTCCATGACCTTCGCCACGTCGAAGTCGCCGACCTTCGCGTCGGTGAGCACCGCCTTGTTTCCGCAAGCGATGTCGTAACCGACCCCGCTCACGGAGATGTGGCTCTTGTACGCCACCGCGCCCCCGATCGGCTGGCTGTACCCCGGGTGGTGGTCCGCGCACAAAACTGCGTGTCCACCCATCCTGGTGCACTTTTCCAACTGTCCCAAAGCCCGTTCATCCACGGGCCCAAATGTCTTCAAACTCACTTTCTTCAAGTCTTCCTTGAACCTCGGAGAGGTTCCGTCGTTTAGCCCACAGTTGCCCCGCTCCGGCGGGGCTACTGTGGGTCAGCGGCCATCTCTGCCTTTACTTTGGAGAGGTTTTGTCCATTAACCAACGATGAACTGCCGCATCACCGCCGGAACTGACGCGTCGAATCCGACCACGTCCAACATTCCGGCGTCATTCGGGTCGGCAATGCTGAACTCGGTCGCGGTCGCCGCAACCACGATCAGCCTTGCGTCGATGCCCATCGCCTGCCGATACTTCTCCAACGCTTGCGCGGGGTGGATATCGCCGATCCAGGTCTCGTTATCCGTGTACACCACGAACACGTCGGTCTTCAACCGGTTCTGCAGCGCGAACTTCATCGGCAACGCACAGTCCGTCGCCCCGAAGTTCTGGTTCCGTGTGTGCCCTAAAGCATCGTCGAGCCTCATCCGCTTGGACAATGGCAGCGGCCGGAACTCGTCGGAGAACGCCATCGGCGTAACCGCTTCTTCCGTCGCAATTGTAACCATTGCCATCGCCGTCGCGATTTCGCAGGCCGAAACCCCAGAATCGCCCACCGACCAGGCCATCGAACCAGATACGTCGACACCGAGCAGATACCGCAGACCGGTCGGCTCAACGTTGACGAACGCCTTGTAGAACGCTTCGTCCAACGCGTCGACCACGCTTTGCACCGGCACCCACCGACCCGAACCCTTGAACCCGTGCCCGGACGCGTAAGTCCGCTGCGCGAGCAGGAGCGCCATCGGATGGACCCTCGCCCTCCGAAGCCGATCGACGTTACGAAGCTCCTTCATGACCTTTGCCGCCGCTGCCGACCCTGGTGCGAGAAGACCCACCCTGGTCATCGTCGCTAGATTCCGGATCATCGCCGTCATCGGCATCTGATCGAGGAGCGCATCCCAAACCGCCGCGTCTTTGAGCAACTCGGTCGGCACCGCTTCCCTTGGAAGCCGCGACAACCGGATCGTCTCCGCCGCGTCTTGCGCGCTTTCCGACTTCTGCAGCCGGATCATCGCCTCGACTTGCGCCAACGGCTCGATCTGCTCACCGTCCACGATCCACTTGTACAGCGCCTTGTGGGTATCCGTCGCCGGAACCGGGTGGGCAAGCCGCAGCAAGTCCCGGTGTGACCACCCTTCCCGCTGCTTGTATTTGATCGCCTGATACTCGAGGTCGTCGGTCGGCTTAGCGTTGTACCAATTCCCGATCGCCCGCCTGAGTCCCCGCCCCCATCCCCGCAGCCCGTTGCAGAGCTCCGCGAATAGGAACAGGTGGGTACCCGTCCGGCACACGTTTGGCAGGGCGTTCAGCGCCGCCATCCGCGTCGCGTCGTTTCCGAGCGATGCGCAAATCGCAAGCGTGAATACGGCGGCATCGTTCTTCGCTGCCCGTCCCGCTTGGCTTACCTCGCAGATCCGCTCTACGACCTTCTCGCCATGGTCGGCGATGAGCCCCAGGACGTTGCTCACGTTCTCGTGCGTCAACGCCCGTGGCGATGCATAGTAGGTTCCGCTCTCAGACCCGAGGATTAGAAATCGATCGAGGACCGCCCATCTGTCGAGAGTCCATACGAAGGCGCCCGCAGAGTTCCGAACTTGGTTCGAACCCGGAATCGGCATCGTCTGTGGGGTCTGTAATGGGTTGAATAGCTTTCCGTACTTCACTGTATTGCACCTCTTGCGCGAAACAAGGCTTCGTCGGGGAAGCGGGTGAATACCGAAGTTGGAAATCCGCCCGCTCCGGTGATGGGAGTGGGCGATTGAGTTTAGGAGTCTTCTCTAGCGCCGTCCCATCGTGGGATCGGAATATCGCGGCATAGCTGAGCCGACGATAATGGTGGCAAGCGTGCCAAAGCAGCTTTGCCCTATTTCGTTTCTCATATCCAAATGTCGCTTCATAACGTGATTCCTAACTCTCAAAAGTTTTCTCGCAGGCAAGCTGCATGAATTGGGTCGTTTGACAGACGATAACCCAACCCGTTCGGCCCGCGAGTTAACCTTCGATTTTTAGCGTGTAGGCAAGTTTTCGAGGTGGGACTGGATCTTTTCAAGAGATAACCCACGCCCATCGGCCCACACACAATTTGCCTGCCGAGGCGAAGAGAATTGTGTCACAACCCGACCTAACGATTGCAATGCCTAATCGAAGAATTTCCTCAGATACTTTGTTAAAATTTGATATCAGCCGAATGATCGGAATCCCCTCGCCCTTTTTGATGTTTGTGCGAAAAGGGAGAGGGGGCAGGGGGTGAGGGTTCCGGAGAATTTCACCCGCCTCGAACTCCGGGTTGTAATCCCTGCCGAATTCAGTGAAACCACAGCGATAATGATCACATGCGGCGCGTCTTCACGATACCGGTCTTTGCGATGGCGGCATTAGATCACGCCTGCGACTGGGCAGAAGGAACGGAAAATCCGATCACAAAGAATGTGGCGTTCGCGAACAAGGCGCTTACTTTCTTGGTTGCCATCATGCTGATTTCAATAGTGGCGTCAATCCGCACCCGAACCCTCTACTGGATCCCGATCACCCTGGGGCTCGCCGCTTTAAACGCATGGCTAGACATTAGCCATGCATACGGTGGAGACTGCGGTGGGAAAGCCGTCACGACCTCACTCGGCTCAGCGGGCCTTGCCTTAGCCGCGCTCAGCGCGCAACTGATCCTCGGCCTGCGAAGGAAATCGGCACCACCTGGGGGTGTAGGTTTCGGAACCGACGGATAATAGAACGTGCGAGGCATTGCGACCCTACTGGCGCTTACACTGGCGACCTGCGCATTCGCGTGCAAATACAGCGGAAAGGGACTCGAACCCATCCAGCTCAGCATAGCCGTCGTGAAGTGCTGCGAAGTCCTCATGCTCGCCACGATCGTCGCGTCGTATAGACTGTCCGTCCGCAGACAAGCCGGATTTTGGCTCCCGGCATATTTACTTGGTCTGGCCACAATCTCCGGACTGATGCTCAGCACCGTTTATAGTGGCGACTGCGGATCGATGGCCGAAAGCCTCGCACTATTGTCCACGCTGTTCGGGTTTGCCGCAGTTAACGCCCAATACTTCATTTACCGTCGGAAGACTTTACGAGACAGTTCATTCAATCGCTCTAAGTGCCATCCGGCGAAATAGGCGAAGACGATTTCCGGACTCCCGACTCCGGGCTACGAACTCTCCAACAACGTTGGACTTGGCTCCGCATTCATCGAAACATGCCCCTGCCTGGTTGCGACGACGATGTTCTCGACCCTCACGCCCAGCTTGCCCGATAGATAGATCCCCGGCTCGATGCTGAAGCAGTTGCCGGGCCGGCATATCGGAGTCGACGGCGATGATCGCGCTCTTGAGGTTCCAATCCTTGGCAAGCTCGTCGAAAAGGGCGAGCGGTTCTTCGCCGTCCTTCCAAGGCCGGACATCCTTTATCCCCGCGCGGGCAACCTGCGAAGCCGAGAGCGCCGGGCAGATCATGCGGGTTTGGTCCGAGCTATTGATGCAAAGCGCCATCCAGGTCGAGCGAAGTTTTCCACAAGAAAGTCGCGAGCGGGAGAAAGCAGGGCGAATCGGGCACAGGGACCGTATGAGCCTAGCATGAAGCCGACATCGTTCGGACTCCAGAACCAGAAATGCTTAATTTCACATGCCGATATGCGGTTCTGTATGGCGCGTCAATGAAGGGGAAGAGGGAAGCCTAATAATGAACTTAGCCCCGCCCAGATCGCTCTTTTCGACCTCAATCTGCCCATCTCTGTCCTCGATTAGCCGCCTACATATGGCTAGACCAAGTCCAAATCCTCGCTTATCGGGGTTCCGACCGGCTTGGGTTGGAACAAAAGGAGCGAATGGGGACTCTGTCCCTTGGGCCGGGATCCCGGGTCCGTCATCCTCAACGACAATCACGTTTTGCGCTTCGAGTTCAAAGTTCTGAAGGCGAACTATTCTCTTGGCAATTCCGGTGCGAAGTGCATTCGAAAGTAAGTTCTCGATGATTGTCTCAATCTCGGAAGCAGAAATGGCCGCGAGGTGACTTTCTGCCACAACGTCTAGGAAAACTTCTCTTTGGGTAAACCGGTCGAGCCACCGAGATGCGCTTCTTTCCAAACATTCTCCGACATCTGCCTTCTGAGAGTTTCGAATCCCCTTGGGTCGTGAGGACTCGAGAAGCATGTCCACGACACTTGAAAGCCTCTCAATTTCCGCGAGAAGGCCCTCATAGACTCCGGCCTCTGCAGATCCCAAGGCGGTCACTCTTAGTTTTTCCTGCAGTTGCCCAGAGAGAACGGTTAGCGGGGTGCGGAGTTCGTGAGCCGCATCACACGCGAACCTCTCCTGGCGATTGAAACTTGATTGAATCCGGTCAAGCAGACCGTTCAGTTTCTCTGTAAAGAGATCGTATTCGCCTCCATAGATCATCTCTAAGCGGACGTTCAAGCAGCGATCATCCAGAATGGCGGCTTGGTCGGTGATGGATTTCAGGGGCGCGAATACGGACCTCGCCGCAAACCAAATGGCTAAGGTTACTGCCGCCGTCAGGGGTGCCCAGAACATCCAAACGAGATAGGTCAAGTGGTCAACTCTCGCTGCGGTGGGTTGGCTGGAGATCCCAACTTCTAACGTATTTCCATCAACGGACGTTCTAATCACGGCCATACTAGACGGTGGGTGCAGAGTCAGGCCGCCGGGACCGCCATGTCCAACTAAGGAACCTTCAAGCGAATATTCTACGATAGACAAGCCTGGATATCCTCCCGCAACCTCATTGAAGTCAGGTTTTCTTGGGTTCTCCTTGATCTCTGCCTTCGCCTGTTCCAGACAAAGCTGAAGATCTCTCTGGAGCCCGGCACTCTCGGACCGGGCCACCAACTGAAGAAGGGTCGCGAAAATGAGGGCAATCACCAGGCCAGAACAGAGCCCTGCGACCAATGTAAGGCGGGTTTGGTAGTGGAGTTTCACGTGGACTCAGGCGAACTTAGCATATATCCTTGTCCGCGCACGGTGGATATTAGTCGTGGCGCTCCCTCTTTCTCGAGTTTGTGCCGCAGGTAGTTGATGTAGACCTCCACCACATTTGTGTCCCTTGCCCGGTCATCCCAGACCTGCTCAAGAATTTGACCCCTCGAAACCGGCGTCCCAGAATTTGTCGCTAGTAGTTCGAGGAGTTGGAATTCAGTAGTCGAAAGGAAAAGGCGTCTTCCACGGTGGGTTGCAATGCGCGAAGTGCAATCGATTCGGAGGTCACCGATTTCATGCACACTTTTTAAAGATACAGATCTTCGCAGGAGAGCCCTAACCCTGGCCACCAACTCTTCCATTCTAAATGGCTTAGTCAAATAGTCATCCGCGCCTCGGTTGAGGCCATCGACCCGATCGGTCCAATCGTTTCTTGCCGTAAGCGCAATAACCGGAGACTTGCTCACCTCTCGCAATTTCGGCAATAGGTCCAAGCCATCCATGTCTGGAAGCATCAGATCGAGAATGATTGCATCAGGGCTCACTTGGATCACCTTTTCAAGGGCATCCAAGGCCGTTTGTGCGACTGAGACGAGAAACCCTTCTCTTTCGAGTGACCGGGAAACAATGCTGGACACCGCAGGCTCGTCTTCAACGATCAAAAGGCGTCCGGCTTGTGTCATACGGTTTCTCTCGACTAATCATGTCCTCACCGGCTTTACAAATGCCCGCTGAGCTGCTCAAACGGGAAGGATTAGCGAATTCTAATTTTCCCCCAGAGAACATTAGTGGAACCTAATATTCCCACTATAGATGCCGCGAGAACACTAGGTGTTTCAGGAGTATCCACGCGGAGTGCAAAAACCAAACACTGGGGGAATCCGATATCTTTTGGTCGGTATGTTCCTGTGGCTATTTGCGCTCCAAGAACTTTGCCTCTTCGGCAACACGCTGAGCTATGGCAGCACAGAATGGCTCATCGACTATCGTGCCGGGTTCGTTCGGAGGGGTTTCTTCGGCGAAGGGCTTTACCTTCTTGCCGGGTCGGTTGGGATCTCACCGAGAATCGAGCTCTTCGTTCTCCAGTCGCTCATTGCCACCTCCTACCTAATTGTGATGCTCCTCCTGGTTTGGAAAAACCGGGAAAAGCTTGGATTTATGGGATCCATCGTGGTTCTTTTCAACCCGGTTGTTTTAATCTTTGTCACCACGGACACGATCGGGTTGCCAGAGGTTCTCTTCGTTTTGATTTCTATTTGGCACATGTACCTGGCCAAAAAATCTTCAGAAACCCAATACCTGTTTAGAACTTCCCTGCTCTTAGGCATCCTGGGATCAATCGCGGCGCTCCAGCATGAAGCCTTTATATTCCTGGCGATTCCATTCAACATGCTCCTGACCATCCGCACTTTGAAGACGGACCGATTGCAGAACCTTGTGAAGATTTATACTCTTCCCATTCTCGCCAGTCTGGCCTGCATCGTAAAGAACGGGACTGTTGGTCAACGGTTTGCAATCAACGACGGTTGGACGGGTCTCGGACTGACTCTTCCGAGCCATACCGCCATCAACTATCTCGGCTGGACGGCCATTCAGGGTGTCACCCATACGATGACCACGGACTCTCCGACGAAGATCTTGAAATTCCTTTTTGGAGCAATCTGCTTTGTGACTCCGATTCTCTATTTGGTAGGAGTGAGTTGCCAAGGTCGAGGTGTCATTCGGTGGCTTCGGCTTAATGAGACTAAAGAGCTTTTTCTAATCCCGCTGGCATGCAGTCTGCCGCTGTTTGTGCTTGCGAGCAACTGGAACAGATGGCTGGCCGATCCCGTGATTCTCTATGCTTCATGGAAGCTGATGAATGGTGCAATTCGGCTTCCAGAGAACCGGTTGGTAAGGATTGGCCTCGCATGCGTGAGTGTCTGCTTTCTGCTCTTCCGGTTCTGCGGACCGCAAGATCTGATTTCAATGAGGGCCTATCTTGGAGGACCTATCCAACAAACCTTACACTGGATCCATATGTCTCTTAAATGAAACGCTAAACGCTTGCCTCCAAAATACAATCCGCCGGCTCCGCGTTCATCGAAACATGCCTCTGCCTGGTTGCGACGACGATGTTCTCGACCCTCACTCCCAACTCGCCCGACAAATAGATCCCCGGCTCGATGCTAAAGCAGTTGCCTGGCTCGAGGACGACCTCACTGCCTCCGATGATGTACGGCTCCTCATGGATGTTCATCCCGAGGCCGTGGCCGGTTCGATGGACAAAGTACTGACCAAATCCTGCCGCATCGATGACCCCACGCGCGGCGGCATCGACGGAGCCGCAAGTCACGCCAGCCCGGCTTGCGTTGCGTCCCGCCATATGGGCGCCGTAAACGATCTCGTAAATCTGCTTTGCCTTGTCGGATGCCTTGCCAACCGAGACAGTGCGGGTGATATCGCTGTTGTATCCCTCGACGCTGCACCCGAAATCCATGATCAAGACGTCGCCGGTTTTAAGCACGGTGTCGTCGGTTAGGTGATGCGGCTCTGCCGAATTGGCGCCCGTCGCGATGATACAAAACGTCGGTTGACCGCCCCGCTCGGACATCGCATCGGTAAGCAGCTTGCCAACCTGCCGCTCCGTCATTCCGGCCTTGATTTGAGGAAAAGCGGCGGTGAACGCCTCGTCGGCGATCTTGCCTGCCTTTAGAAGCAAATCGACCTCGTCTCCCGACTTGACGCGCATAAGCTGCGCCAGTTGGGTCTCTCCCGACTTGAACAGCGCCGCCGGTAGCACCGATTGCATCTGCAGAAGCATCCGCGCCGGCATATCCGAGTCGACGGCGATGATCGCGCTCTTGAGGTTCCAATCCTTGGCAAGCTCGTCGAAAAGGGCGAGCGGATCTTCGCCGTCCTTCCAAGGCCGGACGTCTTTTATCCCCGCGCGGGCAACCTGCGAGGCCGAAAGCGCCGGGCAGATCATCCGAGTTTTCCCCGAGGTATTGATGCAAAGCGCCATAAACCGCTCCCCCGCGCCCTCATGAAATCCATGCAGATATCCCATCGAGATCGGGTGCTGAGCGACAAAGCAGTCGATGCCGTCGTTGACGAGGACGCCGGCGAGTCGTTCGATTCGAGCCTTAGTGGCCTTGGTTGCCATGATAAACGAAGTATGGCCCAGCCTCGCCCCAAATGGATTTTCTCCTGACCCTAGAACGGGCGAAGCAAACGCGAAGTATAATCTCCAAGCTGTGCCGGATAGTCTAATGGCAGGACAACGGTTTTTGGTGCCGTGTGTCTAGGTTCGAATCCTAGTCCGGCAGCCAGTTTAAGAGGCACCACGAACTCAAACGTATCGATCCTAGACATTCTTGTGCCCAAATTTCCGCAGAATATCTGTCCCCAATCTGTCCCATAGAAAAAGTATCCTTGTTTTGTGGGCAGACCGAGGCAAACCAAACTAGATCCGATCAAGTTCTTGGCCCACAGGGACAATGAATCCAAACAATTCGATTCACGACGTGCCGCGAACTCATACGTAGCCTCTGCACGCCGTTCAAGTCGTGTTGATCCGATCTATTGGAAGTGCCGTTTTTGGGTTCTGCATGTCGAAAATGTGCCTCTGCCGGGGGAAGAGCACTTGGACCACGAGGACTTTTCCGGCAAAGTTCTTTCGGAACGGGAAGCCGTCCTCAAAGGTGAGGATCCCGATGCCCTTCTCGCTAAAGCTGAGGGCTTACGACGTGCGTCGTTCGACCGCGAATGGCTCTTATTCAACTCTCAGTCGAACTTAAAACAACTGTCGCCGGACTCCCGGCTCTTGGCGTTGTCGTCGGTTGAGAGGTTCTATGAACGCACCGACGAACGATACGATAGGGAGCAGACCGAAAGAGTCCGAAAGCAAGCCGAGGCGCAAGAAAAAGCAAAGGAAGCTGCGATCCCGACGGTGGCAAAGGTGTTTGACGTGGAGGTGGATCGCCGCCTCAAGGCTGGTTTGATCCAACAAAATACAGCCGATACCTACCGCTACGAGGCCAGTGCATTCTCATTGGAGACGACAACGCTCAACGGCAGAAAGGCGCTATCCGAAAGCCAGGTGCATCTTCTGACAAACGATTCGCTTTCCGAGTGGTTCGGCGTCTTCGCCGCCCGGACCACAAAGTTCGGCCGATTGCCAACCTCCAAGACATGCGAAAACGTCTTGACACACCTCAGATC
>Ga0206819_10110_pt1 | contig 30572 bp, 17 predicted proteins | sample Alteio_BWOrgCont_87_FD_152855 | JGI IMG/M metagenome (GOLD analysis project Ga0206819, IMG submission 152855) | Enriched cells from forest soil in Barre Woods Harvard Forest LTER site, Petersham, Massachusetts, United States -... | ecosystem: Environmental > Terrestrial > Soil > Temperate forest >... | reverse complement strand
CAAAATGGGAACGCCGGGGGAGAGCCGGGTTGCCACTTTCTTAGCCGCTTGGCGCACCCATCCGGTCACGGCGGTTTTCATCAAATGACATCGGCAAAAAGCCGCTCCGTCTTGCGGAAATACCAGAAGCCGCTGACCAGCAGCAGCACGACCAGCACGACGGGAATTGCAAACCCGGCCACATCCAGCTTCGCGTTGCCGCCCAAAATGGCCCAGCGAAATCCGTCAATAACTCCCACCATGGGGTTCAACGAATAAAGCCAGCGCCATCTCTCGGGAATTTTATCAAAAGAATAGCCTATCGGTGAAAAGAAAAAACCGAATTGCAGGATGAACGGAACGACGACCCGAAAATCGCGATACTTGACCGAGAGGGCGGCGGACCAAATGCCTCCACCCACCGCTGCAGCCGCAGCCAGCAACAAGAAGGCCGGCAGAAACACGATCCGCCATGACGGGAGAAAGTGGTACCAGACCAACAACGCCACGAGAATTAAACCGGAAATGGCCAGGTCAACCAGGCAGGTCACGACCGAACTCAAGGGTATAATCAGACGCGGGAAATAGATTTTGGAAATGAGATTGGCGTTCGCGCCCACGCTGCCGCTCGAACTGCCAAGCGAACCGGCAAAGAAATTCCACGGCATCAGGCCGGCAAAGATCAGGAGCGGACCAGGCACGTCGCCCGAGGACAATTTTGCCACTTTGCCGAAGACAATCACCAGAACGAGCATCGAGGCCACCGATTGTAACACAGTCCAAAGGACGCCAGCGAAGGTCTGCTTGTAACGAACCAGAATGTCCCGCCAGGCCAACAAGTAGAACAACTCACGATACTTCCAAAAATCGTGCCAGTACTGCTTTTCGAGCTGGCCTGCGCGAATGACGGTTTTTTGGCGGTTCATTTAAGGGCGGGCTCCGCCCGTGGCCGAATCTCTGCTTTTCATTGCAAAGAGGCTTGCGACAACATCTTCCGTAATTTTTCCAACGCGCTCCACTCGCGCACGACCACGATTATATGTTACAGGGCTAATGTTGACTGGACAAGCTGTTTCGCCCCGGCGCGAGAGTCATGGGACTGTCTGATCTTGAAGCACTTGGCCGGCCAGATTGAGACCGGTCTTGGCGGCGGCTTCGAAAAGGCTTAAGTCGCGCTCCGTCTGAAAAACCATCCAGCGAATGCCCGGCAGCCCCGAGGAATCGGCCAGGCGGCGCAATTGGGGCAAGTCCCTTGATTCGGGCTGGAGTCGAAAGATCTTCTCAGCTGCGTCCAGGTCAGCGGCCTTTTCCGGCGAGGCGGGCCGCGCGATGGAAATACCCGGCTGCCATTCCCAAACGCTCTTGGCCCAGACGGCTTCAGCGGCGTGCATGGCCTCCACATATTTTCCGAGCTGGTTCAAAGCGCGGCTTCTGAGAAAGTTGTCGCGAGCGGAATTGCCGGTTAGCATTTGCAGTGTCAGATCGGGACGGCCGGCGTAAAGAAGATTCTCCCCGCGCTGGTAGAGATCCACCTTCGCGCTGATACGCTCAAACGCAGTCAGCGCCGTCGCCATCAGCCCTTTGCCGACCGCGAAGTAGCCGAGCGCTCGCAGGGCGTCGTCGGTGTTTGGCGTGACTTTCCAGAGCAATTCCGCGTCCTTTCGGGCCCGCCACGCAAGATCAAAAACAGCATTCAGGTTTTCCGGAAATTCCGCCGCCGCGCGCATGAAAGGGATATTCGCTTCAGCCCCGCCTTTGGCAAACTGGTAGGTAAAATACAAGGGCAAGGCCGGTTGGAGTGGATTGAGCCGGATGATCCGCCAGGCTTCGTTGCGGGAATCGGCGGGATTATCGGCGGCGCGCAAGGCAAACGCCTCCATGCGCAGCCGCCAATTCATGGGATCAAGCCACAACATGCGCGCGATTTCGGGTTCCGTGGCGGACGAAACGGCGTCAGCCAGAACGGAACGACGCGCAAGTTCCTGCGACACAAGCTTATGAAATATTTCAACACGGTAGGGATTTCCGGGCCAAAGGCGCAAAGAGGAGGCGAAGTGACTCGAAGCATCGCGGAGAGAATCGGTCTTCAAACCGGCGCGCCGATCCCGCCAGGCCTGGAAATGCAGGCCGCCAAGGGCCAGCAACAAAAGGGCGCAAGCGAGATGGGCAAAAACCCGGGCGTATCCGGCTGGCGGAGACAAGGTAGGCTGATTTTCTCGGTCACGCAAGCCATGGAGATAACCGAACAGCGCGGCCGCCAGCAAAGCCGTGGCTGTAACTTCAAAAACGAATTCGACGAAACAGTGGGCGAGAAAAGCAACTAAGGCGGCCAAACCGCCAAAAACAAGCGCGGATGTACCGCGTCGCGCGTTCCGCGCAAACAGCCAAAGGCGGGCCAGCGATATGGCGACCAGCGCAAAGAATAGGGCACTGACAACAAATCCATTCTCGACCAACGACTGGAGGAAATCATTTTCGGCGAATAGAAACGTGTCCCCACCCCCGAAGGTCTTGTAGATGCCAAAGGCGGTCTCGAAGGTACCCGGGCCGGTTCCACAAAGTGGAAATTTTCGGGCGATACTCCAAGCGTTTCGCCAAATGGAAGTTTTGAAGGCGGAGCTGTGGCCGGAGGCAAACCGATCCAAAACGTGACCACCGCTGAATATGAAAATCGTACCCAGGCCAAGCAATGTGAGAACAAAGACAAGGCCGAAGCGTCTCCAGGCTGCGGTTTCAGAGGAATGGGAAGATCCACAGCCTGCTTTTCCAATCTCTCCACCCCGAGAGCGCTGGCCGCGCCTCGGAATGGTCATCGAAAGGGCGAAAAAAATCAACCCACAAGCAAACGCGGCTAACCCCCCGCGGGAACCGCTTAGAAACGCCATGAATATGCCGAGCGCGATGGCGGCGGCGCTAAATGTCATTTGACCCCACCTCGGGGTTGGCTTTTGAGTTGAATCGCCTTCAGTTTCGGGTGCTTCCAAGGTGCATTGAACCATCCAGCCGAGCACAAAAAACGCGGCGACAAAAATCCAGTTTGCGAAATGATTTCGGTTGGCAAAAGTGCCTGCGGCGTGGTGCGCGGGATCGGGCCAGATGCCCAACAATTTGCCATGCCCATATAATCGATACCAGATGTCACTCGCCGCCAACCCAACCAAAGCGACGCTCAAAGTCATGGAAAAGGCGCGGTCTGCTCCGAAGCGGGCGGTTAAGCGAGCGAGATAGAAACAGACGGCAACAAGAGCGAGTTCCCAGACGCGTTGAATCGTCGCGGCGGGTGCAAGACTAAGCGTGACAAGCTTCGCTGGTTCGTTGGCAGACAGCGGGAAAGCCCGCGCCAGTGCAAGTCTTTCGGGTGAAAGAACGGCTATGGCTGAAGGAGGCAACGGAAGGAGTGGCAAAGCCAGGCCGCAGAGCAGAACGATCCCCCACCCTGTCGCAAGGACGGGATGGCCCGGATATTGGCGAAGTTCAAAAATCAGTAAAAGAAGACTGACGCCAAACAACGCGCCCACGATGGCCTGCTGAGGAGGATTGACAGAGCCGAAAAGAAAGGGCGCCAAGGCGATGCCCGCCAGGAACGGGAAAAGCCTCCATGCGGCAGGAGAAGATTCCGACGGCCAGCGCATGGTTTCATCCGATTTCGGCAATTACTTTTGCTTGGGATCCAGTGTCGTCTTCGAGTCGGCGCTCACCACCAAGGCGGTTTCCACCGCAGGATCAGCAGTTTTGGAGGCCTGTCCATTAACGGCAGGAGGAGACGTTTCACTACCGTCGAGCTCAGGCTCAGACTCTGTTTCGCCCGGGAGCGAAGATGATTTCTCGATTTCTTCACTGGTTAATTGAGACCGCAGCTTGGAAGACCGACGGCGTCGGCGACGACGCACCGTGGTGGTTTTTACGACTTTCGGCTCGGTTGGACGCTCTGTCCCAGGCGTGGCCGACGTCACCGTCGTCGCAGCCGGCAATTCCTCGGGTTCATCGAGGGTGTAATAACTATAATAATATTGCTGGTAATAGTAATAAGGGTTATCGGGACGGATTCCGTTAAGGACCAAGCCGAGCATTTTGCCTCCGCGCTGTCTCATGGCGGTAATCGCAGTCTTGGCGAAACGCATGGAAGTTTGCCCGGACATAATGATGAAAATAACCCCGTCAGCATAGCGCGCAACTGAAAATGCATCGTCAATGGCCGTCAGCGGTGGGCAGTCGAAAATAACGTAGTCAAAATGTTGGCGAACCTCCTTGATGAATGGCTCTGTTATGTTGCCAAGAAGCAATTCGCCGGGATTTAACGGAAGCTTGCCGGTGGGAATGACGCGGAGCGTTGGCACATCGGTCTGGCGCGCAACTTCTTCCCAATCCAGCTCTCCGGCCAGCAACTCGGCCAGTCCAGGCCCGCGGCTCCATCCGAAGTAAGCGTGAATATTCCCGCGACGCAAGTCGCCGTCGATCAACAGCACGCGATGGCCCGCAGTGCCAAGGGTGACAGCAAGATTGGTCGTGATCGTCGTTTTGCCATCGCCCGGAGCAGCGCTGGTGGTGAGCAGAACCTTGCGGTCCAAGTCATTGCTCAAAACCTCGCCGGTTCCAGTGCCAAACATAATGGAGGAGCGCACGCCGCGCAGCGATTCGGAAAACATGTTGTGCTTGTCGAGGTTGGTCACGAGAAGCTTCTGCGCTTTTAATTTCACGCTGACGAGCGGAATCTGGCCGATGATGCGCTCACCCAATTCCGCTTCGATGTCTTCGGCCAGTTCAAGCCGGTCGTCGAGGCGGCCCAGCAAATAAATTAGACCCAGCCCCAGGATGGTGCCAAACATCAAGCCCCCCATGATCAACTTTGGCCGGTCCGGGCTGACGGGGTGCGGATCGCCGACGCCCTCGGCATCAATGCTGAAAAAGCTTTCGTCCGGCGGTGCGGCGACGATGGACTGCTCTTGTTTTTGGAGGCTTTCCACCGTTTGCTTGATGTTGGCTTCGTTTTCCTTCAGCTGCTCGAACGAATATTGAATGGAACTCTTGTCCAGCACTTCCTGTCTGGCCGCTTCTATACTCGGCAGCAAGCCGGCTTCGTCCTGTTTGAGTTCGGAAATTTGAGCGAGGCGCCGGTCTTCAATCTGGTCAATGAAGTATTTGATCTGTTGCTTGGTGGCGTCAATTTCCTTGACCAAGGCCACCATGTAAGGATGGCTGGGACGGAGGGCATCCTCACGGTGCCTTTGCTCGGCTTCGAGTCCGCGAAGCTTCACTTTCAGATCGCCGAATTTGGCGCTGTCCACAACGGCCACCGGGTCGGTCGTAACCACACCTTGGCCTGATAAGCCGTTGGAGGAAGTCAAGGATTTGGGCATGGCCACGCTGGTCATGACTCCGCTTTCCGCGATTTCTTCGGGCTTACGATTCTCGAGCTGCACACGCCTGATTTGCATCTCCTGCCGTTGCCTCAACAAGTCGTCCAATCGTTGTTGCGCGGCCTGACCGGCTTCCGCGATGCTGGCGACTTTGTTTTGCTTTTCAAACTCCCTGAGCTTTTCGCGCGCACCGTCGAGGAGTTTTTGCTGCCTATTGATTTCGTCTGTAGTGTCCGCGGCGGACTTGGTCAGTGCGCCACCGCGCAATTCATTTCGGTAGGCCAGGAATTTATGCGCCCAAAGTTTGGCGAACTGGGCGGCGAACGGGAAATCCGTGCAATCCACCTGCATGACAAGTGAGGCCGAGCCTTTAAAAGCGGTCGGCAGGCAGGTGAACCCTTCCTTTTTGGGCATGCTATCGCGAAGCTGGTCCCGGACTCCTCCCAGCACATGCTCGCTGCTCATATACTCGATCTGCTTGTCGTAAAAGGCGCTGACTTCCTCCTGGTATTCGGCGTGTGTTTTGAAGGGGGTCTGGATTTTGGGCGCGACGCTGATTTTCGATACTGCGCGGAACATGTCCGGCGTGTTGATGGCGCGATAGACCGAAACGCCGACAGAAATCGCGACACAGGTCGCAAGGATCAGCCAACGCTCCTGCACCCATTTGATATAACGGCGCAGCCGGAAGAACAGGTTGACTCGGTCGACGAGCCATGTTCCCAGGAACAATCCTCCGTGTTTTGAGGGAGTTGACATGGTCTAGCCTATATTAAATTGACATCTCATTGGAACAATATGTTCTTTTCGATAATAATGATCCGATCGCCATCAAAGACCGGCACATCCTTGGTCGGGTCCTTTTCGATGGCTTCGACATTGACGATGAATTCGTCGTATTTATCGGGATGATTCGGATTGATGCGCAAAACCTTGACCTTCTTCAAATTGGCGAATTCGGTGGCGCCGCATTCCAGGATGGTTTCCAGCATCATTTTGCGTTCGCCTGGCCGGAGCGGAATGAAGTTATTTCGGACCGGGCCGGTTATGACAATTTTGCCGGCCGCCAGCGCCTGCGAGCCTGATTCTACGGTGACAGTTGCGTTTTTGTAATAAAGAGCGTCCAGTTTCTGTTTCAATTCCTGTTGAATCTGCGATACCGTTTTATCTTTGGCATTGATCACCACATCCTCCGGAAATCCGTCACTGACAGGGAAGTGGACGTTGTATTTGGCATCAACCATGGCCTGCCTGGGCGAGGCTCCGACGTGGGGGTCTTCGGCGACCACATAAACCAATTTATCCCCTGGACCGATCTTGGGACCGGCAGCCGAGTTGGTGGAAGTATTCGCCAGCGCGCTCCGCAGCGCCAATTGTTCATTGGCGTTGTTAGTGGGGGCTGCGTTGCTCGTCAGAGGCGAAACAAGCCCCTGCGCAACATATATCAATATGGTGCACGCGAAAGGCAATTTTCTAGTGATCAATTTCATGTCTTAAAACTCACGCGTAACATCCAAAGTCAGGCGATTTTGCAAATAATCGTTGTTGGCGATACTCGAGTCCTTCAACGCAAAGGCATATCCAATATTGGCACTCCAAAGCCTGGTAAGCTGGTGTCCCGTTCCGACGTAAAAAAGGTATTGGCTGGCGTTTTCGCCCAACGGGCCGGAACTCATCAAGGCATTGTAACTGAAAGAGGTGCGGATGGTCAAGCCGCCGCTGAACCGGCTGGACAGGCCGTATTGCATCGAAAGAACCTGGTTGAAGTTGTTTTGCAATCCCAACATCAGCCCGTTGGATAAGTTAATATCCTCGGTTAAATACCGATTCAGTTTGTGCATTACACTCAAGGACGCCGAAACATCCGCGCCGGGCTGGCTTTTGTCACCGCTAAAGCCGGGTTGGTTGAAGTGCATGGTGGTGTAACCCACCGACGCGCTCACCTGGATGAACTGCGTCGGACGAAAGATCGCGGTCGGCCCGATGGTGTAGCTATCCGCGCTGGACGCATAATTGGTGGAGTAGAGACTAAGCCCATAGGAACCGACCACGCCCACGGTCAACCGCGGAGAAACCTTGTAATAGGCACCCAGGGAAAAGGTATGCGCGTCCTGGTCCAGTTCATCAAATTCCGACGTGAGCGAGCGGCTGATGGTGTAGCTGTATCCGCCTGAAAAACGCCACTCGGAGTTTGGTTCCCAGTTCAGCAACAGGCCAATGGTATTGGCCAGCATGTTGAAATTCACCAACTGCCCTTCCGGTCCGCTGATGTCCGGCCTCGAAGTGGGATCGGTCACGATGGAAAAATTGTCATAGACCCGCGCCTCGATTGGATGCACCAACCGGATGCGGTAATCAATGCGCGTCTTGGGATCAATGCTAAAATCGCTGATGGCGGGATGAAACAAATACCAGCGGTAGCCCATTCCTATATTCAATTCAAGCAACTGGATCTCGTTGATTGGATAAACGAATCCCACTTCACCGTGAGGACTGAAGGCGATATCAGCGGCCCGATTATTGGCCGAAAGATTGATGTTGTCGTTGGCCTCGATTTGCATCGACGCGCGTATGCGCGCCTGCAGCTTGCCGAATTTCAAATTGTAGCGCGCCGGTTCGGGCGTAAGAAACGAAGGTGCAGGCGCCGACCGGCTGATAAAACCCTCGTCCAGACTCTGGCCAAGAGCGCCCACCCCGCAACCGGCCAGCGCCAGAAACAATACGAAATGTAAGATCAGGAATCTTCGCATCTCGTCCTCAGTCGCAAACTCTCGAAAGTTTGCCTGGCGGCACGACAGACAAAAACTGGAGGTTGGTTGGGTTTGAACTGCTCATCGAATGACACTGACCACAGGTTGCGGCGGCGGAACCAGACCGTCCGTAACCTGCGTGGCTGGGGTCGGCGGAATCAAGCCGCCTGTGATTGGATCGGTAGGGCCTCCTGCAAAAAACAATACCTGACCGGCCGAACTGGCAAGGAGACCGCCATCCTCGCCAATGTTAAAATTCAGCGCGCGCGCCGCCTGGAGCACTGGCGAATAGCCGTTCTCCGTTTCCACGGCCACGTCATTGATGTTGTCCTGGCTCGCCTTGACGGTGAAGGTGCCCTTCTTCAAATCAAGCGTCAGCGAAACACTGTCACCTTCGACCACATGAATGGTCATCCCGTGAAGGGCATCAATGACTAGTTGAAAACTGCTTCGGAGAGCTTCCAGCGTCATGAAGCCGCCGGCCGAATAAGTGATCTTCGCTTTGCCGTCCGAACCGAAAGTAATAATTTTCTCCGTGCCAGGCTGAAGTTGCGCGACCGCCAGCGAGGAACTGGCTTGGAGCGGCTGGCCATTGTCCCAGTTCAATCGCATGCGGATGCCCTCGCCCGAAGTCAACCCCACCAGCAATTGCTTGGTTGGCATCATCAAGCCGCCCGTTTGCACATTGGCCACAGGATTTCCTTCGGCATTGTAAATTTGCACGTCGCCGCCCGAGGAAGTCGCTGAAAAAATGCCCTGCGCCACCATCGAAAATTGAAATTCCACCGAGGAACCGACGACGGCAAAGCTGCGCCCCGGGGTCGTAACCTGAATCGCTTCAGGCGATAGGTTTTTGATGTCGGCCAGCTTCCGTTCTTTGTCCCAAGTCATACTCGCGCTCTGCCCCGAAGTCGCCGTGACCACCAGACCGGGAACACCGTCCATCTTGATCTCGAATTTTCCCTTTCCCACGTTAAACTTCAGGCTGCCGTCAGGGTTGGCGGAAAAATCAATTTTCGCGCCTGTGCTGCCAATAGAAATCGTCGAGTGATTGTCTTGCGGATTGTAGTTCACGCCGCCCTCCAAGGCGATTTTCAAGTCCTTGCCAGGCGTGCCGCTCAGCTTGAGCGACGCTGTGGGCGAAGGCCGCTCCCAATATTCTTTGCCGCCGCCATCCTTCTGCAACTGCATTGGCCCACCGGTCATGGTTGTTCCCGGAATTAAAAAGTTGAAATACTGGCCATCCGCATTGATCGCGACGAGATTGCCGGAACCTTTAAACATGTAGCAGCCATTCTTGAAAAAATCGACCTGCCCCTTTGCGCCCGGTTTCAATTGCACCTGGCCACCATCGTCGCAAATTAGGAAAGCCGCTCCGCCCGCGCCCAGCGGGCTCGAAACCGCCACTCCCCCTCCTTGAAAATCCAATTTAATATTCACCGACACATTCTGGGCAACTTGAACCCGCCAGCCTTTAATATCAGGCGAACCTATGGAAATCTGGAAACCGCTTGAATATTGGATCCCGCCGTCTGACGCTGAAGAAAAATTGACCCCGCCCAGCCTTACGGGCGAACTACCGGGCTTCAGATTTTGCAGAGTAAGCTCCTCGTCACCCACAACCGCAGTCAAATTGCCGCCACGTAAAACGAGATCGACCTGCAGACCAACGACATGTGATGGCGTTGGCGCAGGTTCGGCGGCATAGCTGGAACATTGCCACGCCAAAAGCAAACAAAGAATGCCGGTTCGGCACATAAACAGTATCTGTAGCACTATCGTCGACAGTGTCGCAACTTAAAATAGCAAAAAAGAGCCATTCTTTGTTTTGAGTGTAATCCCTTTTCCTGCTGCGTCAATCGTTTTCCAAGAAAAAAAAGGTGGTATTGAATGCGCAAGAGGTTTTCCATCAACAGCTTGACGACCTTGTTGAGACTTAGAAACCAAAATTGCGGGCGTGCATATTTGAGGCAATAATTTGGCCCCGTGCCGCGTCATTCCACAAACTCGACCGATTCTGCGTGCTTTTGACGCATGTTGAGCTTAATTTGCTGGTATTGTTGCAAGATTGTGCCCTGAACGAATGAGACTTTGTGCATCCGAAGAATTAGACCGACAATCCGCCACGACTGCGGCGCGGCCTTCCGGCTCGGCTATTGGCACTGGGCTGATTCTAACCGCGATAGCGCTCGCGTGCCTCCGCTTTCTTTCGCTCGAATGGTGGGTCAATCCGCAATATTCCTTTGGCTGGGGTGTGCCTTTTCTGGCGGCATATCTTTTTTGGAAAAGGTGGCCAGACCGGCCCGCGCCCGAGTGGATGCAAGATGTTGCCAGTGAAAAACCGAGCCAAACCTCGTCAAGCGCAGGAGGTTCCGGCTCTCAATTGCCATCGGCCGCCTTTTTTTATGTGCCCGCGCTTGCTCTCGGGCTGGTCGCGTGGCCTTTGCGCGTTTTGCTTGAAGCCAATCCCGAATGGCGCCCGCTTCTGTGGGCCGACGCATTGATTTTGGTGTTCGCCTTGTTCCTGGCCATCGCGTTTATGGGAGGACGGCCTTGGTTGAAGCATTTTTTTGTGCCGGCGGTTTTCATTTTGCTCGCGGTGCCAACCCGGACGACCACCGAAAAATGGATCATTGACACCCTCACGCACGACATTTCCTCCGCCACCGTCGAAACCATGAACTGGCTCGGCATTCCGGCCCTGCTGCGCGGCAACCTGATTCAACTGCGCTCGATCACCCTTGGCGTCAGCGAAGCATGCAGCGGCATCCGCTCGTTGCAAACGACTCTTATGGCGGCGGTTTTTTTTGGCGAACTTTACCGGCTGGCCTGGTGGCGAAGGCTGGCGTTGGTGGCGATGGGGCTGGGATTGGGCATTTTTCTCAATTATGTCCGCACTTCCTTGCTTACTTGGACGGCCGCTACCCGAGGCGCCGCCGCTGAAGTAGCGCTGCACGATCCCGCAGGCATGGCAAGCTTGGTTCTGGCCATCGCCGGTATTCTGGCTGCGGCTATCTTGCTTGCGAAAAAAATCCATTCCGTAAAAGCCGAGGAGAAAATGGCCATTCACCAAGTCGCCAATTCAGGCCCTGTGATTCCCGCGCCGCACTTTCTTTCCTGGCGGGCCGTTGGGTTCATTGCGGTCTGGCTCGTCTTTGTGGAGGTGTTCAACGCCGCCTGGTTTGATTCGCGCAAGCCGCAAGCAACGCCTGAAGTGGCCTGGACAGTGACCTGGCCGGCTCCGACGCAGGGCTTTGCGCGGCAAGATTTGTCCGACGACGTGCTGGAGCTCCTGCGTTGCGACCGGAGCGAGTCCGGGGTCTGGGCTAGGCCGGACGGCAGCCAATGGACCATGTTTTTCCTCAAATGGCATGCCGGCCGGGTGGCGGCGCAACTGGCGCGCGAACACACGCCGGACGTTTGCATGCCCCTCAACGGGTTCACCATGGTCGCCGAAACCAATGCGGTGGTCTTTCCGCTGGGAACCGGCGGGGCGCGCCTAACTTTTGCAACTTATATTTTCAAAGCGGACGAAAAACCGTGGTATGTGTTTTTTTGTCTGCGCGAGGATCGGGTCGTCGCCCGTCCGCCGCTGTGGCGCGCCAGCGAGGAATTTCTGGCCGGTTTGCGTTTGCGTAATCGCCTTCGCGCAGCTTGGGAAGGCAGACGTTTCTATGGGCAGCAGGTGTTTGAAATCGCCATGAACGGCTACCAATCCCTGCCACAAGCGAGCGCCGCGCTCTCCCAGGCGCTGCCGCAATTGGTCCAGGCAACCGATTAGTGAACGATGAAACCACGCAAGCTCCAGGCCTGACTTGAATTATGCTTCTCCCCGATCTTACCCGAAAAAAAAGCCGCGTGCGGCGATTCTTTTTTTGGTTTTCGATAGTGGCGCTCATCGCGCTGATCTTCAGCGCCAAGCCGCTCTACCGCGTTTTTAAGAAACATCGCGCCACGGCGCTCGCGCAAGAGGGCCAGCTCCTGCTCTCCCAACGAAAAGGCGACGCGGCACTGGCCAAACTCCAGGCCGCGCTGGAAATGGACCGGAATTGCTCCCAGGCCAATTACGGCATGGCGCAGCTTCTGACGGCCGCCCGCCACGCGGAAGCGTTTTCCTATTGGGACTCTGTTTTCTCAGGCGGCGGCGGCAACGCCAACGACCACATTGATGCCGCCAAACTGGCGATGTATTTCAACCGGACTGAATCCGTCGGGAAATATCTGGATCCGGTCTTGCAGCAGGCGTCCGTGCCGCCCGAGGCGTTGCGTATCGCCGCCTTTTTTTGCGATCAACGAAATATTCCGCTGGAAGCCATCCGGTTTGCCCGAGCCTATCTCCAAACCAACCCCAATGACGCGCAAGTAAGTCTGCTGCTCGCGCACCACCTAATGTCCTCCAAAAACCCAGAGGATGCTAGCCAAGCCAAGCCGCTGTTGTGGAAAACGCTCCGCGTCGGGGGAGAAATCGGGGCGCAAGCATTTCAACTGCTGACCACTTTGCCCGATCTGAGCACGAACGAAATTCAAGAGTTACTCTCCGTGCTGGACAAGCAGCCTCCTGGCGAATCCGTCAGACTTCTGAAATTGGATCTCCAGGCGCGCCTGGCGCCCGGCGGCAAGGACGATCTGATTGCCAAAGCCCTCGCCGATGCGAAAAATTCCCCGGAAAAATTTATCTCCGTCTGCACTTGGCTCAACCAAAAAGCCGAGTATGAAACCGTACTTAAAATCCTTTCGCTCGACCAGGCTCTCCAGTCGAGGGAACTATTCCAGATTTACACCGACGCCATGGCCGGCAAGGGAAAATGGGGCGACCTCGACGCGGTCTTCAACCGCACACTGCTGCCCATTGAGCCGATCCGGGAGGAAGTGTACCGTGCGCGCATCGCGCTCGAATTGAAAAACGCCGAGGCCGCCCAAATGCACTGGCAGACGGCGATCACGGCGGCGGGGCAAAACGTCACGGCGCTGCAATACATCGGCGGTTACGCCGAGCGGATCGGCGCGCTGGAAAGCGCCGCGCAAGCCTACCAGCAAATGGCCAAGGACCCCGCCAGTGCGCGCGCGGGGTATGAAGGGCTGATTCGCCTTGGTGAAAAGAAGGGCGACACCGCCCATTTGCGCGACCTGCTGCAATCGCTCGCGGACGCTTATCCGTCCGACCCGGCGCCGCAAAACGATTTGGCGTATCTCAATTTGCTGCTGAACAAGAGCGTGGACTCCTCGCGCCTCGTCGCCCAGAATCTCTTGCGGGACAATCCAAAATTGCTGGCCTACCATACGACCCTCGCCCTGGCATGCCTCCGGATGGGTGATGCCGCAGCCGCGCATAAGGCTTATGACGGCATCAAATTTTCGTGGGGCGACGTCCTGCCCGGCTGGCAGGCGGTTTACGTCGCCACCGAGGGCGCCAATGGGTCAAACGATCTTGCGCGTCAATTTGCGCGAACCATTCCTTTGGATCGTTTGAAACCGGAAGAAAAACAGTTGATCCAGCAATGGCTCCAATGAGAGGAGCTGCAAAAACGGCGCTCATCACTGGCCCAACATGAATGTGCCGGATTGATTGCTGCCCAAGAAATAGCCCTGAGCGTTGGTTTGGTTTTGGAGCAAAACACCCCTGAGCGTAATGGTTGCCTTGGGATTTGATGGATTGGAAAAGGTGCCGCTGATGACACCGCTGGTCTTGTTAATCGTCAATGTCAGCTTGTTGGTGTCGCCTGAGTTTGTCAGAACGAGGGCGTTTTTCGATGTCAAGATGAATGAATTGGTGATCGGCAGGAGCAAATTGCCGCCTTCAAGAGTGACTTGTCCGTCGGTCAGCGCCAGAGAAGGTTCGATAGTCGAAAGGTAGGCGGATCCAATCATGGTGGCGGCCGGGTTGGTAAAACCAGCTCGATAGACTGCGGTCTTTAAGGTGTTAGTCGCATTGATCCAACTGGCGTTGGTGGCCATTATGGTTCCGCCCGAGAAGTAGTTCCAACTCCAGAGCGAACCGTTGCCGCCGTAGAGCGGCAAGTAGAACGGCCAGTAACCATCCTTGGAAATCGCACTGGTCGTCAGCGGAACCGTGGTCCCGTCGGCTAGGCTCCCGGAAAAACTGATGCCGCCGGAGGCAAGCACAGACACCGTCTGGTAACTGTCGCCAAACGGGCCAAGCTCGGGGTTGGTTGTGCCTGGCAAAATGAGCGTGTAGGCGCCTTCGTAACTTGTGGCCGGGTGGCTGGCGCTGAAGACCTGCTGATTGCCGTCCAGCACGGCGGTGAACGAGCCGTCACCCACGGTTCCTTGAACGGACTGATCCGCAAAATCCAGTTGCATGGTTGTGGTCCAAGTGCTCAAGCCTCTGCGGGGCGTGGTGATGCTGGCGAAGCCGAACGCATTGAATTGTCCGCTCAATGACGGCGTGTTAGTTCCAATGGTAAGTTTGCCCGAAAAAATGCCGGTGCTGGTAATGTTCAAAGTGAAGGCCCCTGAATTGGTTTGCTGGCGCGGCACGTTCGTCGGCGCGAACAGGCCATAGTAATTCCCCTGCGCTGCAAGATATGGATTGGGCACGAAGCTCGCCTCCAAAAATAAATTGCTTTGAACCGTGAAGTTCAACTTCGTGCCGGCGAAGTTAATGCTGCCTGACCAACCCGCAAACATAGCGCCGGGCTTTTGTTCCGCAGTCATCGTATAAGGTTTCCCCAACAGTAGCACCTGCCCGTTGTAATTTGGATTGACAGTGCCGGCGCCACTGACTTGCACTGTAACCGGAGCTCCCACATTCAAGATGGCGGCCGCGCTTTGGACGGACGTCTTGCCATCGGAAACAACCACCGTGTAACTGCCGGGGTTGGCCGCTTGAGCTCCTGCTATGACCAGCGTCGCATGGGTGCTGCCCGCGTAGTTCCCGATGTCGGAGAGATTTGCTCCATTGTGCTTCCACTGGTACGAAAGGGGCGCCGGACCTGTCGCGGAAACACTTAAGAAAACCGCGCTCCCGATGGGCACGGTTTCGCTCTGCGGCGCGCCGGTAATCCGAAGCGAAGCCCCATTGCTTGTGGATGGCTGCGGGATGACAGACAGCACGGCAGTCGCACTAGTAAGAGTCCCATATGTATTGCTGACCACAACATCATAAGTGCCATCTTCGGAGGGCTGGCTGTTTTGCAGCGTCAACGTGGAGGAAGTTGCGCCCGAAATATTCGCGCCATTGAATTGCCATTGGTAAGTCATCGCACTGGCGCCGGACGCCGCGATACTCAAGGCTGCCGTTTCGCCACTCAAAAGCGTCACGTTGGTCGGCTGGGTTGCGATGTAAGGCGGAGTCGCCACTGAGACCGCCGGTGACCAATCCAACCCGAATTGACCGAAGATGACTCCGCGCGCTTCCAGCACCCAATTGCCTGCTTGAATCGGAACGAAGTTGAAGTTGGTTGAAACGGTGGGACTGGTCGAGAAATCAATTAATTGGCTGGTGTTGGTGAGGACGATACTTTCAATGCACCAGCCCACATTGGCCGTGGTGTTGGAATAGTAAGGGCCGCTAAAGGCGCCTCCGGTGTAGTCGTAATTAAAGCGCAGATACGTGATTTGGTTGGCGAAATTGGAAAGCGACAAAGTGTGAGCAGCAAAGCCTGACTGGCCGGATCCGTTGTTTCCTATTTGAGCAAAGATGTCCACCCACGTGAGGCCCTCGTTCGTAGAAACCTGCACGCGCGCGACTTCGTTGGTCGTGGCGTAACCAAGCAGGCTCTGGAAGCTCAAGGATGTATTCCTAGCCGGAAACAAAATCTCCGTGAATTGGAGCCACTGGGGCGCCGGGCTGGCGTGGGCCAAATGAAAACATTTGCCCCCGCCTGCGGGCGGGTTGGTGATCGGCGAATACCCCGGCGAGAGAGAAGTCGTGAAATTCGTCAACCCTCCCAGCGCGTGATCCGACAAATTGCCGTTGGTGGACAGCGCCGACAGCCACTGGTAGCCGGTAGCGTTCGGATTGGCGGATGGGGTGCAGGAATAAGTATTGTTCCCATTCACCGAAGCCAGGTTTGGGCCGCCGACAATCGTGGGCACAAAATCCGCTCCGGGCAAGCTCGGGTCAAAATTCGTGACGTTGTAACTGAAACTTATATAACCGTCTACCGTGCCGACATCGCTGATGGTGATGGAATAAACGGTATCGGCTCCGTTGAAAGGAAAAGCAGTGCTGAAACTCGTCGGATCAAGCGCACTCGGATACCACACGCATGTATCCTCGCCAAAGCCCGCGAGGTAAGGCTCGATGGTTATGTCGAGCGGCACTCCATTGCTTAGCATGGTGACTTTGGCCAGGTTCAAGTCCGCGTTGGACAAAGCAAAGGACCATCGCGGAAAAACCACCTGATAGGGCACGTATCCCGGAGGGGGCCAGGCAACAAAAGGATAGGTCGTCGCCGGACGAGGAGAGCCGTAGTTGGCATCCAAGGTCCAAGTAGCGTTTGCCGCAGCATTGTTCCCTTGCGCCGGCACATCTCCGCTGGCCATGACCTGGGTCTGCGGGTAAAGGAGCCATCGGCGATGACCCACTTGGGTGTTGCCAGACCCGTAATCCCAAATGTAGCCAGTGATCGCATCCGGGCCGTCGGAGCCAAGGGCCAGGTTGGAACTGTCGGCCGCAGTGGCTCCGGAGTCGCTATAGCAAATCCAAGAAGTCGGTATCCCAGTGTGCATCAACTGATTGTTGGCCGACATCATGAGCGCGGCGGCTTGATCTTCGGAACTTTCGGCGGTTGAGAATGTGATGTTGGCAGAAAGCCCGCTCATGGCGCGAAACCAGTTGAGGCGCCACAATTCAGCCAATTGAAAAGCGGCTGCGTTGGTGCCCGCGATGCAATTGGCCGTTTCCGCGGCGGAATTCATCGGGACGCCCTCGGAAGCGGCATAAACGGCGTTGTAGAATTGCCGCACTTGTTCACGCGAATTGCCGTTGACGCCGAACGCCATCCCTTGCGTCACATCGTGTTTGCGCGGACCGCCGCCAGGCAAGCCCGCAACGCTCTGGGGCGCTCTCGGAGCCGGTCCCAGCACAGGCCCAACTTGCGCGGAATCCCGCGCCAAGGCAGTTGTAACTTGGAGCCACGAGCCGAGAATCACAGCGACGATCTTTGGAATTCGTAAACCTCTCATTGCATCGGCGGGACGACAGACAACTGCCTTAACGCCTTAGAACCGGGGTATTCTAAGCTCTTTCACGCCATTTTGCAAGTTCATCTCCTTCCACCGGAGAGTGCCGAGGGTCTCGGTCGTGGGGAAGGCGCCGCGTCTCTAACTTTCTTCAATGTCCCTCCAACTGGCGGAGTTCCTCGGTGGCGTTGGTGAACTCGGGCGTCCCTTCCGAGGCGTATTTCAGGTATTCCTTTTCGTAACGGATTTCCGACGATTTGTCTTTCTGCAGCTGGGCAATTTGGGCCAAGCCGCGATAGATCTTGGCCGACGGTTTAGGCAGCAATTTTTCCACGGCTAGATAATCATTTTTGGCTTCGTCAAGCCGATTGACTTGAAGTTCCGAAATGGCGCGGTTGAGGAGCGGCACCGGCTTATCCGGGTCGTGCCGCACCATCTCTGTCAAAGTGATGATGGCGGCGGCGTAATCCTTGACCGACATTTGCAGTTCCGCCTTCCGGAGACTCGAATCATAAACCAGCAGCGCGTTGGCGCCGGACGCGGGGAGCAACTGCGAGAATTCATCGAGGGCCGCCAATGCCTTCTTGAACCATGTGACCGCGTCTTTCTTATCGTTTTGTGCCTTGGCCGGGTTGCCTTTGGCTTCATTCAATACCGAGTATCCCATCAACCGGTAGCTCTCAGCCATGATGCTGGAAAATTTGGCGCTCTTCGGATTCTTATTGTGCTCTTCGGTCAACAACTTATCGGCCCGAGCATAATTTTTCTGCGCGATGCAAGCCAAGACTTCCACGTTCACCAGATCCTCCTTATCGCCCTTGAAACCGCCGCGCACTTTTCCGATTAAGTCGAGTGATGCTTCCGCCAAACCTAGATCAATATAGGCCTGAGCCAGGTTCAGCGCTCCCACCGGATGGCCTGGATCTAATTCAAGGCAGCGTTGGAATAAATGAGCCGCTTGCACCGGAAGGCCCCGTTCGCCAAAATACCGGCCGATCTGCACATCAAGATCAGGCACATCCGCCGGACCGTACAAATTAAGCGCCAATTCCCAACGATTATGGAATGAAGCGATCACATTGGACGAGCCGACAAGAGTGCCGGCAGGCGGCGCGCCGCACAGACGCGCGTTAAATTGTTGATTGAGCCGCGCCATGAAATTGCCGGGATTAAGCCGGAGCGCCTGCTCGAATTGTTCATGCGCGTCCTTGAGCATCGCTTCTCTTTCCGACCCAAGGAGTTTGGTTTTCGTGGCCGACTTCTGCATTTCTGTTCCCCAGTAATCCAGCAACTGAGAATAATAGGCGGCGACCCTCATCGCATCCACGCTCGTTTTCGCCAATTCCGGCAACTTGGCCAAGGATCCTTTTTCCTGCGCAAGCCAATAGGCCTGATTGGTGGTGATTTCGGCGGGCTTCAAAACTAGAGTCGTCAAAACATTGGTTGGGGCTGGCAGAACATCCGCGCCCAAACGACGCGGCATCAAGCAAACAGCCTCAGCATGTTCGCCAAAACTAGGATGCAAGTAATAGACCGGCCGCTGCTGCGATAGATGCGCCAGGAGTAGTCCGATTTGCTGGTCCGTAATTTTGTCGGGAATTTGCTCTGGATGAACGAGTTCCTTGCGAAAAGCCGGGTCATGATCCGCCAGGTATCGAAAATATTCCCCATGCGGCAGGGATTGGCCCTCGATGAAAGTATATTGGTTGGGCAAACCAAGGCTCTGGCTGGCTCCGATGGTCAAGTACAACCGGACTGGATCATCGGCCACCACGAAGGCCGGCCCCGCAGGCAGCGACTGGGCCAATTCCTTTCCAAAATCAGACACCGCCGGACTGGCATAGTCCCGGATGTGCGCAAAATTCAGGTAAAACAAAATTCCCGGCAGGACAATGGCCGCCGCCCAGAGCAAACCCACCAGCGCCAGGTTCAGCGTGCGCAAAAGCGTGAGGGCTTGTCCCCAGCGGTAAGCGACGTCCTTGCCGAACACCAGCAGAAGGTACCCGCTGAAATACCCCACACTTAACGCCGCCAGATAATAGAAACTCAGGAAACCCGGCTCTCCTCTAACGCCCAATCCAAATCTCACTCGCGGACTCGGGCTGATCGCCACATCGAAAAACATCAGAACTCCGACCGCCAAAAATACAATTTGCATTGCGCGGAACGAAACTCGAGCGAAGGTTTCGGTGCGTAATTTGAATTCACCTTCGAGCGCGGGCCAGCCCGTGAAGGCCGAGAGCAGCGGAAGCAAAGTTGGCAACCCGGCGATGAGGGCATAATACCGAGGGATTAGGAGAAAATAAACATGTTGCTCCGCCAGCTTTTGGCGCAAAAGTTCCCAAAAACCGCCCTCGTGTCGAATCACACCCAAAAGAGGAATCAGCCCATAGAGGAGCAGCCCCAAAAAGCCGCAGCCCACCAACCTAATCACAAACTTCCAGTTAAAAAGCCATATTCGCTTGAGCCAGATGCGCCCCAATCTGAAAATTCTCTTGAGCGTCGGCCTATTGCTCCAAACGAGCGACTTCACCTTTCGGTCGTCCACAGAGGAATCTGGGTTGAAAAAATCCACGCGTTTAAGCCAAAGGAAAGCGAACAGAAAGCAAGGGAAAAATCCGATCAGCGCCCAACTGTTAGCCACTCCAGCCCCATAGACGAAGGCAAACCAGAATAACCACTTGTCGCTCGCTGAAACCCGAAACTCCAGCAAACAAAGCACCAGAAAAGCGAACACCAAAAGATTAATCATCTCCCCAGTCCCCACAATCGAGTTTTCCCAGAAGGTCAACTGAGCTCCTAACAAAAGCACGGCGAAGGCCGCCGGCAGAAAGGCAGCGCGCACAGATAACATCGCAAGCCATCCCCCTTCCTTAACTTGCCGCTCCTCCGGGGCGTTAAACGACATGGATGCGGTGAGATAATTGAATAATTTATAAAAGACCAGAGTCCGTTTTTGCTGGCTGCAATCATGCGACAACAACCTCACGGATCGTGCCAGGATGACCAGTGTCAAGCTTGCGCAAACCGCAGTGAATGCGTTCAAGCCCACGACCCGCCAACCTACAGGCAACAGGCGCAATGGATAAGTCAAAATCAAAGTCAGAGGATGATATTGTGGACTGTGCCGCCATGACAGCGGGCCAGGATGCCAATCCCAGCCAGTAATCTGCGAAGTTAAAGGAAGACTGCTGAAAGTCACCCATCGGTTGAGAGTCAATCCATAAAGCACCATGGCCGCGAGTGCAACCAGCCACGGAGACAAAATAAATGGGGGCTTGACTTCAAGGTGCGTTCTTTGCTTGTTTTCGGCCGTCATGGCTGGCTTAAGTTTGGAATGATTGGCCTCCTCTTGGCAAGGATACTTCGTGCTTGAGCACGAATCTTTTTTACTGGACGGCAACGGCTATTTGCAGTTCTATTGATTTATTGATGTGCGCAGGGTCTGGCGGAACGTTGAATGCTTGGCGCTCAATTGCTTACACGATTAACAAAATGACAGCCTGCGGCATGACTCGGCGCGCTCGAGTTCATCAGAGTATTTTGGCGCTTTGCCTCTGTTGGTTCCTGTGGCCGGGTTTGGCGCCGGCCAGCACCTATACAGTCACGACGACCGCTGACAGCGGCCTTGGCTCTTTCCGGCAGGCCCTGCTGAACGCCAACGCGAATCTGGGGTTGGATACCATTGCGTTCAATATTTCCGGGATTGGCCCCTTTATGATCACGCCTGCGTCGGCGCTGCCGACCATCACCGATCCGGTGGTGATTGATGGCACCACGCAAATGGGATATGCAGGGACACCCCTCATCGAGGTAAACGGTTCCAATTTGCCCGCTGCCACGGACGGTTTGCTCATTTCAGCGGGTGGCAGCACTGTGCGCGGGCTGGCCATTAACTTGTGCCCGCGGGATGCGATTCGGCTTCAGAGTTTGGGCAGCAATATAATTGCAGGTAATTTTCTGGGGACCGACCCTTCCGGTACTGTGGCCCTGCCGAACGGCGAAGGCGGGGTGATGATCAACGGATCGCCTGACAACCTTATTGGCGGGACAAACGCTTCGTCGCGAAACCTGATTTCCGGTGGTAATCAAAATGGAATTTACCTCTTCACTTCCGGGGCGGAGGGCAACGTCATATCAGGCAATTTTATCGGCACTTCGGTTACGGGCCTCACCCCCTTGGGAAACGTCCACAACGGCGTGGAAGTGGCAACGGCTTCCTACAATCTCATCGGAGGAACCAGCCCAGGCACTCGCAATGTCATTTCCGGGAACGGACAGAGCGGGATCTTCTTTCTCGCAGCGCCAGCCACGAGCAATCTGGTCGAAGGCAATTATATAGGGGTCAATGCCCTTGGCACAGGACCTTTGGGCAACGGCGAGGACGCAGTCACAATCAATGGAGTTTCGGGGAATACCATCGGCGGAAGCGCGACCGCTGCCAGAAATGTTCTTTCGGGCAACGCGGAGAGCGGCGTTTTCATTTCTGCCCAAGGAGCAACCAGCAACGTGGTTTTGGGCAATTACATTGGCACCGACAAGACAGGCCTCGTGGCCATTCCAAACGGGACGAACGGTGTCACAATTGAAGCTGCCGCCAGCAACACCATTGGTGGAACCAATGTCGGCTCGCAAAATGTTATTTCAGGCAACCAACAGTATGGTGTCTTGATCTATACAGCAGGAGCTTCCAACAATTTGGTGCTGGGAAATTACATCGGCCCCGACTCCTCGGGGACAAACGCCCTGGCAAATACTTCTGGCGGCGTGTCTATCCAGGGCGTAGCCGGTAACGTCATCGGAACCAACGGCGGCCGCAACGTTATTTCGGGCAATTCAGGAATTGGCGTGTTTGTAGTGTTGGATGGCGCCAGCAACAATGTTGTAGCCGGCAATTACATCGGGACCGATGCCACGGGAGAGAAGGCGATGGCCAATTCGGTGTCAGGGCTATATATTCAGGTACCGAGCAATACCATTGGGGGTGTGGGGCCTGGCGCTGGCAACGTCATTTCCGGCAATGGGCAGAACGGTATCTTTATTTATGGTGAAACGTCCACCAATAACGTGGTCGAGGGCAATTTTATCGGGACCGATGCCACGGGCACGACGGCGGTACCCAACGGATATGCCGGCGTGGCGATCTCAAACGCTCCTGCCATTGCCATAGGCGGCACGGCCAGCGGCGCAGGCAATGTTATTTCAGGAAATATTAGCAGCGGCATCAACCTTGGCGGAGACACCAGCGGCACCGTGGTCCAAGGAAACTGCATCGGAACGGATTTGACCGGAAATAACGCGGTGCCCAATGTCGGCGGCGGAATTTATTTTTACTCATCAGGCTCAAACTTCATCGGCGGAGCTGTCCCCGGCGCCCGCAATATCATTTCTGGAAATTATCTCGAAGGACTTTCCGTTGGCGACCCCGGTGCCAACGGCAACATCATCCAGGGCAACTACATCGGAACCAAGGCCGATGGCGTCAGTCCGCTGGGCAATCAATTACACAACATTGATTTCCTCGACACGGCCAGCAACAACGTGGTAGGCGGAACGACTCCGGGAGCCGATAATCACATCGCCTTCGCCGCTTCATCCCTCTACGACGGGGTGCGTATTCGCGACGGATGCCTTGGCAACCTTATCAGCCGCAACAGCATCTTTTCCAACGCAGGCTGGGGGATCGTGCTGGGGAACGCTGGAGAAACTATTACCAACTTGGTGACTTTAACAAATGCAGCCAGCGACGGCGCCAGTACGACCATTCAAGGCTCCATGAGCACTTATGCCAACGGACAATTCCTCGTCCAGTTCTACCAAAATATCTTCCCCAACTTATCTACTGCTCCTGGTTATGGGGAAGGCTTGACCTACTTGGTGTCAACCAATATCAAAACCGGGGCCAACGGGCTGGCCAGCTTTTCTGTCACGTTGCCTGTCGCGGTCCCGTCCGGGATGTATCTTTCCGCCACAGCGACGGACAGCGCCAACACCACTTGGGAATTTGGACCAGACTTACAGGTGGCGCCTTCTGCGCACATCGTTCTGTCTCATTCGTCAAGCGCTGGGAGCCATTTGATTAGCTGGGTGGCGAAACCTGGAATTTTCATTATCCAGCAGGCGAGCAATCTGATCCCTCCTGTAATTTGGTCCCCTGTAACCAATGCTGTCATAATCAACGGCACGACAAACGTCATTACAACTACCCAGTCGGACAAAATGATGTTTTACCGGCTGCATCTTCAGTAGTCACTCAGAAGAATTTCGATTATTTAGAGGACCAATGAGTCCGTCGTTGTGCGACAAGCGGTCATCTCAACTTAAGTTCCAAAAATTGGCGGATACAACCTGGGCTTTGGCGTTGGAATTAGAATCTTCAATGAATACACATTAGAGATGTCGAGGAAATATACTTTTCCGTGCCAAGCTGGGGCCCAAATCTGGTTTTGGTAGATGGGTGGCCAGCCTGTTTTCTCTTGTTCAACAGCTTTGAGCCTCCCCACCTCTTCTGCCAATTTGGCTCCTTTTAACCACTTGGAGGCCGCTTCGATGCATTTCACGCAATCAAGCGTAACGCACTAGTAGCTTCTACTAGCTGCTAGTAGCTTCGATTTGCTGCTGCCATCGGCAGCCATTTTTGGGCGTTTTCAGCCTTTCCACGCGCCAGCGTCAGCCTAACAAATTGCCCATTGGTGCGGACGACCCCACGCGCCAGCCCACGCATAAGCGTCAGTCTATTAATTTGTTCACTTGTCCGCCCATAATTTGTTCACATGTCCTTGGAAGGGACCGAGGTTGCGTGAAAATCACGCAGTCGCCAGCCCATCGCTCCATCTGTAGGCCACAAAGCGCTGGCCCGCCCGCCTTTTTCCGCTGCTGACCGTTAGTCACTAACCTCTGTTTCCCCTGGATTTCAAAGAACACACGCCAGCGTCACCTTTTGAGGGGACTGGCGTCTCCACCATCCACTCATACCACTCTTTTGTGGTAACGCAAGTAGCCATCTGTACCAAAAACGGATTTGCGCCCGCCAAGCTGGAGAGCTGAAGAATGATGGAAACATGGCGGAGGAACCTTCCGTCCCGTAACGCAGGACCTGGCAGAACAATCTTTCTCCCTGGTTCACTCTAAACGAAGCCAGTTTGGCCTGATCATTCGGCAAGCACGAAGACCGCTCAAATACTGCTGTTCAAGAGACGCGACTGAAATAAGATGCCGTAGAACTCATCCCATCATAACAACAGACAGGGCTGTGGTCAGCAAGGGCTTCTTTCTCTTGTCTGCATGGGTGCCTTGAAGCCGCCCGATAATCCGAACAGAGTGAGCACTGGTTGGAAATAAAAAGAGGACGGGCGAAGCATGTTGCTTCGCCCGTCTAAATGACTTGACCTGATGAGTTGACCAAATCCTACGGCGAACCGTAAGGACGTGAGCCAGTCGTCTGGGTAACAACAGTGGAAGAGTTGGTGGTAATCACGTTCGTATTTTGAATGTTAGTCGAAAATGGTGGAACCAAAGTTGGGCCATCCAAAACAGGTGAGAATATTGGGAGACTATTGCCGGTCGTTGGCGTTTGAGCAAGAGTGATGTCCTTGCTCTGACCAGCGGGTGAAATGGCACCGAAAGCCAACGCCTGATCGTAGCTCTGATTAAGAATCGCCTGAACCGGCATTTCACCGTCGGTCGAAGCGATCTTCGCAGTAGCAGCTTGAATGTAAGGCTGCAGAGAAGGATTGGAATTACCGACCACAGCCAAGATTTCCAATCCAGACTTAGGCGAGCCTTGAGCCGCAGCTAAAGCGATGATGCCATATTCACGAGGGAATTCCTTGAGCATCGCAGCGACAATTTTGGCTGCTTCTGAAGGAGCGGCGGAAGCGGCAGCCTTCACAATCAAGCCCATTCGCTTGTGCTGCATCGTCGTCGCAGTGATCGCGATTACGGGTGCAGCGGCGGGAGTTTCGCGAACCATGGCCGAGACGATCGCAACTGTTGCACTGGGATTCAATGCGACAGCAGCCTTGACGGCCGCGACAGCTACAGATTGTTTATCGGCTGAAGAGGCTTTGGCAACGAGATCAGCGGCTTTGCCTGGAAGTTCCAAGGCAGAAGAACCCGCTAGAGCCTTGCTGGCATCGGCTGAGTCCAAGGCATGACCCGCAGGTGACACTGCCAATCCAACAACTATTGCCACGCTGCTGATCAGGTTAATTTTGGTATTTTTCATATTTTTCAAGTTTCAATTCTTAATTATATACTGGCTCCGTAAAAATTAGCTAAGACGGGGGTTTATTGTTTCCGGCGCAGGCGCATGAGGAACGCACTGGCTCCCATCACGCCAAGTGCAATCGTGCTCGGCTCAGGAACAGTCCCAGTCAAAGTGGCTCCAAACTGGAGTCCAGGTCCAGACGTGGTTTGATCCAAAGTCCAAGTTGCCGAGCTGGTGCTCGCGAATGTAGGCGTAGTGTCAACCCACGCGTCGTTAAAGTTTTGCCCCACGCCCCCACCGGCGAAAAGTGAAATACCAGCTTCCGCTGTGGTCGGCACATTGTTGAAGGCCAACGACCATGTGAAGTCATTTGCCACAGCCGTGCCCGGGAGAGTGAAGGTAATGCTTTGGGCTGCGGTAAATGCTGTCAGACCAAGCGTGCTCATGGTAGTAAAGCCACTGCTATACAACTGAGTGCCGGGTGCTACGAAACCAGCAGTACCATACTTGCCGCCATTCTCTTCATAAATATTCAACTCAATCCCCGCGCCGCCGGCAGTGAAGGTTCCAGTCGTACCCCCGCTGCTGTTAAGCAAGTTGAATTGAACTGTGGCAGATGTGAGACTACCGATCAATGCAGTCTTGTTAAAATATGCGCCACCCACTAAAACCACTTCATTGCCAGCCTCACCGTTGGCACCAAGGGTGGAACCCGCAATTTCAAAATTCTGCTCAAAGGTTGAGGTGTTTTGGTAGACTGTCTGGCTTTGGGCGTTTTCAGACAACACTGTTAAAGCCCCAACAGTGAGTGCGTTAGCAAAGAAATATCCAATTCTCGTTTTTTTAGTCATAGTCATAGTTTTGTTCAGCGCCGAGCAACAATCCTCGTGCCTGAGCTATTTAGTCTTATCAACCGGGTTCCGTCAAGGGTTTTTCCAAAAAATATTCATTTATTTTTCGGCCCAATTCCACTGGCGAACTAATATTTTTTACAAAGCATAATATGTGCCACTCAAATAGAAACAAGCGCAAAATCATCATTTATTGATTAATTGATTAGTAACTATCTGTAGCTGTGCGTATTATGATTTGCTTGCTTTGTATCCGACCAGATTACACCGTACGGCTTCAGGCATTTTGGTCCGGAAGTGGCTTTTTTGGGTGTGCAATTTTAGCCATGTCAATTCAACTTGCCGTGAGGCAGCAATCGGGCAAAATACCTTTTTCTTGCAGTGAAGTAGGTTCGCTAAAAAACGGTTGCGCCCGTAGCTCAGTTGGATAGAGCAACTGCCTTCTAAGCAGTGGGTCGTGGGTTCGATTCCCGCCGGGCGCACCATTCCACCAGAAAAAGGTTTTTCGAGGATGAAAGACCACGGATTAACGCTGGAACCACAGGCTTTTTTGCAGTCGAGGAACAGGTTCGAGCCGAACACTTGTGCGGCAAGAGCTTTTTTCTCCTGTGAAGACCCCGAAAGAGCGATTTTCCCCGCGTGTTGCGCGGTTTGTATCCAGTTTTTCATCGGTTCGAGCCATCCATGAGAGGTGTCCTCGCATGATTCAATTTGCTCCTCCAGAGCCTTCTTTTTCGCCAAGAGTTCGGCCTTTTGCGAGGCGAACGTATTTCAATCAATCAATTGCTCCAAATAGGCTTCGAGCAATCGTTGCTGCTTTGCGGCAATTTGGCCGATGTCGGCCTTGCATCGGCGATGGGCGTCGCTCTCGCCTTGGGCGAATTGACACGCGATTGGATTGGCATGGGCAAAGTGATTGATCCGGTGCCTGCCGGTTTTGAGAATGACTTCCTCGTTGCATTCAAGGCATACAAAAGGAGCGTTTGCTTTTGACTCGAAATATGCGGTGACGGTCTGACCGTCCGATTTTCGCCGTGCCGAGAGCATTGTGCATGGCAACACGTTGGTTCGTGCTGCAATGATGTCAATTATACTTGTTTTTGAGAATTCGTGTGACCGGATGGAAAAAGGTCGGAAAATTAGGGAACACTTTTCAGGATTTTGGAAGTCTGTACAGAAATCGATTTGACCTATAAAATCCAAAATGGTTGGGAACTCGTTGTTTCCTGCTGACCGGCGCTCGCTCTGGTTCGTCGTGGTTCTGTGAGCGAGACGCCGGTCTTTCATTTTTGCAATTTGACAAAGAACAAAAACGTGCGATTGCTTGAACAGGCTTAATTGTAGCCTCGCGCAAGCGTTCTTTGATAATTTGCAGGGCCTCCAAAAGCGGTATTTTATACCAGCTTTATGAACCAGAACCACGATGATCAGAATTCACAGGCCAATAAGACCTCAGAAGTAGATTGGGGACATTTGTTTCCAATTGATTATGGGGAAGTAATGTGGCAGAAAGTCCTCTCCGAAACAAATCCCGCGAAAAGGGAATTCCTTTACCAGATTTACAGCGGGATGATCTGTAGCTGATCTGCATATTGTGCATCCATTTAGAATCCACTTGCGATTGTGATACCGCTTTTGAGCCCCTTGATACTTTGTATCTGCGAATTGTTTTTTTATTTTGAACCGGCCAACCTGGCCGGTTTTTTATTTCCATGAGAGAGTGATTACGAATGCCGCCCCAGCGGCAACGGGCAGCGCCCGTATCGGCGGAACGCCGAAATTCGTCCCGCCCCCTTGGGGGAGGTCTGCCGATGGCAAGGGGGTTGGGGGTGTCGGGGCCGCCGCCTCGCCGTCCCCGCATTGGCCACAAAAAGCCCCGCGCTCTGGCGGGGCTTCTTTGCAAACTGTCGCTTACAACCTCATTTGAACGTAAGCGTCACGCGTAGTGCCTCTATCTGAAAACATCATAAGTGTCGTAGCATATCTGATATGACAGATACGACCCAGGCTGTGGGAGAGATCATAAAGACCGATGCCCGTGGTCGGATGAGGGTTTCGATAGAACGGCGGCAAAGGCTGCTGGCCGAGTATGACCAAAGCGGTTTGAGCGCCAAGAAGTTTGCCCAGTTGGCCGGCATCAAGTATCAGACCTTTGCCAACTGGTTGCAGAAGCGGCGGCGGCTGGGATGCTCGCCCGCCAAGCCGGACGACTCGGTACGGTGGCTGGAAGCCGTGGTGGAAAAAGCCAAAACATCCGGCCTGCCTGGAACCGTGGCGCTGGTCGTGGCCTTGCCGGGTGGCGCGCGCATGGAGATGGGCGATGCTCATCAAGCGGCGCTAGCGGCACTTCTGTTGCGCTCTCTGGCCCAGCCATGTTGAGCTTTTCTGGCAGCTTGAAGGTGTTCGTGGCGGTCGAGGCGTGCGACCTGCGCAAGGGTTTCCATGGCCTGCACGGGTTGGTGACGGAGCGGTTGGGCGAAGACCCGCGCCAGGGAGCATTGTTTGTCTTCACCAACCGGCGTCATACGCGGATCAAGATCCTCTGTTGGGATGGCACCGGCTTGTGGGTGCTGACCAAGCGGCTGGAGGAGGGAACTTTTTCGTGGCCCAAGAACCTGGAGCCGCAAACCACCAAGTTGAGCCTGACGCCGCAGGCCTTGGCCATGCTGACCGACGGGGTGGATTTGCGCGGGGGCAAACTGCGTCCCTGGTATGAGCGGGCCGCATGAAGAATGTTGTCAAATAAATTGAACGTTTGGCGAGCAGGCGCGTCAGAGTTGGCAATCGGTGACGCCGCGCGAACAAGAACTGAGCCGCCAGTTGGAACAATGCCGGCAAACGTTGGAGGAGTCGCGTCGGGAGAACGCGCTGCTGCGGCAAAAAGTGGATTTGTTGGTCAAGCGAGTCTTCGGTTCCAGCAGCGAACAACTGGACCGCAACCAATTGGAGTTGCTGACATTGCCGGAAAGCGCCGCCGCTCCCGCTGTGGCGGTGGCCGCACCCGAGAAGGAGCGCTCCAAAAGCTTACCCAAACCACGGGTGGCGCGCTTGCCGGAGAACCTGCCCGTGGTGGAGGAAGTCATCGATCCGGAACCGGTCAAGGCCCAGCCGGAAGCCTGGCGTTGCATCGGCCAGGAAGTCAGCGAGCAACTGGATTATGAGCCGGGCCGTTTTCTCCGGCGCAGAGTCGTGCGCCGAAAGTATGTGCCTCGAACCGAACTGGACTCTGCGCCCGTGATCGCCGCCCTGCCGGAACGATTGCTGGATCGCAGCCTGCCCGCGCCGGGCTTGCTGGCGCAGATCGTGGTGGGAAAATACTGCGACCCTCTGCCCCTCTACCGGCAGGAACAAATTTACCAGCAACGACACGGAGTCAACCTGCCGCGTCAAAGTTTGGCCCGCTGGGTGGAACTGGCCGCCGATTGGTTGAAACCGATCTACGAACACATCCGCACGGGCGTGATGGGTGGCGGTTACGTGCAAGTGGATGAAACGCCGGTGGAGTATCTGGCGCCCGGTCATGGAACGACCAAGCAGGGTTACTTGTGGACGTGCAGCCGCCCCGGGGGCGATGTGTTTTATCGCTGGGAAACCAGCCGGGCAGCGGAGTGCCTTGGGAACATCATTCCTATTGACTTCAAAGGGACGGTGCAGTGCGACGGTTACGCCGCTTATCGTGCGTTTGCCAACCGGCGCAACGGAACCATTGAACTGGCCGGGTGCTGGGCGCATGTGAGAAGAAAGTTCCATGAGGCCTTGGAACAATCGCCCAAAACGGCGGGCTGGCTGATGAGACAAATCCAGCATCTTTACCGGGTTGAAGCCCGTCTGCGGGAACAGCGAGCCGGCCCCAGACTGCGCCACGCCGTTCGCGCCCATCAAAGCAGGCCCATCGTCCAGCGCCTGGAACGCGCCCTCCTCCGGCTCAAGAGCAGCGGAAGGCATCTGCCGCAGAGCTTATTGGGGATCGCTCTCGACTATGCCCTGGGCCAGTGGAAAACGCTGGAAGTATATCTGGCCGATGGCCGAGTGGAGATCGACAATAATCTGGTCGAAAACGCCATCCGCCCGACGGCCCTGGGCAAAAAGAACTGGCTCTTCGTGGGGGAAGCCGAAGCGGGAGACCGTGGGGCCATCCTCTATACCCTCATCGAATGCTGCCGCCGCCGGGGCATTGACCCATACGCTTATCTGAAGGCAGTGCTCACCCGCCTGCCCAAAATGACCAACCACCAAATCCACGAAGTCACACCGGCAGCCTGGGCCAAAACGCAAACTC
>Ga0206819_10109_pt1 | contig 30637 bp, 29 predicted proteins | sample Alteio_BWOrgCont_87_FD_152855 | JGI IMG/M metagenome (GOLD analysis project Ga0206819, IMG submission 152855) | Enriched cells from forest soil in Barre Woods Harvard Forest LTER site, Petersham, Massachusetts, United States -... | ecosystem: Environmental > Terrestrial > Soil > Temperate forest >... | reverse complement strand
TAAATCAGATTCGGATTCGCGGCATAGACGATTGCGCTGAGCCATGCGGCGATTCTCGCAGTGGGATCGGGCCGGGAATCGACACTCAAGGTACTCCGCACCAAGCGGAAGATGCCTGCAGACCCGAGGGCATAGGCCACCATGGAAGGAACGGACCCGCCAATTCCCGATTGCCAAGCCTTGTCAGAAAGCAAAAACGGAATTATCAGAAGATGCGGTAGTGGCAGCCACACGGTTCCTAGTTGAAGCAGGCCGGGAGTGCGGGAATCAAAAACCCGGCGGGCGATGTTGATGTGCGCCACGGCATCGCCATAGAGGAGTAAGCCATTGTGCTGAAAGTAGTACGCGAACGATATGAACGAAACGCACGCGGCGAGTTGGGCCACCAGCGCGGTTTCGCGATCCCAGCGTCGTAAGGGCTCAGCCTTCGCTGCTTGAGCGGTCATTCCAGATGGGTCAGTTCGCGAAAGATTTGGAAGCGGGCGTCGATTTCCTCGCGAGTGAGGGACTGCAGGCGTTCCGTGCCAAAACGCTCGACGGCAAAAGATCCCATCACGCCACCATAGAACAATCCCCGTTTCAAAACCTCGCGATTCAACTGTTCTTGCGAGGCAATGTATCCCATGAATCCTCCGGCGAACGAGTCACCAGCTCCAGTAGGATCCTTGACCTCTTCGATGGGCAAAGCGGGCGCGCGAAACGGATGGCGACCGATGCCGAATGCACCTTCGCGAAAGAAAATTGTCGCGCCATATTCACCATGCTTGATCACCAAGGCTTGCGGTCCCATGGCAAGAACTTTGTTTGCGGCGCGAAGCAGGTTCGTCTCGCCGGCTAGCATTTTCGCCTCACCGTCATTGATCAAGAGCACGTTGACGAGCTTTAAGGTTTCGATCAGATCCGGGCGAAATCCTTGAATCCAGTAGTTCATGGTGTCGCCGCCAGTCAAGCGGACCTTATCCATCTTCTGCCGCACTGTGGTTTGCAAGCTGGGATGAATGTTCCCCAGAAAAAGAAACGCCGAATCGGAGTACTCCGCCGGAATGCGCGGCTGGAAACGTTCAAAGACATTCAATTCAGTAAAATCCGTTTTGGCTTCATTCAGGTTCTCGAGATACTGCCCGCCCCAACGGAAGGTTTTGCCTTTGGCATGTTCAATGCCGCGGGTATCGATCTTTCGTTTCTTTAAAACATTTTCATGTTCGGCAGTGAAGTCTTCGCCCACGACAGCAACGATGCGAACATCCGTAAAGTAGCTGGCAGCCAAGGAAAAGAAAGTGCAAGACCCACCGAGGACATTTTCCACGCGTCCAGAAGGCGTGGCAATGGAATCAAAGGCAATCGAACCTACGGCAAGAATGCTCATTAGGACGTTTTGGTCTCCAGGTATTTTCCGACGATCAATTTAAGTCTCTCACGAGTGGCGGCTGGAATCTTGTCACGGTCGGTGAGAATCGCGTGCGCCAACGCGGCGCCACACTTGCATTTTCGCTTTTCAGGCGTCGCAGCCACGGTCTGGCGCACCACGTGGGCGGCGTTCTCGGCATTTTTCAGCAGCACGGCGACGATCTGATCGACTGTGACTGAATCGTGATGAGGATGCCAGCAATCGTAATCCGTCACCATGGCCACTGTGACGTAGCAAATCTCGGCTTCACGCGCGAGTTTGGCTTCCTGCAAGTTAGTCATGCCGATAACATCCATGCCCCAACTGCGGTACACATTAGATTCCGCCTTAGTAGAAAATTGCGGCCCTTCCATGCATAAATAAGTTCCGCCGAGCTTCCCTGTAACTCCCGATTGCTTGCAGGCAGCCTCCACGACCTGAGCCAGTTCCGGGCAGATCGGATCCGCAAAAGCGATGTGGGCCACAATGCCTTCGCCAAAAAAAGTGTCCACCCGATGGCGAGTGCGATCGAAGAACTGATCGGGGATAACGAAATCCAGCGGCCGATGCTCATCCTTCAACGACCCAACGGCGGAAACCGAGACGATGCGCTGAACACCGAGCTGTTTGAAGCCGTGAATATTGGCCCGGAAATTTAGCTCGGTCGGAAGAATGCGATGCCCGCGTCCGTGCCGCGCCAAAAATGCCACCTTGCGGCCTTCGAGCGTGCCCAAGACGTAAGCATCGGAAGGATCCCCAAAAGGAGTCTGCTGTCGAAGTTCCCTGACGTCGGCGAGCCCCGGCATGGAATAAAGTCCGCTGCCACCGATAATGCCAATTTCCGCTTGAGACAAACATCCTCCGAGCACTCGCCCTATAACGAAGTTGTGATTATACAAAAGTGAAAGGAAGGATCGACCCGGTTCAGCGAATTCATTTCTTGACGGCCACGAAGGCGCCAAATAATTCCTGCTCCAGATGTTCCGTCGTCGGCCGGTCCAGACTTTCAGTAATGAATACGTTGTTGTCCTCCACCGCAATCACGACAGGGCCTTCCTCAGTCAACCATGTGTGAGTGCCAGTCAGAGAATCGAGTTTCTGCGGGTTGTCCATGCCGGCTTTCTGGTCGTCCAGTATTTCCTGCACATGTTTGTATCGTTTGGCCAAGTATTGAGCATAGATGGCGGCGAATGCAGAGGCTTTCTCGTGGTTCGACCAGCGGGAGACGTAGAGGATCGCGAGGGGCGCCGCAGGATCTCCTTTGGGCCGAGCCGCATAATAGTAGCCGCCACGCCAATGGGGATATAGATTGTGCGAGACGTCTGTGCCCGCATATTGATCGATCAGGATGGCCACGTCGAATTCCCCCATGGCTCCAACATCGAAGCGTTCGTAATTCTTGAAGTCTCGCTGGAAGTCGGGCAGGCGCATGGGCTCGATAGACTCCCCGGAGAGATATGTTTTGGGCTCCATGATCTGACGCGAGGTTCGCGGCGGATTGGTGAGCGTCGCCGCGAAAGCTCGTTCGTTCCCGCCGCTGCGCAGCAGTTCAGTCTCAAAGTCGAGCCCGTAACGGTACGGGAAGGTGAGCTCTTCTTTGATGAATACGGGAGCACTTCGGAATTGCGGCGAATCGTCAGAACCCACAAGCATGCCCTCTTTGAGCGCGTCAGCTATTTGCGGCGAAGCAAGAAGCGATTGCCCGGTAGGTTCCAGCATATAGTCGACCAGTACGACCATGGCCTGTCCTTCAACCACGGCCTGGCGGGCTTCACTGATTTCGTCGTTTTCAAAGTCTGCAGCGGTTAATTCTTTTTTTTCGTCCAGATCAGCGTCGCCGGCCTTCATCCATTTTTCCAACCCTATGAACTGATCCTGCAGAGCGTGCGTCAGTTCGTGCGCCAGCACCGGGCGCTGCTGATCGGCGTCGATCCAGTCCAGCAGATTTACAGTTTTTGTCTTCGCATCGTAGTAACCGGCCACTTGCTCGCGCAGCAAAGCAACAAGAAAAGTTTGCAGATCGAAATCTGCAGGCAGAAGCCCAAACTTCTTCAGCACCAGTTCGGAGCGCTGCAAACGCCGTGCGTCCTTATCCTCGGACATGGTCTTCTGTAAATAGGCCACAACTTCATCGCGGGTGGTGAGACGTCGTTTGACTTCCTTCTTGATGGGCAGGCCAGTGTCCTTGCTGGCAAATTGCAAGATTTGATCAACGTCGTGAAAAAGCTCTTCGGCTTCTTTAGGGGAGATTTTGTTTTCCTGGGTCGCCGCATCTCCGCTGGCCGGTTTCTGATCTTGCTTCGGCTGCGGAGCAACTGGGGCGACTGCACCTCCTGGCTGCGGCGGTTGCGCCGGCGACTGCGCCCAAATCGAAGGCGAGATGAATACTAAGCATGCTGCAGATAGCAGGAATAACGATTTTCGGTACAATTTCTTCAAATCAGTCATTTAGGTTCACTTATGTCCGAAGACGATCCTCGCCAAACTGCGGCTGACTACTTTCAGAAAGCTTACGAACTGCAGATGCAGGGCGAGTATCAACAAGCGATCGAGCTATATACCCGTTCCATCGAAACCTTCGCGACTGCCGAAGCCTACACCTTCCGAGGCTGGACATACTCGTTCCTCGGCGACTACGATCGCGCCATCGCAGAGTGCCTGCAAGCCATCGAAGTTGATCCGGAGTTTGGCAATCCTTACAACGATATCGGGGCTTACCTGATTGAACAAGAGAAATGGGACGAAGCCATTCCCTGGTTTCAGAAAGCGATGCTCGCCTCGCGCTACGAGGCGCGCTGCTACCCCCATTTCAACTTAGGCCGCGTATATGAGCATCAGCGGAATTGGCAGAAGGCGAAACAGTGCTACGCGGTGGCTTACTCGCTGGATAAGCGATACGTCACGGCACTGGCTGGGTTACGAAGACTAAGAGCGATGTTCAATTAAGTTAATTCATCGCCAGGGATTTCACGGATCATCACGAATGATTCCCTAAGGGTTCGGAGAGATCATCCACGATTAACTCTCTCCGCCACCCAAGCGCCGGCTTCTTTTGTTCCCAAAGCTCCGCCGATGTCCTGCGTAGTTCGCTTTTGCTGTACAGCTTCGAGCACCGCGGCTTCGATCTTCTTTGCTTCTTCAGACAAGCCCAGGTGGCCAAGCATCATCGCGGCAGTCAGAATTGCTCCAAACGGGTTGGCTAGGTTCTTTCCGGCGATCGGCGGAGCTGATCCGTGCACGGGTTCGAACATCGAAGTCTTTCCCGGATGGATATTTCCGCTGGCCGCCATGCCCAACCCACCCTGCAGCCCTGCAGCGAGATCGGTGATGATATCGCCAAACATATTATTCGTGACGATCACGTCGAACTGGCGCGGGTCGCGCACCATCTGCATGCAGAGTGCGTCTACATACATGTGCTCAGGCTTAATCTGAGGATATTCGCCGCTCACTTCCCTGAAGACGCGCTGCCAGAGGCCGCCCGCGTGAGTCATGGCGTTGGACTTATCGCACATCAGCACGCGCTTGCGCGCCGTGCCATCCAGCTTTGGATGGCGTTCGCAGTATTCAAAGGCATATCGGATGATTCGTTCCACGCCCTTGCGGGTGTTAATGTCTTCCTGCACCGCGATCTCATCCGGCGTGCCCTGTTTGAATACTCCGCCCGCATCGGTGTAAACGCCCTCGGTGTTTTCGCGAATCACAATGAAGTCGATGTGTCTGGGCTCGATGCCTTTCAGTGGGCACAGCGAAGCGTCGAGCAAACGCACGGGACGCACGTTAGCGTAAAGATCCATTTTGAAGCGCATCCCTAGCAGGATTTCCTTGGCGTGAACGTTCGAGGCTACGCGCGGATCGCCAAAGGCCCCAACCAGGATGGCATCGAAATCACGCTCCAGCATGGCAAAGCCGTCGGGCGGGACGGTGACGCCGTCGATCAAATACCGGTCCGCGCCCCAGTCAAACTGTGAAGTTTCGACGTCGGCTCCTGAAGCAACAATAACCTTGACGGCTTCGGGGATGACTTCTTTTCCGATCCCGTCCCCTGGAATGATGGCGATTCGTTTCTTGGTGCTCACGCGAAAAAAGGTAACACAGTCACACTGAGAATTGCCTGGGACCATCGTGCTTCTGCGGGTAGCGGAGAAGGCCGCGTCACAAGCTACGGCGATTCGAGTTCTGCGGAGTCTTACGCCTTTGAAAGTGTATCTAAGGACTAAGAATGCAAACGTTGGCAACTGCCGCAGACACGTGGAGCGCGCTTTCGCCTTGTATAATCTAGGGTAACCTATGGCTTCGAGTGTTGTTCACGGCAATCCCGCTTCCCCAACTCCGGACGCAGGCAACCTACGCGCCGAATTTGGGGCGTTGTTGTCGGGCTGCGGAGTTTATAACCTCAATTCCAAGGTTAAGGTCGCGCTCACCGGCAGCGACCGGGTGCGCTGGCTCAACGGCATGGTCACGAATAATATCCGCGATCTTGCGCCCGGGCGTGGCGTATATGCGTTTCTGTTGAATCCGCAGGGACACATTTTAGGTGATCTTTACGCCTACAACCGAGGCGACTCTGTGATCATCGATACGGATCGCTCCCAGTCGGAAAAGCTGCTCGCTACCTTCGATCACTACATCATCATGGACGATGTTGAGGTCGCGAACGCCGGCGACAGGCTGGCTGCCGTTGGCCTCACCGGGCCAAAGTCGCGGGCGGTGTTAGGCGTGGCGGGATTCCAGATCTCGGAAATGGAGACTCTGCAATTTGTCGATGTGACTTGGCGGAACCTTCCCGTCACGATGGTGCGAGGAGACAATTCGAGCGTCGAATCTTACGAGCTGTGGCTTTCGCCCGACGGGGTAACTGCTTTGCGGGACGCGCTGAACAAAGCCGGTGCTGTTTCCATCGGGTCAGAGGCTTTGGAGCTGTTGCGCATTGCGGCGGGGATTCCGCGCTACGGGCAGGACATTCGCGAGCGCGATCTGCCGCAGGAAACTGAACAATTGCGCGCCGTCCATTTCAGCAAGGGATGTTACATCGGGCAAGAAATCGTCGAACGCATTCGTTCGCGAGGCAACGTGCATCGCAAATTCACCGGCTTCGAGGTGGTGGGCGCGTTGCCGGCGCCGGGCACAAAGATTCAAGTCGATGGCCGCGATATCGGCGAGATCACCAGTACTGCTTCCCTGCCCTTTGATGGCGGCGAGCGCCTGGTGGCGCTCGGCTATATCCGGCGCGAAATGTCGGCGCCGGGCAAGGAATTTCAAGTGGGTGACGCTCGGCTTGCAGTGGCGGCTCTGCCGTTTTCGGAAGTATTCCGACACGTAAACCTGTAATGATCGAAGGGACAATCTATGGCTGAAAAGAAGCAGGAAAGTTTTACTGTAACCGACCGCCGTCTATTTACGCCGGAAGGTGAAATGCGTGAAGAGATTTCTCAGGAAGAAGTCTCCAGTGCACCGCCCACTTCGCCGCCGGCTCCACCGCAGGCACCGGTCGCCCCAGTTGAGGTTGCTTCGCCGGCGCCCCAAGCCGATACGCCTCCCGCTCCCACTGCGGCCGAGCAGAAGGAACAGGCAGACGCCTACAGCAGGTCGGCGAAGGATCTCGACGCACGAGTGGAGCTCAGTGGACACTCCAGCAAAGAACTGGAAATGACGTTTGAGCGCTTCATGGCGTCGCTGTATATGTCCGCCATGCTGCAGCTCGGGCTGATGCATGAGCAAGGCGGCCAGCCCCGCGTGGATTTGATCGGCGCTCGCCAAACCATCGACACGTTGAGCCTGCTCTCCGAGAAGACTAAGGGCAATCTAACCGGCGCCGAGGAAAACTTCCTACAAAATTGCCTGTACGAACTTCGGATGGCTTACGTAGAAGTGACCAATGCTCTGGCCCATCCGCCGCAGGCTCCGGCCTCGAGTGCCGCAACCACGAAATGATGAAGGCCACACTCACGGTGCTGGGCAGCGGCACTTCGATGGGAGTCCCGACCATCGGGTGCGACTGCGCCGTGTGCCATTCTTCCGATCCCCACGACCGCCGCACCCGGCCTTCCGTTCTGATTGAGTTCGGCGGTAAAACCGTGCTCATCGATTCGACCCCAGATTTTCGTGAGCAGGCCATCCGGGAGAAGATTCGCAAGCTAGACGCTGTGATCTTCACCCACAGTCATGCCGATCATATTTTGGGCCTTGATGATTTGCGCCCTCTGAGCTATCGGCACCGGCCGAATAAACTGCCGCTCTATGCACGTCCGGCAGCGGCGGATTTTATTCGGAGCACATTCCGTTACATCTTTGACGGCGACTACAAGTTCGGCGGATTGGCTCAGGTTGAACTCAAAACTTTTCAGGGGCTGATTGAGTTGTTCGGATCGCGCTTTGAGCCCATCCCCGTGATCCATGGCGAAACCGAAATCGATGGCTTTCGGTTTGGCAGTGCGGCTTACCTGACGGATCACAGCAGCATCCCCGAGGCATCTTTGGAAAAGTTGCAGAATCTCGACATTCTCTTTCTGGATGCGCTGCGGCACATCCCGCATCCTACGCACTCAACCGTCGAGAACTCGTTGCGCATCGTGGAGCGGCTTCAGCCCAAGCGTGCTTTTTTTACCCATATATGCCACGACCTTCCGCATGAAGCCACAAATGCGCTACTGCCGCCGAACGTGCGGCTTTCTTATGATGGGATGAAGTTGGAATTTGAGATTTAGCTTTCGATTTCGAAACATGCAAGTTTTTCGCAAACTCGAAGATATCCCCGCTAGCTTCGGGCCTACGCTGTTGAGCGTCGGCAACTTCGACGGCGTGCATCGCGCTCATACCCAGGTACTGGCCAATGTCGTCTCCCGTGCGAGAGAACTGGGGTGCAAAGCAATGGCGGTTACTTTCGAGCCGCATCCCGTACGGATATTGAGGCCTGATTCCGGTCTAAAGCTGCTCACGCCCACTCCCGAAAAGCTTCGCCTGCTGAAGACTACCGGGATTGATGCCGTTCTCCTTCTCCCATTCACGCCCGATCTGTCTTGTATGACTCCGCAAGTCTTCGCTCGTGACATCTTGAAAAAAGGTTTGCAAGCTCGGGAGATACACGAAGGTTACAACTTCCACTTCGGCCACAAAGCCGCCGGGGATTTAAATCTGCTCGGGGAACTGGGCCGCGAAATGAGCTTCGAGGTGAAGGCATATTCCGAGTTGCGGCTGCGAGGTGAGCCAGTCTCGAGCACCCGCATCCGCCAACTACTGGCCGATGGAAAGGTAAGCCGGGCGCGGCATCTGTTGGCGCGCCCGTTTAGTATTTTGTCGACTCCCGGACGTGGACGGGGATATGGCTCCAAATACACCGTCCCGACCATCAATTTGAGCGACTATGACGAATTTGTTCCCAAGTACGGCGTTTACGTTACGCGTACTCGCGTGGGCGAGGAGTGCTTCGACTCGGTAACCAACGTGGGGAATCGTCCTACGTTCGGCGCGGATTCTTTTGCCGTCGAAACTCATTTGTTCGACTTCCATCCTCTGGAACTGAATCCGGACACGGAAGTCGAAATTCATTTCTTGCAGAGGCTGCGGGACGAAATTAAATTCCCCTCGGTGGAAGCGCTGCGCCAGCAGATCGGCCAGGATGTGAACCAAGCCCAGCGTTATTTTCGCTTGTTAAGAATGAAAGATCGAGCGAGCGTTTGATTGCGGATTGCGACGCAACCTGCAAGGTTTGACTTAACGCGGGCCTTGAGGCAATTAGTGGGGTAGATAACCGTCTTCCATCGGAAGCTTTCCATCGACCTTGACCACGTTGACTTGGTCATTGATGGAGCGCACGTCAACAAGTCCTACAGCTCCGGGCATGGTTTCCACGATTTTAAGCACATCCTCGTCGGAATCCACGCTAGTGATCGACCCCTGATGAGCCGCGACGAATGCTTTGAAATCGCTAGGGGACATCCTGGTTAGTCGCTGCAACGTGGCCGTTTCTCCAATCGATTCCCTGTGCAGGACAAGAATCACGTCCGTGCCATCGTGCCATTTCTTGACTTCCAAACGAAAAATCTTGGCCAGATGTGCGGAGCCGACTTCCCCCGTGGTGTTGTCTTTGTTAACCACCACCGCCATATGATGCGCGAAGCACGGCAACAACGAGCACATTATGAAAGCGAACAAACAGCAGATGCGAGAAGGCTTCATAGGAAACTCCACACCGGTCCAGGACCGCAGCAACACCTCATAGAAGAATCCCGCTTCTGCCCGCAAAAACCTAGCGCAAAGCTGCGGTTGCTGGTTACCTTGGTGATCTCGGCCACATCATTCCATGGGCTCGATCAGGGTAGTTTCTTCGTGGAATCTTCGATCCGGCAATTGCACAACGACGATGGCTACGAGCACCAGCAAAATGCCGAAGGTCTGAACTGGTCGCATCACTTCACCCAAAGCGAAGGCAGCAATCACTATCGAAAAAACTGGCTCCAGACAACTAACCACGATGGCGCGCGTCGGCTCCAGATGTTGCAGACCCGCGAAATACAATGAGAACGGCCCCAAAACCGAAACCAGCGAGAACACCAACAGAAATAACCACTGGCTTCCGGAGTACTGCGCGGCCACGATTTTCCACGGCGGGTTGACAAGAATCCAGAACAACGAGGCGCTCAAGATGACATACAGAAGCACCGTCCATCGATCGTAGCGCGCGAGGATGCTGTGCCCACCGACGTTATAGATCGCGAAGGAAACCGCCGCTCCCAAAGCCGCCGTCACTCCAATCGCATCCAGGCGGAATCCTCCCGAGCCGAATATTCCGATCACCAAAGCGATTCCCGTAACGGCCAGTGCGACCGCCGTTACCCGCGATAAGGTCGGCTTTTGCAATCCTCGCGCGATGGTGTAGAGCAAGACCCAAACCGGCGCAGTATATTGCAGGATGATGGCTGTGGCGACGTTCGTCCTTTGAATGGCCAGGTAGTAAAGATAATTCGACGCTGCTACGCCCAAGACCCCCAGCACGAGCATGCGTCCCAGATCGGCTGCCGGCAGCCGCAACCGCCTCCAACCTCGCAGCAGCACCAGCGCGAACAGAAGAACGACAAAAGAAAACGTGGTGCGACTTTGCGAGAGGATTAGCGGATCGATGGGTCGAAGCGTCTGTCCTTCAAGTGGCAATCGTCCGGTAAATACGGCACGCCCGAGGGTTGCCGACACGCCCCACAAAAAAGTGGCGCCGGCGATGTACAGATATCCGCGGACGGGATGCGCTTGACTCGGCAAGAAGTGGTAACGCGGCTTAATTATTTTTCGGCGTACTCGATCACATAACTGATCTTCGCCGTCTTCTGTAACATCGCTGAAACCGAGCAGTATTTCTCTTCGGAGAGCCGCACCGCATCTTCGACGGCTTTGTGCGAGACGTTTCCTCCCACGCGATAAACCAGCCGGATTTCCGTATAGACGGTCGGCGGTGTAGCAGCACGTTCTCCCTCGGCGCGAACCTCGATGCTGGTGAAAGGCTCGCGTTTCTTGCTCAAAATGCTGGCCACATCGGATCCGGTGCATCCGCACAAGCCGATCAACACGAGTTCCATCGGACTGCCACCGGTTTTACTGTCGCCATCGACGACAATGCCGTGACCGCTTTTGGCCTGCCCCAGGAACCGGTGGTTGTCGGTCCACATCACACGAGCTTCCATCATTCCACTTTCTCCTCTATCGCCGATTATCGGTTTGCGGCTCGGGATGAATCAGTACGCGAAACAGCTCGGGCGCTTCCTGCTTGAAATGGATCTCCAACTCAGTCGAAATATCGTGTACCCGCGCGAGCGGCAGGTCGTCGGAAAACGTACAGTGGCACGAGACGTAGAGGCGGCCACGCACATGTTTGACTTCGACCTCATGCACGTCAAGGACTTCCGGAAAATGCGCTGCTACCTCCTTCAACTTCTTTTCGAGCAAAGCGTCTCGCACCACTTCATCGCCAGTTTCGATAGTTGCAGGTTCGCTTTCGATGTGGGTCAGGATCGTGGAAATCTCCGGCACATCGTGGCGGATCTCCAATTCGAGCCGGGTTACCTGATCGTGAGCCTCCTTTAGACTCAACTGCTCGTCGAGTTCAAGATGCTGTTCGACGTGCAAACGCCCCCGCAAGTCCTGGACGCTGATGTCGTGGACATTGAAATTGTTGCGTGTGGCTACGGCGCGGACACGATCGAAAATGTTCTCTCTCTGCGCCGGGCGCGCAACGGAACGAACCACGACGTCCGCATCGGGCAAGACCGCCTGTACGGCCGAAGTAACCGCGTCGGCGACTTGTTCCGAACGCTGAAAAGTAACGTTGCGTGCCAGACCGATCGAAAGATCGGCGAAGTAACGGTTCCCGGCGCGGCGGATGCGCACGCGATCGACTTCGAGTAGGCCATCGACTTTATTCACTGCCGCCATAATCCGAGCGCGAACACCCGCGGGAGCAGCGTCGAGGAGCGCGTCCACGGTTCTCCGAGCAAGTCTCCAGCTCACGTAAACCACGACGCCGGCGACAAAGATCGCGGCTACAGGATCTGCATCGCGCAGCCACTCCACGCCGTACACGCGGCCAAGCCATACCAGCGCCAAGCCCACCACCACGACTCCGCTCGACCAAATATCGGTGGAGAAGTGCAAAGCATCGGCTTCCAGAGCCTGACTATCGTATTTCGTCGCAATTCTTCCGAGGGCGCGCGAGCGCCAGAAATCAACCACCATAGAAATAAATAGAACGGCAAACGCGGCGATACTCGGTTCAATCTCCACGTGGCGGAAGAATAGCCTTTTCACCGCTTCGTAGATGATCCAGACACAAGTCAGGAGGAGCAGGCCAGTCTCGATAAACGCTGAAAAATTCTCCACTTTGCCATGTCCATATTGATGATCGGCGTCAGCAGGTTTGTCCGAAACTCGGACAGAAAAAAAAGTGACAATCGCGGCAATGAGGTCAAGCGTGGAGTGCGCGGCCTCAGATAAGATCCCCAAACTTCCCGTCGTAGCGCCGACGGCGATCTTCAGCGTTGTAATGGCGATGGCCGCCAGGACGGAATGCCCCGCCACCGCGCGTTTCTCCGCGCGCATGGAAGCAGAGCTGCCGACCGCTGATCCATCAGCCATGAGTGCATTATCGCCGCTTATGACTCGCTCCGCCATTCCATTGTCCTCGATACATTTCCGCGTCCGCTGCCGACAGCAGCGAAACTCTGTGCTAGGATTTTCCCTGACCTTTTTCTATCTTCGTGGAGGAACAATCAAATATGAAGCTATACGGGTTAGTCTGTTTACTGCTCGCGGCCATGGCTTGGGGCCAAGCAGCGAGTCCCGCCCCTACTCCGGCTACCCAGCAACCGGGCGCGGCACCTAACGTTGCTGCCAATCCCGCCGGGAGTGCCGATGCCTCTAAGGTCCCGCCCGACGCGCCGGTCGTCACGATCAATGGAGTGTGCCCAAATCCGGCCGCTGGAAAACCGGATGATCCGAATTGCAAAACCGTAATCACGCGCGCCGAATTCGAGCGATTGCTGGATGCCGTGCAACCCAATATGCCCCCCCGCGTCCGGCGTCAGTTCGCCATGCGCTATTCTTCCGCCCTTGTGATGGCCCAAAAGGCGCACGAAATGGGCTTGGATGAGGGAACCAAGTTCGACGATCGCATGCAGCTGGCGCGCATCCAGATCTTGTCTCAGTTTCTCACCCAGGCTGTGCAGGCAAAGGCAGCCGAGATTTCCGACAAGGATATCGAGGACTACTACCAGACGAATTCCGCGACCTACGAAGAGGCCGATCTTCAACGTATATTCATTCCGCATTCGCAACAGCTTCCCGCATCCAAGGTCAAACTGAGCGCTGCGGCTGAAAAAAAACGTCAGGAGGATGCGGACGAGGTCATGAAGAGAGAAGCTGACAAACTTCATACCCGCGCTGTCGCAGGTGAGGATTTTGCCAAGCTCGAAGGCGAGGCCTATGTGCTCGCGGGAGTCAAGACTAAGCCTCCCAGCACTAAGATGGGCCAAGTGCGCCGCAATGGTCTGCCGGCGACCCAGGCGAGCGTCTTCGATTTGAAGGCCGGTGACGTCTCGGCAGTATTGTCCGACCAAAGCGGATATTTCATCTACAAGGTCGGGAAAAAGGACGTTACGCCGTTGGACGACAAGCTGAAAGAAGAAATCCGCTCGGCGTTACGCACTCAACGCGTGCAGGAACAGATGCAAGCCGTCCAGAAATCTGGTACCCCAACCTTGGATGAGAGCTATTTCGGTCCCGAGATGCCACCGACGCACGGAATGCCGTTGCCGCCGCCAACCGCGAACCCAGCTTCCAAGCCTGCCGCTCCCGGCCCGCAGTAATGTCGGGTGAGAAGCCATGTGTTTTTGTAACTGGGATTGCGGGCAATCTGGGACTGCGACTCTTGCCTCTGCTGGAGGATTATCAGGTCGTTGGGCTGGATGTGAATCCGCCTCAGACCGATCATCCTCTGCGTTTCATGCGCATGGACCTCGGGGTGGAGGAGTCATGCCGCGAGTTGTTTCTTCTATTGCGAGAAGCTCGCCCGGTCGCATTTCTTCACCTGGCTTTTGTGCTTGATCCGGTGCGCACTGGCGTTCTGGATCTTGATCGGATGTGGCAGATCAACGTCGCCGGAACGGCTCGAGTGATGGAGGCGATCACCGAGGCCAATCGCGACGATTTCATCGTAGGCAGGTTTATTTTTCCGAGCAGTGTCTCCGTTTACGGTCCAGAACTGGCGGAACCGGCGACCGAGGATTCTCCCTTGGCGGCTCATACCCTGCCTTATGCGATCCACAAAATGGAGGCTGACAAAGTCGTGCAGCAAAGGGCGCCTGCGCTGCGCGGCTGCAGCGTCTACATGCTGCGTCCTCATATTTTTGCCGGCGCGAGCGTGGAAAACTATATGATTGGCGCTTTTCGAGGCACCCCGGGCGGTTCGGCGAAGCGCGCTTCCCGAATGCGTGAGCAAGGCCAACGCCTTCCTTGCATACTTCCCTTCGGAGAGCGGTATCTCGAGAAACGCATTCAGTTTGTCCATGTAGACGACATGGCCCGATTGCTGGCGCACATCGTGCGCCGAGCTGAACCCGAATCGCAGCGCCTCACCGTGTTGAACGTCGCCGGGCGGGGCGAGCCTTTGACCTTTGCCCGCTGTATTGAGATGGCTCACGCGAAGCTCAAGCGCGTTCCCGGAAAGCCGGCCTTTCGCGCGATTCTGCAGCTGCTTTGGAAATTGGGTATCTCGGCTATTCCGCCCGAAGCCGCGCCTTACATGACGAGCGAATACATTATGAATACCGATCGCTTGCGAAAATTCCTCGGCGAGGATTATGAAAAGGTAATCCGCTACACCATTGCGGATGCTTACGCCGACTCCTTCGTCGCGAAAGCTGCGGCCGCGCCATAGTTTTCGTGGGACTCACTTCTTCCCACGGTACAATCCCGCAATTCCAAAGGTGTAAGGCGTCCATGAGGCTTCGCGAAACCCATTGCGGCGCATTCGCTCGAGCATTTCGTGGGGTGACGGAAAGCGCTCTACCGAAGAGGGCAAGTAGGCATAGGGTCCCTTGACGCCCGAGATCACTGTACCCACGGCGGGCAGAACATGCTTGAAGTAAACCCGATACAGCTTTCCCAGCAGGCCGCGCGGCTCGCCAAAATCGAGAATTCCGCATTCGCCTCCGGGCCGCAGCAGGCGCGCGATCTCCCGCAATCCGGCATCGTAATCTGCAAGGTTGCGAAAACCGAACGCCGCCGTTATCAAATCAAACTCTTTATCCCGGAAAGGCAAATCAAGCGCGTCCGCCTCCACCCAACGCAGCGACGTTCCCGACGATTTGCCGGTCGCCCGCTGAAGCATCGCGTGCGAAAAGTCCACGCCCAGAATTTTCGCGGTCACTGCGGCCCGGCGACCCAGCGCAAAGGTCATATCTCCGGTGCCACAACAAAGATCAAGCACACGGGCATCTGGCCGCTTCAAAACGGACCCAAAGCTTGCCGCAGTTTTTCGCCACCACCATCGGTCGACGTTAAAGGAAAGCACATGATTGAGCAGGTCGTATCGTGGCGCGATCGAGGTGAACATCTGCCGCACCGCGCGCCCAGCCGAGGCCGTATCGCTGGCTCCATCGGGGGCCGCTCCAATCACCGTCACTTTCGTCGAATCGCTCACGGTTGGTCGTTACTTCAACTCACGTTAGTTGGAGACTCCCGACTGCTTAGACAACCGTCGCAGCTCATCCATCGCCTCGATGATTACGTTCTCCGGAACGTCATTCACAATTTCGACTTTGCCGATCTCTCGGGGAAGCACAAAATGTACGACCGCGTTGACCGTCTTCTTATCGCTCCGCAGCAAACGGACGATGTCACGAGTGCGAGCCTCAACTCTGGGCAGCTTGCCCAGATTAAGCACTGCATCGGAAATTCTTCGAGCCGTATTCCGATCAATGCGATCCATTATGGCCGAGATATGCGTAGCTGCGATCATTCCCCATGCCACCGCTTCCCCATGAAGAAAACGGCGATACTTAGACTCAGCCTCCAACGCATGGCCAATCGTATGACCGAAATTCAGAACGCGCCTCAGTCCGCTTTCCCGCTCGTCCGAGGAAACCACTTCGGCCTTCAGCCTCACTGATTCCGCAATCACCCATTCCAACGTTGCAGCTTCGCGGCGCAAAGGTTTCACCGCGACCTTTTCCAGGCGCTCGAACAGCGCAGGGTTTCCGATCACGCCGCACTTCAACGCTTCATAGAGCCCTGCACGAAACTCGCGCTCCGGCAAAGTCGACAACAAGGCGGGATCAATCAAGACCACGCGCGGATGATAAAAAGTCCCCACCAAATTCTTACCGCTGCGGAGGTTCACGCCCGTCTTGCCGCCGATAGCGGCATCCAACTGTGCTTGCACTGTGGTTGGAATTTGTATCAGACCCACTCCGCGCATGTAGAGAGATGCCACTAAACCAGCGACGTCGCCCACGACACCGCCGCCGAATGCCACGATAACGGCGCTTCGATCCGCACCCAGCCGCGTCAACTTCTCTGCTAATTGCTCGACCGTGGCCAGCTTCTTAAAGCGCTCTCCGTCCGGCATCTCCACGATCTGCGTCGCAAACCGAGCCGCCGATAGCGACTTCACCAACTTCTTCCCCCAGCGGCGACGCACTGGTGGCACCGTCACGACGAAGAGGTGCTCGTGATCTACTACAACGCTGCGCAGCTGCTCTCCGGCTCGCTCTAACAATCCACTTTCAACAACCGCATCGTAGGGACGCGGCGGCACAGCGATCGTCACACGGATCATGGAATCTCATCATAACGTAATCACCAGCGTGGCCTGCACGCGTCCGCGTGATAACATTTTTGACCTATGGAGTCCGCGCCATCGCAAACTGATTTTCTGGTGATTGGCGCCGGAGTCGCCGGACTGCGTGCTGCGGTCGAGTTAGCTGCTGCAGGCACGGTTCTCGTTCTAGCCAAGCGCGAAGTCACGGACTCGAACACGCAGTGGGCCCAGGGCGGCATCGCGGCCGCACTCAGCGACGAAGACGAGATCAGTCTCCATCTTCAAGACACGCTCGAAGCCGGCGACGGCCTGTGCAATCCCCAAGCCGCCAAAGTACTGGTGGAAGACGCTCCCGAACGCATCGATGAGCTGATTCAGTGGGGCACGGAATTCGATCGCCAGGGCACCAAGCTCACGTTCGGTCGCGAGGGCGCACACAGCCGCAACCGCATCCTGCACGCCCACGGCGATTCCACGGGACGCGAAATTCTTCGGGCGCTCTACGCCAAGAGTCAGACTCTGAAGAATATTTCCGTACGTGAGTTTGAATTCTCCGCCAATTTGATCGTGCAAAATGGACGCGTCTGCGGCGTTCATCTCATCAACGAAAAGGGCGAACAACAACAACAGACGACAGCGTCCGCGGTCTTGCTCGCCACCGGCGGCATGGGCCAAATCTACCGCAACACCACCAACCCGGCAGTCGCCACTGGGGACGGCGTCGCCATGGCATTTCGTGCGGGCGCCGAAGTCAGCGACATGGAGTTCATCCAATTCCACCCAACAGCGCTTTATCTAAAGAGTGCCCCACGCTTTTTACTCTCGGAGGCGCTGCGCGGCGAAGGCGCTTACCTGCGCAACATCGAGTTGGATCGCTTCATGCCCAAATATCACCCCATGGGTGAACTGGCGCCGCGCGACGTGGTGGCGCGAGCCATTGTTCACGAGCTCGAGGTGAGCCGCGTCAAAGACCCGCTGGTTTATCTCGACCTCACCCACCTCGACGCCGATTACATCAAGAAGCGTTTTCCCCGCATTTACTCCACCTGCATGCAGCTGAACATTGACATCACCGCCGACCTCATTCCGATTCGGCCGGCCGCCCACTACGCCATGGGAGGCGTACGCACTGATCTCGAAGGTCGCTGCACGCTTCCCGGTTTGTACGCCGCCGGGGAAGCGGCTGCCACCGGCGTGCATGGCGCAAATCGGTTGGCTAGCAATTCCCTCCTCGAAGGGTTGGTCTTCGGCGCGAGAGCGGGCAAGACCATGCGGGACGAGTTACGGCATGCGCCAGCGGGCTCGAGCGAGCCCAATCGAGCGGTTTCCAATGGCCCGATCGATACCGCGACCGAAGCCGTTATCGGCGAGCTGCAAGATCTAATGTGGCAGGACGTGGGCATCGTGCGCTCCGGACCAAGATTGAAAGCGGCGATCGAACAGCTGAGCCGAATTGCTCCAAGGATGGCCCACCCCCAGACTCGGCGGGCGCACGAGGCGCAAAATATCCATGCTGTCAGCTTGCTCGTCGCCCGTTCCGCGTTAGCTCGGGAAGAAAGCCGGGGCGCGCACTATCGCACCGATTTCCCGGCGCACGACGACGTGAAATTCCTCAAGCATTCCATCATCCAGGGCGATACGATTCGGTTCGCTTAGAACCGGTAACCACGAAGGACACAAAGTTACACGAAGAAAATCAGGAAAAAAGAGCGGGCGTTTCCTTTGTGAACCTTCGTGCCCTCTGTGGTTATCGCTCCTGACTTTGAGGATGCAGCAATGACGCGATGACCGAAATCAGCAACACCCCTGCAACCACCCCCGGCGCCAAGCCGGTGGGAATCTTGTAGTAATTCGATACCACCATCTTCAGCCCAACAAAAATCAAGACTGTGGCAAGCCCATAATGCAAATAGTGAAAAAGGTCCATCATCCCGGCCAACATGAAGTACATCGAACGCAGGCCCAGAATCGCGAATACGTTGGACGTATACACGATGAAAGGATTCAGTGTAATGGCCAGCACCGCAGGGATCGAATCGGTGGCAAAGAGCAGATCCGTCGCCTCGACCAGCACCAGCACCGCCAGCAACGGCGTCGCGTAAAGACGCTCACGCCGCACCACAAACTTATCGCCCTCGTAATCTTCTGTCACCGGAATCCAACGTCGAAATAAGCGCAGCAGCGGATTCTTTTCCGGCTCGACGCCGGCGCCGTGCTGGCGAAACAACTTGATTCCGCTGTATACGAGCAACGCGCCGAAAATGTAGATGATCCAGTGAAATTTCCGAATCAGACCGATGCCTACCACGATGAAAATGGCTCGCATTACCAAAGCGCCCACAATCCCCCAGAACAAAACTTTGTGCTGGTGCTCAGCAGCGACGCGAAAGTAGCGGAAAATCAGCAGGAAGATAAATAGATTGTCAACGCTGAGAGAAAGCTCGATCACGTATCCGGTGACGAATTCTGTCGCGGGGCCGCGTCCATGCCAGAAATAAACCAGCACAGCAAATGCACAGGCCAGCCCGATCCAGACGAGGCTCCAAGCCAGCGCCTCGCGAAACTTCGCCTTATGGCCTGTTCGTTGCAAAAACCCCAAGTCGAGCACGAGCATAGCCACCACGAAGATGTTGAACAGAACCCAGAAGAGTGGCTGGTTCATAGGCTGGAAGCTTCAGGCGTCAATCTTCAGTACGTCGCCGGAAATTGAAAAACAGTTTAGTCCGCTCGTCCCCATTTGCCGTCCTGCCACGGCTGCCACATATCAAAAGTCTTCATCAGGTCGTCGAGCTGCGTCTCGTGCAATGTTTGTTCGATTTGCGCGTGATGCAAGCGAGGGCCAACTCGCTCCGGCGCATTCGCGAGGTTAAATGTGAAAGCCGCCGCCACAGCTACGTGCTTCCTCAATTGCGGCAAATCAACCTTGTCGAACGTATCGGACATGGCGTGATAGTTGATCAGGTAATTCGCTTCGTCCTGCTCCGCGACGAACGTGGGTACGCCTTCCAGCAAGAAATCGAAATGGTCCGTGCCCCATTCCCCGGTTGTAATCAGCGTGGCCGCGCCAAACTGCTTTAAAGGCGCAGCCAGAGTGTTTGCGGCATCGAGCACGTCCTTGCGTCCGCCCAGAGAAAAACCGGTGACTTTGCCCGTGCCGGAATCGAAGATGACAACTCCCGCAGCCTTGTCGAGCTCAGCGCGATGCGCGATGGCGTAGGCGTGCGAGCCGAGCAATCCTTCCTCTTCGCCGGAAAACAAAATAAAACGAATGCTGCGTCTCGGCCGCAGGCCCGCCGTCTTGATGGCGCGAAGCGCGTCGATCACCAAAGCGGCGTTACAACCGTTGTCGAGTGCTCCGGTACCCAGTTCCCACGAATCGAGATGCGCTCCGAGAATCACGAATTCGTTGGGCTTCTCGCCGCCGCGTATTTCGGCGACTACATTTTGCGCCGTGATCGGTCCGCCGACGCGATTGGGAATTGCCAGATCGGCGCGAACCTTTTGCCCCGAAGCCAGCAACCGTGCGATGCGAGCCGCGTCTTCTCGCGCCACTAGCACCATGGGAATACGCCCGATTTCACCTTGCGCAGAGTCGGTATGGCGATAGAGCAGGTCGTTCGGACGCGTCGATTGCACAGCGATGGCCAGCGCGTTCGCTTGCGCGGCGCGAAGAATAATGCTTGGAGCTCGCAAGTATTCAGCGAAAAGATCATCCCACGTCGCCATTTCCTTGGAGTGCACCAAAAGCAACGCGCCAGTGACGTTGCCGGCTTTGACAAAATCTTCGGGCTTCCCATCTCCTATGTCGATAATCGGAACGTCTTGATGAGCCGCCAGCGCTGGAGACCAGGCCATTGAAACCACCCGCACATCGAAATGTTCAGGGGCGCCGACGCTCATTCTCGTGAAACCTTCGCCCCATGAAGCTTGAATCGTGAAGTTTTCCGTATGGACGCTGTCTGCCCCCGCGGCTTTGAACGCTGCAACGCCCCAATCCACGGCTTGCCGCATCGCGAGCGTACCCGGCACTCTGCCTCCAATCTCATCGGTGAGGCGTTGCAGGTTCGATTCAAGAGGCGACGGCTTCAAAGCTTCAGCGATAACCTGATCGACAGGATTCTGGGCGAGAGCCATGGCCGTTAGAACTACAGGAAGGACAAGACACAGTTTCGAGATGCGCATAAGGTTGGAATTAGAAATCAAAACATGAAAAAGCGAAAGCGCGAAGAAATCATGCGACTGAGACCTGCTACTATTTGGCTTTAACCGTCAGTCGGGAGAAACCATGCGCTGGTACCACTATGTGGCCTATTTCTTCGGGGGATTGTTCCTCGCGAACAGCTTACCTCACCTCGGCAACGGAATCTCTGGGCACGCCTTCCAAAGCCCATTCGCGTCGCCGCCCGGCGAAGGATTGTCTTCGTCGACGGTCAACGTTCTGTGGGGTTTGTTTAACCTTTCCGTGGCGTATCTGCTGGTCTGTCGGGTTGGGGAATTCAGCCTGCGGAAAACTCAACACGTACTCGTTCTCGGGGCGGGAATCCTAATCATGTCGCTCATGCTCGCCCGCGCCTTCGGACGATTCCACGGCGGACTTTGAGCCTTCGCGGGTATGCTGCAAAACTCTACTTCTTACCCAGCATCTGCACCGTTTCGAGGGTCACGGTTCCCACGATTTCCAAACTCTTAGGGCTGAGCTTATCCACCGTGTCTTGCGTGGTGTGCCAGAAAACATTGTTGTAACCGTAGTCGAAATCGATCAGGTCGGCGCTGGGAACGCCCAGCTGCACGAACGGAATGTGGTCATCCTCCATGGGGATGGTTCGCGCAAAGAAGTGAGATTGATAACCCAGGCGCTTCGCCGCCTGGTAAACCATCTGCTCAAGCCAGGGAGTTGAATCCTCATCCCGCTCGATGTTGAGGTCCGCGTCACCGATCATGTCTTCCAAAATGAAGGCTTTCATCTGCTTGATGGTTCCGTCGTCCTTCCATTTCTTGGCCAGGTGGCGGACTCCATAAAGAGCTTCGGGATCGTACCAGGGCAGCCGCATCGATTCTTCCGCGTCATCCCAGAGCAGCCAAACGGTATAGCCGTCGAGCTTCTTGCCGCGCAATTGATTCGCGATCTCAAGCAGCAGCGCACTCGAAGAGGCGCCATCGTTCGCTCCGATGTAGGTCGTGTTTCGCAGGGGCCAATTCGTATCGTAGTGGCTGGCAATGACGATGATGCCGTCGCGGGTTCCCGGAAACTTCGCAATGATATTGCGCACCGGAAACTTTCCTTCCGAGGTATCAATCATGAAGGCGTCGTCTTCAACCGAGTCATCTTTCAAGTGCGCATGGAGATAGTCTTCGACTTTCTTGTGATTCGCACTGCCGAGAGGCCGAGGGCCGAAGGCCACAATTTCCTTCACATACTGCATAGCGCGGGCTGAGTCGAAACTCGGGGCCGGACTCATATCAGCCGGGATCGCCGCGGCGTCAGCCGTAGCTGAATCAGACATTGAGGACGCCGTTTCTGCCGGGGCCGCTGCTGCCTCTTTCTCTCGAGCGCAAGCAAACAACGTCAGGGACAGGATCAAACCCAAAGCTATCGCGGTCGAAAATCGCCCCTCTCGTCCTGCCCGCCTGCTGAATGTCATTGAGCCTTTCGTTCCGCCCGCGCCTTCCGCTGCTTAGGATGCACCAGGTACGCAATTCCGATGCTCAGCAGATAAAGCGCGACCATGGGCGCGGCAAAAATGCACATGTTCAGGATGTCGGCGGTGGGTGTAATGATGGCCGCGATGATAAAGATCACCAGAATCGAATAACGCACGTTGCGCCACATCCACCCCGCGCTCACCACTCCCATCAGCGCCAAAAAGAACACCAGAATCGGCAATTCGAAAACCACGCCTAATCCAAGAATCACCGTTAAAAATAGATCCGTGTATTCGTGGATCGTGATCATCGGCTGGAACTGTTTTCCGTAACCGATCAAGAATTCCAACGCCGCCGGATAAACCACTTTGTACCCAAAGGCGCCGCCCGCCAGAAAAAGCCCGACTGTCGAGAACATAAAAGGCGTGACGTATCGCTTCTCGTGCCGATAAAGCCCAGGCGAAATGAACATCCAAACCTGGTAAAGCACCACCGGACAAGCCACGAACAATCCAGCCAGCATCGCAACTTTCAAGTAAAGGTTGAACGGATCGGTGGGATTCAGATACACCAGCGTCTGCGGCATTCCGTTTTTCTGCAGCGCTTCCATGATGGGCTTCTGCATCCAGCCAACAATCTTTTCGGCGTATCCCCAGCACGCAAAAAATCCAACCGCAATCGCGATAATCGAGTAGACGATCCGCCGCCTCAGCTCCTCGAGATGATCGAGGAAACTCATCGCCGGCATGGCATCGTGAGACGACCCACCCGAAGGCTGTTCAGCAACCAGTTCAGGCATGGGGAGCCTTCGCCATGACGTGGTCTTCGGAAGCAGGCTGCTGGGACCCAGGATCGAAGCCGGCTTCTAAGCAAGGGTTGGGGCTGGCAGCGGGCTCAAGGGTCAAGGGTAAAGGCGCGGAAGCTACGGCACCCTTTGGCGGCGCGGACGGGGGCAATATCTGCGGATGATTCTCCCGTTCCAGCTGCGAAATCTCCGACTCAATCTGGGCTTTGAACTCATTCGACGCTCGTCGGAACTCATTCAGCACTTTGCCGACTTGCCGAGCGATCTCCGGCAGCTTCTTTGGCCCAAAGATGACCAAGGCAAGAAAAAACAGGAAAATCGTCTCCGAAAAGCCCATGCAAATCATCATACTGCCGCGAAGTGACGACGGCAACGCATGCCCCGGCCATTTGACAAACTGTTGACATAGCGCGAACTTTGCCTCGAAATATTGCGCGAAAGTTCCGCACCTTGCGCCCCCAGCCCGCATCTTACACAGAGAGCAAGCGCGCATACCGCTTCCCTCATCTGCTTGGTTACTTAAGGTCAGTTTTAAGTGTGGTTTCAGCGGTTTGGGGAGTGTTATACTGCGCTCAGATGCGGTGGCCGGGCCTTCTCTACGCCCGAACCGAAGGAAACTAAACGAATGGCCCGTAGTTCTCGTCGCACACTCTTTCTTGTCGCTTTTGTACTTGTCACCTGTGGATTTCTCGGCATGGTCTTCGGACAGAAGATCACGCCGGCGGCAGCTCCGGGCGGAGATTCCGACGTTCGTGACAGCTTGCGTCAATTCACCGACGTTTACAGCCTGGTTGAGCAGAACTACGCCGAACCCGTGAACCCGGACAAAGCGATTTATAACGGGGCCATCCCCGGCATGCTGCACGTGCTCGATCCGCACTCGAACTTTTTTGATCCCAAGTCCTACGCTCTTCTGCGCGAAGATCAGCGCGGCAAATACTACGGCGTGGGCATGACCGTCGGTCCGCGAAACAACAAAGTAATCGTCATTGCACCGTTCGCAGGAACTCCCGCCTATCGCGCTGGCATTCGTCCCGGCGACATCATTGTCGCAGTCGATGGAAAGCCAACCGACAACATGAGTACCGGCGACGTGGCGGACCTGCTCAAGGGACCCAAAGGAACTACTGTTCACATCACGATCGTGCGCGAGGGCACCGACAAACCCATCGAGTTCGCTGTGGTTCGCGACGAGATTCCGCGCTACAGCGTTGACTTGCATTTCCTGATCCGGCCCGGAATCGGCTATCTCCACATCAACGGCTTTAACGAGACCACAGAAAAAGAAGTCTCCGACGCGCTCGATCAGATGGGGGATTTGAAGGGTTTGATTCTTGACCTGCGTCAAAATCCCGGCGGCTTGCTCAGCGAAGGTGTCGGCGTCGCCGACAAGTTCCTGCGCAAAGGTCAGCTGATTGTTTCCCATCACGGCCGCAACTCGCCCGAGAAGCGCTACACCGCGAGTCACGGCGACGGCGGCAAAGAATATCCTTTGGTAGTTCTGGTCAACCGCGGCACCGCTTCTGCGGCTGAAATTGTCGCCGGAGCTATTCAGGATCACGACCGCGGCCTGATCGTCGGCGAAACCACGTTCGGCAAGGGTCTGGTGCAGACCGTCTATCCTCTAGCCGAAAATACCGGACTCGCGCTCACCACGGCTCACTACTACACGCCCAGCGGACGTTTGATTCAACGCGACTACTCCAACATTTCGCTCTACGACTACTATTTTGATCGCGAAGACGACAGCAAAGCCAGCACCTCGAATCGCGAGGTGAAACTTACCGACAGCGGCCGCACCGTCTATGGTGGGGGCGGCATTATGCCAGATGTGAAGCTCGATCCCATCAAGAGCAATCCTTTCCAGGATTCGCTCTTGCAGCACTACGCCTTCTTCAACTATGCCAAGCACTTCATGGTCAATCATCACCCGACCAAGAATTTTGAAGTCGATGATGCCACCATGCAAGACTTCCGCAAATTCCTCGATTCGGAGAAGATTCCTTTCACCGAAGCTGAACTGGTGCAGAACAACGATTGGGTTCGCTCCAGTATCAAGAGCGAAATCTTCACCAACGAATTTGGCCAGGAGGAAGGCCTAAGGGTGAAAGCGGAGTCCGATCCCGAGGTGCTCAAAGCCCTCGACCTTCTGCCTCAGGCCAAGCAATTAGCCGAGAACGCCAAGCACGTCGTTGCCCAGCGTGCCAGCAGCGCTCCTTTGACCCGTTAGTTTGCTCGGCGATGCAGGCGCGGGGCGTCTTCGGCGGGAGTTTGTAATACGCATGTCGACTCGGACGCTCCCGACCGAGTGGTCCCACGCTCGGTCGCGCTAAAGCTCCGGTAACATTGACTTGCCCCTTGCGCTGTGTGACAATCCGCCCATAATCGTTGTTTTGGCTGCTTTAGCTTGCAGAGCCGCCGACCCGGAATTTTAATGCTTACTCCAGCCCTGCAGTGCCAGCCATAACGATGGCCATTCCAGCCAGAGAAGGAGCATTGATTTTGCCTACCGCGCTCGCCATCACCGCCGGATGGACGGATTGGCGCTCCCGCCGCATACCCAACTGGCTAACCGTGCCCGGCCTGTTCATCGGGATCGCGGCGAATTCATGGCTGCGCGGCTGGCAGGGTACCAAAGATTCCCTGCTGGGCGCTGGCCTGGGCCTGGCGCTGCTTCTGCCTTTTGTTCTGATCCGCAGCCTCGGCGCCGGCGATTGGAAATTTGTAGGCGCGCTGGGCGCTTTTCTTGGACCGCAGAATCTGTTGAGCGTGCTACTACTGGGAATCCTGGTGAATGGTCTGATGGCTCTCATCATGATTGCCTGGAAAAAACGCCTGCGCGAGACCGCGCGTAACTTGGGACGCATGCTCGCGGCTCTGCTAACCATTCACCTGCCCGGCCCCGATCTGACTCTGGATAATCCGGAACTAGTGAAAGTGCCGTTTGGGGTGGCCATTGCCATCGCGGTTATTCTGTATGCCAGCCGGCAGGCATGGGGCGTAGCGTAAGCTGGAAACACGTGAACGGACGTCTTCGGTGCCCGCAGGAGTAGTCAGCCGAAAATGAGTCGACTGAAAAAGATCGTGTCCGGAACGCTGGGCTCGGAGATCGCCGAAGCCGCCCTGGTCCTGCCCATTTTCTTCCTCGTGCTCTTAGGCATCTATTGGTTCGGCCGTGCGTTTAATACCTACGCGACCATCAATCACGCGGCTCGAGAAGGCGCGCGCCTGGGCGTTGCGCAGAGTTGCGCTATGTGCACGGCGCCCGGCCCAAACGCGCAGCCCACCCCCAACCAGATTGCTACCCAGGTGGCTCAGGCGCTGAAAGCTTCCAGCCTGGATCCCACTCAGGTAACAAACCTGGGAGCTACCCGGAACGCTTGCGGAGGCGGGACCACCGCCTGTCAGACCCCGGGAGCGGGCCAGCCCCAGATTTGCGTCTACTACAACGTACAATTGCAACCCGCCGCCAGTCTGGCTGCCGGTTCTGGCGCGCCAGGCTGCGGCGTTTCGGTTCAGTTCCAATATCCCTACCAATTTTATCTTCCGTTTACTTCTCTGAATATGCAGAAAATAATGCTCAACGCGGGCGTGCAGATGGCGGGAGAATATTAAGCGCGTGTTCAGCCAGGACAAACTCGCCGCTCTGCTTTGGCGGAATCGATCTGCGCTCCGGAGCACAGAAGCTGCCGCGCTCATGGAATTTGCGGTTGCTCTTCCACTTCTGGTGGTTCTGGTGGTGGCGATCTTCGACTTTGGCGGAGCTTTTAATTTGAAGCAGGAGTTGAACAACGCCATGCGCGAAGGCGCGCGCTTCGGTGCCGCTCAGCCTAGCAATGACTTGGCTCTTGCGCAACCGCCGTCCGTAAACGCGGTGCGATTTGTCGTCGACTCCTATTTGCAAACGGCCAATATCAACGACTGTGGGCTAAGTACGGCGTCGTGGGCCCTGGTATCCGGATACACTTGGCAGTTTAGCGCGAGCGGCAACGGATGTTCACTAACTCTTGTCGTCAACCGCGAAAATCCGGTGCCAGAGGTCATTGGTGGTTCCACCGTGAACATTCTTTGTACGACCGTCAATATCTCGTATCCGTATCAATGGCATTTTAATAACGTCATCCAATTGCTGGTCCCCGGCGCGAGTTACTCTCTCGGAAATATCCCGACCGACGCCACCGCCGTAAACATGGACTAAGACTACCCATGCAGCAGAATATTCATTCGCGACGGCGGCACAAGCAACGTGGCCAGACCATCCTATTGGTAGCTATCTCGCTGGTGAGTTTGCTCGCAATGGCCGCACTGGCGATCGATGTCGTTACGTTGTATGTAGCCAGCAGTCAGATACAACGAGCCGCCGACGCAGCCGCCCTGGCGGGCGCGAAGGCAATCGCCGACTCCGGTTTCACCTCGCTCCCGAGCACGGATCCGCACTACGCCGCTGCACAAACACTAGCTCAAACCATGGCCACTAAGGCGGTCAACTCCATGATCACGGCCTCGTCGATCAATCTGGTCGACGGTCAACTTCCGGCGCTCCCTGCGCCGCCGAGCATGGATTTCACGACTCACCCAGGCAGCTATCAAATTACAGTCAGCCTGAGGGCTAGCAATTTGCCTACTTTTTTCTCCAAGATCTGGGGTGCAAGCGCCGCCAGCGTGACCGCGACCGCCACCGCAGAGGCCTACAATCCGGCCAACCTGACAAACATCACGCCGATATCGCCAAAGAGCGTCAAGCCCTGGCTGGTCGCCAACCGGAATCCTCACGACGGCGCACAATTTGTTAATACTCTCAGCGGAACCTGGGCGGTGGACTCCAGCGTCATAGGAGAAAGCATCGATTTAGTTTCCGATTGTAACTCCGGCCGAATCGGGAGGTGCGGCCCACTAACTAGCAATCCTCCGCAAGCCGTTGCAGGCACCACTACCCAAGTTCAATATGTGCCCGCAACGGTCACGACGCCCAACACTCAAAACGTTTGCCCTTCCTGTGTGGGAGGAACTGATTATGAGCAGAGCATCGAATGTGCCGATGTGGCGACCTCTTATCAGGTCCTCTCATGCGGTGGCGGGACTGTGCAAGTTCAGTGGGACGACAACATAAACCCCGGCGCCGCTGGCAACAATGCCACCTCGCTTGGAGGCCAATGTTTGATTCATGCGTCGAGTGAGGGAGCGGGACAAGGACAAGACGTGTTAGACCCTAGCCCTTGGCCAAATAACCCAATGAAAATCACCGCGCAAAGCGGCCCGCAAAACGGAAATCTGGTCACGACCAGCAATTCGATCGTGACCATTCCGATCCTGGACACCCCTGCCGGCAGCCGCCTCACGCGTGGCAGCCTCGTGACAGTGGATGGATTCCTGCAGGGCTTCATCAACGAAGTTGACGATGGTACGGGCGGCGGTGCTACGCCCCCGCCTGCTGGCAGCATTAACATTACCGTTCTCAACATCGTCGGCTGTAGCAACACTAACAACGGCGCAACGGCGGTGGTTGGCGGGTCGGGCACTTCGCCCATTCCGGTTCGCCTGATCACGCCGCCGTAAACCATCCGAAAGCGTGCCGATCCCCGCTTTTTTAATCCGACGGCATAGCCATTTCGGGCGCCGTGCCCACGATCTTCCTCATTGACTCTACGCTCCCAACCAGATAACCTAGCTGCAAGTGCATTATCTATTGGATAATGCGCGGTCTTTGAAAACTTAATCGGGCGAGAGCCACTAAGGAGTTGCAGGGTGAGCTGTGACAAGAGTCCCGGCGTCCGGCCGTCCCGGAACGAGACCCGAACCAAGGAACCAAGCCCCTAACTCCCATGTTGTCTATATTTTGCGCGTAACTACCGCAGACTCAAAGATTTAGCACCTGGTCGAAATATAACTTGCTTGCTTTCTAGATTTTGCGCAGAAAAGGGGGGAGGGGGTGCCCGATACTAAACAGTAATCTTTCGTCAGGAAGTTCAGAAATGGGAAGAGCGGAATCGGAACCGACCCATTCCGATCGCATCCTACTTCGTCAGTGGCTTCAGAATGTCTCCAAGAATATCTGGCCCTTCAATTCGCTCCAGATGAGGATTTCTTATTCCGTCGTGGTATGGAATGGAGTAAGTCTTGAAGAATTTCGCGTTCTCCACCAGCAGATCGATTGGCTCCTTGCTGTCTTTAGAAGCGCGCAGCGCATCCAGCAGAACGTCCTTCGACCAGGCCCGTCCGTTAATTGCGACCAGCATCATTCCCGGACCAATCCCGGCGGCATAGGCCGGCGATCCGTAAATCACGTCCAAAAATTCGCCGTTTTCTTTGACCGCAAAACCTAACGAGTAGGAGGCGTCCACGGAGTTATCCAGTTTCTCTTCCGCGTGAATGAAGACATTCGGCTGATCGTTGTACACCACGCGCCATCCGCCGCGTTCAATGCCGCCCAGCGGCGCATGAGCCGCCGTGGAATTCACTCGCTCGCGCAAAAGTCCCGCCCAGTCGTAAGGTGTGACTTGATTCAGGGTCTGCACGACGTCGTCGAACGTGTAAGGGACAACTTTCGGAGGGCCGCTCTGGCCGCCATGAAATAGGCGGCAGAAGTCATCGAGCGATTTCTGGCCATGACTTTGTTGCCGGATCGTGGCATCAACCTCGAGCCAGATCAACTCGCCTTCGGGATAATAGTCGAGCCCGCGCCGCCAGTTCCGCCATTCCGGCCCTTGCAGCCGTAGAATCTGCACCGACCGCGCCGTATCTTCGAGCGGGCGCCAGGTGCGTCCGGGCCGATGGTCGAGCTCCGCAGCGGTCTCGGCCAAAGCTTCGCGATATTGATCCGGCGTCCACAGTCCGGTGCGCGCGGTCAGAACTCTTCCCAGATATTCGGTTAAGCCTTCATACACCCAGAGCAGATCGCCGAGCATCGGGTCCTGATAATTGCGCGTTGCCAATCCCGCTGGCCGCCGATATTTTCCATTCCACGAATGGGTGAATTCATGTGGCATTATGTCGGCGTCCAGCATGTGCATATCGTCATCGATGAGCGTTCGTTCTCCCAAACTGTTGTCACTCGACTGATGATGCTCCACGCCGTGATGACCGGCATCGTCGCTGAGCGTCAGCAGAAAATGATAGTCGAGATAATGACGCGCGCCGAACAGAGCGCCCGTTTCCGCGACCAGTTTGCGGTACGCCGCTTCATCCGCAGGCGTCATCGCGAGTGCAGCATCGCTCTCGCTGACCATGTCGACGACGTGCACGGGAGTTTCTCCCGGCTTGCTTAGCTCAATCTTGCGATAGTGATCTCCCGCGATCAGTGGAGAATCGACCAGCGTGGTCAATGAAACCGGCTTGAATCGAATCAATTCGTTGGTGCCGCCTTTGGAGACTGCGGCAACTGGCAATGCTGTCCCGAATTTCCATCCTTGCGGCGGAGTAGCCGATGCTTCGATCTGCACATCATCCGAACTCGCGCCTTGCGGATAAAGCACGACTTGATTCCAATTCAGGTCGAGAA
>Ga0206819_10108_pt1 | contig 30743 bp, 27 predicted proteins | sample Alteio_BWOrgCont_87_FD_152855 | JGI IMG/M metagenome (GOLD analysis project Ga0206819, IMG submission 152855) | Enriched cells from forest soil in Barre Woods Harvard Forest LTER site, Petersham, Massachusetts, United States -... | ecosystem: Environmental > Terrestrial > Soil > Temperate forest >... | reverse complement strand
CGGCAGGCCCATCCGATAGCTCAGCGCGATATTGGAGGAGAAAAGTGAAACGTATTGCCGTCTTTTGCGCTCGGTCTGAATTGGGTCTTCTGTACTGCCAGGCGTCGAATTGCCGGATACGTTGCTCGATTGCGGCAGCTGAGGGTCGGGCGAGGCACCAAGCAGACGATTTTGTTGTACAAGGGCGCTCTGCGCGGCCAGTTGCTCCCTCTGGAGTTCCTGAATTCGGTTCTGTAGTTCGGCAATCTTCGTTTCGTTCACTTCAAGAGGAATCGGCGTTTGGACCATCGCTGCATTTGTTTTGGGAACTGTCGGCTGCTTTTTCCCGCCAGTGAGCCACATGATGACAACCATGAGAACTGCGAGGCCCAAGATCAGCCACGATTGAACGTGTTTCGGTAGAAGACCGGGTGGGTTTGCCGTCTTTTCTTGAATTGGTTCGTTCATGGTTCTCTCCGCGCTTCGTGGATCAACCTTAGCTGCGCCGTATAAACGTGATCTTCTTGTTGCCGATGGCGAGGTAGCCGTTGTCGATCACCTTGGGGATGATGTAGACACCGTTCTCAAGCTGAAAGTTGATGAGGTTCGGCTTGCCATCTTTGATTTCGTAAAGAGCAGGTTTCTCACGCGCGGCGCACTTGATGTAGGTGAAGGAGTCGTCGTGGTAGATCGCCGACACAAGAAACGGTTCCTGGGAGCCTTTCTTGTCCAATGAATAGTCGAACTGGAGCTTCGTCGAGTAGTCTGTTCTGAACTTGTTGACTTGTTCGGTCACCTGCGCTTCGGCTGCGTGAATCCGTTCGTCCGTCTGTGCGTGAAGCGCGTCTAGCTCCTTCTTGTATGCTTCGGCCTCTCCGGCGCGAACGTAGCCTTGCAAAGGACTGTTGCTCCCAACGCTCGATTCCTCTTTAGGCTCGACGAAGAGTTTGAGGTCCGGCTCGACACTAGGCTCGCTGCTGATTTCGGTCAGAAGGAATGAATAGACGTGGCCGGATGCAGTAATAAGGTGGAGATCGCTCCGTATCCCCGCTTGCGCGGGATGGACGTAGCACAGGTTGTGAGCCCCGTTGATGATCCAGAAGTCTTTGTCGCCGGTCGCAAAATCCAGAATCTCTTCGTTCTGCGGCAACACAATGAGGGTCGAGTACCGAAGCTTTGCTCGGACTGAAATAACGTCCTGCTGAGAGTACTTCACTGTGCGAGCAACGCCAGTTTGGGCAAATACGGGTAACGCCAAGCCGACAGCAAACAAGAACATTGTGAGCGAGAGACTTTTTCTACGAAACATCACTGGGGTTTTCATGCGTGTTCTCCTAGGAAAGCTTTCTTTGAGGTGAGTGTTCTCATTGACCCAGTCCCGCCAAAACTTCGAGGCCCTTTTCGAATCCATGGGTCTCGAACACTTCTTTTCGTTTGCGATTGTCAAAAGGGTCGTTTGTGTAAAGCCAGTAGCTCGTCCGGTCAACCGTCAGGTTCGCAACCTTCGCGAGTTCTGGTGTCTTAATGAGAAACTGCTGCTTGGGGATAAGGGTCGAAATGAGATCGACTTCGTTCTCGTTCAAATGGAACTGTCGGCGGTAAAGGTCCCGATCCATGTCGGGATTAGCCAGGAAGATTTTCGTCGGGCAGCTTTCAATAATTACGTCCAACACCTCCGACCGGCGCAGCTCGTCGAGGGATTGGGTGGAAAGTATCATCGCGGCGTTGGCCTTCCTCCACGTCTTGAGCGCCTCGACGATGTACCTCTGAATGCTCGGATTCTTCAAAAATACCCATGCCTCGTCTATAAAAAACGCTTTGAATACGGTACTGATCTCCCGGTCACTTATGACTGAGTTCGCGCGATGCAGGATGTAAAACAGAAGAGGTTCGAGAAGTTCCGGGTATTGACTCATTTTCTGAAAGTCGAAACACTGGAAACGGGAAAAGGAAATCGTGTCTTCCGAATTATCGAAGAGGAATCCGAACTGGCCGCCTCGTGTCCATTTCGCAAGCCTGTCCGCAATACGATGGCCCAGAGTGTTTGACAAAACTCCAAGCGTTCGGAGCGGTGGGTCAACCGAATACAGATTCTCGATCTGCTGGTAAAGATCCCGTTCTTCGGCGGGGTCTAACTCGACAGCTGAGGAGCCTTGGAGCAAAACCTTTACAAACAGGGTGAGGAAGTCGAGATTCTCTTTTGTCGGTGGCAGTGAGAACGGATTGATCCTAAAGTCAGGGGAATTGATTCCTACCTTCACGTAAGAACCGCCGAAGAGCTGGGTGAGGCTTTCAAAACTGCCGCCAAGGTCAAAAACGAATGTCCAGGGGTCGTATTTCTGAAGATTGGTGATGAGGAAATTCAGAAGGAATGATTTCCCGGCACCAGTTCGCCCGAGAATCATCGTATGGGCCACGTCCCGGTGGTGCAGGTTGAGGAAGTAGGGCGTGTGATGGTTCGTTTCAAGGACCGCAAGGTATTCCTGGTGGAGATGGCGATTCTGGTGCTCTCCACAATGTAGAGTGAACAGAAACGAATAATCCGCATAGTTCGAGTTCAGAAGGTACACAGAACGGAGATTGAAGACGTAATTGCCGGGAACGGTTGCGAGGAACGAATTGAGAAGGTTGTATTTCTCTTCGTAGAGTTGCGCGTCATGAACGCTGAATACCTTGTAGAACTCTGCGCATGCCCGTTCCAGCTTTGCCAAATCGCGGTCATAGATAACGACGGTGAGTGAAAAGTTGCCGAAGTAATTTCCCTTGAGTTCGATCTCCTTGATGCTCTCTCCCAGTTCTCGTACTTGGGATTCTTTCGAGTCGTCCGCCAGAACATCTTGTGCAGGAGCGTCGTTCAGATTCACCTGGCTAAAGAATGAGTGCTTGGTGTTGTGGAAATGACGGCGCTTGGCCTGAATGGTTCTCCGCATCTTTCCCGAGTCTTCCTTTTTCCATTCGGTCACGACGTGGTAGTTCGCATGGACTTCTAGGAGCCGTTCAAAGATCAATGGGAAGCTTTGTGCCGAGGGTTCCTTAAGGGTTAGGACCTTCACGTAAAAGTCGTCGAGGCGAAGGAACCCGCGATGGCACTCAAGATGGGATTCGCAGAGGTAATAGTCCAGAAAAGTGTCGTATTTCAGACGGGCGAGCGCAATTTTCTGCGGGTCAAAGTTCAGAGTTTGTTTGAGGACGCGAAATGCTTCCTGTTTGTCGAGCAACCGCATGGGCAGAAAATCGTTTACCTGCAAGATGAAGCTATCGACTTTTTGTCGTAGACCGGCTTGACCCTTGCTGATTTCCCGGTCGAGCAATACCACTTGCTGTCGGCCTGAGAAGTGCGCTCGCAGTTCAGCGAGTGCTTTGGATGGGTGTTTCGGAAACTCCGAAAGAGTGCTGCCAAGCGTTCGTGTGTACCGAAAGCCCTCGAATAGAATCACAAAGTAAATCGAGAGCGAGAAGAGAGTTTCGGATTTTCCGGCAAAATACGCGACGCGGTTTTTGATGGCCGTATCTACAATTGGCTTGCCGTAGAGTTTATAGGGAATCGTTTCGTTGTTCCGTTTAAAGAGATACTGATAAATCCGGTATTTGTCGTCGAACACCTTCAGTGCCGATTCGAGCCGCTTGGTGAAGCCATCGAGCGCATTGCTGTCCAGGCATTCGTAATCCACTCCACGAACTTCGAGGATTACCCCCAAGTCTCCCGTCTTGGTCAGGAAAACATGCGAGTCGATAAACCCGTACAGGTTCACTTGCTCATTGAATGAGCCTGTTTCCCCGTAGTTCTTGAAGATGCGGCTGAGCCTAAGCATCGGTGAGCCTGCGAATTGAGACCGGGCTGAGTTTTGCCGGGTCGTATTGGTTGCGAAGTTTGGGTGATGTGAGCAAAAAACGGAGAATCTGCGGATCGGTTTGCGTGGCCCATCGGGCCACGAAATAGAGAAGCAAGAATATCAATAGCCCGCCAAGAAGGCTGCCAAGCAGATTGAACGTTCCCGCACCGATACACATCGCGAAGAAGAAAAGCTTCCTCTCGGCTCCCAAAATCGTGAGAGGTCGGGACAGCGACCGATGAACCATGTTGATTCGTCTCGTTTCAGGCATGGCGTTCCCTCAGTCAAGGACTCCTATCCGGGGAAGAGCCAGGCCAGGAAGTTCACGGCTGCGATTGCCATGCCTACGCCGAAAAGCACACCCGCAAGCACTCTCTTCGAGCCGCCTTCCCCAAAAGCGAACGTCAGGCCGGAGACAACAATCGCGACAAGGGAGAGCCCTCGTGCGATGGTGCTGGTGAATGCCGTTTGCAGTACGTTTACGGCGTTCTCCCATGGGGAGTTTCCCTGCGCGTAGGCAGGCGCGGCGAGGAGTAAGCCCACTGTGACTGCCGCAATCTGTCTGGAAATGTTCTTGAACCGAACCGCTTTTCGCCAAAGTGTGCTCATGTCTGCGAGTCTCCTTTATCCATGCGCTTGGATAGCGCCTGTCAGTAGATTTCTCGCGTAACCCGTGGCTCCAGAAACTGACGTGACAAAGGAAGAAGTGGTCCGCTGGCTAAGCGACCGTGTTCGTGGTCAACGCACACGTGGAACACAAGCTACGTCCAGGGGGTTTTTGCCTTCGCGTCTAGCCAGTCGTCGGGTGGCCGTCCACGAGACCTGGCGCACTACGGGCGGGTGGGGTTCGCCAAGCTCGCGGGGAGAATCCTGCGAGAACTCCCCTCAATTATATAGAGGGGAAAAAACGCCAAAACCTCACCGAGTAAATGAAAGTTTTTTTGTACGGTATGGAGGGATCAACTGCGGCAATGGGGTATCTACGGCTGGGTCTTCCGTTTCTGCTCCTGAAGGAAGTGGCTGTAGGTCCTGTAGCAAGGCGAACACGAACTAATGTGAGTGAGAATGGATTCCTCGACCTCGGTCGGCTTATTGGCAAGCAGTTCTAGGGTCGAGTCGGGAGGACATCCTTTGCGCGTAGGATTCGGGAAATCCTCTGCGAAATGCTCTTTGCCAAGACGCAGAAACTCCTTGTCGGCGGGAGGACTCGATTTGGCTTTCTTCGGTTTGATCCTGGCACCTGGCAGGGGTGAATTCCAAATCATCCCTCCCGGTTTTGTATTTTCAGCCTTTTTCGCGCCCGGTCAAGAGCTTTGCTAAATCTCGCCTCGACGGCATGGGCGGAAAGCCCGTAGCGTTCTCCGATTTCTTTCCAGGAAAGGCCCTCAAGTCGTCTAAAGGCCACTTCACGGGTCAGCCGGTCGCAGGTACCCATTATTTCGTCGAGGAGCAAGGCTGCTTCGGCCCGCATGAGATCGAGATGCCAATTCTGGTTCTCGGCCTGCCCGTCGAGAGATTCTTGCAGCGCGGAATCTTTGCGCTTCGCTTCGCTGACAAGCCGGATGTAAGCGCGGAAGAGATAAGCGGCGAGATCCCGCACAGCAGAGCCGCTGGCCTGCTTGGTCTTGATCGCTTCTGAGACAGAGGCTGCTGACTGTTCGAAGAGATTCATAGCAACGGCTGGGTCTCCGAGAAGTCTTTCAGCGTAAGGAATGGCCTTCGGCGCAATCCTGTTGGCAACAGACAAAACGGTGGGATCGATTTCTCGGCCCGAGAGGTCAACCGAGTTAAGCAAGAATCGGGGACTGGTAGTCGCTTCTCGCCTCGGGCCCAATGGACGTACCCCTTCTGCCGCCGCGAACCCTTGTAGGTATATGGATGCACCTGAAGCTTATGAGGTTTCATGCAAGTTATTGATTTGATAGTACTTTAGTACTACTGGGGGGGGGGTGCTCTAGCGAGCGGCGTTGCGCGGGGCGAGGTATCGAGTCACTTCGCTACCCATCCCTGGGCCGTCAGCACTAGGGCCTGACTGACGGTGGTTTTTCCTGCTCCGTTGAGCGTCCCTACGATACCGGGGAAAACCTTCTGAATATCCGGGTTGTTTGCCCAATCTGCGAGATTGTCGATTCTGTACGTGTAGTAGATCGTTGCCCCTGTCGTGTCACCAATCTTGTTCGGCCCTTCTGTTTTACTGACTTTATCCAGGGTCTGTTGTCCAAAGCAAATGTCACCGAGCGCTTCTTTGTTGGGACCTAGGCCCACAACATTTTTCTCACGGTAGAATTTCCTGCCCTCATCAGTCAATTCGTAACGAAGCACCTTGGCCTTCGCCGGGCGCCCGCTCAACGTCGTGTACTCGGCTTCTGTGTTTTGGGAATGCACTAGACCCACCTTTTCCAGAGCAGCCATTTCTGATGCTTTTACGTTACCGGGACGCTGATCGCTGTCTTGCAGGTTTACCGGCCACTTCGTGGAGATGCCAAGGCATAGCTGGCCTTTCTTGGCAAGATAAGCATTCGTGGCGTCGGACAAATCCTTGACGTTCGCGTCGCTCTTGCTTCCACAACCGGCCAGAAGGAGAACTCCAAGAGCCATGACGTAGGGGGCACTGATCTTCATGGACTTGCTCCACCGACAAGATACTCCCAATTGGAGAAACCGGCGCAAAAAAATAGAGGGCCTTAGCCTGCGCTGAGGCCCTCATGCAGAATCAGTTCAGAAGGGAACCCCACCTGGGCAGTTTCTCCGTTAAGCTTCACGAGCAAATAGCGAAAACGACCAACTGTGCCAATCGACGTGGCGCAAGAATCGAAAGGGTCCGCTCCTGCGCTCGCTCATACCTCTTCGGGTTTCTCGGCCGTCGGTGACGACTCTAAGCCTTACTTGATGTTCCCGAAATCAGTGGCAGAGCCTGCTGATCACTGATTTGCGTGGCTAGTGTAAATCGTTATACCGTTCCCATCGGGGTCCTTTATGCAAAAAAGATAATGTCCAAAAACAGCTTCATCAGGGATCTCTCCTGCTGCGATTCCCCGACTAATTAGCTCCAACCGATATTTGTTCAATTCGTCCAGGCCTTTGCCTTCGATCATAAGGTCAAATTGCTCAGAAAATCTTTTGTGGAATTGTCCTGTCAAACTTTCCGCTACGCCTTCTCCAGCCGGTTCATCAACTGATAACAGTACAAGATGAGTTCCTCCACGTAGTTCAACAATTGCGATCTTTTCCTCAATAAAAAATGGAGGAAGGCCGAGATTCGAGTAGAATTGGCAACTACTCTTTAGGTCAGCCACCTTAAAAACAAGGTGAGCCACTGCTAATTCCGGGTCAACGACAGTCTTCATCTCGCTCATAATTCGCCTCAAAATTCAAAATTGCCCTACCAAATACGATCAGCACCGTTCATCGTTTTGCAGAGCTTTCCAAAGATACCATACGGTATCTTATACAGCAAGCGCTTTTTTGTGCGGCGGGCTCATCCAATGGAATACAATTTTGAGACAGTGAGGAGACTTTCGAAAATGAAGGCGAGAAAAGTAAAAAACGCGTACATGAAAAAGAAGGACCCTCTCTTCGTTAGAGAATCCCTCTTAAATGCCGCCTTCGAACTCGCTGCGACCAAGGGCATGGCTGATGTCACGGTCAACAAAGTGAGCGAATTGGCGGACGTTACCAAGGGGGCTTTCTTTCATCACTTCGATAGCAAAGAGACGCTGGTGACGGAACTGATGCGGATGCTATTGACCCGATTGGACAAGCAGTTTGACCGGCTGATGGCGGAGGAAGAGAATTCCGACGGGTGCTTTACTCGTGCGTACATTAGAGCCGCATTCTCCGAAGGCTCAGCAGAACGTAAATGTTGGGGCGCGCTCTTGAGTCTGATGGCCTCTAAAGATCAGGTCGGATGGGTTTGGAATAACTGGCTGAGCGAACGCCTAAAGAGACATTCCAAAACTGATTCGAGAATCGAGCTTCGTGTCGTAAGACTTGCGGCAGATGGCGCATGGCTTGAGAGAATCATGAATGTAAAATCGCCAAACCTAAAGGGTGTCGAAGAATATCTCCTTGAGATGACGCGATTCCGTTAAATTTCTCGAGCTATTGCGAACAAGGTGAAACCGGGAAAGCATGAGAATGTGTTAAACCAGTTCGCCCCGACGAGTACGCGTTTCCATCCTTAGCGAGCGGCGCGGAGGATTGCTCCGCGCCGATGGCCTCAAGAATTCGAGTAGCGGTTTGCAGGATGTGCTCCAAGCTTTCCGACAGGAGCTTGGCGTCACCTTCATAGAGTTGGATGTAGTCTTGCGCTGCCGAACCAGTCTCAAGACCGATTGCTTGGCAGACAACGAACGCTACGGCCTCGGCTTCCGTCTCGCGGCTGCGCTTCGACGTACTGGCACGGCGCTCGCCACGATGCATCAGTTCGTGTGCGACCTCATGTGCCAGAGTGGCGAATTCCTCGGCTGAAGTCTGGTCCGGCAACAACGTGATCTTGCCGCCCGCGGATGTGCCGCGAGCAGGAGCGATGTCTTGCGAGTATTCGAGAAGAATGCCTTGGTCGGTAACATATTTGCCCAGCCGGTCGCGGTATTCGCGGGGATCGCCGTTGACGTTGCCGATTTCGGGAAGCTCTTGACCGTCCGTCTGGCTGATGTCGAACACGTACGCGGCCCGGAAGCTCACAGGGTTTGATGATTCATCGGTTTCGGTTTGTTCGGTGCTTTGATTTTTCGCTCGGACGATTGGAGCGAGAATCAAAATGCCTTTCTCGCCTTTCTTCACGAAGCGGCCAAGCTTGTGCCAGGTGTGAAAACCAGCAACGTGCGTAGCGGTTGGCTTCTGCGATGCGATAAGCATCACGTTTCGGAGACTATACCGATGGAATCGGCCAATCGCCGCGAGGTAATTTCTCAGCGTTTCGCTGTGGCCCCTTTCGAGAGCTTGACTGAGTTCTTCGATTGCTTTGCTGACGATCTGTTTTGCTTGCTCGACTTTCATGATTGTTCTCCTGTTTCGGGAGCTTCGTGCCCCCTTCACCAAACAGCGAGGGGGCAAGGTCCCGAAACAGAGAACGGAGCGACGAGATTGGGACGTCCAGGTCGGAACGGGTCGCACGCTGGAGTGACACAGGCGTTCCGTGGCGCGAAGCGTGCTAGTGGAGACCGGAGGTGAGGGGCTTACTCGCCGGGACGCGGCAATCTCAAAGCGGCGAAAAGAGGAGAGCTAGCCCAATCTTCGCCAGGCAGAAAAACACTCGGAGGAGAATCTGGTGGGGGTTGGGGGGGCGACAGCTCGAAAGGCTGAAACGCTTCTCGCAACATGGCTACATATTTCTTTCGGTCGTAGCCGTGCCATCCTTCCCACAATGCAAAGGCGCGGACTCGATCATTTGGAACAGCGGATTCGCTGTCCGTAATCACATATTCGATGGTCTGGCCGGGGCGCAATTTTACGCCACTTCCAAAAAGCTGCTGTGCGGCAATCGCAGTGACACCAGCCTTTTGATAGTCACGCGGCTCCTTTGTAATCCGCTTACTAACTACTAGTTCCTTGATTTCGACATCTCCACTGGCCAGCCGTTCTTCAAAACGAGCCAAGACGATGCGTGCGATTTCTAGTTTTTGAAGATATGACTCACGGTCGTAGGCTTCTGCCAATATCAAAAGTACCTCTCGCTGCATTTGGTTTAATAAAGGAGGCGTGTCGTGGCGACGGCACTCGAGTCCCCTGACTTTGACTTCACCGTCCTCCCCGACCGCGAAGAAGCGATTCGGGACTGGAACATCCTGATATTGCTTCGACGGGAGGAAGACAACGTATCGGTAGACAGACTCTATTGCCAAAGGAAGGTGCGTTCGCTCTTCGATTTCCTTGGCAAGTTGCTCGAAGTCTTCGTGTGTTGCGCCTTCTCTCCACACATAGACAGAATCAACTATTGCATGCACCAAATCGAAGCCGCGACTCTCGGCGATTTCTTTGGCAACAAGGAGAGTTTCCCTCGCCACAGCATTGATGGCCTCGTGCGCCTCGATCTTTCCAAATCTCGCATTCTTATAGCCCGTGTATCCGAAACAACAGACGAGGAGCCACTTCAGCGAGTCACGTTGCAACTTGAATCGCGCTGCGATAGTTGGTTCAGACACCTTTTGAAGTTTTTTCAATTGTGTGCGCTTGGCAATCAGGCGTTCGACCACGCGGCTCGTGATACCTCGTCTCTTCTGGCAGATCCGATATCCCAACTCTGGTATGCGGGGTGCATCTGGGCAACACGGACAATTGACCGTTTCGGGAGAGATATTGAAATGAGACATGATGCTTGGGAACTGGCTGACAAAATCTAGCTCTGCGACATTCGCTGTGAAGCCTAGCTTGGGCACAAAAACTAATCCGCCCCGATCTGCGGCCAGTAGTTCATCTGGTTGTTTTGGGTCTTCCGGCTCGGCCTTCTGCTCCGGTATCAAGACCCCATCGCGGTGTGCCAGTTCCATTTGCATGTACGAAATGCCCGTGCCTGTCGTAGTTCGCGCGGCGTATTGAATCGGCAGTTTGGTGACGCGGGCCAATTCCCAGAGTCCCGCGAAATCACACTTTTCTGAGATAAACGAATTCTGCTTGTCCACATGAACGCGGCCGAACAGAGTTATCGCGCTCGCTTTGAAAAGTATCCGGCCATAGCTCGTGTAGCTCCGTGGCTTTGACTGCTGAACGGCAACTCCTAAGTCTCGGTTCAGGTTTAAAGCAAACCTCAATCTCTCTGCTTGCTGGCCCAGAAGAGGCAGAATAGTTGAGTCTCCCCACTCGGAAAGAATTACGTCGGGGTCTTCGCGTTTGAGCAATCGGGCAAAACCGAATGCCGGAGGCTCTCCCGATTCATCGAGTTCCCAGCAAGTCCCATCCACTTCTATTTCGAGAGCTGCTCTCCGTCCATGTGTCGGGTCTATGCGCGACAACCCAGCGAGACGAATCTGCATGATCTTGAGCGGAGGCATCTCGTAGTCGAGCGTCCATTCATCGTCGCGGCAGTCAATGGCAAGGATTCTTCCTTCGTTGTCCGCCTCGACTTCAACAAAGGCGAGCGGAAAAAGTCTCTTCTCCCAGCAATAGAGCGAAGCAACCATAAGGTCGCTGTCGTAAAGCTGTAGGCGTGAATCGAACCGATGGACCCACCGTCCCCAGCCAACGAAGTCAATCGGGCAATGAACGGACACTTTCAGAACTGGTCGAGTGGCATTCAGCCACAGATCGATCCTTTCGGTCAGTTGAGTCCGAAGGTCTGTAGTTTGGTTCTGCGCGGCATTCTGAAGCCGAGCAAGCTTTTCCGCACTCCCGGACACATAGAAAGCGGGGGCGAATGTGTCAGTCAAACGGCAGTGCTTCTGATTCCTGTCGATCAGCCACAGCGTCACTCCCTGCTGGTTCGGGTAGAGATCTAGAATCCATCCCTGCAATTTCACAAAGCACCCCTGCGTTCTGAAGAACTTTCTCGATGGCGTACAAGCGTTTTTCCTGGTCGAGTGCGATGGAAAGAAGAATGGCTTCCATTGGGTTGTCGTGACATTGATACGTGGCTGCCTGGGTGTAGCAACGCACCCGAACAAAGAGTCTGTCGAAATGTGGCTGGTCCTCGCGGCGCAGCGCACGTCTAAACTTTTTCCATCGCTCTGCTGCTTGCTGAATGAGTTGAACAAATGTAGGGACGGTTCTGCCCATAATGCGCCTCCGGTGAATCAGTTCACTGAGATAAGAGTGGCGCGGTTTTCTCGCAGGAAAAGGAGAGTTCGCTATCGGATCGCGCTTCGACCTTCAACACTTGGCTTGCCTGTTTGCAAAGCTGCTGGAAGAAATCTCGTCCTTTTGTTTTGAACGAAGTTGCGTCCGAAAATACGGCAATTGGGATCGGAAGCCTCGCAATCCCGAGTAGCCCTTCGAGTGCATGTTCGAACGATGCACGGGCTTCTCGATCCCGGACATCCTCATCGAAAAACAAATCAGGCAAGGCAGTGACGATAAGAACGTCGGCAGCAAACGCTTCAAGAAGTTTCGGGACACGTCGGATCAGTTCTGCCAGTTGAAAGCAGGTAAACGCTCGGGACACCCGAATGAGGGTGTTGAAAGCAGAAGGGTCAAGTCCGCGTTCCCTCGCGAAATGCGCAATCAGGAGAGGGCTGATCTGATTCGCACCGTCGAGATAAAGAACGCGCCTCTGATTAAGCAAGATTCGCGGAAGAAAGTAGTGCGAGAGTCGCGGCATTTCGGGACAGCCGTAGAGAACGGTGAATGCCCGGTCGGGCAATATCCAGGGATTCGGAATGGCGTGTTGCCCCGTGTGCGTTGACGCGATGGGTAAGCTCATGACGACGTACCATTGGCCCTTGGAAGCTGGCACCATCATAGGCGAACAAAAAGCGAACGTCAAGAACAGGGTGCGGGCAGCGGTGGGTCAGTTTCCGGGACGGGCGTTCTTCATCAGTGCAAGCTATAGCTTGAATGGGAAAGGGCTTGGCGGGTCGTCGAGCACATCCGTCTGTTTCAATGCCCTGACGTACTGCACGACTGTATGTGTCAGACGGTCCGTCTCCGGGTACAACGGATCGACGGGATACGCCCCGCGCTGCACGGCCGTATAACGTGATAAAGGTCGTGACCGAACTGAATCCGTTGGTCCCGAGTGAGCGTCTGGACCTTTTCCAACTGGCTCAACACTTCAGCAACGTGGCTCGAAATGGGCTTTGCTGACATCGGCTACCCTTTTTTCAAGCGAGGGAACCGACGAATGCCGTGCCGGACGATCTCAGTGACCCCATCCATTGCTTTATCCACTGCCGCTTCAACAGCCTCCCCTTTCCGGCGCTTGCGCTGACCCTTACTTCTTCCCTTAAACGCTTTAATCTTGGACATTTTTTTCGCCATCGCTTTAACTCCTCCCGCCTGCGGGCAGGAGCGAATTCTATCACTTCCTCTCTCTGGATTTTCAGCAGAAGCGCCGTTACCATATGCACGCATGGCTTCGGTTTCGATGAAAAATCCATCCATTCGCGTGGGCACGTCGGCGTTTACCGCCAGTGGTTGGCGTGGAACTTTCTATCCTGAGAATCTGAAACCTGCCGACTATCTCAGCTACTATGCACAGCATTTCGACGTGGTGGAAATTGACTCCACTTTCTATGGAACGCCAAGGGTGAGTACGGTGCAATCTTGGAATGCAAAGACTCCACAGGGATTTATTTTCGCGGCCAAAGTGCCACAGGAGATTACCCACAAGAGGGTGCTCAAAGATTGCGATGGGGATTTCAAGACATTTCTCACGACGATGGAGACGCTAGGGGAAAAGCTTGGTCCGTTGTTGTTTCAATTCGGGAAGTTCGACAAGTATTCGTTCAAGTCTCTTGACGATTTTCTTGAGCGGTTAATTCCGTTTCTGAAACAACTCCCGAAGGATCGCAAATTTGCTTTCGAGATTCGCAACAAGAACTGGTTGGTGCCGAAGCTCGCCGACTTATTGCGGGAGTACGGCGTCGCCCTGGCACTCATTGATCAAAGCTGGATGCCGCGTCCATGGGAGATGAAAGACCAATTTGACTTGATTACCTCTGATTTCACCTATGTTCGTTGGCTGGGGGACCGCAAGGGGATTGAGGAAAAGACCAAAACCTGGGACAAGGTGATTGTTGATCGGCAAAGTGATCTTTTCGAATGGGTAGGCCTCTTAAAGAAAGTTCACGAGCGCCGCATCATGATCCTCGCTTTTGCAAATAACCATTACGCGGGAAATGGACCCGCGACCGTCGAGCTGTTCCGCAGCCTTTGGGGTGATGGCCTGCCGAAACCCATCATTCCTCCACGAATGGAAAACCAGAGTTCGCTCTTCGACTAGGAATTAGATATTCATGGGGACGAAGGAGAGTTAGGATACGCGAGCTTCGAGTCCAAATCGGAAATTCCGGGGAAAATATGATAGACCACGTTATTCTCACTGTCAGTGACTTCAATCCTTGCGCGATGACGCAACCTCATCGGTCGTGCATAATACCCTCGGGAGATTAAGGTACCTCATCTAAATTTTGGAAAAAACGAAAGATCCCGCCGCCGTCAAGCTTGGACGGAAGGGTGGGAAGGTGATCGCCAAGCGCGGCCCTGAATACTTCAGGCAGTTACAAGCCAAGCGCAAGAAGCGCAAAGGCGGTCGTCCTTCCAAGTCCAAGAAATCCGCCTGAAGAGCTTATTGAAAAACAACGAGCGCTCGTTGTATAATTGTACACAGTGCGGAGTGCAATATGATAATTGGCGACCGCCTACGTGCCATACGCGAAGAGAAAAAACTGTCCCAAGGGGACATCGAAAAGCGCACCGGGTTGCTTCGATGCTACATTTCCCGCGTTGAGAATGGGCATACCGTTCCGGCCATCGAGACCCTAGAAAAGATGGCTCGGGCGCTCGAAATCCCTCTCTACCAACTGTTCTACGACGGCGAGAAATCGCCGCCGATTCCGGCTCTTCCCAATCGACGGACTGCTACCGACCTCGCCTGGGGTAGTTCCGGCAAAGATAGTCGGTACCTGATGAAGTTTCGCCAGCAGCTCGGCAGGGTGGATGAAGCTGACAGGCGGCTGCTTCTATTTATGGCCCAGAAAATGTCCCGCCGCCTCGCCGGTCGGCCAGGAGGCAAGACGTAATGCGGAGTTCAGTCCCAGGGCGTTTTGCACCTCCGGCATTTGGTCTCAGAGGAGTTGGAGCGACCGCAGGCAACCGGTTGCACGGAGAAGCAATCAGAAAAGTCATACACCCGCACGGGGCAGGAAGGGGTGGCCCTATGGACTTGCAGTGCCCAAAGTGCAAGAGCACGGACGTCAAGAAGGTATCTCTGGCCTACCATGAGGGACTTCAGCACGTGAGCACGCGCACGCGATTACGCGGCGTCGTGGTCGGGTCAGACGGGCCTGATGTAGTTGTGGGCAGAGCAACCACGAAAGGGATTCAGCAAACAGAGACCTCGAAAGCGCTGACTCCTCCTACGAAGTGGTCCTACGTGAAGCTTTTTGGCTGGTCGGCTTTGGTGTTCTTGTCGGTAGGGTGGATAGTCTTCTATGTCTATACCGTTGACACGAATTCTTCCAGTGTCCTTTCACTTCCATTAGGGATCTACGGCATTCTCGGCATTGGAATCTTTGCTGGGGTTTGCATCCTCTTTTGGAAACACAATCACTCCACCTACCAACGACAATTTGCACAGTGGGAGCAGTCGTTCATTTGTCAGCGTTGCGGAACTTTAAGCACACAGTAACGCAAACCTATCGATTAGGTCAAAATGCGTTGCAAAGCTCGAAGTGCGCAGCGGAGAGACCGGCCCTTGTGCCCGAGTTCGGGCTGCGTTAGGTGTATCTGCACAAAATCCAGTCCCCGAATCTTGCTCAACTCGGTTGACCTCAGCACGAAACGTGTGTTATTGCCCGTTCGGCCACCGTCAGTGTTTCAACAAATTTGTAGGTACTGTCAATCCTGTCCAGATTCCCCGCGTGAAAGGCGGTGAAGTAGAAATTGCGCAGGACGAATTTAATGAACCGACCCGGACTTATCGGCGCATTCACTGGTATGCGACAATTGAGATATTGTCCTAAGGTAAGATGAGATTTCGGGTGTTTTACATCCACATGTTTACTTTCCCTTGCATCGAAATCAAATCGGATTGGTACGTGAACAACACTCTTGCCCACGATATCAGCGTACAGCTCGTCCTTCTCATATGACCCGGGATCAACATCAAACAGTTCGAGATACGGTGCAGGAAAGACACAGAGTCGATGTGCGGTGATTGTCCGTTTTTCAAAACGATAATACATCTGCAAAAGCGCACCATCGATCATTCTAAGATGGTATGCGCGCGCTTTATCGAGTTCATCGTAAATTTCGGCGTATGGCCTATCTTTCATACTCACAGAAATTGAGGGCGCTCCGGCGATTCCGATCTCGCTGTTACGGCCAACCTTCCGTATGGATGGGTAATTCTGTTGATTTGAAAGCCCTGCCTCGATCATCCTGCCGATGATGGTTTGTATTTCTTCAAATACCTGTCCAGGAGTCATCGCTGCCCCTGGAGTAACTTACTGAGTCGATGCCGCATTTTTGCCGGAAGGTCGTCGATATCAACATCGCCTCTATCGATCGACTCTAGAATCCGTCTAAGTTCCGCAACGTCTCGTTCCCTCCTCCGTGACCGTTGGCGGCTGATATCGCGACTAATGATACGAAGATTTTTGCGAGTCTCTGCATCGGGATACTTGAACTCCAGCCGATAATCGCGCTTAGCAACTTCGTGGTATTCCGCAATTAGCTTATCCATTGAGGACCCTACGCCAACAACGCGGACCCACGCCTTTGACCGCGTAATCGCGGTGAACAATTGATTCCGAATACGTGCGAGAATCGCCGGTGAATAGCTATTAAAACAGTCTTGGGCATTGATTACGTATACCATCGCAGCTTCGTTTCCCTTCGCCCTAAAAATTCCGGTAAATGTGACCGTGTCACTTTCAAAAAATACGTCCGGTGAGCCGGACACCCCTGCAAGAGAGGAATTGATCCCTTTAGAAAACAGTGTCGAGCGAGCAGAGGCAACGGCTATTCGTGTTTTTGTCGGCTGCGGATTGATTACAATAATGTCCTCGGGAAGTAATTCGTCTTCCTTGACATTGCGCGTGATCTCTTGAACCAACCACTCGTCCTGCTGATCGCTGGTAGCAAACGATTTTAGGACAAGCAAATCGTCTATCGGAGAATGGGTTTCGAGGAACTTGGGACTTGTGTCAGCAGTTCGTTCCAATGAGACGAAGTGGTCGTCTTCCAGCTCGCCTTCGCGAACTCGATATCCAACGTCGAGCCAGAGCCGATGCTGGTCAAAAAATTGCACCAAGCCACCTGGCTTTCGATATATACCAAACCCAAGTGCGTGTGCCGTCGCCAGGATGGGGCGCGAGTTTCGATAGCATCGCTCAAGGATAATATCTTGCTTGGGCTCGCCAGGCGCTGCCGGACCAAAGCTTACGAGCGGAGTACCGTCGGCTGAGGTGCCGAATAATTCCTCGGGCGGTGAAAGAGAGATGTCGGTGAGGGTTTGCAATTCGTCATATGCGTAGACCAACCTTTTGGGGGGACGAAGGAAACTGTGACAAAGACGCAAGAATTGAAACGGAAAGTCTTGGGCTTCATCGATCAATATGGCGTCGTACGCTGCCTTGGGTGTCTTAACTAGATCAAGGGCTTCTTGACACGCGCCTTGAAACTCTTTCCGTTCCCCGAACTTATCTCGGGCAAATCGGTAATCGTAGTATGGGATATTATGTACAGCGCAGAACTTATAATAAATTCCAGCTCGCCCCTTTCCTCCAGGCGCACCCCAAGCATTTACGATTTCTATTTGATCCCAGTCGGGTTCTTCGCTCGTCTGCTCGATTGTAAAAGTATTTATGAGCCGTTCGAATTGGCCTTTTAATGACCGGGTATTAAACGTAACCGCGATCTTCCAGTCGGGATGTTGTGCATGCAGATAGGCGACTTTCAGTGCAAGCACAATCGTCTTGCCAGAACCCGCGAGGCCTCGGATTCGCTGCACCCCCTCAACCGTTTCGATAACAGCCGCGCCCTGATCGTTATCAAGGGTGGCAATTGAGTCTTCCAGTTTACGTAATCTCGCACCACGGGAATCGCTTTCTGAAATGTCGCGTCGACGTCGCCCTTTTCGTATCGTGGAAAGGGCCTGAATTGCGGCGGCCAGTGCGGGAAACCGTGATGAGTCCTTCCAACCAATATCACTTATAAAGTCGATCAAGCCATCGTCATATCCGAAAACGGGATAGTCACCAAAGTCGTGCAGTTGTTCGACTCGAACCGCTGGCGCGAAGGTCACAACACTTATTTCCACAGAAAGGTCACGACGTTTCAGGAGAGCAGGATACTGGATTAGTTTGGCCTTTAGCTTCGTAAAAAAATCATCCTGCCGTTGCCTATAATCGCCAAGGTTTGTTCCTTCTACTACATCAAATACAACAACGCCGTGTTCAGGGCTCAACAAGATTGCGTCAAATGGAAATGCGCCGGAGGGCGTGCCAAGAATTGGATATCCGATGTAGAGGGTTCCATTAAGGGCCGCAGAATTCTCTATGCGCTCGGCAAGTTTTCTAGATGATGCGGGCTTTTTCGTAGTGCCCCAAATCGTATCGATCATGCGAGCCTCGCCTCTTGCGGTCTTTCCCCAGTCTGTGGCGTAGCATGTGTCTCCCACTTGGCGGGTATCAAGACTGCCGCCTGGGCGATGGCGTGTTGAGTATTCCAGCCATTGACCGCCTCCGTCGCGGCTTGCCGCTTCTCGGCCAGGTCGGACGGCGAGGCGATCAGCATACGGTATGTTTGTGATTTGAATGACATCGGTAGCAGAGCTCCTATTCTGTCTCGAAGCCGCTGTTGCTCGCAAACTTTAGCGTTCGGCTGTTCTCCGTAACCGTCCGCACGACGTTGTCAGGAGTGCCCGAGGGAATCTCGGCTTCAATTTCGAGAGTGACGCGCACTGTGGTCCCGACGAGCCCAACAAGATGAGTAACAACCTCATCAGCAATTCGGCCAGCATCGCGCCCGACGCGCGCCGGGTCAAGAGTGACCGTGCCGTGATAACGCTTTGGTTTTGGCGGTTGCACTGGCCCGGACGGTTGAGGAGTCGTCGGCGCGGCTCCAGGCGTGGGTGAGTGCGCGGTTGCGCTTCCGGCTGCCGTTGCCGCGCCAGCGGGGATCGGCGGAGCTGTCTCCTGATCAATCTGCCGCCGGGCGATCTCTGGCCGCACGAGCAGGCCGGTGTCGTCCTGGGTGATCGTCATCTGCGAGCCTGAGCGAAGACCGCGATAACGAGCCGCGGACTCGTCGTAGGTCTCGGCATAGGCGAAGGCATCGTGCTCCCACGTCAGGAGCGCAAGCCCTGCGTGGATAGCATTGAGCAAGACGGGCGTGTTCCGTAAACGCGGCAAGTAGAGGTAGCGACCAAAGTCATCGACGAGCTGCCGAATTGCAACATGGTTCGCGCGCCATAAGGGGACGCGATCCATATCCATGCGCAAACGCGAGGACGCAAAAGTCACCACGAGCGATTCGTCGTTCTTGAGTTTCTTGCTGGCGCGTTCCGCCAGCGCGTCCTGTCCTGAGAGGCGAATGGTCTGCCACGTGAGAGGGGCTTGCGGATTCGCCTGTGTCGGCACGAGCAACCACTGGTACGTTTCGGGAAGTCTGGCAGTCACGGCACCATCGGCGGCTGTCTTCTGCGTTTCCGCCTGCTTCACCTGGTGCGGGGAGAGATCGAGTTTTTCTTTTTCGTCGAGAATGGATTCCCATGCGAGAAATTTTCGTACAGCCTCGTCCAGGTCCTGTAACCGCGTCTTGTCGGCCGCAAGAAAGACAATGGTGTTTCGGTAGAGGCGAGGGGCGGTGCCCCGCCGCTCGAAAATTTCCTTGGCCGCCGTCTCGGCAGCGTTCTCTGGCTCTTTGCTGTAGGCGTGGTCTATTCCGAGAACCACGAGTCGCGCATCAAGATCGTCCGGCACATCGGCGCTGGTTCCCGGCATTGGGTGAATGCGATTGAAATCGCCCATCTTGCGTAGATCAGCGCGGAGACGCTTGTCCAGCTCCTGCACCACCTTATCGGGGTCTCGTTTAAGCTGCTCGGCGCGGTCTTCGGCGAGTTTAGTAACCGTGGGCTGAGTCGAATACCAGTAGCGCGGCCCGTCCTGATAGAGATAGGTTGCCGCCGCAGCGAGTCTTCGCAAGGCATCGCCAAAAACCGCAGGCGACTCTCCTGGCATGACACACCCAAGCTTCACGCGCCGATCCTCGACGCCGCGATTTGCAGCGGCGGGGGTTGGTGCAGAACCGAGATAGGTCGTTCGGGCCACGCGACGGCATGCGGCGAACTTGCCGAGATTTGGGACTTCGCCATCTATGCGCAACGGCAGTGAACTGGGCCCGTCCACGTCCTTTTCAATGATCGGAACCCAATTGTCAGAGAGGTAGCGCGTGAGTTCAAACTGCACCCGAGGATCGGCGATCGGGACGTTGGCCGGCAGGATAAGGGGGTTTCTGTCGCCCTTTTCCCAGAGGCTGTGAATCACTGCGGCCATCAGGCGCAAGACGCCTCGGGTCCGTTGAAACTTCACTAGGGTGGACCAGTCCGTGTAAAGCCGGTCAAAAATCTCAGGGTGGATCGGATAAGCCGCCTTGATCCGCTTTTCATAATCCGCATCGTGACACTCCGGTGGAAACTCCGCATGTTGGGTGCGGTAGAGTTCCGCGAAGGCGCGCGCGACCACATCGCGGTCCTTAAAGAGGGCTTGGTCTGCGAGCGGTTCGAATAACCGCCGCCGGACGATTTCGAATCCTTCTTCGGCGCTGGCTGGCCGCCACGAAGATTCTACGCGGCCTACTACATTGCGCAGGCGATCCAACGCCTCCCGCCCGCGCTGCCCGCCGACCTCTACGTCGTCGGCCTGGGTGTGGGGAGAGCCTATGGTGTCGGAAGCGGGCAAGCTGATGACGAGCAGACAATTTTTGGCCAACTTAGCTGATTCGGTGAGAACGTGAGCGAAGCTGAACTGTGTTTCGAAGCCGCCTGCGGGCAGGTCGCTCTGGTCGTGGAGCTGGCGGGCGTAAGCTACCCACTCGTCAATCAGGATAACGCATGGTCCGTATTCGTTAAATAATTCTCGCAGAGCATCGCCAGGGCTGGTGGCTTTCTCGTCGTCGGCTCGGACGCGCTCGAACGCCTTTTTCCCGCCGAGCTGCCACGCAAGCTCGCCCCAAAGGGTGCGAACGATTGTGCCATCCGATTTCTTAACGGGGTTGCCGGGCGAAATCTTGTTGCCGACCAACACGACGCGCTTCGCTGTCGGGAGCTTGTTGGTGTCTGCATCTTTTAGCACGGCCTCAATGCCGACCAGTTCGCTCGGGGCCGTGCCGGAGAAGAGGTGATAAAGAGCCAGCATCGAGTGGGTTTTGCCGCCGCCGAAATTGGTCTGGAGTTGCACCACGGGATCGCCGCCTTGACCGGAGATGCGTCGAACGGCACCTGTAAGCAAATGTCTGAGGCTCTCAGTCAGATAAGTCCTACGGAAAAACTCAACGGGCTTTCTGTATTCGTCGGTTCCCTCACCGAGATGGACCTGCCAGAGGTCGGCGGCAAACTCGGCCTGCTGGTAGCGACCGCTAGCCACGTCCTTATGGGGAGTCACCACTTCGCGCCAGGGCTTGAGGTTGCCTGCAGCGGCGCTCTCAATCGCAGTACCGGCGCTCTTGCGCTTCTCGTTTCGTACCTGCTCGTCAAAGCGAAGGCGCAGAAGTTCCATCTTTGTTTTTTCGATCTCATCTGACTGAGGAGCAGATATAGCTGTGAGAAGCCGACCGGCTGAGTCAAGAGCGCGGTAGGCATCGTCGCCCGAGAATGTCTGCTGATGCGCCCACTTGTTACGCAGATCACGCAGTTCGTTGACAAGACTTCGCTCGGCCGGTCCGAGTATGCGGCGGAAAACATCGTTCCAAGATTCCCACATAAGTTTTAATAGTGCCGCCGCGTCCCATTCGACGATGGCCTTCTTGGCCAATATTCGATCTTCCCCAAGGTACCGGGTGGCCTCGGCAGGAGCTCGATCCTTGTAGTAGCTCTTGAACTCGCGCTCGACAAAAGGGCCGAGGCCTTGCTTGAGGAGGTCCATCGCTTTGCCGACACGTTCGTGATTTGTGATCGCCATGAGCTACTCCTGGTTGAACAATTGAGTTTGAGGTGCTGGCATGGTGGCGCGTGCGCGGGAAAGGCGCATAATCTCCGGCCAGCTTTGGACAAGGCCGTTGTAGGAGAGTGCTTCTTGTGCACGCTTTTTTCGCTCGCACAATGTGTACAGCCGGTAGGCCAGCTCGCGGGCGATTTCGGCTTTCGCACCGAGCTTCGCCACGAGTTCGGCTGCCGCGTTCTCGCCACCGTCTTCCAACACGCGAACTAGATGATGGACTGATTCCCATGCGGTCAAACGCGGATCGGTTTCGGGGTCCCAATCGGCTGGCAATTCATCGGGACGGAGCAAACGCACTTTACCGCCCTTCGAAGCCACGATGTGTGCTGCTACCATGCCAGAGACGCTGGTGTTCTTGGCCTTGGACAGCGTCTCGGCCACGCCGTACTCGCCCTCAGCGAAGCCCGATTGCTCGAACCAAGCCAGCGCCCAGCGGCTGTCGGCGTCAAAATCGCCTTCCTGTTCAGCCAACGCCTCATCAAGAGTCTGGTTGATGAGAGCCAACGCCTCATGCACGGAAAGCGGCTTGCCATCGGCGTCCAGTACCTTGGCATAACGGGTGTAGACTGCCATGCCTGGGCCGATTGCAGCCTGCGCAAGATCTACTGGAGCGATGTTGCCGCGTTGCAAGAGAGACAGAGCCACGGGAAGCTCGGCCCTGAGTGACGTGACGAAATCGCGTCGCGTGGCGTTCGGCGCATCAAGTAAGCGCTTACGACACACGAGGACGATGCTGGAAGCCAGGGCATTGGAGCCGATGCCGCGAGGTCGGTTCGCATGCTCGGTGCGCATGGGCCATGTCCCGGTAATCGTCCACTGAGCATCAATCAGAGCCTGCAACATTCTTTCCCATCCCGTCGATACTGCGCCGCCGTTCTCGGCACTTTCCTCCTGCTTGAAAGCGTAGAAGATTGTTGCGGGATACTCGTCGGAAGCAGCGTCGTACATAGCGCTGAAGGTGCGACCGAGTCGCTCGTAAAAAAACTCGCGAGCGGTCGAGCGATCTCCGCCATGGCGCGATGGATCTGAAATTATTTCATCGCTCTTGGGAACTAGAATCGTTCGGAAGATGTCCGGGTAAACATTTAGAAGGACACGTCGGAGCCAGATGTAGAAGAAGTCCGATAAATCCGCATAGCCAATGTTGTCAAAGTACGGGGGATCAGTCGAAAAGATATACTTGCCGGGAGGCAACGTCAGAGCCGCTGAGTCTCCATGAATAACACGGCCACGAGCCGGGTTCCGGGGCAGACAGTCAAGGGCAGTCTGAGGATATTTGCAGCATGTAACCCACCCTCCCGTTGATTCGGCTAGCGGGTTGGACTCAGCGAAGTCCCACACCATCTGTACTGTCTGCTTGTCGAATGTTGGTTGTGCCTTGGACGGGCGTTCTGCGTGGACGAACCATCTTACGAGCGCATTGTTAGTCTGGACGAGTCGGTCGAAAAAGATCGCGAGATAGACGGAGATCGCATTTGCGTAGTCAGCATCCCCGTCAGCATCCTTCAGCACGTCAACGATGGTATCGTCTAGTGCCAGCGAAAAAAGAGATAATGCTGCGAGCTGCCGCGGGAGAAAGAGGTCTCGGTGAAGTGTCAAGCCATAAGCTTGAACGCGAAAGCCAAGCGCGGCATCCGGGAGCTTGGTCTCCGGCGTCCATTCTGGCACCACAGCCATCGCCTTAGCCTCGTGCTCTACGGAGGCTGAGTGGAAGTGCATCTTTGAACCAGCCTTTGTTACGTATGCGTTAAGCTGAAACCCCAGCTTTCCTTCGCGACCCTGATCACGAAGCGCGGCAAATGGAACCGGTGTGTCGCATCTGGGACAGACTGCTCCAGTATCGTTGAGCGGTGGAGATTCAGGTTCTCCGGCATCACCCACAATCACATCAAAGGCAATACGGTGAGTCCGGCCATCACGCTTTGCGATACGCAAGAAGGCGCGTGATTTCTCTGTCTTGGAAAGCCACAGTGAGCTGACTAAGGGGATCGTCGTTTCGCATCCTGGATTGGGGCACTCAGCCGTCCTGCACCAAAGCCAAGCGATCGGCGCAGACGGTCCCGAATAGGTATCAGTGTAGAGCCGACTCACCCGTTCACGTGTACGCTCCATGATGCGATTTGAATAGTAGGTGAGGTCCGAGCGGAATCTTTCAAAGCCCGGACCGCCGAGTAAATTCTTCGATTCCTTCGGGCTGATACCATCATGGCCACTGATAACGTGGGGTACTTCGACCAAAGCTTTAGAGATGGCCACGGCTATCGGATTGAGATCGGATCCGACCGCATTTAGGCCCAAGCGCAGGGATTCGATCGGAATTGTTCCAGAACCACAGAATGGATCTACGACCGTAGGAAGTTCGCCGCAAGAAGATTGTCTGATCTCTTTTTTGGCTGCCGCGAGAACAGCGTCGTCATCTTTCGATTCCCAGGCAACGAGCTGTTCAATCAGGGCAAAGAGTTCTTGTCTCTTTATCTCTGCGGCCTCCGCAGGGAGGTATTCTCCAGGGTCGTCAACGAGAGATGCAAAAACAACCGCTCGACATGCCGCAAGTGGTCGCCGCGCCCACCAGGCATGGAGATTTGATGTCGTACCCACATGAATGAGCTTTTCGGCAGCCGCAGCTCGGTTGATTGACTGAAGCGGAAGGGCGACTTCAATGAGTTTTTTCTTGTACGGCTGGGTCATCTTGGAGACTCCGCCCGTGCGAGCAGCTTGGGAAAATCGTAGTTCACGCTCGTGACTCCGAAATCCGGCTCGCGCTGGAAGGGCCGTCGCACATAGTGCACGCGGTGCGAATCTCCTTGCAGAAACTCGACGATGGCAAGAATGAAATCCTCAGGTTTGTTGAGTGAGTACAAAATCTCGTTCTTGGTAACGGTGATGGTTGCGGCGCCGGAGACGCGGCCCTTTACTTCGAGAAAACGTAAGCGGCCAGTGCCCGGTTCCCGGCTTTCGATGTCGTAACCGAGTTTTTCAAATTCGCGGTCGGTGGGCTCGAAGCCTAGCTGACGTTCGACCTCCAGAATGATAGCTCGCGCACGAGCAGCCGAGAGCTGAGTGTCGACCTGTTGCATTGCCTCAGGCAGTGGTCGGCCGGTCATCAGAGCGATAAGTCCAGCAGGAACGACCACAAAACCGCCGAGTGCTATAGGGGGGAGTGCCGAGACTTGTGCTTCGAGGTCGAGCTGCTCCATGCGTTTCTGGAGTCGCGCCTGAAGATCGTCAGCTCTGCGGCGCGCTTCCTGAGAGTTGAGTCGGGCGTTTGGTTTTCCTGCCTGTTCTTGTAACTTCAGACTTTCGGTGCGATGGTCCCAGTAACCGATCTCCTTGGTGAGTCGATCTTTGACCCCTATCCGCGCCTTATCGATCCAACCAATACGCCGGGCGCGAACCTCTTGAAGGTGTTCCGGAACTACCTCGGCGATGGCGTGTACCAGTGCCTTCTGTTCCAGGTCTCGTGTGATCCATGCGCTCTCGGGACGGCCCAACACAACATCTACGCCTGGTTCGTCAGACCGGAGTGGGCGGTAGTCAAGGTAAGGCGCATAGTGAAGGTGGCGCGCTTGTCCGGTGACATCTAATTCGACGTACAGCATTTGCTTGGAGATCGTGCGGCGGTCTCCGTTCTTGAGAAGGCTTGCGTCTTGAATGGCGTGCTCCAGATAAAAAAGGACGCGCGGCGTCGAGCCGGGATCACGCTCGTCCACTAGTACGGTGCCACGCCGCAGAAGATCGCGGTGGCGGTCGAGCGTGAGATCAAGGGTTGCATCTAGCAGAGGATGGCCCGGACAGACGAAAGCAGCGAGGGGCTGTCCTTGCGGCGCGATGAAGGATTTTTCAAAAGCGATTCGTTCATAACGGGGGAGCACGGGCTCCCCCGTTCCGATCATGCGGTCACGATTACGCACGGGCGCGGGGACGTGCGTTATTTCGTAGCGGCGCGGCTCGCGCTGGCGAATAGTGCCGCCGAGATGGGTGAACGCTTCAAGGAAAAACGATTCGATGTAGTGCGGCTGGAGGCGACGGGCATCCGCGCGCTCCATGTCCTCCCGCACACGAGCGACGCGACTGGCGTCCATCACGTCGTGGGCCAGAGCGCACTCTTCGAGAAGGTCTTGTAGATGCGGTCTATCGACGGCGTCGGCGATCACTTGCGTCAGCTTGGCGCGTATTTCTGGGCGCTCGCCGTAACGGATTGCTTGAATTAACAGGTCCCGCAGCGGGCGGCCCTCGAACTGGATTTTGCCGAGGACGTCGAAAACCTGGCCACCGAGAGTTCGGCGGGCCTGCTCGAGCTTCTCAAGCAGGGTACGGTAAACGTCGCCCTCGCGGGTCTCCTCTGCGACGAGATTCCAAAGGTGGCAGACCTCGGTCTGGCCGATGCGGTGGATGCGGCCGAAGCGCTGCTCAATGCGGTTGGGATTCCATGGGAGATCGTAATTGACCATCAGGTGAGCACGCTGAAGGTTGATGCCCTCGCCTGCGGCGTCGGTGGCAATGAGCACGTTCACTTCCGGGTCATGTCTGAACGATTCTTGGGCCTTCATGCGTTCTTCGCGGCCCATGCCGCCGTGGATCACAACCACGGCCTCCTTACGGCCGAGCAGGGTGGTGACGCGGGCTTCGAGGTAGCTTAGCGTATCGCGGTGTTCGGTGAAGACAACGAGCTTCTGACGCGGCGACGGCTTCGGTGGGGGAATCGTCGTCGGGGTATTGGCGGAATCCGTACCGGGCACGTCTTTGGGAATTGCAGGGGTCGTGAAAATTTCGCCGAGCAGGCTAGCGAGTTCCCGCCATTTACGATCATCTCCGCTACGGCGGACAGTGAGAGCAAGCGATTCAAGGCGTCCGAGGGTAGCGATTTCGGCTTTAAGCTCGCCTATGGTACGCGCTGCTGTGGCTTGGTCGAGAATCTCTTCCTCGGCAGCTTCGACCTCGTTATCGGGCGCGTCCTCAAGATCCTCAACGTCTTCGGCATCGAGCACAGGGGTTGTGGCAGCGATGGCCTCCGCTGCCGCGCCGCGTTGCAAGAGTTCGAGTTCCCGTAGGCGTTTTTGCAAGCGTTCGCTGCGCCGGCGAAGCGACTGGTAGATAGCCTCGGGAGAGGAGGCGAGTCGCCGCTGGAGGATGGTAAGGGCAAAGCCCACTGTACCCGCTCGCTTATCATTGGCAAGCGCTTCGGCGCGATTGAACTCCTCGCGGACGTAATCGGTGACTTCCCTGTAAAGCTGCGCCTCAGCGTTCGAAAGCTTGTAAGGCACGGTATATGCAATGCGTTCAGGGAAGAGGGGGGTGCCGTCAAACTTGACGAGGGTTTCCTTCACCATGCGGCGCATCAGGTCTGAAATGTCCACCTGATGGACGCCGTCGCGAAATCGTCCCTCAAAGCGGTCGCCATCCAGAAGCGCCATAAAGAGCTGAAAGTCTTCCTCTTTTCCGTTATGAGGAGTTGCGGTCATTAGCAGAAAGTGGCGCGTGAGACCGGATAAGAGTTGTCCGAGGTGGTAGCGTTTGGTGTATTTGACTTCGCCGCCGAAGAAAGTGGCTGAGAGTTTATGGGCCTCGTCGCAGATCACCAGGTCCCAGTGGCAGTCGGGCACCTGGAGCTTCTGTTGCACTTCTTCGTTGCGTGAAAGCTTGTCGAGACGGGCGATGACGAGGTTATTTTCCAGGAACCAGTTGCCGGTGCGCGCGGCTTCGAGCTTGTCGTTCGTCAGGATTTCGAAGGAGAGTTGGAAGCGCCGGTAAAGTTCGTCCTGCCATTGCTCGGCCAGGCTGCCTGGACAGACCACGAGACATCGCTGCAAGTCGCCGCGCGCGATCAGTTCCTTGATGAACAATCCCGCCATGATCGTCTTCCCCGCTCCCGGGTCATCGGCGAGCAGGAACCGCAGCGGCTGACGTGGAAGCATAGCTTCGTAGACAGCCGTGATCTGGTGCGGCAGCGGTTCGACGAGGGACGTGTGCACAGCGAGCACGGGGTCGAAGAGATGTGCCAGACGGATGCGGTGCGCCTCGGAGACGAGACGGAACAAATGCCCCTCACCGTCAAAGCTCCACGGGCGGCCATGTTCGACGACTTGGAGGCGAGGCTCGTCATGGCGATAAAGCAACTCGTTGGCAACGCGGCCGGACGGTCCCTTATAGGTCAACTCCAGAGCCTCGGAGCCAAACCACTGTACACTGACGACCGTGACGATTTGCTCCGGCAGAATTCCCCGGACTGCTGCGGTCGGCTGGAGATCTTCGAGGCGGGTCATGTTGACCTTCGTGTCGGTTTTTCCGTCCGCTCGCGCCTGTTCCCGCTCTTTCGGGTTTCGTCTGCCGCGTATCTTTCCGAGGCCTCACGCACGACCCAGGCCAAGGACACTTTTTTCTGTTTCGCGATCTTTTCCAGCGTTTCGTAGAGATCTGACGGAAAGCTGATCGATGCACGGACCAAAACTGTCTTCTGACTGTTCATGCTGTTGTCTCTACCTTTTGCCGTCACCGTGGCGTTCTACATTGCAGATCTTCACCACTTTACACCACGGCGGTGAGGAAAAGGCGAATCAGTGTCATAGCGATGTGAGCAAGCCCGCGCCTCGTGGCGCGGCCGTTCTGCAAACGGCTCTCCGAAAGGTTGGAATCGACGCCGGTGGCGGCAGCTTTCCCACGTTTGGTGAAGACGGATTCCTGCTCTATGTTGGACTGCGCGCCAAACCAAAGCAGCCGAGCCAAGCGAAACAAAACTTGTCAGCCCGGCGCACTATTGGCGTCGCACAGCTTTTCCAGTTCGTCTTTCGTCAACAGAACGGCATATCTCGCTGTGGTGCCATTCACACCCACGTCAGGCAGTTTTGCCATATTGTAATCAGCGGCGCGAATCGCGCTTTTCATCTTTGAAACGATTCGTCTGAGTTGCCTTTTCTTGCCGTTCACGGTTGCGCGGACTTCATCCAAGGTTTCATCCAACGGTGGCGCACCCGCATTCTGAAAATGTGACCTGTCTGACGTTGCACCGGCTTCATCGTGGTCACCGTAAATCGCGTCCTCTGCGGCGCTGCTTGCTAACAGAAATCTGTAGTGGCCTTTATTCATCTGCTCAGGTGGCGGCAACGGCCCAATCAGTGTGGAGAACTTCTGGACGCTTTTGTCATAGTAGATGCCGTCGCAATGGATGCCTTCCAGCACCGCTGTCAGTGCGTGGCCGCTTTCGTGAACCAAAGCCCGACCCCACGTTGCTTCCATCACTTTGTTCCAGTCAGGCTCTTTTTTCATGAATAGCCTAATATCACAAACGTGATGAAACGTACGAGCACAAACACCTAAAATGTACAATATGAGATCGCGTGACCTGAGCAACGCAAAAGAGAAGCTTAACGTTGTTGGATGGTTTCTGCCGCCGTACGTCTCGTCCGGATTTCTAAACCTGGTTGCACTGTGCATTGCGCGTGGGAACGGGGAATTTACTCAAGACGATTTGGAGAAAGTGCTGGCCCGCGTCTACGATGCTGAACGGATGGCCTCGATGGTCTTGAATCATTACCCTCAGATACCTGTCATCACGCTTTTTGCCGAAACTATCGCGGAGTCGGTGATGGCTCATTTCTTTGGGCTGCATCATGTCGCAGTTGGGGGGCTGATTCCCGTTATCGAAGGCGCTGGAAGGCGTCTTGCGGCCGAGCGCGGTCTCGACGAAAAAGGGTACGTCAAAGACATATTTCGGGATTTGGCGAGCTATGTAAAGGAGGACATTAAAAAGCGTCGAATCGGCGCAACCGACGAGATCGTCAATATGCTCGATTCGTTTCTCCTTTTCATTGAGGATTATTTTTACTGCAAGTCTCAGGCATATCCCCTCGGCGACGGGACGAACAGGCACGGCGTCGAGCATGGAGCCTACACGGATGCTGAGTATGGAAGGCCGCTCAACTTCTACAAGACCATCGCGGCAGTAGACTTCCTGACACTCATTTCCTCCTTTAAGACTTCAAAGATGTCAGGGTTTGTCTCCAACCACACTCCGGAATCCAAGGGCCTTGCAGCACGCTATGTCGCGGTAGGAATTATGAGAACTACGGGATGAGGGGTCAAAATCGAATTGAACTTCTGCTCCGGTAGGGCGCTGGTGTGATGAAGGTCTTAGACGACAAGGCTCGCAAGCCTGCCTGGTTCAGCGCGATAAACCGGATCATCACGAGCTGAAGATCCCGCCAAATGGCATCGGAAATGTTGATAGGATTTTCCAGGAGTGATGCACCGAAGCAACTCACTGGATGACGTTTTCACACCTTGCTTGGTTGTAGCCATCCATAATCGATGACTACTAATTCACCGTTTACAAGCCCGAAGGTGTCCACCTTGCCTGTGTCTGAGTTCCTTCCCATTAAGATTGCGGCTGCATTCATCTCTTCAAACGTAACTACGCCATTCGACAAAGGATCTTGATCCTTGTTCACTCGGTCGGGTGGCACTGTAGCCGCTTTGGGCATCACATTCAAGAGCCCCCAAGGCAAGTGAAATAAAATGGGGCACAGCCCTAGGCCTGCGATCTTATGCGCACCTTTACGTTGCCATTCCTGGTAGGTTCGAGTTTCCTCCTCGTTGACCAATCGGTTCTGCCGGAACAGCTTGAACCAGGTTTTCAATCGCCAGGCAATAGAAGGTTTCGAAGCGGGACTCCCGTACTGTCTCCATTCGCATTTCAGTCCATTGAATTCGAGAATGCGCGGAGTTTTGAGCGCGAACCGGCGGGTCAAGCGGACGACGCGAAAATTTCCGTTATTTTTTGTTTCCCAGAGCGGCATTCTCCCTCATCCGGCGAAACATCTCGGCCTGCTCTACGGCATCATCGAGGGCGTTGTGCGTGTGGCGCGCGGTGCCTTTGAATTCAGCCCGAATGCGGCTTGAGCGGGTCTCGTCCCATGCACAGCCTGTCAAACCCATGTAGTACGACTTGATGTCGATGCTGCCAAATCCGAAGGGATTCTCGCCGATGTACTGATGGAAGTAAAAGTTAACAAAAGCCCAGTCAAAAGTTGCATTGAAGCCCACAAACACAGGTTTCCCCGCCGTTGCAATTCGGGTAAGCCAGTCCCGGAAAGCGGCCATCGCTTCCTTCGGTTCGCGG
>Ga0206819_10107_pt1 | contig 30783 bp, 28 predicted proteins | sample Alteio_BWOrgCont_87_FD_152855 | JGI IMG/M metagenome (GOLD analysis project Ga0206819, IMG submission 152855) | Enriched cells from forest soil in Barre Woods Harvard Forest LTER site, Petersham, Massachusetts, United States -... | ecosystem: Environmental > Terrestrial > Soil > Temperate forest >... | reverse complement strand
GCCCGGTTCGGGCGTTTGGGCGGACATTCTGCCGTGCCGGTGCAGGCGATCTTTCTCCAAGGGCTTTGGGCCTCTGTGCTGGTCATCTCGGCCACGTTCGACGATTTGACGGATTGTGTGATCTTCGCGGGCATGATTTTTTACGCCGCCACAACGTCCGCCGTGTTTGTCTTGCGCAAAAAGCTGCCCAACGCGCCGCGCCCCTACAAGACACTAGGCTACCCGGTAATGCCGATTCTCTTTGTCGCGGTGGCGATATGGTTGCTGATTAACACCCTGCGAACCAAGCCGAGTGAATCCGCCGTCGGCCTGGGGTTGATCGGCTTGGGATTGCCTCTTTACTTTTGGCGGCGCAGAACCGCAGGAACACTATGAACTCCTTTTTTGAATACACTGATTTTGCGGCTGGCTGCGGTTATGTTCTTTTATTCACAAGTATTTGTGCTAGCATTGATAGCGGAACAGGAATGTAAAAGGTATGCCACAACTGATTGTCAGACGGATTGAGGACAAGGTCGTCCGCAAGCTGAAACAACAAGCGGGAGCGCATGGAGTTTCAATGGAAGAGGAGCATCGGCGCATTCTGAAGGAGTCGTTGCTCGGCAAAGCAGGTAAGCGGACTTCGTTCAAGCATGCTTTACTGGCCATGCCCAATGTGGGTCGGGACTCGGATTTCGAAAGCGGGCCGCAACTTGAGCGGCCTATTGAGCTACGAACGGATGCCTGCTCGATACCAATATCTTGAGCGAACTTCGAAAAGGGTCAAAATGCGATAGCGGCGTGCGACATTGGTTTGAAGAGTCTTCCGAAGAGGAATTGTTCCTAAGCGTGCGGGTGCTTGGAGAAATTCGGCACGGGATTGAGCGGATTCGCCATCGCGATCCAACTCAAGCGCGGACTTTGGAAAAATGGCTGCTGTGGCTTGCGGCCGAATTTGCCGACCGCCTTTTGCCGGTGGACGAAAAAGTGGCGGATCAATGGGGAAGATTGGGTTTGCCGCGACCGGTTCCGATACTGCATGCTTTTTTGGCTGCGACAGCGCTTGTCCATGGTTTGAAGGTGGTCAATCCATTTGCAAAATCCAAACCACCGAATCCTCGTTAGTCATTCCGACGCTGAGGACTTGTCACGACCCCGGGCCACGGGTAACGTGCCCACATGAATCAGAAGGCTTACGCAGCAGCAGGTGTCGATATTGACTTGGGCAACCAAGTCAAGGCCGGCTTGCCGCAATTGCTTGCTTCCACCCGCCGCCGCGAGGTCCTGGGCCAGGTCGGCGGGTTTGGCGGATTGTTCGCGCTCGATGTCAAAAAATTTCGCCAGCCGGTGCTTGTTTCCAGCATGGATGGCGTCGGCACAAAACTGAAGCTCGCCTTCGCTATGGGTCGTCACGACACCGTGGGCCAGGATTTGGTCAATCACTGCGTCAACGACATCGCGGTGCTGGGGGCGGAGCCGCTGTTCTTTTTGGATTATATCGGGACGGGGCGGTTGGAACCCCGCGTGTTCGATGAATTGGTTCGGGGCTTCGCCACGGGCTGCCGGGAAAATCATTGCGCTCTGATCGGTGGAGAAACGGCGCAAATGCCGGGCTTCTATCAGGATGGCGAATATGATCTCAGCGGCACCATCGTGGGCGTGGTGGAAAAGACAGCCATCCTCGACGGCAAAGGCATCCGGGCGGGAGACGCGATCATTGGACTTGCCTCCAGCGGCCTGCACACCAACGGCTACTCGCTGGCGCGGAAGATTTTCTTTGAGCGAATGAACCTCCGACCGGACAGTATGGTCCCGGGACTGGCGGGCACCATCGGGGATGAACTGCTCAAAGTCCACGTGAGTTACGGGCCGACGGTTCAAGCCGTATTGAAGAAATTCAGAGGGCACCGCGACATCAAGGGGCTGGCCCACATCACTGGCGGCGGTTTTATTGACAACATTCCGCGCGTGCTGCCAAAAAAATGCAACGCGGTGATCAGAAAAGGATCATGGGAGGCGCCGCCGATTTTCTCCTTGCTGGCGGCCCAAGGCGGCGTGGAGGAGGCTGAGCTTTATCAGGTGTTCAACATGGGCATCGGCATGACCATGGTCGTGTCCACCGACAAAGCGGATGCAGTTCTAAAGTTTATTCGCGCGCGCAAACATTCCGCCTGGATCATCGGCGAGATCACGCGTGGAACCGGCATCGCCAAAGTCATCTAATCAAGACCGTGAATATCTTTGAGGAATTGGAATGGCGGGGCTTGGTGGCGGATTGCACGGACGCGGCGGAGTTAAAGAAGCGCCTTGAGGCGGGTCCGATTGTCCTTTACGCCGGCTTCGATCCCACCGCGGACAGTCTGCACGCGGGCAGCCTCGTGCCTCTCCTGGCCTTGCGGCGGTTTCAATTGCTGGGGCATCATCCCATCGCCGTGGCGGGCGGCGCGACAGGCCTGGTGGGCGATCCAAGTGGGCGCACCGCCGAGCGTCAGCTTCTCAACAAGGAAACGCTCGACCGCAACATCGCCGGCATCAAAGAGCAATTGCGGCTGTTGCTAGACTTTGAGTGCGTCGCCAACCCGGCGCGACTGGTGGACAACGCCGAATGGACCTCGCCTATTGGTTTTCTGGATTTTTTGCGGGACATCGGCAAGCATTTTTCTGTCAACCAGATGATGGCCAAGGAAAGCGTCCGCGCGCGCATGGAAAACCGCGAAACCGGCCTCAGTTTTACTGAGTTCAGCTACATGCTGCTGCAGGCTTTCGATTTTTTCCATCTGTTCCAGGCGCATCAATGCGAATTGCAGATTGGCGGCAGCGACCAGTGGGGCAACATTACCGCCGGGATGGAACTGACTCGCAAAAAGGCCGGCGCGCACGTCTTCGGCCTCACCCTGCCGCTGATTCTCAATACCGACGGCACCAAGTTTGGAAAATCGGCCGCCGGCGCCGTCTGGCTGGATGCAAAGAAAACCAGCGTTTATCGCTTCTACCAATTCTGGATTCGCACCGATGATCGCGATGTGATTCGCTATTTGAAGTATTTTACTTTCCTCAGCCGGGAGGAAATCGAATCGCTGGCCGCGCAACACCATGAGCGCCCTGAGGCCCGCGCGGCCCACAAGGCATTGGCGGCGGCCATGACCGATTTGCTCCACGGCGCGAACGCCACTACGGAAGCCATCCGCGCGAGCGATATTCTCTTTGGCGGCGGCTTGGAAGGCATCGCGGAGAGCACTTTCAACGAAATTGTGGGAGAAGTACCGACGCGCGACCTCGACAAATCCAAGCTTGAAGGAACCGGCGCGCCTCTGCCGGAGGTTATGGCCGCCTCCGGTCTCTGCCCGTCAAAGGGCCAGGCGCGCAAAGACATTGAAGGAGGCGGCGTTTATGTTAACAACGTCCGCGAGCCCAGCCCGCTGCGGAACTTGACCATGGCCGATTTGCTCTTCGGCAAACATCTGCTCTTGCGCAAGGGCAAGCGCAACTATACGGTCATGTCAGTCAAGTAACACAATATGAAGTTTCTCCACCTCGCTCTCACGTCGCTCGCCGTCCTAGTGACCCTTTGGCCGGATGGCGCGCGAGCCCAACAGGAATTGGTCTTCATCGGTTCGGGCAAAAAGAACATTGAAGCTTTCCGCTTCAATTTGGAGTCGGGCGCTCTAACGAAAATTGGCTTGGCGGCGGAGATTCAGCATCCCTCCTTTCTATCTATTTCCCCGAATCACAAGTTTCTCTACGCGATAAGCGAAGGCGGAAGCGAAGCCACAAGCAGCATCAGCGCCTATGCCCTTGACGCGGCGGCCGGGAAACTAACTTTTTTGAATAAGCAACCCGCCGGAGGGGCTGGGCCTTGTTACGTTGAAGTGGATCCCAGCGGGAAGACAGCGCTAATCGCGAATTATGGCAGCGGCAGTTTCGCGGCCTTTCCGCTTGGCGAGAACGGCGAAGTTCAACCGATATCCGCGTTTATTCAAGATCAGGGATCAAGCGTCAATCGGGCACGGCAACAAGGGCCGCACGGGCATTGTTTGGTGGCGGGGCCGGGCGGCCATTTCGTCTTTGGCTGCGACTTGGGCCTGGACAAAGTAATGATCTTCAAGTTTTCACCCGACAAAGGGAAATTGGTGGCCAATGAACCGGCCTTCGCCCAACTCAAGCCCGGCGCGGGGCCGAGGCACATTGCGTTTCACCCTGATGCCAAGTGGGCCTACGTCATCAACGAAATGGGCTCAACCATCACCGCCTTTGGTTTCGACGGTTCCGCCGGGACGTTGGGCGAAATCCAAACCATCTCGACTTTGCCGGAAGGTTTTTCAGGTCAAAGCACTTGCGCGGAAGTGGCCGTCCATCCTTTGGGCAAATTTGTCTATGGTTCCAATCGCGGCGACGACAGCATCGCGGTTTTTGCTTGCGATGCGGCAAGCGGGCGTCTGACCTTCATCGAGCGTGTGCCAACGGGCGGCAAAACACCACGCCAGTTTGAGATTGATCCAACCGGCCGCTATTTGCTGGCGGGCAACCAGGATTCAAACACGGTGGCTGTATTTCGCATTGACACAGCCACCGGCCGCTTGCAGCCGACCGGCAGCAAAGTCGAAAGCGATAACCCGATGTGCGTGCGGTGCTTGATGACGCCTTAAACGCGGAAGTGCAAAGGGCTGGCGTGGGGCATTTCGTGGGCGCAGGGCTGATTGGTCGGAGCGTCGGGCACTCGGTCATTGGTCCGCACCAGAGAGTTGGCCAACAGATAGGCCTCGACTTCCTCCCCGCTGATGTCCGGCAGCATCCGGCCATTGACTTCCACGCAAGGACTGAGCATCTGGCCGCTCTTCTCGATCATTTCCTGGCGTTGATCAGGGTCGTTGATGATGTCCCGGTCTTCAAAGGGGATCTCGTATTTGCGCAGCACCGCGCGCACTCCCTGGCTCCATCCGCAAGTGGGTTTCAAATAGGCAACAATTTTAGGCTTATCCATAACAATTTTTAAGATACGGCAAAGATGCCACATCCGCCATCTTTGGCAATGCGCAAATTTCCCGAATAAACCAGAGGCAATCCGCCGTCTAACCCATGTCCGTTAGTTTGCCCGAACATGAAACGATGCCTTCTTCCGTTGCTTATTCTGTTGACGCTGCCTTTCATGGCCGCAGGCGCAGACCAGAGCGGCATCACGTTCTATCTTCAATTGATCCATGGCACCGACGGCGACAAGCCCCCGGCGTCCGACGCCAGGGCGGCAGGTCCCCAGATTTCCCGCCGGCTCCAGATGTTCAAATGGAAGAACTACTGGGAAATGGCGCGGCAGACCGTGGTGATCGCGGCGGGCGGCAAGACCCGTCAGCGTATGTCTCCCAAGCGTGAAGTTGAGATTGCATTGAATGCCCCGGGTGAAATGACGGTCTGCATTTACGCCGATGGGAAATTGACTCGTCGTCGAAAGCAATCCCTTGACACCCCCTTTTTCATCGCCGGCGGCGATAAGGAAGACAATCAGGCCTGGTTTATTGTTGTGCGCCGGGACAAGCCGCCCGGGGAGCAAGCCAAATTGAATTGAGCCCGGCAAGGGCTTGTGCTGGGATTGCGGAAAATAATTGTGCTTTTGCGTCATTCCGGCTAGGGTAGCAGCATACTCATGTTACCCAGCTTTCCAAAGCGAGGCGTCAAAGCCTCGAAGCGTCCGCGCGTCGCTTTATTGATCGAATCCTCGCGTGCTTATGGACGCGGGACTTTGATGGGGGTAGCTAGGTATGTCAGGCAGCATGGGCCGTGGTCCATCTCCTTTCAGGAACGCGGATTGGGCGATTCCGCCCCGCCCTGGCTGGAAAATTGGGAGGGCGACGGCATCCTGGCCCGCGTCGAGAATCCGCAAATGGCCACTGCCATCAGTCGTGTGAAGGTGCCGGCGGTGGATCTGCGCTATCTGCTACCGAATCTCAAAATCCCGTCCGTTCGCACCGACGACGCCGCCGCCACCGCCCTGGCGTGGGAACACCTGCGGGAACGAGGCTTCCTTCATTTCGCCTACTGTGGATTCAACGGGGCCGATTATTCGGACATCCGCCGGGACCAATTTGCGCAAAGAGTTTCCCAGGCCGGTTTGCTCTGCCACATTTATATTGATCCCCTGAAACCCAGCCACCACGCCAGCACACTGAAACATGAGGAAGTTGGCCTGACCGACGGAGAACGGTTGGCCCAATGGATCAAGCAGCTTCCCAAACCGATTGGGCTGATGGCCTGCAACGACATTCGCGGCCAACAGGTCCTCAACGCCTGCCGTTCCATCGGCGTGGCTGTGCCTGACGATATGGCCGTGATCGGGGTGGATAACGATGAAGTTCTGTGCGAATTGTCCGACCCGCCGCTTTCCAGCGTGGTGGCCAACACCGAACGGATCGGCTACGAAGCGGCTGACTTGCTCAACCGTCTCATGGCCGGCAGTCCGCCGCCCGACCAACCATTGGTGGTCGGGCCGTTGGGCATCGTCACGCGCCGTTCGACGGATGTCCTGGCGGTGGACGACCGGCACGTGGCCACGGCGGTGCGCTTCATCCGCGAGCGCGCCTGCGAAGGCATGGACGTCAGCGACGTATTGCGGGCAGTGCCGCTGTCGCGCAGCATGTTGGAGCGGCGCTTCGCCCAGGTGCTGAACCGTTCGCCCAAGGAGGAAATCATGCGAGTGCGGCTGAACCGCGCCAAACAATTATTGACGGAGACGGATTTTCCCCTGCCGTTGGTGGCCGAGAAGATTGGATTGGAGCACCCCGAATACCTGAACGTCATTTTCAAGAAGAAGGTTGGGATGACCCCCGCGCGATTCCGGGCCACGACCCGCATCTCCTCGGCCGCCGACAAATTGCCCAAGCTGGCGCCAGTGGCTAATTCAGAACAATGAGAAGCGACGTCTCATCTCTCGTCACCTGATACCAGCGCTTTCTATCCTTGCGATCCGGGCAGAATGAGATAGCGTGGATTTATGCTGGATTGGAGCCAATGTGCAGCGGTCGAGCGCGTGCCGGGAAAGGTCAGCGGGGCCTGGCTCTTCAAGGGCACGCGGGTTCCCGTGGCGGCGCTCTTCGAGAATCTTGAAGGCGGCGCAACGGTGGATAATTTCCTCGAATGGTTTCAGGGCGTGGCGCGCGAGCAAGTCGAATCTGTCCTGAAACACGCGGAGCAAAGTTTGGCCGTTGCGTAACCGGCCAAAGGCTAAAAAAAGAACTAATGGATGCGGGATTGGGTTTATTATGTCGGATGTGCTTCCAATCAAACCTCCACGTCATCTGTACAAGTACCGGTCAATGCAATCCGCGCGTGATCGGGCTAGAGTGAAGGACATTTTACTAAAACATCGCTTGTATTTTCCAACTCGCTTAGGGTTTAACGATCCGTTTGACTGTCATGTCCCCATCTCGTGGGACCGCTCCACACCCGAGGAATGGCGGCAAAAGCTGTTAGAAACTTACAGACTCACGCAAATACCTAAGCGATGGGCAGGGAACCTTGAGAATTATGTCCAGTACCTTTTGGATAAAAAACACATTATTGCGCAATTGCATAAGAGCGGTCCAAAAGCTTTTGAGGCAGGCTTGAACAAATTCCAGGTGTTATGTTTGTGCAAGCGGCCCGATGGAATTTTAATGTGGTCGCACTATGCCAGTAATCACGAAGGAATTTGCCTCCAATTCCGAACTTACGATGGAAGCATTTTTTCGGCTGCCGTGCCAGTAGAATACGCGAATGATTATCCAATTTTGAAAGCTACACTACTGCGCAAGGAATTGGCAGATGGGATGATTCGCACCAAAGCGAAGCTTTGGAAATATGAGAAAGAATGGCGGGTGTTCAAGAATAACGGGCAGACTTCTCATTACACTTTTCCGAAAGATTGCTTGACCGGAGTAATTCTCGGCTGTCAAACCTCTGCCATAAACCAAGCCTTGATATCCACATGGCTACAGCAACGCAATTCGCCTGTGGTCCTTTACAAGGCCTCGAAGGAATGTGATAAATTTGCGTTAAGGATTAAGAGAATTGAGAAGATAGGATGACTTCATGATTAGTTGGCTAAACGCCATCAGGGTGAACGACAGTGAGTCCTGGAACGCGCTGAAAATCGCCCGTATTCCGCGTGACGACGATAGCATGGGCGGTATCGGCGCTGGCGGCGATCAAGGCGTCTGGTATTTTGATGCGGACCGATTTCCGAATTTGAATCGTCCGTTCAATCACCGCGTTGGAAACAGCAACTTCTTCAAACTCATTCAACAATCGGCGGACGGCTGCTTCTTCCTGCTCGCTGAGGTTGGGAAAACCTAGCACTTCGATCCGGGTGATGGCCGAATAAATGACCGAGACATTGGACCGTTTCCGTGCTTCGTGCAAAACACGCACGCCATGCGGCAGCCCGGCCAGAGCGTCGATCAGGACGTTGCTGTCCAGGAGCCAGCGCATCAATCACGATCCCACTCGGCTCGAACCTCGCGTTGCCATGCGCTGCTGTCCAAATTGGGCCGGCGAAGAACGCCAAGAGACGCTTCGACGGCGTCCCAGTTGGTGCGATGGGGCGCTTCCGGCAGCAGCGTAACCAAGGCGCGACCCCGCTCCGGCAGTTGGGTGCCTTCCGTCGGTACGAGCTTGCCGTCCGCAATCTCTGCCTCAATCGTCACGTATGTCATGCCACCACCATGCCCTGCAAAACTGCATAAATCAAGGGCGGACGTGCTCTGTTGCTAGGACGATTCAGTCTTGGACAGCTTTCCATCCGGCAGAATCCGGTAGCGATCGCCCCGCCACATGACGTGGTTGCCGGCAAAGGCTCCGGCCCAAATCAGGACATCGAGCAAATCCTTGACCGGCGGCATCCAGGCGTAACTGAATTTGGCCGGGGATTGCGTCAGGCGGGCTTCCTGTTGCAAGGCCGCACCAATGCGAAACAGCACGCACCCGCCGCAAATGGCCAGAGCGTTGGGTTGGCGCGCCATAGCGAGCCACAAGAGCGGCCAAAAAGTCGAGTTATTGAGGATGCTCAGAAAGTAAGGACCTGGCTGGCACGCTCGGATCGTCCGCGCCCAGCGCGATTGATGCGACCAAACTTGCCGCCAGTTCATCGGTGCATCCCAACACTCTGCCACCATGGTCGCGAATACGATTCTTTTTTGCGAACGCGCCACATGCCTGCCCAATTGGTAATCGTCGGCCAGGTAATCAGACAGCACGGCAAATCCGCCGATGGCCTTGAGTTGCGCGGCAGGCAGGGTCATGACGGCGCCCAGGGCGAAATCCACCGGCTTGAGGCTGCGCGCTTGCAAGACTTGCGTCCAAAAATCCGCGTTGATGGCCACGGCTTCCCATTGCATGGCGGATGTGGAGGGATTGGCCAGGCGATAAAAACAATTGACAAGACCGGCGCCAGGATCGTCCAAGAGTGGGGCGACGTTGGCGGCGAAATCGGGCGGCACTTTTACGTCCGCGTCGCTGATCATGACCAGGGGATGGCGAATGTGCCGCTCCAATTGGCGCAAAGTGGAAATTTTGGCGTTGGCGCCAAGTTGTTCGGGACAAACGATCAGGCGGGCGTCGGCCGCGGGAAATTCCGCCAGCAATTCCCGCGCGACCGCACAGACAGGATCCTCGGCGGAAGCCACGCCGAGGAGGATTTGCACGGGGCCGGGATATTTTTGAAGGAACCAACTGCGGAGGCAGTTTTTCGTTTCCGCGTCGCAACCCTTGAGCGGCTTGAGCAAGGTCAGGCCGGGCATGGAAGTGGCGGTGACCATGCGGCGATGGAGCGGGAACCGAAGGCTCGCGATCCACCGCCAGAACGTCAGCCCGAAGCTGATGGCGGTCAAAATGGCCAGGCTGCCGGTCAGCACGGTGCTAAATCTCATCCACGGAAATGACCCGCAGGATTTCTTCCAGCGTGGTTTGGCCGGTCAGGACCCGGTTGAGGCCGCGCCGCCACATGGTCATCATGCCGGCATCAATGGCGACTTGCTGCAAGGCGCGCGTCGGCACTTTGTCCACCACCGCTTCGCGAAAGAGCTGGTTGACCGTGAGCATCTCGCTGACGGAGTAACGCCCGGAAAAACCCGTGTTGAGGCATTCGTCGCAACCAGCCCCGCGGCGGAATTCAGCCGTGTCGCGCTCCAGCACCGGGACGAGCTTGAGGTAGGCCGGGTCCGGTTCGTAGGGCATGGAGCAAAAGGTGCAGTTCTTGCGGATCAGTCGCACGCCCAGCACGCCAGTCACGCTGGAGGCGAGCAGGAAGGGCTCGATCTCCATGTTCATCAGGCGCGCGAAGACCCCGGCCGTGCTGCCGCTGTGAATGGTGCTGATAACCAAGTGCCCCGTCAGGCCCGCTTGCACCGCGATGGCGGCCGTTTCGGCGTCGCGGATTTCCCCGACCATGATGACTTGCGGGTCCTGGCGCATCAAGGAACGCAATGCGCGGGGATAGGTAAATTCCTGGGCCAAATTGACCTGCGCCTGCGCCACCATCGGCAGATTGAATTCGACCGGGTCTTCCACCGTGGCGATGCTGATGGTCGAACCGGCCCGCTGCACCAAAGTATAAAGGGCGGAGTAAATGGCGGTGGTCTTGCCGGAACCGGTCGGCCCTGTCAATAATATCAAACCGCTTGGCTTGGTGATCAATTTGAGAAATTGCTGCAGCACGTCGTCATCGAATCCCAAAGAAGCAAGATCGAAGCTGCGATGGCTGGGGTCGAAAATGCGCACGACAATCTTTTCGCCGCGGACCGTGGGAAAAATGGAGATGCGTTGTTCAATGCCGCCCAATTCAGGATCGGCCGGGACATGGCCCTCCTGCGGCAGGCCGGCCTGGTAAGTGACCAAATTGGCCAACACTTTGAAGCGGCCGGAAATCCGCTCCATCCATTCCAGCCGCAGATGAACCAACTCGGTCAGCACGCCGTTGATGCGAATGCGGACGGCCAGGGTGCTCTCCCAAGGCTCGATGTGGATGTCGCTGGCTTTCGCTTTGACAGCGTCCAACAGCAGATATTTGACCAGCGTGCCGATTTCAGGCTCCGGCACGGCGGATTCAGATTGCAAATAACGCAGGGTTTCGCTCACGGTAGTGAAAGCATTACGAACTTTTGCCGCCGTTGTCACCTACAAAAGGCCGCCGTCGGTTCTACCTCGACACCGCATTCTTCGTGACTTAGAATAAATCATCATGAACGCGTCGGTTGAAGCGCCCAGAAAGATTCGGACGGAGGCGGAGTTGCAAGCTCTGCCGGAGGACGGTTTTATCCACGAGCTGGTTGATGGCGAAATTGTTATGAGTCCGAAGAATGTTTTTTTCCATAGTGATATTTGTTCAGAATTGGCGGCGGCTTTGCGCTCCTTTGCCAAGCTAAACCACTTGGGCGCCGTTCTCGAATCGAACGCCGGCTTTCGCATGAGCAATTCAAATATTCGAGCGCCGGATGTCTCTTTTATCAGTCGCGCCCGTTTGGAGGCGAAGGGATTCAAGCGCTCGACGAGGCGCTTTTTTCCAGGCGCACCGGACCTGGCCGTGGAAGTTCTTTCCCTCCGCAATACGCGGAAGGAAATCAACGAGCGTTTGCAGGATTTCTTCAGTGGCGGCACCCGGGCGGCTTGGATCATTGATCCAGGAGAGAAGCGTGTGGAGATTTGCCATTCCCTCGCGGAGCGCCAATGGGTTGGCGAAGACAGATCCTTGAACGGGGAAGACCTCCTGCCCGGTTTCTCGTACCCCATCTCTGATCTGTTCAAGCCGTGGGATTGGGAGTGACCCGGCCAGGAACCATGCCCAGCGTCTATATCAAGACTTACGGTTGTCAGATGAACGAGCGCGATTCGGAAGCGGTCGCGGCCCAACTCGTCGCCAAGGGCTATTCGCTGGCGCCTTCCGAAGCCGTGGCCGATGTCGTCTTGTTGAACACTTGCAGCGTGCGCGACATGGCGGAACAAAAAGCCATCGGCAAAATGCAGAACATCGCCGCCGATGTCCGCCGCAACCGGCCTGATGTCGTGCTTGGTTTCATGGGCTGCATGGCCCAAAGCCGCGGACAACGCCTCATCGATCAATTGCCCGACGTGGATCTCGTCGTCGGCACGCAGAAATTCCATCGCACGGCCGATTTCCTGGACGACATTTTTTCCGGCCGGCGCGAAAAAATCGTCGAGACCGGGGCCGAGGAAGGCAGCGAAGCCGCGATCAAGGAACACATCCTCAACGGCCAGCAACAGCCCGCGCGCGTCACGGCGTTTGTCAGCATCATGCAAGGCTGCAACCAGTATTGCACTTTCTGCATCGTCCCTTACACGCGCGGCGAGGAGCGGAGCCGGACTATGGAGAGCGTCGTCGCCGAATGCCGCGAATTGGTCCGCAGCGGTGTCAAGGAAATCACCTTGCTCGGGCAGATCGTCACCAGTTACGGCAAACGCGATATTCCGGCGCGCGACGGCCAATCGGCCTTTGTGCAACTACTGGAAGCGGTGCATGAGATTGACGGCTTGGAGCGCATTCGCTTCACCTCGCCGCATCCCAAAGGTTACGGAGCCGATTTGGTGGAGGCCTACGGGCGGCTGCCCAAGCTCTGCCAGAGCGCGCATGTGCCCGTGCAGAGCGGCAGCGACCGCATGCTCAAGGCGATGCACCGGGGCTACACCCGCGCCCGCTACCTGGAGCTGGTCCGGCAATTGCGCGGCGTCCAGCCGGCCATCGGCCTGACGACCGACATCATCGTCGGCTTTCCCGGCGAAACCGAGGAGGATTTCGCGCAAACGCTTTCGCTGGTCACCGAAGTGCAATTTGACAACGCCTATCTTTTCAAATACTCCCAGCGCCGGGACACCCCCGCCGCCGCCATGCCGGACCAAGTGCCCGACGAGATCAAAGAAGAGCGCCACGCGCGCGTGTTACAGGAGGTCAATGCCATCGGGCGGCGGCGCTACGACGAGCAGATTGGCCAGCAGATGGAAATTCTGGTGGAAAGCCCGAGCCGGAACAATCCCGCGCGCCTGATGGGGCGCACGCGCTGCAACAAAATCGTTCTACTTGACGGCAGTGCGCGGCACCTCGGCCAGCTCATGGACGTGAAGATCACGCGCGCCGGCGGCTTCACGCTCTACGGCGACCCGGCCATTTTGAATCTGGAGTGAGTTGTCAATTACATGATTTTTAATTTGATTTCGTTCATTCCTCCGATGGCTTTATTTCCTCGGTGCCTTTCGTCACGCGTGTCCATGCCTGCTCCAGGACGCTCTGCGCCGATTCCGGCTTGACCGGGTTGGACTCGCTCGGACTCACTTGGAATTTGGGACCAGGATGATTCACAGGGTTTTTGGGAATGTTCCGCTTTCCTCCAGACTTCGGCCTTGGGCCTTCAGCCTTCTCTGCTTGGACTGGCTCGGACTCGGTCTGATTTTTCGGCAGCGAAGCGATCTCGTCTTTCGCCAACGGCAGATCATATTTCACCGCGGTGATCATCTTGGCCAGTTTGAAGCCGCGCTGGCCGCCGCCCAAGGCCGCCGCCAACGCTTCCCGCTCGGGAATGGACTGAATCATGTTCAGTGTTCGGTTCTTCAGTTCCTCGTTTTCACGACGGTCTCGCTGCTCTTCCGCTTCCTCCGTCTCCCGCTTCTGCTGGATGGCTTGGTGCATCGTCTTTTGCAGCACCGCGATGTCCCGGTTGAGGCCGCGCAAGATGCGCAGTTGGGCCTCAAACTTTTCGTCCAGCTCGCCGTCCCAGCCGTTGAGCAAGGCAGCGTAGCGCGCGGCCAGCGCTACGGCCAATGCGCCCGGCAGCAACGCCGTGTCCACGGCCTTTTCCATTTCGTCAGCGCCTTCTGCCAGTAGAAAGGCCTGGTCGAGCAACTCCCGGCGAATCTGCCATTCGCGAAAGCCGCCCAGCCGCCATTCGGAGAGGTTTTGCTTCGTGATAGGCGAGCCCTCGAAGTTTTCTTGGAGGCTGGTTTGGGCTTCGGGCAGGGCGTTGAGCCAATCCAAAAGGGCCGGCCCTTCCTGACCGTCGTCGAGCTTGGTGTTTAATTCCTCCCGGACTTTGGCCGGGAGCCGTGCGATTTTACCAATTCTTGTCATAATTTATAGTTTCAGTTTATTATGTTTTTCTACATTAGCGCGGTGATTATGACAGAAGGACGAAAAGGACAAAAACCTACGGTAGGTTTTTTGGTATGATTTTTTTGGGAGGGTCCCAGGCGACAGAACTGGCTGCGAGGCAGTGACTTAAGGAAGTCAAAAGGACGAAAAAGTGAAAAAGTGCGAAAAAAAATGTCATTTTTTTCGTCCGAAACCCCTGTTTTTCTGCCAAAACGACTGATTTTTGGAAGGTAAAATTGGCAAGATGCTGCTGTGCAGCATTTTATCAATTGTGAAAAGTGTGCAATCTTAGCCGGAACGATTCAGGTGAGTGATAACGCTCGCCCTCACCCTGGCCCTCTCCCCCAGGAGAGGGAATCATTTTCGACCACCGTGCAAAAGATTGCTGGCCGGTGCTCTTGAGCCATCGCTGAAAATAATTCTTCCCCTACTCGGCAAAACGCGAGCAAGCTCAGCAACGAGAGAAAGTCAGAAAGATGGGGTCAGAAACATAAAACAGAAAATCTTTTTGACTCCATTTTTCTGACGGCCGTCTGGTTGCTTTCCTCCGGTTGCTCAAGGTTCGGCTCTAGGGGCGTGAGACAGAATTCTTCGCTTGGCAGGGGCGTCTCGCCGAGACGCCCGGACGCCTCGGCGAGGCGTCCCTACCTCGTATGCGAAGAATTCTGTCGCGCACCTGGCTCCATGATGCGCTGCTTTTCTTTGTGTTCTCTGGCGGTCATATTGCATAATGTTGAAATCGTAATGCGCAAATACTGGCATGTCGTTAAAATCGGGTTTGAGAACACGCTGGTTTACCGCGTCAATTTTCTCTTCCGCGCCGGGTTCGGGTTGATTCCGCTGCTGGCCACCATTTACCTTTGGCAAACGATTTATCGCGGCCAAACTTCTCCGGTGGGAGATTACAGCCTGGCGGGCATGATCTCTTATTACCTGCTGGTCACGATTGTTGATACTCTTACGGCCGTCAATGAGGATGACTGGCAGATCGCGGCGGATATCAAGGACGGGAACATCAGCCAGTTCCTGCTTAAGCCGATTGATTATCTCAGCTACCGCCTGTGCCTCTTTTTGTCCGGCAAAATTATCTTTACGGCGGTGTCTCTGATTCCGGTGGGGATTTTTGTTTTCTGCCTGCGCCGCTACCTGGTCGCGCCAGCCGGGGGGTGGGCGCTGGTTTGCTTTGTGTGGTCGACCATGCTGGCCGCATTGTTGCAATTCTTTATGTCCTACACCATGGCGCTGCTGGCCTTCTGGCTGCTGGAGGTTTCAACGGTCATTTTCATCGCTTTTGCTCTCGAATACCTCGCGGGCGGCCATGTGTTTCCGCTAAACATCCTGCCGCCGGCGCTGGAGCAGGCATTGAATTGCACGCCCTTTCCCTATGTGCTGTTTTTCCCGGTCAGCATTTATTTGGGGCAGGCGCACGGCGCGGCGCTGTGGAGCGGGCTGGCCATGCAGGCGGCCTGGCTGATGTTTTTTTACCTGCTGGCGCAAACGGTCTGGCGCCGCGGCATCCGCAAATACTCGGCTGTGGGAGGATGAAATGTGATGAACACCGAACCTGTCAAAATAATTTCCTCGCTGCGGCGCTACGCGATGCTTTACGCCGCCTTGTGGCGCAATTCTGTGGTGCGGGAGATGGGTTTTAAGAGCAACTTTCTGCTTTGGATTGTGGTTGAGTTGCTGTGGTTCGCCCTGCAACTCTCGTTTATCGGCGTGGTCTATTTGCATACCGACCACATTGCGACCTGGACTAAATGGCAGGTGGTCCTGTTGGTGGGCGCGAGCCATTTCATCCAGCAACTCTTTCAAGCTCTTTTTTTGTCGAACTGCATTCAATTTTCCGAACTGGTCCGCACGGGCCGGCTCGATTTCATGCTGTTGCTCCCCATGAACGCACGGTTCCTGGTTTCATTGCGGGTGGTGGACTTGGGCGGCTTTGTCAATGCCGCCTCCGCCCTGGCGGTGATGGGCTACGCCGCCCGCCAACTTCACGTAACGCCGGCGGCGGTGCAGGTGCTGGGGTTCCTATTGTTGTGCGCCGCGAGCATTCTCATTCATTACTCGCTGATGTTTCTGCTCACCAGCGTGGCGTTCTGGACGGTGCGGGCGCAGGGAATTATCTGGGGCTATTACAGTTTCTTCAATATCGCGCGGTTGCCGGACGCCGCCTTCAAAGGATTCTTCAAGGCTTTCTTTACCTTTGCCATCCCCATGTTGCTGGTGGCCAATGTGCCGGCCAAATTGCTGCTCAATCAAATGCAGTCACCCGGACCGATGTTGCTGCTGGCGGGGATGGGATGTGTGTGCTTCATCCTCTCGGAACTTTTCTGGCGATTTTCCCTTCGCCGTTACACCAGCGCCAGCGCGTAGAATCAGTCTTTTCCGTCAGGTGACAAGAGCGCAAAAAGGGCCAAGACCGCCGCCAGAATCACCAGCGCCACGCAAACGATCTCCCGCTGCCAGGAAAGCGGATGCGGGCTTAGGCAAAAAGTCATGAACGCAAGCGCCACCAGCAGAACGTCACCGGCCAAAAGATACCATCGCGGCAAGGCAGGTTTCGGCGTGATCGCGACGGGCGACTTGGCTGGCTCAGCTAACGCGATCGGCGTGACCGGCGCGACTGGCGTTGTTGACTCAATCGGCGCTTCCGCGTTGTTGCCGCGCATCAAGGAACGAACGCCCGCCGACACGGGGGCGGCGCCTTCCTTGGGCGCGTTGCCCATGAGCGATCCCAAACCCCGGCCTAGACCTTGCTTAGACATCCGTCAAGCGTGTTCAAAGAACCCCCCGGAAACAACATTTTTATGCTACGGCGCAGCGATCAGCTCAAAGTAGTGCCCCCCGGAAACCGCGCCGACATTGATGGTGACGGTGTTGTTGGTTCCGTTGACCGAAACGTTGTTGGTCACGGGTGTCCAAGTGACTTGGGGCGCAAGATTGGCCGTTTGATTCAAGGTGAAAGCGGTCGCGTTCGTCGGCCAGGAAATGACAACGATTGGCAGGCTGGCCACAATCTGCAACGAGGGGGCGGTAATGTTGGCCGTCAACCCCGTTGGCTCAGTGAGGGAGTAGTCGGCCGCAGTGGCCCCTGTCAGCGTCAACCCGCTGACGATGACCGCGAGGCCGTTGCTCACGCCCAAGCTGGCAAAATTCGCCACATAACCATTGGTGCTCAGGCCCACCGTGTCGCCCGTGATCACGCCTGCCAGAATGACATTGTTGGAACTGAGCGTGGCAGTTGTTGTCGTGTCATACATTTTGCTATTGGCCGTGAGGCCGGAACTGATCGTCACAGCCGCGGCGGTGATATTGGCCGTGAGAGCGGAGGGTTGGGTGAGCAGGTAATTGGCGGCCCCGACGCCGCTCAAGGTCAGTCCACTTACCGTCACCGCGAGGCCGCTACCCACACCCGCGCTGGCAAAATTTGCGGCGTAGCCGTTGGTGTTCAGGCTCACGGCATCGCCGTTGACAATGCCCGCGAGAACCACGCTGTTGGAATTGAGCGTCGCGAGTGTCGTCCGGTCATACACTTTGCTGTTGGCCGTAAGGCCGGAGGAAATGGTCACCATCGCCAAATTGACGGTCAAATTGCCGGCTTGGTAGGCGATGGTGTAATTGGTCAAGCCCGTCCCGACGGCGGCGCTGGGGGTGATGGCGTAGGGCGAACCGGCGACAGTTGCCGTAGCCGCCGCGCCGGGACTGCTGAGAGTCACGCCGGTGACGGTGTCGCTGTTGGAGAGCACGGTCGTGGTGAAAGCATTCGTGCCCAAGTTCAAAGTCTGCCCGTAGGTCTTGCTCTGCGAGTTGGCGGTGATGGTCAACGGAGCCGGGTTGACGGTCAAATTGCCACTTTGGTAGGTGATGTTGTAGTTCGCCAAACCCGTTCCGGCGGCGGCGCTCGGTGTGATGGTGTAAGGCGAGCCGAACACACTGGCCGTGCCCGCCGCGCCGACGCTGCTCAAAGTCACGGCGGTCACGGTATCACTATTGGAGAGCACGGTGGTGGTGAAGGCATTGGTGCCTAGGTTCAAAGTCTGCCCATAAGTCTTGCTCTGCGCGCTGGCGGTAATGGTCAATGGCGCTTTGAGGACGGTGATCGTCGCGCTAATGGATGCGTTGGTGTAATTGACCAAGTCGGCCGGCGTAAAAGCGGCGGAAAGGATTTGGTTGCTGCCGGCCAGGAGGGACGTGCCAACCGGCGGAGTATAAACAAAAGTGCCCGCCAGGCTTCCGCTGAGATTAGTAGGGCTGGCGGCGGTGGCGTCAAGTTGGACGCCGCTGAGCAAAGTCCCATAGACGATGTTGGCCGGATTGGCCCATGTTAACTGCGGCACCAGTTTGAGCACTTTGATCGTAACATTCGTGGGATTGACCGTGGTCTGCCAAATAGCCACGGGCGGGAGATTCGTGCCGGTGAACGCGCCCGAAGAGGAGGCAAAATTGAGCACCGGAAAGGCGTTGCTCACAAAAGGGACATAGCCACTGTTCAGGTTGGCGCTGATGCTGCCGGTCAACGCAGGGTTTCCGGCCAGCGTAATCGTTCCGAAATTGGTCAGGCTATTGATCCCGAAATTTAACGTGCCGCCGGTCAAATTATAGGTGCTCAAACTCACCGTGCCGCTCTGGACACTTATGGTGCCGGTGTTGTTGAACATCACATTGTTGTCAAGAGTGGTGGTGCCGGCGTTGCCTGATTTGAGGAATGTACCGAAGTTATCAAAGAGGGTCGTGCCGCTATTGTAACCACCTTGCCAGCCGCTGCTGCTTTGCGCGATCCAAAAGCCGTAGTTGTATATCTGCGCGTTGTGACCGTTCAAGCCGTAAAGAGAGGTATTGGTCCAGGTGACGGTTCCGAAGTTAGTCAGGACCAGGCCGTTAAAACCATCCCCGCCCCCGTTCACAATGTTAAAGACGCTGTTGGTTGGAACGGTCAAAAGGCCGGCTATACTCCCGCCATCCCACGTGAGCGTCCCCGCAATCGTCCCGCCGAACGTCGCCCCGCCCGCTACGAAATTGCTGGCGCCTACAAACGTCGTAAGGTTGGTAAACGTATAGGGGATGCCGAGAAAATTGACGATCGCGCTGTTGGTCGTCACAAAGGTGCCGCCGCTGTTGGTGCCGCCGCCGTAAATACCCAGCGTGCCGCTCAAAACGCTGACCGTGCCGGTATTATTGAACAGGACATTTCCATCAAGGGTCGTAACGCCGGTGTTGCCCGACTTGAGGAACGTGCCGAAGTTGTCAAACAGAGTTGTGCCGTTGTTGTAGCCGCCTTGAAAGCTGCTGTCACTTTGGGCATTCCACAAACCGTAATTATAAATGTGCGCGTTGAGGCCGCTCAGCCCATAAAGAGTGGCGTTCGTCCAATTGACGGTCCCAAAGTTGGTTAATATCAGGCCATTAAAACCATCTCCGCCACCGGCCACAATGTTTAGCACGCTGTTGCTCGGAATCGTCAGGATCCCGGCCAGGCTCCCGCTGCTCCAGGTCAACGTTCCCAGCAGCACATTCGTTCCACTGAGGCTGGCGCCGTTGCCCGTTAGTTGCAAATTGGGAGCGGTGATATTCCCGTTGATCGTTGTGTTTCCTCCCAATTGAACCAGGTTCGTGCTGCTGAAGGTTATATTGGTGGTAAAGGTCATGTTATCCAAAATAAGTGCCCCGCCATTGGCAGTGGCAAAAGTGCCGCTGCCGCTATTGGTGCCCCCGCCTTGAATCGTCAACGTGCCGCTGTTCACCGTGACCGTTCCGGTATTGTTGAACACGAGATTATTGTCAAGCGTAGTGGTTCCGGCATTGCCGGACTTGAGAAAGGTGCCAAAGTTGTCAAAAAGGCTCGTGCCATTATTGTAGCCGCCCTCAAAAGCATTGTCGCTTTGCGCGTTCCACAGGCCGTAGTTGTAAATCTGCGCGTTGCGCGTATTAACGCCGTATAGGGTGGAGTTCGTCCACCTCACCGTCCCAAAGTTGGTCAAAACCAAGCCGTTAAAGCCATCCCCGCCCCCGTTCACAATGCTAAAGACGGCGTTAGAGGCGATGGTCATGTTGCCGGAAATGCTCCCCGAGCTCCAGATCAGTCCAGTCGTCATCACGTTGGTTCCGCTGAGGCTGCTGCCGTTGCCCGCCAATTGAATATTGGGCGCGATCAAACCGTTCATGACCGTGGTGCCTTCCACCGTCACCACCGTGCTGCTGTTAATGTTGACGTTGGTGGGAAACGTCATGTTATTCAGCACCAGCAGCCCGCCGTTGGAAGTGTTATACGAGCCGCCGCCGGTCGTGACGCCCCCGCCTTGAATGCTCAAGGTGCCGCTATTCACACTGACCGTTCCGGTATTGTTGAACACGACACTGCCGTCGAGAGTCGTAGTGCCAGCATTGCCCGACTTGAGGAAGGTTCCGAAGTTGTCAAAGAGGCTCGTGCCGTTATTGTAACCGCCCTCAAAAGTATTGTCGCTTTGGGCGTTCCACAAACCATAATTGTAAATCTGCACATTTTGCGAATTTAGGCCGTAGATCGTGCTGTTGGTCCAGTTGACCGTTCCAAAGTTGGTCAAAACCACGCCGTTAAAACCATCTCCACCGCCGTTTACGATGTTAAAAATGCTGTTGTTGGAAATAGTCATGTTGCCGACAATGCTCCCACCGCTCCAAGTCAGCGCGCCGACCAGCACATTGGTCCCGCTAAGTGTACCGCTGCCTACATATTGCAGGCTGGGAGCGGTGATAGTCCCATTCATCGTCGTGTTGCCTCCCAACTGAACGAGATTGGTGCTGTTGAAAGTCAAGTTGGTCACAAAGTTCATATTATCCAGGATGAGAGCCCCGCTGTTGGTGGTGGTAAAGGTCCCGCTGGCGCTGTTGGTGCCACCGCCTTGAATAGTTAGTGTGCCGCTCAAGACGCTGACGGCACCCATATTGTTGAACACAACATTGCCATCGAGGGTCGTGGTGCCATTGTTGCCGGATTTAAGGAACGTGCCGAAGTTTTCAAAGAGACTGGTGCCGTTATTGTAACCCCCTTGAAAGACGTTGTCGCTTTGCGCGTTCCACAAACCGTAGTTGTAGATTTGAGCATTATGCAGCAAAACGCCGTAGAGCGTGGCATTGGTCCAGTTGACGGTCCCATAGTTGCTCAATACCAGGCCGTTAAAACCATCCCCGCCTCCGTTCACAATGTTCAAGACGGAGTTGGTGGCAATCGTCATATTGCCGGAAATGCTCCCGCCGCTCCAAGTGAGAATGCCTGTCAATACATTCGTCCCAGCGACCAAGCCGCCATTGAAATTGAATTGGCCTTGGGCATTGATCTGGATCGAACCGTTGACGGTAAGCGTGTCCCCGTCGATGGCCAATGTTTGGAAGGTGGCGCTATTGGTGGCGCCCAAAACAAAACCAGCCACCGTCGGGCTGACATTCATCGTGACCACGTAGGAACTCAGTCCCGCTACGGTGATGTTTGCTGTGTCATTGCTGCCGGGAATCTGATTTGGACTCCAGTTAGTGGCGGCACTCCAACTTCCTCCGCTGGTGTTAGTCCAATTGATAATGGCGGCCCGGCTGGAAAGGATGCAGACCATGAAGTACGCGAGAAGTAGCCCGAGTCTGGCGGGCGTGGCTTTTTTGTTCATAAATTGTTGGTTATCACAACCGCAGCCTGATATGCACCGGCTCAACCAAACATTATTTTACGGCACCAGTGAGCAGTTATAGCAGGATATGAAGCTTCAAAACGGTCGAGATGTCAATAAAAACATGGCAAAAAAAGGCAAGGACCTTGTGGGCAAAATGCAACCTTCTTGTAATCAATAAATTAGGAATGTGACGGCTTTGTTGTGACCGGCTTTGGGACCAAGGTGGCTCGAATGGGGCGTGAGACAGAATTCTTCGCTTGGTAGGGGCGACTCGCCGAGACGCCCGGACGCCTCGGCGAGGCGTCCCCACCTCGTATGCGAAGAATTCTGTCGCGCACCCGCTCGAATGGCGACCCATAACATGCACTGGACATTGCGAGTGGACGGATTATTCTCTTGGCCGTGATTCTGACAAAAGTATTTCTCTTGAAGCTGTTGCTGGCGTTTGGCTTCGGCCTGATTATTCTTGCTCTGCTGTGAAGCGGTTCGGCTACGTTTTCGATCCGATCTTCCTGATTTCTTGCGCGCTCTACGCGGCCAATCGCTGGCTGATCAAACCGCATTGCCAGATCGCCTTCTTCCATAACTGGTTCAACGATGTGTTATTGATCCCTTGCGCGTTGCCGCCGCTGTTGCTGGCGCATCGCATGTTGCGGCTGCGCACACATGACCAACCGCCGACGTTCGCCGAGGTCGCGGCACACGTCATCGGGTGGTCCATCCTCTTTGAAGTCATCGGGCCGTGGATCATGCCCACGACGGGCGACCCGTGGGACGCAGTGGCTTATGCGTGCGGCGGAACGGCGGCCTTTCTTTGCTGGCGGGCGTGTTATGCGCGCGGCGCTGAGGAACGAGCAGATTTCGACCCGCTGGCGCCGCATTACGGCTGGATGGAACGCCTGCTGGCGGGTCGAAAGTTGCAGCATTGCCGCGCTACATTTTTGCGCGAGATTCCTCCGCCGCGCCGCGCGTTGGTGGCCGGCCAGGGTCACGGCTCGTTTGTCGCCGATTTGCTGCGAGCGCATCCGCAGGTGCGATGCACGTGTATTGACTCCAGTTCCGGCATGTTGGCGGCCGCCCGCGCCCGCCTGCGCGAGGACGGCTTGGATGAAACGAGCACCGAATTTATCCACGCCGACTTGCTGGAATGGTCCGCGCCCGAGGCGGAGTTCGATTTGATTGTTACGCATTTCTTCCTGGACTGTTTTCGCCCGGAGCAATTGGAACGGCTCATGCCCAAATTGTCCGGGGCCGCAGCCCCCAAGGCGTGCTGGCTGGTGGCGGACTTTCGAGAACCGCCGTCCGGCCCGGCCCGCTGGCGCGCGCGGGCGATCCTGGAAATCATGTATGTCTTCTTTCGTTGGGCCGCAGCTTTGCCCGCCTCACAATTGACGCCGCCGGACCCATTGTTGGAACGACACGGTTTCACTCTGGGAGAACGCCGCACTTATGACTGGGGGCTGATTCACAGCGACCTATGGATTCGCGGGGCCGCTTGATATTTCAGGCGCTTTTTTGGCAAAATATTCCAGCCAATTCAACGTGAGAACACCATTTGTGCTGCTTGTGTCTTGCTTGTATTGCTCGATGGTTTTGCCCCAATAAAAGCCAATCCAACCGGTTGCGATTTTTCGCGAACCTTCTATGAATTGTCCCAATTCCTCCATCGAACAATTCAAAGGAAATATCTCCTCGATGACCAACGGTTTGCCGATATGGTAAACAGCCAAGGCGGTCAGAGCCTTGGCCACCTCGCCCTTGGCTGGATAGAAATGGACGCTGACGAAATCAAGGTTTTGACTCACTTCCGGAGAATAGAAAAGCGGCTTGGCGTTCGGCCACGTTAAAGCCCAAGGAATGGCCCCCACGGTGATCAGATGAAGGTGGTCGTGTTTCCGAATCGCGACTGCCATTTTGTCTACCCACGCTTTGGCCACCTGTTTCTCGGTTCGGCCTGCCAAGTTCAGCGTCAGCCGTTGCACGAAACATTCGCCTCCGAAATCGCCGGGCGTCCAATCCCTGTCTTTGCCATCGCCGGCCATGACCGGCTCGTTCATCAAATCATAGCAAAACACCGCCGGGCTACTTGAGCAAGTTTCCGCCACCGCTCCCCAGAAGCGGCTTTGCACGTCCCATCTTTGGGCTTCGTTCAAGTCGTTGTACCATGGCGGCACTTCCGTGCGTTTGTAGCAACCGAGACCCGTGACATCAAGATAAAGCCCGGTCCGCTCCGCCAATTGCAGAAGTCGGGCCAACTGCGCCAAGGATTGTCGGTTCGGCTCACGCTTTGACTTCATGAATTTGCCCACTTGGAGATGAATGCGCACGACATTTGCGCCGAGGGACTTCATTGCGGCGAAATCCTTTTCCACGACTGGCCACTCGCCTTGCCAATATTCCTCTAAAAGGCGACCGGAGGGATCGTGGTCGTAATTAAAGCCCCACGGTCGGAAAGTAGAACCAGAGCCTGCGTGGACAAAGTGACTGCGGTCGGGACTGACTTCGATACGTTCAAGTGTCGCAGCGGCCGATGAATTGGCCGTCAAGCACAGGCAAGTCAAACTTAGCCCCTTAATGAAGTTCGCCACGCGTTTCACGGCGACATGGAAACCCAAACGGAGGCGCCATGCAAACCACGCGTTGAAAAAAACTAAGCCGCCATCGGGTTTTCCAGGCGGGCGATCCGTTCTTCCAATGGCGGGTGCGAAGCAAAAAGCGCCAACAAGCCGCCCGTCTTGCCGGAAATCATCAAGGCTTGGAAAGAGGGTTGTGGCTGACCAGCCACTTCTGCTCCGCCTTCGTCGACCGCCTGAAGCGCTTTCAGTGCGGAAAGCATGTGTTCACGCCCCGCGAAACGGGCGCCGCCGGCGTCGGCCCGGAATTCCCGCCAGCGGGAAAACCAGCAGACCACGATCATGCCCAACATCATAAAGATGCCTTGGAAGAGATTCATCAGGATATATTGCATGAAGAAATTGCCTCCGCGGTCATCATCACGATCCGATCCGCGCGAGAGCGCCATGGCCAGCACCCACGCCAGGAACATGGCGAAGGCGTTGACCACACCTTGGATAAGCGTCATCGTCACCATGTCGCCATTGGCGATGTGGGCCGTTTCGTGGGCCAGCACACCTTCGATGTCATATTGCCTCATTCTGGCCAACAAACCAGACGACACCGCCACCAGCGCCTGGGCCCGGCTCGGCCCGGTGGCAAAGGCGTTAATCTCCGGTGAATCGTAAATGCCTACCTCCGGCATGGTCGAAAGCCCCGCCGTGCGGGCCAGATTATGAACTGTTTGGACCAACCGCCGAAGCTCCGGCTCGGAAGTTTCGGGATCAATGACTTGCACCCCCATCATCATCTTGGCCATCCAGCGCGAGAGCGCCAGGGAGATGAAGGCCCCGCCCATGCCCCAGACGAAGCAGAACAGAAAAAGCTGTTGGCTCCCTCCCATGCGGGTCACCACCCCGCCAAAAAATAGGCTGACGATCAAGCCAATGGTGAGCATCACCAACAGGTTGACCAGCATCAGCAATGTAATGCGTTTTGCCATTTGCCAAAATCTCATATCACGAGTCTCCTTCTCACAGCTTATTGTGGGCCTTTTTTGAAAAATTTCAACCTGGCTGCTGGGAATGGATGTTTCTGCTCATCGGCCGCCAGGAAATGGAAAACGCACGCGGGCAAAAAAAATAGGCGCCCCACACGGGGCGCCCCATGAAAACTAACTCTACTGCGGAAGCAAGCGTATAATTGTTCGGCTTTTCCGTCTGCAAGGCGATTTACCAATTTATTTGTAGTGCGATTCCTTACAGGCAAACTCCGTTCACTTTCCGGCGTGACCGGACGGCCATAACGTGTATTTTGCGGGGGTCGTGACTACTGCGGATGCCATCAAGCTCCTGGAAGAGTTTCGCGCCGGCAAAATTGCTTTGCCCGACGCAGTGCGTGCGTTTCAAGCGCCGCCGGTGTCGGATTTAGGATTTGCCCAAGTGGACACACACCGGTCTTTGCGCAAGGGGTTCGCCGAAGTTATTTATGGCGGCGGCAAGACGGCGGAACAAGTCGTCGAGATCGCGGGCCGCCTCCTCGAACGCGAAGAGCGATTACTGATTACGCGGGTGGACGCAACCCAGGCGCGAGCCGTAAAGAAGAAGTTCAAAGTCGCGCGCCACCATGAAGCCGCCCGGTGCATCACCATGGACCCCTCCCCGCTCCCCAAGCGGCCAGGCCTCATCGCGGTCATCTGTGCCGGCACCAGCGATTTGCCGGTCGCCGAGGAAGCCGTGGTCACGGCGGACATCATGGGCAACCAGGTCGAACGCATTTACGACGTCGGCGTGGCTGGATTGCACCGGCTGCTCAACAAACTGGAGGCGATCCAAAAGGCTCGGGTGGTGATCGTGGTGGCGGGCATGGAGGGCGCTCTGCCAAGTGTCGTGGCTGGGCTGATTAGTCATCCGGTCATTGCCGTGCCGACCAGTGTGGGCTACGGCGCGAACTTTGCGGGATTGACGCCGCTGTTGAGTATGCTCAATTCTTGCAGCAGTGGAGTGACGGTCGTGAATATTGATAACGGCTTCGGCGCGGGTTACGCCGCCAGCCAGATCAATGCCCTTTGAAAATGCGAACGCTTTATCTGGATATTTTCAGCGGTCTCAGCGGCGATATGTTTATCGGTGCGATGCTGGATCTTGGCCTTGAGCTGGATGATCTGGAGCGGGAATTGGCCAAGCTCCGCGTGGCGAGTTACCACTTGCACGCTTCGCGCGCCAAACGCATGGAGATCGAAGGGACAAAGTTTGATGTGCATTTGGGGCACCACCAGCATGAACTCCACGACCACCATGAGCATGAGCACGAGCACGGCCATGAACATCACCATACCCATGAACATGAGCACGGTCACGAACACCACCACGAGCACGAACACGCGCATGACCATGAACATGAGCATCACCACGAGCATGGCCGATCTTACTCTGATATCCGGCAGTTGATCGCTGACAGCCGTCTTTCAGATTGGGTCAAGGCCAAAGCAGCGGCTGTGTTTCACCGCATCGCGATGGCTGAGGGCAAAATCCATGGACGGCCCGCCGAGGAGGTCCATTTTCATGAGGTGGGCGCGGTGGATTCCATCGTGGATATCGTGGGCGCGTGCGTGGCCCTTGAATTTTTCGGCAAACCGCGGGTGCTGGCCTCCCCTTTGGTGGATGGGACGGGATGGATTGATTGCGCTCACGGACGGTTTCCGATTCCGGCCCCCGCCACTTTGGAAATCCTGGCCGCGCGCGGCGCGCCCATTTCGCAATGCAGCGAGCCGCACGAACTCATCACTCCCACTGGCGCGGCTTTGCTGGCCGAGTTTGTGGAGACGTTTGGGCCAATGACCGATTTGACCCCTGAGCGCATCGGCGTCGGCGTCGGCGGGCGCGATAACAAAACCCGCCCGAACGTGGTGCGCGCCATTCTGGGGCAGGCCGCCGGCTCCACCACGCACGATTGGGAAATTGACACGGTGGCCGTGCTGGAAACCAACCTCGATGACGCCAACCCGGAGTGGCTCGGAAACTTCATGGACAAAGCGATGGCGGCGGGCGCGCTGGATGTCTGCCAAACGCCGGCGCTGATGAAAAAGAACCGGCCAGGAATCCTATTGACAGTATTGTGCGCGTTGCCTGAGGCGGACAAATTCTGCGAACTCATGTTGCGCCACACGAGCGCGTTCGGCGTGCGGCGCACGATGGCCGAACGCCGCAAGTTGCGCCGCCAGTTCCGCACGGTCACGACTCCTTACGGCGAAGTGCCCGTCAAAATTGGGCTGCTCGATGGCAAGATCCTTCAGAACGCGCCGGAATTTGAGTCGTGCAAGAAACTGGCCGAAGAAAAAGGTGTGCCATTGAAGACAGTTTATGAAGCCGCGCTGGCGGCGGTCATCACAGGAAACATTCCTTCCACCGAATGAACGAATCCGGCACAACTCTGGTTGCCCGCGCTGAACCTTGCCTGGGGGTGGTCATTCCGGTTTTCAATGAAGCGACTACCATTGCTGGTGTCATCAAATCCGTCGCCAGCCAGCGATTGGTGCGCGAGATCATTGTCGTGGATGATGCTTCCACTGACGGCACCTGGCAGGCACTACAGGGCGTGGTCAAGGAGAACCCGGCGGTGCGGCTTTTCCAGCACCGGGTTAATCAGGGCAAAGGCGCCGCCCTGCGCACGGGTTTTGCCCACGTCACCGCCCCATTGGCCATCGTGCAGGATGCCGACATGGAGTATGACCCTTCGGATTATCCCGCGCTATGCAAGCCCATTCTGAGCGGCAAGGCGGACGTGGTCATGGGTTCGCGTTTCTCGGGCACCGGCGAACACCGGGTGCTCTATTATTGGCATTCCGTGGGCAACCGATTTCTGACGCTCCTTTCCAACATGGCCACCAACATCAACTTGGGCGACATGGAATGCGGTTACAAAGCCTTCCGGCGCGAAGTCATCCAGCAAATCCGCATCGAGGAAAATCGATTTGGCTTTGAGCCGGAGATTGTGGCCAAGGTCAGCCAGTTGGGCGTGCGTATTTACGAGGTGCCGGTTTCCTATTACGGGCGCACTTACGCGGAAGGCAAGAAAATCAGCTGGCGCGACGGCGTCAGCGCCCTGCGCTGCATTGTCAAGTACAACATACTGCGTTCTTAAATCTCGTAAACAAGGTGCGGACGCCGCAGCGCGGCGTCCCCACCAAACAGATGCCGGGATGCCTAGGCCGGCCCGGTATTCATATCGTACTCGTGATGCTTGAGGACGCCGGGCTTGGGGATCGGGTATCGGCCGTCCGCCCCCGAACGCACCGGCGCCGGCGATTCCATCGTCCAATTCTCCACGCCGGGAGCATAGACATCCTTGTGGTTCAGCATTTCTTCGTAGGTCACTTCCTGACCGGTATGCGCTGACATGCGGCCCATGCTGCTCACGACGCTGGCTTGAATGCCGCGCGGAACTTCATTATACGGCTTGTCGCTCTTAATGGCCTCCACCAATTCGTTCCATTCGTTCTGATAGGGATTCGTTTCGCCCGGGTTGACTTGAGAAGTCCAGACAGCCTTGCCGCGCTCGACATTTTGCCCGGCGTAAATGGAATAGGCCGCCCCGAAATCGCCCGTGGACGAAGCGGTGGCCATGCCTTTGCTGCCGTGCACGTAGCTGGTATAATACTCCTGGCAACCTCGCTCGTTGCGCCCATCCATGTACATCTTGGTCCCATCGGCGAAGGTGTATTCGACCGCGTAGGAGTCAAAATTCTGGTCCACCAGCAGGGTGCCGTTTTCTTCCGTCCGGTAATGGCGTCCGCCAATAGACATGGCCTTGACCGGCCAGGCGTTCTTGATCATGCACAGATGATCAATGTGGTGGATGTAAAAGTCATTAAACAGACCGCCGCTGGCCCAGATAAAGCTGTGAAAACGTGAAATCTGCCAGAGCAACTCACTGGGGTTGCCGGGCCATTTGGGCGAGAAGCACGCCGCCAACTCTCCTGCCGCCATGCGATATCCGCGCATCAGTATGATGTCGCCCAAGTCGCCGTCTGCGGCTTTTTGGGTCAGTTGCTGGAGCGGCCGGTGATGACGGCACATCAAGCCCACAGCCACCTTAAGATTCTTGGCCGAGGCTTGTTTCGCCAATTCGAGCATCTTGACCGAACTGGGACCATCCGCTGTCAGTGGCTTTTCCATGAACACGTTCAACCCCTTTTCAATGGCATAAGTAAAATGCACCCAGCGGAAGGCCAGCGGCGTCGTGAAAATCGCAATATCGCCCGGCTTCAGACAATCCATCGCATGCTTGTAAGCGTCAAAGCCGATGAACTTGCGCTCAGGCGTCACGTCCACATGAGCAGAGCAGGCCCGGTCATGGCTCAAAGCATCGAAGCTGCCCTCAAGGCGATTTGCGAAGACATCGGCCATAGCCACCAATTTGACGGCGCCGTCTTTGGTGCACATGGCGTCGCGGGCCGCTCCGGTGCCGCGGCCGCCGCAGCCGACCAAGGCCACTTGCAGCGTTTCGCTGCCCGCCGCATGAACAAAAGGAACCGTCATACCCGCAAAGGCGGAAACGGCGGCCACCCGGCCCGTGGTCTTGATAAATTCACGACGAGAGGTCGAGGATGGCAAATTCATTGATTCTTTCATAATTAGATTCAGTTGTTTGGACGCATGGGACTTATCAGGACTTCAATAAATCCTGGGCCCGATCAATTCAAGCTTTCTTTATGGAACGAAGCGGGATGCGAGCCAGTCTGGAAAGCTCCCGATGAATTCGCGAAACGCGTTCCACCTGGCCTTTGGCCGGGAACCGTTCGTAGAATCCATCGTTGCGAAATTGGCGCGTCTGCTCGGTCCACGGGGCCAGGCGTAGCTTCCAGCGCTCCATCCTGCCTTCGTCCGGCGCCGTGTCCACCCCAGCCAAGTCAGCGCAAACGCGCAACTGGGCCTTGAGCGTGACCGGCTTGGTCACCATGAAACCAGCGTCGCCCCAGGCGCTGCCCCAAACTTCCGCCGCCGCCTTGAGGAAATCCCGCACCACCGCATAATATTTGGCCGCCAGCCGCTTGTCCGGGCCTTCCTTCTCGATCTGGCTCCAGGCCAGCTTGGTCCAGCGGTGAATTTCGTTGAATAGCTCCGCTTGCACAATCCATTTCTCCTGTTTGCTGCGCCCGCCCAGGCGGTTGATGCGATAGCGCAATGGGCTGTCCGACTCGGCATAAAGCATCTCGGCAATATTCGCGGCGAACCGGCGGTCCGGCTCGGCCCAGGAAACGCGCTCGTAAAGATCCACCAGGTGGCTCTTGTTGATGCGGGTCGGGGTGGAGTTGATGATGACAAACATCTCCGTCGCAAAATCCTCGCTCTGCCCATCAAAAATGACACATGGCACCGAGATATTACGGGCCTCATCAGGATGGGTTGTCATGAAAAACTGCAAGGCCGCCAGCCGGTGCTGGCCGTCAATGATCAAAAACTTCTGCTCTGGTTCCTGCAATTTCCCAAC
>Ga0206819_10106_pt1 | contig 30846 bp, 28 predicted proteins | sample Alteio_BWOrgCont_87_FD_152855 | JGI IMG/M metagenome (GOLD analysis project Ga0206819, IMG submission 152855) | Enriched cells from forest soil in Barre Woods Harvard Forest LTER site, Petersham, Massachusetts, United States -... | ecosystem: Environmental > Terrestrial > Soil > Temperate forest >... | reverse complement strand
AAATAATACGGTTTCATTTATTCGATTTCGTCGATCCTGTTTTCGCCGCCCTGGTCCTTAACGGAGGTCATTCCAGCGTAGTAATTGAAGGGTTGAAGTCTGGGATGGCGGCAAGCCAAGTAAATATTTCACAACCAAAACTAAAATCGGTGCCTGTGCCGCTACCCCCCATCTCTGAGCAGAAACGGATTGTGGCAAAAGTGGATGAGTTGATGGCATTGTGCGATCGCCTCGAGGCGCAGCAGTGCGAGCGCGAGAATCGTCACTCCGCCCTTGCCCTCGCAGCGCTAGCACGCTTTTCCGAAACCCCTACGCCGGAAAATATCGACCTGATCTTTCATAAGTCCTACACTATATCACCCGCAGATCTCCGTAGATCCATCCTCACTCTCGCTGTCCAGGGAAAGCTTGTCCCTCAAGATCCCAATGACGAACCGGCAGATGAAATTCTTGCTGGAATTGCAGACGATGTTGCCAAACAAATTCATAAAAGAAGAATGAGAAATTCCAGGCCGATATCGACATACAAGGGAATCCTTCCGTTTAACCTCCCTGCAAGCTGGGAATGGGCAGCGCTTGGAACGCTAACAGCAGCAGAAGACGCTGCGATGTGCGATGGCCCATTCGGCAGCAAGCTCAAAACAGAACACTACATATCAACTCAGGGTTATGCTGTCCTTCGCCTCGGAAACATTGGGGTGGGCCACTTCATTCATGGAAAAGAGGGATATATCTCCCGTAAGCACTATGAATCACTCCCTAGTAATCACACTGCACCGGGTGACCTTCTCGTTGCGGGTCTAGCCGATCCACTAGTTCGCTGTTGTGAGATTCCGCCCGATCTCGGGCCAGCAGTGAACAAATCTGACTGCTTCCGTGTCCGGATTCACAGCCAAATGGAGCGCTCCTATGTACGCCACTATTTGAACTCGCCCATCGCCAAGATATTCGCTGCTGAGGAGAATCACGGAATGACTCGCGAACGGATTAACCTGGCAAACGCCAAGGCACTTCCGGTTCCAATTCCGCCACGCGCCGAGCAACGTCGCATAGTTGCCAAGATTGATCAACTTATGGCCATCGTGGGACAGTTAGAAAACCAGATCACCGCCGCCCGGGACACTGCCACCCATCTGCTCGACGCCTTGGTAGTCGAACTCACTGGCACGACGCCGAAATGTAGTGCAGGACGCGCCGTAACACCCTCTAATTTCAAACCGGATTTCGAGCCACAGTCCGTAAATCTTAACTCATCAACTGAGGCTGAAGAATCTACCCCTCCAAGTCGGAATAAGGTGGCGTCGCTGACTCTAGGAGACGACGCTCTCGCCCTGACCCGCCTCACGACACTTCTGCGCGAACGCGGCAGTCTCTCCAATGGCGAAGCACAGGCTGCAACCGGTCTCGACGCCAGTGAAGTGCGATACCTGATGAAACGTATTGTCTCCAACGGACTAGCGCGCATTGAGGGTCAGAAACGTGGCACGCGGTACGTGGCGCTTGCTGACACCAGTGTTGCGGCAAGGACAGGGAAGAAGTCGTGATAATTGGTTGAAATAGCGAAGAGTATTGGGCTAGTTTATAGGCCGGTGATTGAAGGGTGAAATGAAAAATTATAGCCCTCGAAAATCAGACGAGAGCAATGGCAAATCGAATTCATACACGTCAAATTCGTAACTAATGTTTCATTCGATTTAAATGATGCATGTACGGTCCTTGCGGGCTGTCGTTGTATCTAGAGGCTAAAAAGCAGGATGCGTGCATACAGGCATTACGTTCTCCAATTGCGTGACCTCGCACGTGGTGACGGCTCCCAAGCAGATGTTGATGCTGCGCTTGATGGTGAACCAAAGCGACGTCTCAGGGAGATAGTGCCCCTTTCCCAAATTAAAAAATCTGGCGCCTTCTTCACTGGCCATGCCTTGGCGTCGAAGCTGATGTCAAGCTCGCCTGTATCATGTACTTCTTCACCAGAAGTCGTAGATCCAGCTTGTGGTACAGGTGACCTCTTAGTCGCAGCAGCACGTAGATTTCACCTTGGTCGAGACCTAGGGACAACACTAGATCAGTGGGGAGATCGATTAATAGGCTACGATTTACACGAAGAATTTATCGAAGCCACGAAATGGCGCCTTGCTTTGCTCGCACGTGCGCGACTACGGATTATCGGTCGCCGTCGGTGGAACGAGGTTATGCCGCAGCTTAACCAATTGTTCCCTCAAGTTCGGGTTGCTAATGGCATCACACAACTAAGGAATGAGAGTGGTAAGCGCCACTTTTTAATAAATCCACCCTACACCCGAACAAGAGCAAGAGCGGAATGTCTTTGGGGGTCTGGATCCATAAATCATGCCGCATTATTTATCGATGAATGCGTGAAAAATGCTTCGCCGGGAGCTAGAATCTCCGCGATTCTTCCAGACGTTCTAAGGGCCGGGCGACGCTACGAGCGATGGAGAAAAGCTATCTCAGGGAAGATGGATCTGGATGTCATCAAGCCAGCTGGCATTTTTGATAGCCAAACTGACGTTGATGTATTCATTCTTCATGGAAGAATAAGGGAGGCTTCTTCAATTAAATCAAATTGGAATTATTCTTCTCGCGCCGCTTTTCGTGTCGGTGATTTCTTCACAATAAGAGTAGGTCCATATGTACCTTTCCGAGAGCATGGTATGGGACAGTGGCACCCATACGCAGATGTTGCCGCATTGCCTCATTGGGATCGAGTTCACTCAATAAACACATACGTTCGCTTCAGGGGCACAGTAACGCCACCGCCGTTTGTTGCTGTTCGAAGGACGTCGAGCCCTCACGATGGTCATCGAGCTATTGGGAGTATTATTACTGGGCAAGAATCAATCGCCGCAGAGAATCACTTAATCATTTTGTCGCCTCGCGATGGATTATTTCGAACATGTAAACAATTGCTTGAGGTACTAAGGTCCCCAAAAACAACGACATGGATAAATCGTCGAAATAGGTGTAGGCATCTTACGGTCCCTCTGCTCGCAGCCCTGCCTTGGTGGGAGACGCTATGACTTTGGAGCTTTCGCCAAACTCATTATTGCGAGACCGAGATGATACGATCTCTTGAAGTCGCATTTACTGTTGATGCAAAGCTACTCGACGAATTAGGCTTACGTCTGGTAACTAGTAATCATGTGGCCCTGGCCGAACTAATCAAGAATGCATATGACGCTGATGCCACTGAGGTTTCCGTGTCTTTTATTGGAACACGGACAGCTGATCGAGCCGCACTTAAAAAAGCCCGCATTGAAGTCTGCGACGATGGCCACGGCATGACTTTCGATGACGTTCAAGAGAAGTGGATGAGAGTTGCCACGAAATCTAAGGTTGATGACCAAAAGTCGCCACTCTATAATCGCCAAAGAACTGGCAGCAAAGGTATTGGGCGCTTTGCAATTCTTCGTCTATCGAAATGTCTAGAATTGACAACGACTTCCTTTATCAGCCCTAATTCATATGAGACTACTAGCATCCAATTTGATTGGGATAAGTTACATGATGGAACTCAGCTAAGTAATTTGAAGTTTCCGGCTACGATAGAAGTAACAAAAGCAAAACGAAAAACTGGCGTAACACTTTCATTCACTCGACTCAATCAACATTGGACTGAAAGGGATGTAGCAGTTTTAAGAAGGAGTCTCGCTGGCTTAATAAGCCCTCATGAGGGCGCTCCCCAAAGCGGGAAGAAGGCTGACCCCGGTTTCGATGTCACAATCAGTGACGATGACTCATCAACGGAAATTGAGGGGACTACCTCAACTGTATCCGAAGCAATGTACGATGCAGGATGGGCTAGATTGATCGGAGGCGTTGCCGATGGTGGTGGCTCGATGAATCTTCGATTGAAGGCAAAAGGCCTTCCGCAACAACGCCTTCAGCTTCCACTTTCAAAGGAAATACGACAGTTGGGGAAAAATTTATTTTTTGACATCGTTTGGTTTCCAGGAAAGAAAGAAACGTGGAGAGATACGAAAGTCGCAACAAATAAGTCCGTTGAGGATTTTCTTGAAAATCAATCAGGCATTAGAGTCTATCTTAATGACCATCGAGTTTTCCCGTATGGTGATGCACACGATGATTGGGTTGGCATGGGTCAGTGGGCACTATCAAGACGTGGGCACGTCGATGAACCGTTACGCGAATTGGCAAAGCAACTCGGTGTTGACCCTTCAAGAACCTTGCTAGATGTACCGAAACCAAGCCGGCTTTCAGGTCGAGTCGTGTTGTATCAGGGACCCACAGGCCCCCTTCAATCAAAGACCGATAGAATGGGGTTTCTCGAGAATGCAGCCTTCGATAACCTGAGGCAGTTGGTACAGTTGTCCATTCAGTGGATGACTATTCAATATAGTAAATATAAAACGCTTCACTTGGATAACGTGGCTGATGAGGAAACTCAAAAATTACTAACAATATCGGCAGAAAAAGAAAATGTCCAACATGTTCATCATTCCATTCCAAGTGAGATTGACCAAACTGAGGTGGCTGTCTCCATCCTTGACCGCCTAGTCTCCGAACAAGAGTCAGGAAGAGATGAAATAGTCTTCCAGGGTAAGTCGAAAGATGTATTCGACCAAGCGCTTATTGCACTCAAGGCTTCATCAAAGTCCAGCAGCAATCACCAAGCTATTTTGGAACTGCAGGCCTCAACAGGACCTATTCTATTTACTTTCTCTCACGAAATAAAAGGTATATTAGGTTCACTAACCGCCATTGCTTCCGACGCGGAAGCGCTTGTAGGCAAAGTTCCGATCAATATATCAAATATGCTTGATACATTCAGCAAGGAGACTCGAGAAACACACCTTCAACTGAGTGGCCTAGTCGAACTTCTAGGACTGTTTTCATTAAGCGCAAGAGATCGAAATCCAAGGCCACAGGCCCTGCTGGCAATTACAGAAAAAATTAAATCAGGCATGAAGGGGCTAACGGATCCATACGGAATAGATATTCAGATTAAAATTGATCGGAGTGTAAAGACCTGCCCAATGCTTGCAGCAGCTCCAGCTACGATATTAATCAATTTAATCTCCAATTCGATAAAGGCAGTATTAGCGGGCCGTTCAGGCGAACGAAAAATTGAGGTATCAGCAGAAAGAAGTGAAAAGCATCTACGATTATTGGTTTCAGATACGGGCATCGGAATATCCAAAAAGTTCAGAGAATCTGTCTTCGAACCTTTCAATTCGGACCCCGAGGGGAAAATCTATTTGGCCCTAAGCAAGGTTATCAAGGATAATGAATTGTCCCTGAGTTTAGCTCAAGGATCAGGTTTGGGGTTAAGTATCGTTCGCAGCATTGTCCTGAGAGAAGGAGGGACCGTGAATTTTATCGAGCCCAGGAAAAAGTGGGTAACCGAAATCGAGGTAACCCTCCCATGAACAAGTCACAACGTCGTAACGATACAGTTTCGATCGTATGGATTGATGATAATTGGAAGCGATGTCGCCAACTTGCGAATGCAGCCAAATCGGATCGCCGCTTGCGAATCCAAACATTTCATCCTAATGAAGTAGATACACTACAGTTACCTGAGCTTGCCTCAACCGCTGACTTGCTTGTCTTAGACTATAATCTTGGCCAATTGCCGCCTAAAGGCAAAAAAACTAAGCCGAGAAATCTCCACGCACCTCTTATTTTGGGACAAGTCCGAGAGGCCGCGACAAGGAATGAACCTCTTGTTAATTTACCCGTATTTCTCGTAAGTGGACATTTCAATCAAACCCCAGCTGCGCGAGGCGGCTGGCATTATGTTGCTACAAATTGGTTTGATCGCCTTCTTCCATGGGACGAACTTCAGCGATTGACCAATTCTGCTTTAGCCTCATATCTGCACGAAGAGGCTATGTCATATAGGAATCTCAGAAGGACAATCTCGGCCAATGATATACTCGGAGTTAAAGGAATTTATAAGCTATTACAGTGTCCTGAGTCATCTCATGATATATTGGCGACAGCCATCCCCGATCATCTTAGATGGCGAATAAGTCAGTTTCCCGAGCCAAAGCCAAGTCCTCGCATCCATCGTGGCGGAAGCATACTCGAATTGTCCGTATGGCTAAGAGAGACTCTTTGCAACATCGCTGGGCCACTAATTCCCACTCATTACGCCGCCTATTCAATGGGGTTGACGGTTGACGCGTGGACTAATAAATATGCTAAGAAATTTATTTCTGCAAAATATGTTGGTCCGTTTTGCAACTGTGTTCCTACATCTGATTTATGGTGGAGAGAGGAGATAAGAAAAATTATTATTGAACGTTCGAGACCGGAGGTAGCTTCATTCTCTCTTGTTGAACATGCATTTAGTGTATTTAATCCGAATAAAAACGAACTTTCACGTTGTGAGGCATGTAAGCAAACTGGTGTTAATTGTGTTGCCTACATTTCAACTGACGAGTCATTATCAGAACCATTGCCTGCTCATATTGTCTGTTCAACCATCGATACGAAATATGACCTCAGTCCATCATATGAACGAATTCGGCGAATCTGATGAAAAAAACTTCGAGAAATCTGACTTGGTGGATGAATGAATTTCGCGGACGACTAGAAAAATTAAGTGCGGTTTCTGCTGCGATCGATCTCAATTTACATCAATGGCTAAAATCTTCAGTGATCATGTGTGGGAAGACACTAAAGGGGTTTGATTCGGGATCTGGGCAATTTTCACTAAACCTCGATACATTAACTCTTGAGGCTAGGACATTAGACAATGTCCCCTGCATGATTCATCTGAGTATGCAAGCGGTCTGCACAAGGGAGAGGTTTATCTCCATGAACGTGCCGGTATCAATTGAGTTCAAACAAGACGCCTTAAATAAGGTCTTTTTTAATGGGCATGAATATACATACGAAGAGAGGCCGGACGCGTGCATCGAACTTCGCGTACATTTCGACATTGATTCAGTCGAGGATCCTCGCAACCGCCATCCAATTCCTTGCCATGTTCAGTGGGGAGGAAATCCAGGAGAGTTACGCAATCGTACCAAGCTTGCGAAGGCATATGTTCACCGTTTGGACGAACCACGCCTGCCAATACCTCCTCATGACGTTTTTCTAGTAATGGATCTTGTGAGCGGCCAATTTCAAAGCGATGCCCTTCGGGGGCTCGTTTCTACCGAAATTTGGAGGTATTGCGTCGATTTTAGCGAGCAATCGCTTATGCTCCCTTGGCAGAGTCTTCTCGCGGACCGGTTACGGGCCAAACCATCGCTCTCAGCACCTGATCAAAAGCCCAGCCACAGGTTGATGGATAGTTCGGACCTCGGAATACTGCCATATCGAACCAACTGACACTACTGATCAATTTTTCAACCGAACATCCAAACTGTTTATGACTTTCAGGGCGATAACCTCGACCTATCCGAAATCTTGATTGAGATTGAGGATCGCTACCAGATCAAGATGTCGACCATTCCGATTGGATCCTCATGGTCATTGAGGAAGCGTACCGCCTGTCTTTCCTATCAATGAGACATCTCTGTGTAGTCGTCACCCCTCCGCTCTCGACATTTTGTTCGTCAGTTATAGATATTTTGCAATCGTCATGCCCTTTGTCGATCCTCGATCTAATCCTTCCCCTCCCTGTCCGCCAGCTCGTTCGCTTGCTGAGGAACCGGATGAAATTCTGCCACTTATTCTAGCCTGCCTACATGGTCATATTTACAAAGTCGAGGAATGGATCGCAGCGGATAAGCCCCTGCAGGCTCAGCATTATCGCGCTGGACCACGAAAGGTGTACACCACGCCACTCCAGGCAGCCTACGACAAGGAGAACCACGACCTTGCTCTTCTTCTGCTTTGCAATGGCTATGACATCTCGATCGAGCCCTGCTCCATTCTAGCTCTGGCTGTTCGGGATCGTCGATACGATTTTATTGATCTGATGGTGAAGTGGGGCGATAAGTATGAGCATATCGACCCAGAAGATGTATTCCGCACCTATGATGCCGCGCTTATCGATCGTCTCTGGAAGGCTGGCGTAAATTTCTGTAAAGGACAAGCACTGACATGGCACGTTGGAGAACATGTAAATCGACCACTCCTTGGATGGATCAAGAACCATTTGAACGATGAAGGCATTGCAGATCAACTAGCTAAGGGACTGCGTTTGGCTCTCAGTGAAAGAAAAGAATTCCAAATTCAGATGCTCATTTGGGTTGGCGCTGACCTATATCGTTCTGTTCCCAATATCCGTTGGTCGTCGTCTAATCGAGATGAGGAAGAAGATGAGCGATCCACTGCAATTGACGATTTAATTTCTGGTGATAGCTGCAAGTATCTTAAAAATATACATTTAGTCCCTGAGGGTCAGTAATCGTCTATAAAAAACAAGAAAATCACGCTGCGATCTTCATAAGCTCTTGCGTTGACGCCTTTAAGGCGACAGCCAGTGCGGTTGTTAATTTGCGCCCTGCATCGCTCAGCTGATAGCGGTTTTGCCGTGGCATTTTGCGGACCAGGCCATGGCTGCGCAGTAGGGAGAGGTGCCTGCTGATCCGTGCTGAGAGCTGCCGATTGGTGTATCCCTTCCCCCATGTCTGCTGGGCGAGCATGGCACGCAGTTCGGCATTCGAGCACCCATTGACGCCATGCTTCGGATCCTCAATGGCGAGAAGCAGTTCGCGGTCCTTTCCCATCGGCTCGAGCGCCCGGACCCGACGACCATCCCTGGTGAACGATCGGGTGTAGGGTTTGATGAGATCCACCAACGGTGTCGCATCTGCGCAGCTGGCGAGGTGGTCCATCAGACGGTTGTTGATCCCCTGCGAGACGGCGGCGCGATGGTGAAGATCCGCCAGCCCCTTGCGCATCGGCAATCGGCGCTTCGGTTTCGTACGCGATTCGTCTTGAGCCCGGCGCATGACCTTGAAGTCGCTGGGCTCGTTGATCGTGGACTCGACCCGGATGACGTTCTGCTCGTTGTAGGCCTTGACGCTGTTGCTGCCGACCCAATGACGTACCCGGATGCCATCATGATAGGTCGCAACGCGCGTGACGACCTGGCGTGAATCTCTGGCATAGGGATGGCCGTCCACGGTGACTGGCCGCGCAAGGAAACGCAGAACGCGATCGCTGGTGCCGGTGAGCACTGCATGCCTCGCCAGTACCTCCATCTGTGCAAGAGCGAGGTGGTGATCCTGGAGGATAAGATCTGTCGCCCATTCTCCCTGCCAGATGGTCCAATAATAGGCCAGCTGGGTTCCGATGGTTTGTTTTCGTGTCGGGAAGATCATGGGCACCAGACGCTCGAGCAGAACGGGCCGCAGCGTGCGGACCTGTCGCTGGAGAAGCTTCTGCGCAGCTTCGGGATCCGCGATCTCGAGGAATTTGTTGCCGCATCGCTGATGCCCGATCCCGGCCTTCTGAAGCTGGCGTCGCAACCATTCCCGCCCATTGAGCGCGATCTGGATCTGGAATGGGAACCAGGTCTGGATGCGCAGATCGAGAAACCCATAGTCCTCGTGGTCGATGTACACGTACAGGTGCTTGCAGCGCACCTGCTCGTAGCGTAACTGGGGGAAACCCCGCACGCGGTCGTAGTGGGCACGGTAGGACTGTCCGGCCTCGACACAGGACCAAGCGCCGATGACGCCCGTCTCGACCCCACGCTCCTTCTGCAGCCGATGGGCGAGCTCCTCCTTGCGGGTGTGCGAGGAGGCAATGGGGGTGATGCCGCGACCCGTCTGCTCCTGGATGAATCGTTCGACACCATCAGTCAACAGCTGGGACTGCTCCATCGCCCAGTCCTTGTAGTCCTTGTTGAGCACCTTCCGCAGCCTCAGGAACTCCATGGCGCCTTCGGCATACATCAGTGGCCGGATGAACCCCTTGACCATCAGACGGTCGAATCCGCTGAGGCGCGCCACTATGGCGCGCCCGAGACGAGCGATAAGCTTACCCACGCGTTGCCCCTCCTTGGTTGGTTGTGTGGCAACAACAATCGTGGAGTCAGGCAACGCGTTTTCCATTACCTGTGGTCCAGGGGCTCAGCCCCTGGCTGGGGTGTCGGGGACTGGTCCCCGACCGGGGTGCGGGGCTGGCCCCGCATGGGTTGTGGGCGAAGCTCACGTTGGATACTACACGATGTGATATCGCTGAACTTTCCTCCAAAGTTAGCAATCGAGAGGCATTTATCCTCTTATCTCCTCATTTTCCGAATCGCGATTGGTCTGATGTGATTCACCGAAATATGACAAGAATGCTGTGCAACATTTTCGATTGGGAGAGCGCAAGTAGATCCTGTCTCGAAGAAATGGCAACTCGAGGTGCTCGACTCTCGAATCTCTCTGAACGAGAGATCAAGTTCCTTAGAGGTGACATACTTCGCCATGGAAGCCATGACTCTACACGATTTATATTGAAATGGATACTGGATCCGCAGCGATGCAATCCCGGTATTTCATACGAAGTTACCAGAACTGGTGCAATGAAGAAACGTATTCAGGAATTGCATATTGCTATCAAAAAGCCCAAGAGGACTATGACTGTACGTGCTGGACGAAGCCGAAATGGCTAGGTGCACCTGTCATGGCAGTCATTACGATTTCAAATTCCTCAACATTTCATCTCTCATCTCCATCCATAACTTCCCTAACTTATTATGGCCCACCCATACACCGTCAACCAGGCGCGCACCCCAGAAATCCGCACTCAAGCCATGACGACGACCAGCATCCTCCACAATGAGGATATCACCGCTGGCTCGCAGGGCAGCCAATTCGAGGGCTAGGGTCACGGCATGCTGAGCAACCTTGATGCGGACCACCCGCTGCATGGCGGCGACATCCGCTTCTGATCGGGGCGCTACTATCATTTCAGCGGCATGCCGCTTGGCAATAAACTTAGCAGCCATCGGAGAAGGCTCAGCAGCCAGGGCCTCGCGCACTGGCGAATTGACAGGGAACCGCAGAGCCTGGAATAGCGCTTCGGTTGTGCGCCATCGCCAGCCCTCGGCTACGACCGGGTAAGGCGCCATATTTCCCATCCAGCCCCAGGGTTCTTTGACTTTGCAGATGCGGATAGTCATGATCCTTTATCGCACATTCCTGGGATCCGAGATTAAATCAGAGACAGTTCATTTGTTACAATTGATTAACTGTTGGTTTAGTATATTAAATAATCCGCTGAATGTGATTGGATCATTACAATCAGGTATATTGACAATTTGAGAGTTTGATAAGCTGTCGGCTTCATGAGCACCAATCTATCGCAGCCTAAAAGATTATTTCATCTTCCAGTAATCATGGACGTAATCAGACGCATGAAACTATTGGATATTATAAAGAAAATGGTCAAGGACGATCCCAGAAGCATTGTTGATACAAGTGATTGTGTTGCAGTGATGCTCTGCGCGATCTTCTCTGGATCTCACGATCTCTACCGAGTTCGTGAACGACTCAGTCGATTCGACATGATGACAATCATGCAAAATAACCAGTTCAATATAGAGAATTTTCCAGAGGAACGTCTTGCCAAGGCTCTTGATGATATTTGGGAAATTGGCCCTGATCGACTTATCACGGCAATCGCCGTGCAATTGATCGAAGCCTTTTCTATCGAAACGGACTACTTTCACTTTGACACAACATCGTTGACCTGTTACGGAGCATTTGAAATCGAAGATGATCTTCAGACGTTGGCAGGAGATATGCCTCCGAAAGTCACCTATGGACATTCAAAAGATAGGCGTCCAGATCTCAAGCAAATATTATATGGAATGATGGTGAGTTCCGATGGTGGTGTTCCTGTATTCGGACAAATACTCGATGGTAACCAGAGTGACAACATATCGACGGCCTTGTTCTTTGCTCGCGTCCGTTCATTGGTCGAGGATCCACGAAAGGTCGCTTGCGTTGCCGATAGCAAAGGCTGGTGTGGACGCGTGCTCGCATTGATTCAAGATCAGGGCATGCGCCTGTTATCACGTCTTCCACGAAATCACGGCGTTCATCGCTCAATAATGACCATGGAATGGAAGCCGATAGATCGCATTGAGATACCAAACAAGAGGCGAAAGGATGATCCTCCGGAGATTTACGAATTCTTCGGTAGTGACATCGAGGAGACATTCACGGTTTTGGAAGTCGGAAAGGATGGGAAAGAAACAAACACACGAATACTAACCGTACCTGCACGTGCAGTTCGCGTATTTTCATCAGCGCTGTTGAAAAGAAAATTGTCTACTTTGACTCGCATTCGGAAGCGAGAACTTCGGCAGGCGAAGGTATTCATGCGAGATCGGCAAAAACGAGCATTCGCCTGCGATGAGGACGCGAAGCGAGCTGCCATTAGAGATCGTCGAGAGGCTCGCTATATCACGCTCGATCTGCATGCCTCGGTAGTGCACCATGATGGTGTTTATCGCCGTAGCCGTGGTCGACCACCGAAAAACAAGGAGCCAGGAATATCCGTCCCTCATTGGAGGATTGTATATCATACCACCGATGTCGACGAAAATATCAGCAAAGATAGGCTACATGATTCTGCGTCATTTGTTATTATACGAAATCGTCAGAAGGGATGGAACATTTCCGACAAAGAAATGATTATGCGATATAAAGGACAGTACCACAACGAGCATGGATTTTCCTGGTTGAAAAGCGGAGCTGTCATGAATCCGGTGTTCCTGAAAACACCACATCGAATCGGATCTCTCGGATTTCTCTATTGTGTTGGCCTCATGATTTGGACAATTATTCAGCGAACGGTGCGCAAAGGGTTGCAGAAAACCGGACAAATGCTTCCGCATTACAATAGACGAATGACCTCAAATATCACCACGAGATTTATTTTTGAATTATTTCAGGAGATTCAGTCTCAGATATTGACGCATGCAGACGGAAGACGAGAATTGTTTGTACACGGTATAACCAATCACAATTCGCGTGCGTGTCGATGCATCGGAACCAAACTTTCCGTCTTCAGGCCCGTTTCAGGGGCAGTTTGATTTTACTGCGAACCCCAGGAATGTGCGCTTTATAACGGACTGGAGAATGACTTTAAGGGGTGTGTAGACCCTCGGTAGATGCTGATTCCGTGCTGACATCACTCCACTGTTATCGACCATAGCCCAGCCTTCGACCAGCGTGGCAAGGTAGGCTTGCCTGCCTCGATGGATGGCTCTATTGGGTATACACGAACATCTCACGCATGAGACCAGAAGCCATCGAGGTCTTGCATGAGAAATAATTTAATCATGGCATGGGATCCCGCTTGCCTTTCGCGAACTCTCTGCAGATAATCTGGAAGTTCGATCTCTGGCACAACAATACGCAACGCTATCCGAACGCCATGATACCACCAATGTCTATTGATCACTTCGCTGTCGATCGCATAGTGCAAGAAACCATGCGTGACTGCGCTGCCGATCGCGACCTTCAATGGGAAGAGAATCATATAACCATAGAAATAATAAAGAATCTAAGGAATCACTTTAAATCTATTGATAGTGATATAAAAACAAACAACAGAAGGTCTATCGTCTTAGAATTATATAAAAATAAAGGTAAAATTGAAAATCGCTTCGGTGATATTACGTTCCTTATTAGGCGGTTTATTGGAAATTCACACATTGATGGAGTCGGATTCTGCGAAGCAAAGAGGGAGTTTGATACTCACGAATTTAAATCATTAAAGTTTGATCAGCTCGTAAATATGAATGCAAATGTAGCAAATCACAAACTGCTCCTGTATCTTCTACAATACGACAGCAGCATGCGTTCCAAACATGAGCGCATGAATATCTATCCATATTTCTACACTCCATATCTAGCGTGCACGATACCATCAATCAATGCTATTTCAATAAAAAGTCGAAAGCCATTTGAGCTTATTAACGATTCAATTCCTCTCTCATATCAGTTACTCGGAAAGTACTTAGAAGGCTTTGATTTGGTATATGACCGCAGAATCATAAATGATGTCGCGCAAGGAAGGGAAGTTGGATCGCTTTTGGTTTATATTGTGCATGGATATTCAGATCAAATTGATTCTGGAGGGATTGACATTCAGCCTCAGTCCTGGGAGAAACTTTAATCGCTCCGCGTGGCGCGTTGCGCTAACCGTTTAACCACGTTTCTCGATGTCTTCCTTGTCGATCACATCATCCTTGGTGATGGAGAACGATTCAATTCCCTACGGCGAATTGCTCCACTATTGTTCATATGATACATGATCAGTAAGCTAATATTTTGGTAATTTTCTGCTGAATATCAGGCGCCACCAGAACCTTCGGCGCATTGGGCTGCCCCACGGAACAGGCCCGTCCTGACACGGGAAGGTACCGCCCTGACACGCAGAGTATTTCTAGGGTACGAGAATAACCCCGACACTTCCGCTGCCTTCCGTCGGCCTCTCAGACAGGTAGCGGGAGTGGCGGCGAAGCGATAATGATGAATGCGTGATACATTCAACTTTAGGCCAAATTCCAGTACATTCTCTACTCTCCCAGGAATGTAGGATGATGGATCCATTCGCCGTGGCAAAGATTCGAGCGAAAAAGCCAGGATGTCGACCACGTACTATCCCTTTGAGGCAACCGATATCTTTACTCCATAAGATTGTCTATTTAACATCCAGAAATCGTGGATACAATCACATTCAGGAAAACCAATGTCCTATATAGATCAATTTAAGAAAACCATACTTCTCCCTAAAATCGAAAGGAAATCACTAGAGGAAGTTAAAAAAATAAAAGTAAAGATCTTAGGAATCATCAGTTATCTAGATTCTTTAGGGATCGATACCAAGGCATTAACTATCATCTTGCAACAAGTAGAGGTCATACGAGATATAAAAGAAGGTGAAAAATTAAATAAACGTCGTCGAATCATTTAAGACCTTGGAACCGTGCAGAGGATATGCGCATCTGGAGAGACATTTCATGAACGAACCGTCATCCAAATGGCCACCTTCGAAAATCGATGAAGTTCTTGGAATGATTGGCGCTGGGCAGTCTCAGCCAAGATATGGCCTGGCTGATGGTATAGAAATTGTTATTAAAACACAGAAATTTACTGGACAAAAAAAGACTCTCCCTCGCGAATTTTTCGTCGGTCTATTGGCGAAGGAGGTTGAATGTCCAGTCCCTGAGATGGCAGTTTTAAAACTTCCGAATAACCACCCATATAATACTCCGCTGGTTCCTCCATTGAGGAGCGAATACGTTTTTGTCACAAAGAGGATGCGCGGAAAGCAATGGTTGAGGAGGCAGCCTAATCTTGAATTGATATCGAAGACCGAGAATAAGGCTGCGTTCACAGCAATGCTGGTACTTGATATGTGGACTTGGAATGGAGATCGGTTTGAGGACGGAAATACATTTTTCGAAGAGATCCGGGATGGAGTGTACAGAGTGGTAGCAGTCGATCAGGGTAACTGCTTGGTGAATAGCAGAGATGAATTTTTCAATGCTACTGATCGACGCCCAAAGGACCAATTTGACTGTAACTGGGTTCCTTCTTTTTTACCAGAAGTAGACTATAAATCATTACCTCACCTGTTCTCTCGATTGGGTAAAGTATCAGTCGAAAAAATCAATGACGCTATCGATGCTGTGCGAAGTGACTGGGAGATGAGTCCACAGGATCGCGCGTTTACGAAATCATTTCTTTTCGAACGTGCCGAGCATCTATCAGTACACGGAATGGAGGAGATCGAAAAGTTAGAAAAGTCGTGATCAGCCAGGATGGGTGCCATTGTGATTGATCTTCAGATGTCGCCCCCGTTCGCGTCCTATCAATTGCTTAGGCTCAGCGGCGATGGCCGCAGCCCCCTGAGGGAAAGATCGACGCCGCTGAAACATCCATGCCATAACTTCAGCCTCAGAGAAGATCCATTGACCCTTGGTATCCTTGGATGGCATCAGATGACCGGCCCTCATTGCCTCGTAGATCGTAACATTCCCTACACGACATTTTTTCCGAACCTGTGGCATCGACAACTCGTGGATGAGTCGAGTGTCCGCAGTGCTGGAAGAAGCCTGATACTTACTGATCTGTGCTTCTAGCTCCTCGAACTCCAGGCGCTTCATCTCGGCATATAGCTCTCCGATACGAGCGAACCGAGAATTATCGGGGCTGGAGGTAGAGCTGTTGACGGAGGATGATATCTTCTTGTTCATACTTTCATTATATCATTACTCGAATTCTAGTGAATTGTGAGTTGATACTCTCAGTACGGCATATTCCGGTCAATCTCTCACTTTTTGAAGCGATAACTCGATATCCATTACGGAATATATCGCATTCCTTTCATTCTCATGAAATTCCGCCACAATCTCTGGAAGGTCATCTCTTCAGGAAATATTGTTACATTAGCATCTGGATACTCGCGCTTGTGTTTATCGAACGCCTTCTCTGCCTCGCTTTTATCATAATGTATGATGTCCCATTCCGGACCATTTTCTTGCTTTATATGAATACGATAGCAAGTCGCTGCCCCGCCTTCTTCTGTACACAGTTGTTGCACATGATCGACTTTACCTTTAATGGTGGTAATAGAGACGACCAGATACTTACTTCCACATTTGCAAACAACCATTGAGGACTCTCTGCACGGTATAAGGTCTGAATATCCAATTAACGGTATGCTATCTCCACATGGGCATAACCATGCAGCATTATTGCCAGTCTTGACGGCAGTTCTGCGTTCACCATTCAATAGATGAAGCAGAATTTTATCTTGAGATTGTGGCATGATTACCTCTTGCCTCTTTTGGTCATATCTTAGCGATAAGATGGATCGACAGGACCATGCCTACCCGTAACATGCGTTTTTTGCAAGATCAAAAGCTTAGCACACGAAAATAATCCTGAGGCACTACGGGAACGAATCGTCGCGAACGTCTCGTCTTGTCATTGCCAACTCAGGCGTAATTGGAGAACAGTACAGATTATTCCGTTGCTATCAGTTGCAGCCGTGCCTGGGGATAGTACTGAGCCGCAACATGCCCGGATCGATCCCCCTGAAGTGATTGTTTCCGTCGATTCTCAGGCAATGTGATCCGCACCCCCACTAGCCGCCGATGCTTCGACGCCTCCTTGGTCATGGTCGGGATCAGTCTCTCGGCCTGGCGTGTCACCGTCAACTTCTCCCTTACTGACGCCGCCACCTTGTATTCCAGTTTAATGACGTCCATCCGATCGAGCGCCCTGAGATGATCGCCAACAGTGTCTGGATGATTGCCTACAAGCTTCGATAACTGCTGAATAGTCGTCTCCTGCTCCATGAACCCACGGGATCGGTTGTATAGCAGTAGACCGAGCCTTCGTATCGCTGCTGCTGCTCCCGGCAGGCCGCTTCTCTGGATCGCTGTTTGTGAGAATAGGCGATTAGGAATGCGAAGGAAGGTTCCAGGGGCCATCCATGGCATCTGAAGGTCATCTGGAATCTCCAACGGGTTCTCCCTGAGATCCCATAATGCCTTGATGCACTCCTTCCTGCGTTCGGCGCGGCCAGCCTTTTCGCAGTCCCAGCAGTATTCAATCCATTCGACTCGTCCCCGAGACCACATCAGACGATTTACAATCAGTATTCGCTTTAATTGATCCTTCTGATTGGAGTAATCTATCTCCATTCTGATCCTATCATTTTCCGCTACAGACCTTTGTCTACTCCATGACAGGAGTTTCTCGTCCCCACCATACCCTTCATCCGTAAATTTCCCTAACTCCTCCTCTGCCGTCGCCAACTTCAGTTGTAGATCTATTCGCTTCGGCCGGGTCAAACGCTTTCTGTAGTCATCGATAATGCTGGATTTCAGCGAATCGATTGGATTCCAACGAGTCAATAGGTTATTCCCTGACCTCTGACATTGGTTTAGGAGCCAAAATGAAGTGGCCTTCATCGGTTCCAAGCGATGGGTGAAGCGATAAAGGTACCCCAGGGATTCTAGCCCTCTCGCCAGTTTTACGATAGTGTCCTCCTTTCGGTTGAGTTCTTTTGCCAACGTGGCAATAGTCGTTACACAGTAAATTCTCCTATTACACTTTCGATAAATGTTGACAAGTAGTTCGAGGCTTTTATCATCAATCGATCTATCGTTGAGGTAGGACTTGGGTAGTATGGAGGCAGGCATGGCAGTGTTCTCTGGAATATTTTTGACGAGACCCCCTCCACCGCCGGAACACTTCGTATTTCTTTCAAAATAAAGATTATTTGCCAACTCTAACTGCCCAGAGGGCTCCTATGTCACAATATCACAGTCTAGAGTAGTCTTGAATATTTGATCATGAGTTTCTTGGCTGATGGGCGTTTAGTCTCAGTTTTGATACAAATATGAAATAATATCGCTATGCGATGCATTGCTTCGCTCGTCTGAGTTGGTGGAGAGGTTTTGCTATGAGTGACGGAGCCATGGTGATCTGCCATATCTAGTATGATGATAGTTTTATCGATCAGGATTTCTAGGCTGCCTCCAGGACCCGACTCCCAACCCGAGGAACCGTCCTCCTGATACCGTTCGGGTGTCTCCTGGGCCTTCCGGCTCTCTAAGGGTACTCCAGGCACCACCAACTGGCCTCTGGCCTCCGAGATGGTCTCCCTGACTCCGCCTTCGGCGCTGCCCGGAGGGTCTACCCTTGGCCGCAGCCCCCGCCTCCGGCGAACTCCGGGTGTCCTATCCCTGGCCGCAACTCCCGCCTCCGGCGAACTCCGGGTGGCCTGTCCCTGGCCGCAACTCCCGCCTCCGGCGATCCCCGGATGGTCTACTCCTGGCCGTAACTCCGGCCTCCGGCGAACTCCGGAATAGGGCAGTCCATAGCGCTCAGTGCACCATTGACCAGAAACGCCAACAGCGAGTCCTCGGATGGAGAGCTAGTTGGCACACCATCCGAGGACTCGCTGTCAGGTACTGCCGGTAACGCAGGCACACTAACTAGCTGTGCCTTTCCGACGATTACGCCTACGTGTTTCCGCTTGCTTGATGAAGTTGGAATCGGTCTTCTGGTCCGTGGTCAAGGATCCCCATATCTGCTGCTTCCCCTCAGCATTGATGGCGATGTTCTCGTATTGGTATTCGCGAGCTTCCTTGGGACCTCGCAGAACCTTTTTAGCCTTGGGGCAGGCCGATTTCAGCCCTCTACCGAACGTTGCCCTCGTGACAGGATGATGGTTCTCATGTATGCACCAGTCCTGCCATGCCAGCCACATATCATCGACGCTGGTCGTCTGCCCCATCATTGGATAATCGCACATGTCCTTGACGAACGCCTTGTACGGTGAACTGAGGCGCTCCATCTCACTGACCTCCTCTAACCCGACCGCTGGCTGAATCAGTTTCCCAGTTTCGTGATACTGTCGCAGGCCAGAGAGCGCCCAGTTGCAGATCCCTGGTAGTTCGGTGAGCAAACGACTTTCGAGTCCTCGATCTTCTTGTCCCTCGAAACTGTTTGGGACCGGAATGATGATCATGCGTGAGACCAGCGACCCGGATGCGTCCGGGAAGTTCATGAGGTCATTGGCAGCCAGGCTAAACCGAACAGACAGACGCATAGTGACCTGGTCTTTGTGCTTGATGTTGATCGTGATCGGGTCTTCGCCGATGATGCACTTGAGGGTTTCCAGCACTCTCACCCGATCGCCAGTCCTGATGTGGGCATCCGGAATGATGGCCGCAAGCTTGCCCATCAACGGCGCGAGCCCGAACTCCGACCCCAGGCTCGACAGCGACGGAGCAGCCGCGTTATGCTCGCCGAGGATGGCACGGAGAATACGCAAGATGGTACTCTTGCCGGTCCGCGGGGGGCCTATGAGCAAGAGCATCTTGTGCTGACTCGTGTCGTGGGTCAGGCAGTAGCCGAACCAGAGCCGCAATGCTTCGATCGACTCCGCATCCAGAAGGGCCTGGTCGAGAAACGTGCGCCATTGCGGGCACACTGCCTGCGGATGGAAGTCCATCGGTAACAGACTCGTGCTCAGGAGTGCAGGTGTGTGCGGAAGCAAACTGTCCTCGCCCGTCTTCATCCACTGCTTAATATTGAGCAACCCGTTTTTAAACGGAACTAGCTCCGTCACATCTGGTGCACCGACAACAGGAGTGGCCCAGCACGGGAACCTCTGTGAATCGACGAAGATGAGACTTCTCAATGCATGCTCCAGGGCTTCGACGTTGTACTTGTTTGGAGTGAATGGCACATGCTTCCGCTTCTCCGGATCGAAAACATATCCCCTTTCAAGGAATCGGTAGACCTCCTTGGTGAGGAAGTTCATATGCTTCTGGTGGTAGACCTTACCGTCATACAGGTAGATGGATCCAGCGAACAAGCGCATGGTCGAAACGCCTTCAGTCGAGAACTTCCACATAACGAACTTATCCGCGTTCCTCAGTGGCTCCTTTGTAAACAGCTCGCACCCGTCCTGATCCTGATCTGCCACTTGGCAAATTTTCCATGGTTCACCGACTGGCGCAGGGACCGGAATCATCAGGTCATGAGTCGGCGGAATCCATGGCTTCCAAAGCGCACACCGAGTGTCCTTCGCAGTCGCCAGCAGTCCATTGGATAAGCCATCCTCGACATGAACATCTGTCGCATTCCATCCGAGCGGAATTGGCCCACCACGCAGATCTTCGACCTCCTCGAAGTCGAGCACGTAAATGGCCGCATGCACCTGCGCAAGTTGAGCGCCTGCTCGGCTACCAAAATCGCTGCCCGCATTCGGCCAAATACAGACAGTACGCTCAGTCAGCCTTCGCCAGAGCCATTGTTCAAGCGGAAGATCCAGATTCTTCGGCGCCATGCAGACGGCATTAGGGAATACACCACGTGCAGCTTGGGCCGCATCGGGTGTCTCGCAGAGAATGACCATCGCTCTCGGCGCTGCTTGGAGTGCTGCGGTTCCCCACAACGTGACCTTATCCAGATGACGAACAACGGCTTCGAGGTCTTTCCAGGCGGAGCTGTCTGAGTTCCCATCAAGATCCGGCTCAATTGGTCCCTCGCAGTTCGGATCTCCATCAGGGTCGGCGGTGATGAGGTTGCATTCCTCCGCCCAGGCCGGATCGGACCGTAGAACTGCGACGATATCCTCTTGGGTCGGTATCGTTTCGCGAGATCCGGTGTCGGCAGTGGACAGTCCGGCAACGATCCATCGCGCCAGAGCGAGATATGAAGTGAAGTGAATCATAGGTGTCCTTCCAGTTGCCTCCCGCATCGGGGCAGTACCCGAGATGGGAGGGATGTTGGGTTGTTCAGGTAAAGTGCTCATAAGTGATTCCTGTGATTTAATGGTAGTCGCCAGACCGGAGTATCTCTGCTCCGGTCTGGCGATTTTCCAGTTTACTCAGAACTCCCGAACAGTTTGAGGAGTTCGTCCCCCTCAGCGAATTCGGGCCAAAGAGTAACCATTCCGTAACTTGCCTTCGGGTGATCCTTGAGGTAGTGCACACAACGGGTCTGGTTATCTTCGGAAAGCACGATTCGATTGCTCTCATCTCTATCTAAGCCAAGGCATCGCTGACCTGCGGCATCGCCAAATGCATTGAGGCCCTTATAGAGCCTACTGGCTTCAGTTCGCTCCAGCAGCTCATCCAGACAGATCGACATGCATGCTGCCCGTTTTGCGTCTCGAGTGAAGCAGAGCAGCATGAACGCAATAACGCATGCGAGATCCTCTCTGCTTATGCCTTTCCTCTTCCGACGACCGGGTGGGATCCGGGGCTTTGACAGGAGATACTGGATCGACGGCACGGTGGCCGGGACCGAGTCCGATGGAACGGAGTCCATCGGCATTCCTGGGTTCGTTGACTCGGCCGTGCTTGGGGCAGCGGCCGGGTTGGTGGTGGAAGTGTGGTTCGCTAACATATGCTACTCCTTGGGCGATATGCCCGTGTTCCGCAGCGGTTGCCGCAGATGCATAAGGAATAGGGAGAGGGATGTCGGCGCAGGAAGAGATCTTGGAATCGACAACTTCGCCCGTTCTGGAGCGTTCTTGGCAGTATTTCTCAGCTAATTCCTGATGACGTATGCGTTCTCGAAAACGCCTTTTTCAAGGCACTAACTGCAGACCGGAAACCCTTACCGCCAACTAAACCGGAATTCAGTGCACCGGAGACAAGAGCCTCGGCTTAGATGGAAGCATGATCGATTACAGGGAGATGCTCGTTCGGTTGCGCACGCACGTGATCAAAATCCCAGGCAATGGATCGTGATGGGATATGAACCGAATCTATTTGATTACTAGTTATTAAATACTATTAAATACTTATAGTTAGTGAGCAACCAATTCAACTCAAACGTTCTCTTTCAATGAATTACTCAACACATAAATGCAAGTCATCACTCGGTCAACCTCCAAGCACTCAATCTCCTCATCATTACATCTGATGCGATCCAGATCATTGTGGATACGCCTCAGTCTACGCCCGAACGCCATCAATGCTTTTCGACGATCACCTCGAATATTAATGTTTGTATCTCTCCGTCGATTTGATGTTTTTGGAAATAGCTTCACATTGATGAGATTATCCCAGGCACTTGCTATTTCGTGACAGAGATCATTCAGATCGTCTTCGACACGCTGGGTGAGCGGGATGCAGGATAGTTTTCCGACGCAACTGCTAATCTTTTGGAAATATTCTTGTAAGACCTTCTGTGATTCTCGCGATGGCATGAACGCTTCCATAGAAAATTCATCGGCATCTTCGAGTTTTGAAGGATAAGAGACCGTGTTACCATGACAACTCTCTTCGATCGTCTGGAGGTGATCAGACACACTACAGGAAGTGGACTCGAAGCTATTGGTCATTTTAATCTCCATGGTGAGGTGTTGTAGAAGTTATTATCGACAAGCGGAGGATCTCATTCATTTTCTGGATCGGCGTTCCGGTGCCGGCCGCGCTCTCGGCCGCGCAATTGATCCGGCTCTGGCTGACGACCGACATCCTTCGCTGGAGTGCCGAGAGTCATCTGCCACGCCTCGACATCGGATCGCTTGTAGCGCCACGCGCCGCCAACAAGACTGGCCTTCAGCGCTCCAGACTCCCGGGCCTGCTGAATGGTGAGATTGCCTACTCGGAGCAATGTCCGAACGTCATCCGTCGAGAGCATGGCATCTCGGTCACAGATGGCCCGCTTCACCAGAACAGGAAGATTTTCATCCAACTCCGCATGCACGGCCTCCCGCACGGTCTTGGCCTGGATGGAACTGATCTCCTCTATGAGAAGCAGAAGAATTCGATCGAGATTCATGACCGATCTCCCTTCGACTCGGGAGAGTGCTCGGCATTCCGAACTGATCTGCTAGGGAGGGAGTCGAACTCCTCCAAGAGAGCATCGAAAAGCCGAATGAAGGTCGAGGCTGACCTCCGATTGCCGCCGGCGGGGCGGGGGGAAGCGGGTTGGCGGACTTTGGTTGGTTGGGTGGCGCTCATGTTCCTGAGGTCAGTGGACCAATAGCAGTTAAGGCCCCTCCCTTAATAGATTAGAATTTCTTGGATAAATCAGTTTAAATTCATTGTTAATTGCTCCATATCTTAGATTATTTTCAGGCGGTGAGACAAAGTAGAAAACAGATTAGGCTGTCAGCTGCACTGGATCAGTTGAGTGAGCTAGTAGAAGAGCGACCGGTACTTGGTCGCTTGCCTAGGAGTCAGGGACGCAGCGATCGGATCGAAGAGATAGCAAAAGCGCAAGGTATCTCCCGAGCGACGCTGTATCGATACCTGAAAGAATGGCAACGTGATGGTTCAACAAGGTCGCATCTTGATAGATCATTCGATTCGAGATTTCCCAGCTTGGCAGATATCGAGAAAGAATTTCTTTCGAACTATAAATCGATAAGTGTCCCCTGGAAATTAAAATTAATACAAGTAAAAATCTCTGAGTGTATCGGTAAGGAAATCAGTTTAGCGACAATATCTAGACTTCGCGCGAAATGGATTGCAAAATCAAATTACAAGCCCAAGAAGACCTTCAACCGGCTGCAATTCAGATATCCGAATTATAATACACTGATTAGAGATATTCATAAAGTCACCAGAGAACAACTGAGCGTTACTGAATTTATTTCTCAATATTGCGTAACGTATCCATTCTTTAGTATTAGTCGTCACTTGCTATTTCTTGCATATTTATTTGCATGTAATTTCGAAAATAGTTTCACTATGACTAAACATAAATTTAAATGTGAAATTAATGAAATTGAATATGAATATGAACATATAAATAATGAAACATTTAATCTTGGAATAGGTTTAACACGACCATTAATTAATGGAAGACGAATAAAATGTTATCATGGTCTAGGTCTGAATGATAAAATACTCTCTATAATTAGTAATAATATTGCTAGCTTTGCTAGTATAACCACTAAAAAAATGGGCGAAGGGCGCAAGCGTATACAACAACGGGACGAAATTAATTCATTGCGAAAACATGAAGAATACTTGTTAAAAATTGGTGCCTACAAAGAAATTGATAAGATCATGCGGATTGACTCTAAAAACGAAACTTACATCAGAGAAAGTGGTGAAGTGTGTGAAATCGAGGAGCCAATACATCGCGTACATTACACGGTCTATTTGCTCAGGCTAAAAGGTAAACTTCGATAACCATGAGTTGCGGAGACGGAAAGGCAACATTGGCCGTGTTCCGGGTGTTCCAGGCACACGACACCGTGGCCATCGCTCCTGTTCCCTGGGTTGGCAGGACAGTGTCCACTGAATTTTGCACGGATATCAAGCCCGACAACATTCGCTATCAGCCACCACCCCACGCCCTGACTGCAGTGGTAATTCGCCAGTACATCCAGAACACCAGCACGCCGTACCATCGTGGCAGTACGGTTTGCCGAACACTTCTATCCCCACTACGCGTACACCATGCCCACACGCGTGGTCGCATCGTACCCGCTGAGATTGGGGGACATGTCGTCATCAATCTCCATTTTTATTATCGAGATCCTCATAGTCGATCTTCTGATAAACGTCGAATATAGAGACTTTGGCCGCATAATACTTTGCAAATGCATACATTTCCGCAGCTCGAACACGGAAATCTCTCCCAACTTTTGGCGCTATTTCCACAGTTCGATTAGTAAGTAACCGCCAGTCCCATTGAGCTATCGGAATACTCCCATCTCTCGGTGCGATGGCAATGATCTCAGTAAACTCAAAAGCTGCAATTTCAGCCTCCTCTGGCGAATCACAGACGAAGACCTCAGCATTCGGTAACATTGGAAGCATAGCGGCACCCCAGAAAGAGATTACCTTCTGACCATCATCGTCGTCGTCATCGGGTGAGTCGGCCATAAGAGTCCTTGCCTTTGCTGCTCAGTTTGATCGTGACCCGGGTACCGGAGCACGAGCGCCATGCTGGATTGCGCGCACGGGACCGAAAATACACGGGGAGGAAGGAGATTAGCCGGAGAAATTGGGAATACCGCCATCCGCCGTTCTGTGCAGTTCTGGCTAGTATTGGTAAATTCAGATCAGTCTTTGCCGCAGGGTTGGGTTTGTCTTTCTGACTCTCTCCCGCCGCTGGTGTCTCCACCCCATGCAGCAGACAAGAGCGCAGGACCTATGTTCATCAGCGCGACAATGGGTTCTCTGACGACTGCCAGTACCCGCACAACGCCGTCACTACTGTATTGCACCAGCCTGGACTTCCCTCCTCCTGCTGAGGGGCAAGGGCGACAGCAGTGGTGTTCTAGGTGTTCCAGGCACACGACACCCGGCCATTGCTTCTGGTTCCTGGGTTAGTTTGGCTGGGCAGCGTCCGCTGTACTAATGATGGATCTTAAGCCCGACAACAGGTGCCATCAGCTTTACTCCAAGGCTTGACTGCAGTGGCAACTCGCCAGTACATCCAGAACACCAGCACACCGACTCGTCGTGGCGGCACGGTCTCCACCAAACTCGGGGCTCTGCTCACCGCCCCCTCGCGCCGCCGCCTGCGCTACTTGCCGTTCAGGGGTCATGCTCGTACTTCAGCCCCCGCTCGCCAACCTGACGAACTAATCGGTTAACTTCTCGCTGTAGCCATGGGGTTGTATGTGCCAAATGTGCCAGGAAGTAGAACCGATATCGCTCCCCTCCCGTCAATTTCAGGGCATCAGCCCAGCCAGCGATCCACTCGGTGTTCAGCGTCTCTCGTTTGGCGGTACTGATCGTGCTCGGAGGTACTTTGACCTTCCGAGCGAATGAGCGGACGGAATAGCCTCGGGCCTCCAGCAACTCATCGAGATAATCTCCGAACTGCGTCTGTCGTTTCTTCGGCACCTCGCAAGGATATTGACAGAGTCGATTCCGTGTGGTTTCATTGTATGGGATATTCCGTACACGAATGTCCTCATAGAACTAACGGAGACTTGCCATGAATTCATATTCGCGGGGACAGCCGACTCGATCAATGTCCTCATTTCTGCTCGTAGGCATCTCTGTGAGCGTGATTGCCATCGGATTGGCAATCTACTATTTCACAACATCGAACCACGCGAGCCCAAAATCACCGGATACCGGCAATACTGTTACCAGCAGCGATGACTCCAGCAGTGAGATGTCCGTTAACGACATCAGGGATGTTGAAAAGGGAATCGTCGCAAAAATTGACGATGATCTTGGCATGACCGGAAAAATTGAAGCAACCGGAATGATTCACTGCGTCGAAAGTGAATATAACAGCCACGATAACATTGAGATGTCAATAACAGCATTTCCTGAGATACAGCAGTATCGAAAGGCATTCTTAGATCTCGGTGTACTGATTAGCAACAGTCAAAAGATGGTTGCAGTGCTGAAACAGCAGAAAGACGAAGAAGCAGCGAAAGAGAAAGCTAAACAAGCGCAGACTGAAGCCGATCGGGATAAGCAAATCAAGGAATCAAATGATCGGCAGAAAACGCAGACTGATCAGGACAATGCAAAACAGGCTAACTTAGACCAACAGATGGCCTCTGATCAGAAGGATAGTGAGCGCAAACTGGCATTGCAACAGGCATCAGGAGCACGACAGCAGGTTTTATCAATAAATGAACAGTTAACGAAAAAGTCTTCGGTGATTGAGGCATCTTGTAAAAGAGGTGGACATATAATTGCAGATTACGTACAGAGATGGGTGGTAAATTCTTCCGACAATGGAAAGAGGCAACAACTGGTAACTATTAAGTCGCTTGTTCATGATAAACAATTGACCTTACATGATTCAATTAAAAATTATTCAGATAGCTTATCTCGCCTGTCAGATTTTATCGATAAATTAAAATCTAGCGATCAAGTTTCAGTTTCCAAAGGTAATTCTACAGTCATTCAATCTGGAGATCTCGATCTACCTAACGCAGTTACAGCGGAGTACTCAGTACCATTAGATGGCGACGATAACCCGCTGATCTATACCTTCAATGGCAAAGAGTATCATTTGCAGGACATTCGAAAGTGATTTCATGAATATGCAGAGTTCTGTGATCATCCTTTCCCTTCTCTCCTCCATCTGTTTTGCAGCGGACGCAGCCAACATTCCGGTGGGAGTCCCCCTTCCACCAGATGCGCAGGCAGCCGTTGATCATGAGTCGCAGGCAGAGGCGGACCTCAAGTCTGATTATGATGCCAAAGTCGCAAAGCTGCATCAGGATCTCGTCTTGAAATTGAAGCGGTTCCAAGATGCCGCTATTCATCGAGATGATCTTGACGGAGCCGAATCCATCAAGGCGGCAATGTCAAGATACATGCCGAATGATGGAAAGCCGATTGAGAAGATCGATTTGACCAAGCTCAATCCCGAGTTTTGCGTTCCATATAAGAAAGTAGTATTCATAACCGCCAAATACGGCGCAGATGATCGACTTATTGACAGCATGGCCTTTCTCCGACGCGTTGTCAAAGGAGAAAATCTGGTCCTCACCGATACCAATGCCGGTGGCGACCCCGCTCCAAACGTGGGAAAGGCACTTCATCTAGAGTGGTGTACTGCCGATAGCGTAGTCCATCGAGCCACCGTTCCGGAGAATACGTCGGTAAACCTGGATGAAGTTATTAAATAATCATCCACTCTTGGATAGGCTTTATCCCTCTTTGAGTTGATCCGCCAAGCTGTCCAGGCATCCCATTGCCATTGTCCGGGCTGCCCGCTCATCTTCCACACCAGCAAATTCGAACTCGTCAATCTTCGATCGATCATCAGCAATCGTATCCCAAGACTCGACGAGATAGACTCCCGTATATCGAACTACCGCGAGCGTTCCGTGCGGTATTCTGCGGATTTTCAGTATCTGGCTCATAGACATTATTCAATCACGCATTCAGCGAGATGGAATTGTGAGTTGTTACTATTATATCAGTAGCATCACGCATGGGAGCTGATATTCGAAACGGAAATCAGGTGTATGACCGGTTTCCATCAATGCAACGCGCCCGGTCCATAGTACGAGGTCGAGACCCATACATACGGTCCCATACGTATATCTGACGCCCCTATGCGATCTTCAATTCCCCAGCCCCCGTCCACGCATTACAGCGCTTGTAGACGGGAGCTGATTTGCAGTACCCCATGGTCGTTTGGATGTTCTGGTGGCCAGCAGTCTGCATGACCGAATAGACATCGGCTCCTGAGGCAAGAAGGAGACTGAGGTACGTGTGCCGGCAAGAGTGGGGAGAGCGTCTATTCAGACCGACGCCGCATGCCGAGAGGTACTTCTTGAACCAATGGCGATAGGACGCCTGGCGATCACGATAGGCGACCCCCTCCTCATCCTTCAGATCCACGACCCAGCCGGTCGGCTTCCGATGCTCAGCAAGCAGCTTTCGCAGATCCGATTGCAGATCGATCGATCGCTCCTTGTTGAATTTGAGCCGATAGGCATCCTTGATCCGGATATTGATCTGCCCTTCTTCCCAAAGCACGTCCTCCCACGAGAGGAAGCAAGCTTCCTGTAAGCGAAGGCCACCGAGGAGCATCAGCCAGACTGGGATGGCGAAGGGTTCCTTCGCCTTCGTTGCGTCGAGGAGCGCCCTGCACTCCTGGACCGTGAACACCGGCTTCATCGGCTTGTTCTCTCGGTAGGGCTTCCATCCGCGCATCGGGTCCAAGTTGATGATTCGATTATTAACTGCGTAGTTAACTGCTTTTCTAACATGCCCTACGTAGAGATTCTTCGTTCGCTCTGACAGCGTCAGGCATTTGCGGCGGCGGATGCCTTGCTGCCCCTGCCTATTCTGCTCCAGCACCCCCCTATTCTCGATCCAGCGCCTGATCCTGGCCATGAAGAGGTCATCACGGAGATCGGTGATGCCGGCGGCGATGACCTCCTTCAGGATCTCGGAGACCTCCTTGTAGTGCTGGGCATTGCTGCGGCCCTTCAGGTCATCGAGATACCTAGCAGTCACCGATTCCAGATCGGCCTTGCAGGCACTGTCCTGGCCGAGCACGAACGAGGCGCGGGTCTTCTCGGCCCAGGCGATAGCCTCGGCCTTCTCCTCGAAGCAGTGGCACCGGTACTTCATGGCCAGCGGATCGAAGGCTCGTCCCATCCATCGCTTGGAGGCAGACCAGTTGGCTTTGCCCTTTCGGCGCCGCCGCTCATGCTCATCTACGATGCTGATTCCGTCCATGTCCAGCCCCTTGGACTCGATCATACCTGCCCCCAGGGCTTCCGACTCACAACCGACTCACAAGTGCCAAAAAACGCTGAGGAACGAGCCTGAATTCCGCATAACGGTTGGAACCGGATTCGGGTCCTTCTGCAGTGCATATTATATATTGTTTCTACGTCTTCTAAGCGGTAGGTCATTGGTTCGAATCCAATTGGGTGCGACACTTTCACGATGCGGTCTGAATCGTGCTCAGCGCCCTGAGGGAATTCTGCGAGGAACGACATGGTTGTTGGTCCATCCCAAATGTGATTCACTCACTCCCGCTTCGTGCGCGCGCAAGGGTGGACTATCTTCGCTAAGCGGTGGCTGCATGCGTCTGCACACTGCAGGCGGGGGTGCCCCAGCCCGCTCCACCCACACGTGCTGGGCGGATTCAACGCTTTATCCTTTATCCAACCACTCTTATGTCGTGCGCCAGTCGTCATCGGGAATAATTCGCTTCATAAATTCATCAAAAAGCGGAACGGTAAATGCCGTGTCGCCATGACTTGGACTCCAAATCATGCCCTTGGCAATCAATTGATTGCGAGTCGGACCTAGAGAAGTGACCTCACGTCCAAGGTTCCTTGCAATATCACCTGATCGATGTGGGCCAGTCCCCAAGTCCGCCATCGCCCGGAGATATCTCTTCTCCATCGGGGTGCAGCGATCAAAGCGGACCCTGAAAAAACTTTCATCAAGCGCAGCTATTGCATTCGAGGAGGCGGACCGGACATCCTCAATGGTGATTGGACTATTCGGAGCAAGGTTCCATGTGTGCTTGCCCCATTCTTGCAAGAAATACGGGTAACCTTTGGTCTGTTGGATGATGAGAGTTAACGCATTGTCATTTATCGCAACCCCATTGTCAGACGCTGGCTTTTCGATGGCGATTCGAGCGTCATCGATTGATAGCGGTCCAACTTCTGGAAAATCGAACAGCCGTTCCGCATAAGATTTCGCTCTGCCCATGCGGCCTCTTAGCTGTGGCAACCCCGCCCCAACAAGCATCACTGGTAGTTTCTCCTGCGCGTTCCGATGAAGTGCGGTTATGAGCGCCGCAAGTTGATCTTCCTGAACGTACTGCATTTCATCTATGAACATGATTACGGCGGTATCCGCTCCTTGTGCCGCCGAACCAGATGCGGCAAGCAATGCCTGGAGATCGTGCTCCAAATCGCCATTATCAGCAAGTCCGGCTTCCGCCGGAAAGTCGAAACCAACTTCTATGTCTCCGTATTTTACTTTGAGCC
>Ga0206819_10081_pt1 | contig 30854 bp, 23 predicted proteins | sample Alteio_BWOrgCont_87_FD_152855 | JGI IMG/M metagenome (GOLD analysis project Ga0206819, IMG submission 152855) | Enriched cells from forest soil in Barre Woods Harvard Forest LTER site, Petersham, Massachusetts, United States -... | ecosystem: Environmental > Terrestrial > Soil > Temperate forest >... | reverse complement strand
CTGGAATACCTGCCCAGGGATCATCCCGCGCCGCAATCTCGCGAAACTGCTGCTCGAACTTCGGCCGCGCGGGATGATCCCTGGGCAGGTATTCCAGCACCCGCGCGAGGCCCGCCAACACCCAGCCGTTGCCGCGGCTCCAGAAGATCTTGCGTCCGTTCTTTTCCCGCGCCTTGAAAAAATTGCTGTCGCGAAAATAGAGGTGCTCCGAGGGGTCGTAGAGGTAGTCGGAGGTCTTCCACCAGTGCTCCACGACGTAGTCGAGGTACGCGCGATTGCCGGTCGCCGCATAGAGGCGCATCCAGGCCGACGGCGCCATGAACAGCGAATCGCACCAGGACCAGCGGTCGTTCTTTTCCTTTCCCACGAACTCAAGGTTGTCGTCTTTGGGATGGGCCAGGATGGTGTCGCAGCGCTCCTGCAGCGGAGCGATCATGCGGGGATCGCGGTCCCGGAGGTACATCTCGGCGTACATCTGGCCCACGCACAGGTCGTCGGAGTGGTACAGGTCCGGCTCCGACGTGTGCGGATACGTTCTCGACCCCGGCTTCCAGCCAGTCGTCTCGCCGATCCGCCTCAGCGCGTCGTGGTAGCGGGAATCGCCCGTGAGCCGGTCGAGCTCCGAAAGTCCCGCGTACCAGGCGCCCTGGACCCAGCCGTCGGGCTTCGCCGGCGAGGGGTGGGCCAGCTGCCAGTCGGCAGCCGCCTCCATCTTCGCGACGACCTCCGGAGACGGCTTCCGAACCGAGACGCACGCCCCGAGCGCCAGGGCGAAAAAAAACAGGGCAATGCGGCGGCAGGGAGTGCGAAGCGGGGACATGGGTGCTGGGGAATCTGCCGACGGCCCCGTCGTGGATCAACGCGAACGCGGCCGCAGCGCGGCTGATAGCGCTAGGCGCCCGGCCTCGGGAAGGCAAGCGCCGCTGGTAATTATTAAATCCTACCCACTCTGCTCGGTCAGAACAAGGAATTCGCCACGATTCCGACCGCCGTGATCGGCCCCGAGTCGTTCAGGCCGTCGAGCGCGCGGTCGGCCTTTTTCATCGTGGTCTGCGCGTTGTTGTAGAGGCTGTCGTCGTTGATCAGCTTGCCGAGCGTGCCCTCGCCCTTCGCGAGCTTGTCGGAGACGTCGCGCAGATCCTGGAGAGTGACCTTGAGGTTGTTGGCCGCCTGCTCGTCGTAAAGCGCGGCGCCGAGCGCGCCCTTCCCCGATTTGACCTGATCGATGACGCCCTGGGCGTTGGCGATGAACTCCCGGGCCTGTCCGACCGTCGCGATCAGCTCGTCATGGAGCGCCGGATCGTTGATCAGCTTGCCGAGCGTGCCTTGGCCCTTGCTCAATTTCGTCGTGATGTCCTGCAAATTGGCCATGGTCACCCCGATTTTTTCGCTATTGTCGCTCACGAGCTTGTCCAGTTTTTGGAAAAGGCCGCCTTGCTTTCCATCGCCGTTGAAGGCGGCGCTCATCGAGGAGAGAGCGCCGTCCAGTTTCTTGCCGAGGTCGCCCAATTCCGACATGATGGTGTTGAGGTCCGGCGTCTCCTCGGTGCGGATTTCCGCGCCGGGAGCCAGCGGAGGCGAACCCGGCGTTCCGAGGCCTATCGAGACGTAATTGGTGCCGATCAGCCCGGACATTGAAATCGTGGCGGTGGCATCGCTCGCGATGGCGACGCCCTCGTTCATCAGCAGCACGGCGACGGCGCGGCGGCCCTCCAGGCGGGTGCTGGCGACCTCGCCCTCCTTGACCCCGGCCACCCGAACCTCGTCGCCGTGCTTGAGTCCCCTTAGGTCGTCGAAACCCGCGACCAAATTGTAACCGTGCTCGCCGAGCGACTTGCTGCCGCCGAGCGTTTGAAAAGTCACCCAGATCAAGGCGACGCCAAGGACAAAGAAAAGCCCGACTCGGGCGGATTGTTGGACGCTGTTCATGTTTGTGTTCTCCGGTTGTAAAGAGATTCCCGTCTCAGGTTTTGAGTTCCTTGAAGCGGGGGTGATGGACGTCGATCTTGGGATTGAGAAATTCGACGATCCGGGGGTCGTCCGGCTTCTTCAAGTCGGACGCGGGGCCGAGGTGGATCAATTCGCCGCCCATGAGGATGCCCACGCGGTCGGCGATGTTGGCCGCGAGATCGCGATCGTGTGTGACGACAATGGTGGTGACCTTGTACTGTTCCTTCAGCGACCCGATGATCTCGATGATCGTCGCGCTCATCACGGGGTCCAGCTCGCTCGTCGGCTCGTCGTACAGAAGCAGCTGCGGCTCCATCACGAGCGCGCGGGCGATGGAAACGCGCTTCTTCATGCCTCCCGAAAGCTCGTCGGGAAATTTCTCGGCGGCGTTGCCCAGCGAAAGGATCTGAAGCGCGTGCGTGACCTTCTCGCGGATCTCGCGCTCGGTGCCGACCCGGTGCTCCCGGAGGTAAAGCGCGAGATTGTCGTAGACGCTGAGCGAGTTGAACAGCGCTCCCGCCTGAAAAACGAGCGCCATCCGGACCCGCTCGCGCGATTCTTTCGAGGTCGCGTCATGCCCGTCGATCGTCACGCGGCCGGAAGTCGGCGATTCGAGCCCGATGACGTGGCGCAGGAGGACGCTCTTCCCCGACCCGCTCGGCCCCATCAGGACGAAGATCTCTCCGGGTTCGACGCTGAAACTCACCTCCTTAAGCACCTGCACGGAATCGAAGCTTTTCGAAAGCTTCTCGACCGCGACTCCGACCGCGGGCGTCTCGGCAGCGGTGAAGGGATTGCGGGTGGATGCGCAGGTCGGCATGGCGGCTTCGAGGGACGGGCTAGGAACCGTTCATGAGCGCCTTCGTGACGAAGGTGTCGAGGACGAGGATCAGGATGAGCGAGACGACCACGGCCCGGGTGACCGCGGCGCCGATTTCGCGCGGGCCGCCGCGCGTATTCAGCCCGATGTTGCAGCAGACCAGGACGACGACGAATCCGAAGATTTCCGCCTTCACCAGGCCGTTCATGACGTCCTTGAATTTCACGAAATTGCGCAGCGTGGTGAAATACGTCTCCGGCTCGATGCCGATCGTGTGGACATACTTGCAGATGATCGCACCGCCGTACCAGCCGACCAGGTTCCCGATGATCGTGAGCACGGGCATCATCACCAGCACGGCGGCGAGCCGCGGCATCACTAGGATCCGGGCGGGCGGGATGTTCATCGTCTCGAGGGCGTCCACTTCCTGGTACACCTTCATTGACGCGAGTTCAGCCGCGATCGCGGAACCCACCCTTCCCGCGAGCAAAATGGAAACCATCATCGGCCCGAGTTCGCGCGCCATCGACAGGCCGACCAGCGTTCCGATGTACTCCTTCGCCCCGTAGTTTTCCAGCGAGTAGCCCGCCTCGAGCGCGAGCACGGCTCCGATGAAGAAGCTCAGGATGGCGACGATCGGGAGCGTGGTGTAGCCGATCAGGTAGCACTGCTCGATGAATCGGCCGAACTGGCGCGGCAGGGTGACCGCGTAGCGGACCGACTGGGCAAGCAACCGCAGGGTGTCGCCGACGCTCGCGAAAATTGCGGTGAGCTGCTTCATTTCTTCGCCAGATTGGCGGCCGAGACCGTACGGGCTTTCCGGGGAAACTCCATTCCGAACAGGCGCCAGGCGCTCCCGTTCCGCTCCCGCTGCTCCCAGCTGACGGCGCCCCATAGGATCGAGGAGCGCACGTCGCCCGGCGCCCGCTGGTCGGATCGGAAGAACGCGAACAAGGGGCTCCACACCTGCCGGACTTCGTCGTTGTGGGGAAAAAATACCTCGAAGGGGCTCAACACCTGCCATTGGCGCCGCCCCGCGCCGTTGTCCCAATAGCTCAGCAGGGGCCACAGGTGCACCTTTTGGGCGCTGGGGGCGTTCGGCCGGGTCGAGCTGCGCTGAACGAGCGACCAGTAGAGAAAATAGAAGAATTGGGTCTGGGTTTGCGCGATGTCCCCCTCGGACCAGTTCGCCCGGCGCCAAAGCGGCCAAATCACCCAAGTCTTGTCGACGCCCTTGACCAGCGAGTGGGTGTAGATCGGGCCCCAACGGTTCACCAGCCGGTCCGGGCCGCGCCCCTGGACCAGCAGCGGCCAAAGATACCGCGTCTCGTGATAGCGGTAGGGAACGCTGCGATCGGTGAACCCGAAGAACGGCCAGAGGTAGGTTTCGTTGCGGAACCCGGCTCCGCGCTCGGCCGAGTAAAAGGGCAGGAAACCCGATTGCCGGGTCGGCGCGGCGCCCGGTGGCGAGTCCCAGGGGGGCGGAAGCGAGTTGTTCCAGCCGAGCGGCCACAGATAAAACTCGCGGGTCATCGTCCCGGGGCCGTCGATGCGCCCAAAGAGCGGCCAGAGCGAAAATCCCGAGGCTGCCCCCGTCGTCGAGCGGACTATGGGCCAGGGGGTCGAAGTCGTGATGACGCCGTGCTTCTGCGACCGCACGTACAGCGGCCAAAGGGCCCACCGGATGCTGTCGCATCCGAATCGATTGAGGACCTCCCCGCCGATCGGGAAAAAGGCCCGGTACGAATTCGAGGGGTCCGCCGTCACACGCGAAAAGTAGAACGGCCACACGTCGAACGCCTCGTCGGTCGCCTGCGAAGGGGAGACCGCGCCCCGAACGGATCCCGAGTGATTGATCAGATTGAAAACGCTCCAAGCCGCGGTGTCGCCGTAGCGGCGGTAATAGAAGATGGGATACAACACCGTGGTTTCGGCGGGCGTCCCGTCGGACGCCCAGCGCGTCACGTAAAACGGGCGGACGCCGGTGATCCGTTCGCCTTCGGCGGCCGAGCGGGCGGAGCCCAACACGGCCAGGAGGCAGAGCGGCACGGCGAAGCGAAAGACAGCGGGCATGATGCGGTAGGTCAGACCGGCGCGTAAGCGGCTTGAATCCGAGAGGTTGGGCATTTCAAGGCCGGGTGCAAATCTTTGATGGCGAATTGGGTTGAACACCGGGGAAGCTCGCATGTTCCCTGCAGGCCCATGGGCCGGTCCGCATCCCAGGAAGGAGCACTCCCGTGCGCATAAGCGGGGGACGCGCGCGCGGGATTCCGCTTCAGGTTCCGCCGGGACTCAAGGTGCGCCCGGCCACGGACGGCCTCCGCCAGGCGGTTTTTTCGAGCCTCGGCGCCCGGGTCGAGGGCGCCCGGTTTCTCGACCTTTTCGCGGGCAGCGGGGCCTACGGCCTGGAGGCGCTGAGCCGCGGGGCCGTCGGCGGCGTGTTCGTCGAGCGGGATGCGCGGACCGTCGCCTGCCTCCGGCGCAACCTCGCGGCGGTGTGCCGAAGCCTGGGCCGCGGCGAAGACGGCCTTTCGGTGCTGCCCGTGGACGCCCTGGCCGGGCTGCCTTCGTCCGCTTCGGGCGCCGATCTCATTTTCGCGGACCCTCCCTACGAGGCGGCTGGTTCGGTAGCCGGCGCTCTGTTTGCGCGCCTGGGTGAGTTGCTCCCGCCGGGTGCCGCCCCCCTGGTCCTTTTCGAATTGCCGGGGGAAGCGGAGATCGCGCCTCCGGGATGGACCCTGGTCAAACGGATCGGCAGGGGCGTCCGGCAGCCGACCATGGCGATTTTTGGGCGCAGCGCTATTCCGCCCGCATAGGCGCGGATCCGTCCGCGAATTCGGCCGACACCTTCTGGCCTGGGCGCACCGCGGCGCGGCGGGTGAGCGGCCGTCCGCGATCGTCCCGAACGATCGCGAAGCCGCGGTTGAGCACGGAAACCGGGCTCGATGCCCTCAGGCGCTTTCCGAGCCCGTCGAGCCGCTGCGAGGCCAGTTCCAGCCGCGCGGAGGGGGAAGCCTGGGCGAAACGCGCGCGCAACTCGGCGTAGCGATGGCGGCGTCCGTGCACCGCCGCACGCAAGGCGGCGGCGAGCCGGTTGGAACAGTCGTCCAGGCGAAGGTGGCCCCGCTCGATCTGCGCCGAAGGAGCGAGCAGGCGCAGGCGCGCACGGGCATGGCCGATCAATTGACGCGATTGCTCGATCGCCCGATCGACCGTCGCGGAAAGCGCCTCGGCGGCCTGTCCCGCGCGCTCGACGCAGGACACGAAATGGCTCGAGATCAGCTCCGCCGCGGCGCTCGGCGTCTCGGCCCGGACGTCCGCCGCGAAATCGCACAGGGTGAAGTCGATCTCATGCCCGACCGCGGAAATGACCGGCACCGGACAGGCCGCGATCGCGCGGACGAGCGCCTCGTCGTTGAACGCCCAAAGATCCTCCGCGCTTCCGCCCCCCCTGCCGATGACGAGCAGGTCGAAGCTTCCCAGCTGCGCGGCGAGTCCGATCATCTCGATCATTTCTGCGGCCGCTCCGTCGCCCTGCACACGGGCGGGCAGGATGACGATGCGGCCCCTCCAGCCCCGGCGAGCCAAAATGCGCAGAAAGTCCCGCACCGCGGCGCCGGTCGGCGAGGTGATGAAGCCGACGGCGGACGGCAGCGGCGGCAGGGGCCGCTTCCTTTCGGGCGCGAACAGTCCTTCCGCGGCCAGCCGCCTTTTCAAAGCCTCGAATTCGCGCTGAAGGCGCCCCACTCCGTCCTCGACCAGGACGCGGACCGTGAGCTGGTATTTCCCATGCGGCTCGTAGATCTCGAGCTTGCCGAAGGCGACCACCTGCATCCCATCGGACAGCTTCACCTTTTGCCGGGCCGCGTCCCCGCGGAACAGCACCGCGCTCAATTGCGCGCCCGAATCCTTGAGCGAGAAATAGACGTGACCGCTCGACTGGACCCGCAAATTCGAGACCTCGCCCCGGACCCAGCCGGGCGGCACCGCGCCCTCGACGAGCGTCTTCAGGCGGCGGGTGAACTCGCCGACCGTCAGGACCTGGTCGCTTGCCGGCTCCTCTCTCAAGTCGTTCCGGCCGATGTCCGGTTCCAATGGCGCCGGACGAGATGCGAGGCGGCGACCAGCACGGCCAGCACCCCGATGGAGATGAAAATGGCTCTTCCCTTTCCATGGAGGAGCGCGTCGCCAAAGACGATGAAGGCGGCGGTTTGCGGCAAAACGAGCGCGCATGAAACGGCCAGGTAGCGTCCGACCGGCGCATCGGCGAGGCCGAGAAGGTAATTTTGCACGAAAAACGGAATCCCAGTCGTCATCCGCAGTATCACGATCAAATCCGTGATGTCGCCCGATTCGACTTCCGGCATCCGATAGCCCATCCGCACGATGAATTTTGTGAGCCAGGGCCTCAGGGCCCGGCGGGCGAGCCAATAGGTCAGCGCGAGGTTGGTCACGGTGGCGACGAGGGACGCCGCAACCACGGCGGGCATCCCCATCCGCTGGCCGAATGCCGAACCGGCGGTCAGGGTGAAGGTCAGCATCGGGACTCCGGCCGCAGGGAGCAGCGCCATCGCGGAGAAAAAAGTCCACGGTCCCGCGCCGCGGATCCATCCCAGGGCGGTTTCAACCGGGGTGTGCCAATCCACTTTATCCCTTTTGAATCAATTCGACCTCGTAGCCCTCGGGAGCGTCGATGAATGCGATCGTATGGCCGGTGGAAGTGCGGGTCGGGCCGTCGGTGAGCTTGTGCCCCCTTTTCGCGAGTTCCGCGGCGAATGCGGCCAGGTCGGCAACCTCGAACGCCAAGTGCATGAGGTCGGGCTGCACCTGGACCGCCGGGGAGTCGGGAAGCTGGCAGATTTCGATCTCTTCCTCGCTGTTCGGGGTCTGGAGGAACGCGAGCTGCGCACCCCGGGGGGAGGTGTGGCGGCGGGCGACCTTCAGCCCGAGCGCCTCCACGTAGAATTTGACGGTGCGATCGAGGTCGTTCACGCGCATCCGGGTGTGCAGCAGTTTTTTCACCATGGCCAATAGCCAGAATCCCGAAGTCCCGCCGACTGTCAAAATCGAAGGCTTCCTCAATCTGACGACTTCGGCTACTAAAATGGGGCTGCAGTCGTCAGATTGCGGACTTCGTTCGTCTTAGCCTCTATCGGCTCCGAAGTCTCACGACTTCGGCTACCTTTATGAACCCGCGCTATTCCGCCAAAAGCCTGACCGAATTCGCCGCGAGGCTCCTGCTCGCTGCGGGGCTCGATCGGGAAAAGGCCGAGATCACGGCCGATATTCTCGTCGAGGGAGATCTGATGGGGCACACGACCCACGGCCTGCACCTGCTCGCAGCCTACCTGAACGACGCTGCGACGGGAAAGATGACCAAAACGGGCGAGCCCCGGACCATCGCGGACTTTCCAGCCGCGCTGACTTGGGATGGAAACCGGCTGCCGGGCCCGTGGCTCACGGTGAAGGCGATCGAGCGGGCAGCCGAGCGGGCCAAGACGCAGGGCGCAGCCTCGGTCGCGATTCGCCGGAGCCACCACATCGCCTGTCTCGCGGCCTACGGCAAGCTGGCCGTCGACCAGGGCATGATGCTCGTGATGGCCTGTTCGGATCCGGGCGTCGCGGCGGTCGCGCCGCACGGGGGGCGCGAAGGAGCCTACTCCCCCAATCCGATCGCTGCCGCGTGGCCCACGGATCACGGCCCCGTCATCCTCGACATTTCCCAGTCCATCGTCGCGCAGGGATCCGTCCGCCGAGCGCACGCCGAGAAAAAGCGCCTGGCCGGAAAGTGGATGCTCGATTCCGCGGGCGAACCCACCGACGACCCCGCGGTCATGTTCGACGAGCCGCCCGGGCCGATGCTGCCGACCGGCGGGGTCGACCACGGACACAAGGGGTTCGCGCTCGCGCTGCTCGTCGAGGCGCTGACGGGAGGGCTCGCGGGCCACGGGCGCGCAGACCCGACGGAAGGCTGGTCTGCAACGGTCTTCGTTCAGATCCTCAATCCGGCTCTCTTCGCCGGCCGCGACGATTTTGTGCGCCAGACGAGCTGGATCGCGGACAAGAGCCGGCGGACGAAGCCGAGGCCGGGCTTCGACGCGGTCCGGTTGCCCGGAGAGCGGGGCCTGCGCCGCCGCGACGAGCAGCTCAAAGGCGGAGTAGAACTTTACCCGTCGATCATGCCCTCTCTGAAGCCCTGGGCGGAGAAGCTGGGGATTCCGGCGCCAAGCGCTTTGTAGCCGATTTCGTAAGAAATCGGACAACCCCGAAATCTGACGATTTCGGCTACTCTACCTTCCCGTCCGGCTCAGTCGCAGTCGCAAACCTTCCGCGCTTCCATTCCCGGCAATCCGGGGCGCGGCGCCCAAGCCCTGCTGGGGCTCGTCCCTCACCCGCTGGCGCACGACCCGGCTGGCCGTGACCCCAAAATGGCTCTTGAAGGCGCGGCTGAAATCCGGCGGATGGCGGTATCCCAGGGCGTAGGCGATCGCTTTGACTGACTTCTTCGAGGAAAGGAGCTGCTCGCGCGCCCACTGCATCCGCCATTCCTGCGAGAACTCGCGCGGACTTTTCCCCGTGTGCTCGTGAAACAGCCGGTTGAGCGAGGCTTTGGAGATCTGAAGGTATTCGCAGAGGCCCTTCACCGGCTGCTGGTCCCCGACGTGGTTGCGCAGGTACTGGATCGCAAGATCGATCCGGAAACCGGCATCGGGCTCCCGGCGGTGCTCGCAGGCTTCCAGCAGGCAAAGGTCCATCAGCAGCCGGGTCGCCCTGAGCTGGAGCATGCTCCGCTCGTTCGAATCCGCTACGGCCTCCCGGCACTGGATGTGCAGCTGCTTCATCCGGCGCAGTTGGGCCGGCTCCAAATAGAGCCGCACATAGCCCTCTTTCTCCGGGCGAAGCGCCGAATGGGTCGGCGGAGTCCTCCAAATCCAAGTTAGCATCTGACACACCCGGCCGGGCTCGTCACGGTGCCCGATCGGGCAGTCGGGATCGCCGATGCTGACCGCGCCCGGCTCGGTGACTATTTCCCGGCCCCCCACGACCAGGGTCGGCGTCCCGCCGAGCACGACGAAGTAGTGCCACCCCTCGTGCATCGCGGGCTCGATGGCCCAATCGCCATAACGGCGCCTTCCCCAGGAAAGATAGCTCAATTCGAACGGCGCCGGGCGATACAGCCGCACGAACGGGCTCACATATTTCGGCGGCGGCCCGTCGCAAATGTCGCGCACTACCGGGGTGGGTATCGGCATCGTCTCCAGATAGCATAATCGCTCATCAATCACAACTTCCGACCACGGGGCACGAGTTAGCAAAACGTCTCACGACACTCTGTTGCTAACACTTGAGCGTTGAACGATTTGGCCCGACAAGAGGAGGATGAGGGCGCGGTATTTCTTGCGATGATACCGCTGACACCTTGCCCCACTACTCCGATTGCATTGTGCGCAAGCGCTTTGCGCACTCTGGATTGAGCAGCCTCATCGGCGCTTTGCCGCCGGCTGCCGCGGCGGAGCGATGCCTGCAATAGTCGGAGCGATTCCTTCAACTTTCAGCGATCAACACCTGATTCGACACCTAGCAACAGACCAAGCAAGACCCTCCTAACACACCCATGAAAAAGCTCAGTCAAAACCCTTGGCAAAGCATCGCGGCGCTGCTGCCCATGCTCGCCCTCGCCGTCCCCACCTTCGGGCAGACGGCCGCACAGACCGCCCCCGCTACCGAAGAGGCCGTCAAGCTCCCCGAGTTCACCGTTTCGACTTCGGCCGCCGACCCGTATCGGCCCGCCGACGTTCTGTCGGTCAACCGCATCGCGGGCAGCGTCCTGGATTCGCCGTTCTCGGTCAACGTCGTGTCCCGCGAGCTGATGAACGACCTTGGCGCCAACTCCACCTATGAAGTGAACCGGTATTTCGCGGGCCTCAGTTCGGGCCGCGGCGCCGGCGTGGGCGGCATCATGGATCGCCAAAACTTCCGCGGCTTTGAGAGCTTCTCCAAGACGCTCGACAACTTTTCGCAGTTCGATTTCCCGGGCACCAGCGGCTACCAGGCCAATATCGACCCGGCCTTCATCGAGCGGCAGGAACTCGTCATGGGGCCCGACAGCATCCTGTCCCCCACCGGGACGCCCGGCGGTTCCGTCAACGTCATCACCAAGTCGCCCTTGTTCACGCAGGGCACCGACTTCACCGGAGTCGTCGGTAACTACGATGCCAACAAATGGACGCTGGACACGACCGGACCCCTTGGGCAGCACTTCGCCTACCGCGCGATTTTCAACTACCAGGACGCCAAGACCTACATCCCTGGCGCGGTTCGGCAGCAGAACGTCGCCCTGGAAGCGACCTACAAGTTCACCGAGGCCTCGAAGCTCACGGTCAAATACTTCGGCGAGGACTGGGGACAGCGGGGCGAAATCGCCAACGCCAACGACTGGGGAGAGCAGATCTACCAGGCCAACACCGTCGGCGGCGCGGTCCTTTCGAAGAACATGGAGCCGGGCTTCGGATACCGGAGCTGGAACGGCAGCGCGACTTGGAGCCGCCGCATAGACCGGATCAACACGCTCGAGGCGGAATTCACCACCTCGCTCTGGGACAAGGTCTCCGCGCGGTTCGCCGGGCAGGCTCTGACCGACAACTTCCTGCAGGACTCCTCCTATCCCTCGACGAATCCGAGCGATATCTGGGATCCCGCGAGCGGCATCGTCACCGGCGTGAACCCCGGCATCACCAACCTGACCTCCGTGCCGGTCGTCGACCAATACACTCACGGCTACTGGAGAGGCTTCCAGCTGCAGAACGACTACGCGGCTAACTTCCATCCGGGACCCGTCTCGATCCAACCCGTCGTCGGCTGGGCCGTCGAACAGGGCCATCAGCTCTACAGCATCACGGCTCAGGACAACAACACGGCCCACCCCGGGGATGCTCCCAACGTCAATCTCCTGGCGAATAATGGCGAGCAGCTCGTGGGCTCCACCGCCCACGCGCCCATGTCCGACTACACAGCTGGCGAGTCGAACTCGCCCGCGATGGGCACCCTGAAACAGGAATACGCGACGACAAGAGCCGGATTCTACGACGATCGGGTCTTCCTGACCGGTGGCGTGTCCCGCACCACGGTGAACGTCGACAACTACAAGAGCACCACGTTCGTGGCCAGCCCCAAGCCCGGCGGCGTCATCGTCCCCACAGGCCCCTACTCGCTGGTCAAGCTGATCAGCAAGAAGGACAACTTCCTCGGCGGGCTCCTGGCCAAGCCGACCGAAAACACCTCGGTCTACTACACCTACTCGTCCAACGCCGGCGTCACCGCCAGCCCGACGAACACGCCGCTCTGGCAGACGGGCAAGCAGCATGAATTCGGCTTCAAGTCCGAATTCTTCGATCAGCGCCTCTCGATCAACGCCGATCACTTCCAGATCGTCCAATACAACCTGGCGACCCCGAACCCGCTGCACAATACCGACGCATCGCAACCGCCCACTCTCCTCGGAAACGCGGTGAGCAAGGGCTACGAACTCAACGTCATCGGCGGCGTGACCAAGAACCTGTCGATCATCGGGAGCTACACCGCGATGAAGTACCGCGACCTCTTCGGCCGCCGGGTGCGCAACGTCCCCGACCATCTGGCGAACCTCCTCGTGAACTATCACTTCAACGATGGCGCGCTGAAAGGCGCGAGCGTGTTCGCCGGCGTCGTCCACGTCGGCAACGTGGCGGGCGAAACTGTCACCGGTTCGACGCCCTTGGGCGTTCCCGAACAGCCCGGGTTCTACGTCGACGGCTGGACCGTCATCAACGCCGGTGCCGGCTACGGCTGGAGCCGCTACCGGATCAACCTGAACGTGGACAACGTGGCCAACTCGAAATTCCTGTGGCAGCCGGCGTCCCGCCAATCGGTTCCCGGATACCCGGGCATCACGGTCAAGGCGACGTTCAGCGTCCATATCTAAGGCACCGACACGCCTTAGCAGCGGACTCAATCTCAAGCGGTGCGCCCTTCGGGGCGCACCGCTTTTTTTGTAGCCTCCCCTTAGCATGACTCGTCACCCCCCATGCCCGCTACCAGAACCGGCTTGAGAACCAGAGCTTTCCGATGATCAATGGGCACTGAGGGCTCCGCCGCCTCGACACCCCACACCCGACTATGATGAAGCGCGCATCCACCCATTGCATACTCCTTGTCGCCTCGCTGATCGCGCACGTTTGCCCGTCCGCCGCCGCTTCCTTGCCGGAAGGCGTTCCAGTCCGCGGATGGACCATACTCTCCGACAACGAACGCGGAGCGATGGAGGTGATCGCCGCGGCGCCCAAATACGGAATCAACCAAATCGAGCTTTCCCAGCTTATCATCAGCAATATCGGCCAACTGGCGGACGACAAGCGGGTCGCCTTCGTGAGCCGGCTCGCGGACGCTGCGCATGCCGCGGGCATCTCGGAAGTGACCGCCGCCGATGGGCCCCTGACCGATCTCAGCTATTATCCCGCCCGGTTTCGCACGGGTCCCGGCGGAACGATCGACCTCGATAATCCGGCGTTCTGGGAATGGCTGAAGGCCGACTACGCCAAGGCCCTCGACCGCATTCCCGGGATCGACGGCATTGCCCTCACCTTCCTGGAACCCTCGGGCCTCGTGGATCAGCAATTTTCCCACCGGCTCGCCTCGCCCGCCGAGAAATACGCGGCTCTCGTCAACGCGATCGCCGACGTCGTCGTCGGGCAGCGCCACCTCAATCTCTATTTGCGCATTTTCCCGAACGACCGGCCGGGGGATCCGGTCATCGTCGACACGATCGCGCGGATCGCGCGGCCTGAGGTGCGCCTGATGATCAAGCAGTGCCCGCTCGATTTCATGCTCTTCAGCCCGGACGATCTCTGGGCGGGAACCCTGCCGCGCCCGACGATCATCGAATATGACGCGGCGGGGGAATTCAACGGACAGGGCTTGATTGCGAACACCTGGGTGAATGACCTCGTGAGGCGGTACCGGGACCTGAATTCCCGTCCGCACGTCATCGGATACACGGTTCGCACGGATCGCCTGGGCGAGAGCCGGGTGCTTGGAAAGCCCGGCGAGATCAATCTCTATACCCTGAAGCGCGCGTCCGAGGACCGGCAGGTCACGGCCGAGCAAATCTACGACGAGTTCATCACGGCGCACTACGGCGCCGCGGCATTGCCCGACGTCAAGGCGGCCTTCAAGGACTCCGCGGATATCATCGGCTCCTCGCTGTACATCCTGGGGATCCTGGTCGACGACCATTCCCAGCTGGACTACGAGATGTACACGCCGCCCTACGGGCACCTCACCTCGGGACGCTGGATCGATCCTCCGATCCTCCACGTCGGCCACGGGATCAACCGCGAATTCCACGTCTTCCGCGACGTCGTGAACCACATCGCTCCGGCCTTCGTCAAGGATCCCCGGTACGTCCCGCCGGAATACACGCCGTCGACGGAGCTCCAATGGGAGCACCCGGGCGAGGCCATGGACGAGGAATATCTCCGATACATCGTCACTGAGAAAGATTTTGGGGTTAGGAAGGCCGAGGAGGCCGTGGCTCACGTCGAGAGCGCCCGCTCCTCGCTCGCGCCCGGGGCCTATGCGGACCTGCACAACTATTTTCAGCGCACCCTGCTGACCGCCCGGCTGCAGCGGGCGGCCTCGTCGGCCTACTTCGGGTTCCGCGTCTGGTGCCGCGGGCCGGAGTATCGGACGCCCTACGTCCACGACACGGTCCAGAACGGGCTCGCCGAGATCGAGGCCGTGAGCGCGATGATCAGGGACTACCCCGTCAAGCCGCCGACAGCCGCCTATATTTGGGCCAAGGACGCCGACCGCGCCGAACGGTACTTCCGCTTGATCGCGAAGGACGGCTGGCCGCGCGAAGACGCGCAGGGCATCGCCGACCCCGACGGGGGCATGAAATTTCCCTATACGGAGCGCTGAATCTTGAGTAATGAAACGTAGCCGAACTCGTAAGAGTTCGGCCGCATTCTTACGAATGCGGCTACGTTCCTGAAGCTTCATGAAATTACCCATTCTTGCCGTGACCGCGCTCGCGCTCGCCACGGCGGTCCGCGCCGACCTGCCGGCCCCCGATCCCGACGACGGCGGCCTCAAGCTTCCGCCCGGATTCCGGGCTCTGGTATTCGCCGACAATCTCATGGTCGGTCGCGATCGAGAATTCGGCCGCGCCGCGAACGGGAGCATGTCCGAAACGCTGCGGTTTCTCGCGGTCGCGCCGAACGGCGACGTCTATGCCAAGGTCAAGCGAGGCGGAATCCTGGCCCTGAGGGACACGAAGGGTACGGGACGCGCAGACCTGATCCGCGAATTCGGCTCCGGGGGCGGCACCGGAATCATGCTGCGCGACGGCTGGCTCTACGAGTCCTCGTCGACCGCGGTCTATCGTTACCGGCTCTCGCCGGGGCAGCTCGTGCCAGAGGGGGAGCCGGAGACGATCGTGTCCGGTTTGCCCGCCGGGCAAGACCACGATGCGAAGTGCTTCGCTTTCGACGATGCGGGAAACATGTACGTCGAGATCGGTTCGCCCCTCAACGTTTACAGCGACGGGGACCGGGCGTTCGGCGCGAAGGGAAAGGATCCGACGGAATTCCAGAAGACGCACGGCGGTGTTTGGCGCTTCGATCCGAACAAGTTGAACCAGACGCAGGCTGACGGCTTCCACTGGTCCACAGGACACCGGCACATGCTCGCGATCGCCTGGAATCCCGCCTCGCGCGCCCTGTTTGGCGTCATGATGGGCCGCGACCAGATGAATACGGTCGATCCCGCCGACTACGACGAACTCGACAATGCATTTCGCGTTGCCGAGGAAATGCACATCTTGCCGCAGGGAGCCAATCTGGGGTGGCCGTACACCTACTACGATCCGATCAAGCACGCTCGGATGCTCGCCCCGGAGTTCGGCGGCGATAACCGCAAACGCGCCGAGCCCGGAAAGTATCCCGACCCGCTGATCGCGTTCCCCGCACACTGGGCTCCTTTGCAGATGTCCTTTTATTTCGGGAATCAGTTTCCCGGGAAATACCGAGGCGGCGCCTTCGTCGCCTTCCACGGCTCCTGGAATCGGGCTCCGATGCCCGAGTCGGGCTATCGCGTCTGCTTTGTTCCCTTCAACGCTCAGGGAATGCCGACAGGCGATTACGAAACTTTCGCCGACGGGTTCGTCGGCTTCGACCACGAATTCACCAATCCCAACGACGCCCGGTTCCGTCCGGGCGGGCTCGCGGTCGGGCCGGATGGCTCGCTCTACATCGGCGATACGGAGAAGGGCCGGATCTGGCGTGTGATCTACACCGGCAAGAAGCTGCCTTCCGGGACTGGAGCCGCCGCATCGGCCGCCGCCTACCAGCCTCCCCAGCGCCACCCGATCGACGATGGCTCGCATGGCGGAAAGATCTTCAGCCAGATCTGCGCGGCGTGCCACATGCCCGACGCAAGCGGCGTCTCCAACATGCAACCCCCGCTGATCGGAGATCCGATCGTCGCGGGAGATCCCGCCGTGCTGATCGACGTCATCCTTCGCGGGCCGGCCGCGGTCCTTCCGCCGAACCGCCCGAAGTACGCGAACGTGATGCCTCCCTTCGGGGCCGCGTTCAGCGACCAGGACGTCGCCGACCTCGCGAGCTTTCTCCGAAAGACCCTGGCAAACGGGGCCGCGCCGGTCACTTCCGCCCAGGTGGCGGCAGTCCGCGCCTTGCATCCGTGAGGAGGATGGTTGGGTTGGCAGCGGCGCTGGTGGCCGGCCCGGCTCTGCACGCGCAGGCCGTTCCGCTCGAGCCCGTGGTCGTCACCGCCGCGCGCGCGCCCGAACCTCCCGAACAGATCGCGTTTTCCGTCACGGCGCTCGACGCGAGCGCGCTCCGCGCCGCGCCTGCGCTCACGGTGGACGACGCGCTGCGCGCCGATCCCGGCTTCAGCCTTTTCCGGCGCAACGACAGCCTCACCGCGAATCCGACGACTCAGGGCGTTTCCCTGCGCGGCCTGGGCCCGAGCGGCGCCAGCCGCTCGCTGGTCCTGCTCGACGGGGTGCCGCTCAACGATCCCTTCGGCGGCTGGGTCGCCTGGAGCCTCGTTCCCCGCGCGGCCCTCGAGCGCGCGGAGATCGTCCCCGGCGGAGGCGCTGCGGCGTGGGGCAACGCCGCCCTGGCAGGCGTCATCCAATTGCTGACCGACGAGCCCGCGGGAACCCGGTACGGCCGCCTCGATGCGCAGGCGGGGGATTTCGGAACCCGGGAGGCCGACCTCGCGCTCGACGAGCCCGTGGGAAGCGGAACCCTGCAAATCTTCGGAAACGATTTCTCCACGGACGGAGTCCGGCTCGTCGCGCCGGAGAGCCGCGGTCCGATCGACGTGCCCGCCTCGAGCCGGCACCGATCCCTCGAGGCGCGCTGGAGGCAGGCGCTCGGCTCGGGCCTCGAGGCGACCCTGACGGTTCGGAATTTCGAGGAGCACCGAAACAACGGGACGCCCTTCCAGCAAAACGGATCGCGCCAGCATTTCGCGTCGGTCGATCTGGCCGGTCCCCCGGGCGGTGAGTTCGCGTGGAGCGCGGTCGCCTACGCCCAGAGCCAGGCGTTCGCCCAAACTTTCAGCTCGGTCAATGCGGCCCGCACCGCGGAAACTCCCGCCAGCATCCAGTTTGCCGTGCCTTCGACCGCGGCCGGCGCCTCCTGGACGGGCGCCTGGTCCCTCCCCGGCGGCGGCCGGACGAGTTTCGGCGGAGACGTGCGCGAGGTCCGCGGCGAAACCCGGGAGGACTATTCCTTTGTGAACGGCGCCTTCGCAGACCAGCGATTTGCCGGCGGGCAGCAAGTGATCGCGGGGCTCTTCGCAAACCATGAGGCTACGCTCCTGCCGGGGCTCCGAGCCGAAATCGGGGCGAGGCTCGACGAAGCCAGAAACAGCGACGGGCACCGGCGCGAAACGGTGATGGCGACGGGCGTCCTTTTGCGCAACGACCTCGACCCCGGCCGAAGCGAGTGGAATCTGAGCCCGAGCGCCGGTCTGGTTTGGCAGGCCGACGAATCCCTGAGGCTCCGCGCCGCCGCCCAACGGGGCTTCCGAGTCCCAACCTTGAACGAACTCTACCGCCCGTTCCGGCAGGGCGCGAACATCACCGAGGCGAATCCGAACCTCAAAACCGAGCACGCGACGAGCGGCGAACTCGGCGCGGACTGGCGGCAAGGGACCCTGGATTTTTCCCTGGCGGGCTTTTGGAACGACCTTCGCAACGCCGTCGACAATGTCACGCTGGCCACAGGTCCGGGCAGCTTCCCGCTGTTTGGGACCATTGCCGCGGGCGGGTCGGGCTTGCAGCGTCTCAACCTCGACGAGGTCCGGGTGGCCGGCGCCGAGCTTGCGGCGACCTGGCATCCGGCGGAAACGATGACCGTGACGGCGGGCTATCTCTACGACGACACGGACGTCCTGCGCGCCTCGGTCGCTCCCGCGCTGGTCGGACGGCAGCTGGCCGAGGTGCCGCGCGGCACCGCGACCCTCGGGGCAAGCTGGGCCGCGTGCCATTCGATCACGCTGACGCCGCGCGTGCGCTGGATCGGATCGCAATTCGATGACGATCAGAACCAGCTCCGGCTGGCCGCCGCGGTGGTCGCCGACCTGGGGGCGGAGCTTCGGCTGACCCGCCAAGTGAGCCTTTTTCTGACGGTTGAAAATCTCGGGAATGCCCGGGTAGAAACCGCCCGCAGTTCGACCGGCGTCGTGAATGTCGGAACTCCCAGGTTGGCAACGGGAAGCGTGCACTGCCAATGGTGAGATAAAGGGGTTCCCGCCCAAGCCGATGTTATACTCCACTCCATGCAAGCGGCGGCTGGTTACAGGAAACGCGGGCACATCCGGATCGCGCTCGCCCTTGCGCTTTTTGCCGCCGCGCTAGGCGCCGGTTGGTGGTTCGCCTACGGACGCAACGACCCGACTCGGGCCCCGAGACCCTTTCGCGTCGGCTACGAGCTTTCTCCTCCCTACCAGTACCTGACAAGCGACGGCGGCCCGACAGGAGGAGCGATCGAAATCGTCGCCGAGGCCTGCCGGCGCGCCCACATTCCCATCGAATGGGTTCATTGCCCTTCCGGAGGACCCGATCGCAACCTCCTGAACGGAAACATAGATCTCTGGCCTCTGGTCACCGACCTGCCGGAACGCCACGCGACACTCTACTTGTCGCGGCCTTGGATCCGAAATGAATTTTGGATGGTTTCGCTCCACTCGAGCGGGATCACCACCCCCAAGGACACCGTCGGTCGGATCGTATTGTATCACAGTGGGCAACCCGCGGACAGACGCATCGCGCAGCGCAGCTTCCCGGGCGCTCGTTTAGTGCCCCAGCCCGACAATGACGCGGTACTGCAAGGCGTGATCACGGGAAATGCCGACGCCGGCGTGGTTGCTGAAAGCGAGGCCCTTTCGTTCAGCTTGCAGCAAGTCGCCCTGGTGAAAGGCGCCCGGCTCAACTTCTATTCATTGGGTGGAGTTAATCTTGGGGTCGCGGCGGCCCGGCAGGGTCCCGGTGCCGCCCGCTCGGCTCGCGCGGCAGATTTGATTCGTGAAGAGATTGGGCGGATGTCGATGGACGGCACGCTGACCGCGATCTATATGCGCTGGTACGTTCATCCGAACAACGACACCGCGTTCCTATACTTTCTCGAGGCCGCGAACCGAAAGAACACGGACTTGCTCGCCGCTCTGGGCGTCCTCAGCGCAATCCTGGTCCTGCTCGCTTGGCTGAGCGTCCGGTTTCGCGCCGCCCGCCGCGCCGCCGATGTGGCGAACGTCGCCAAGAGCGAGTTCCTGGCCAATATGAGCCATGAGATGCGCACTCCGCTCAACGGCGCTATCGGCATGACCCAGCTCGTGCTCGAAACACAGCTCGACCCCGAGCAGCGGGATTGCCTTTCCACGGCGGTTCAATCGACGGAAGCGCTGCTCACGGTGGTGAACGACATACTCGATTTTTCCAAAATCGAGGCGGGCAAGCTGGAACTCGATGCGTCGCCCTTCGACCCAAGAGAATTGGCGGAATCGGCCGGAAAGGCTTTCGCGCTTCAAGCGCACCAAAAAAAGCTCGAACTCCTGGTCGAGATTTCACCCGACTGCCCGGCTTGGATACGCGGCGATTCCACGCGCCTGCGCCAGGTGCTCTTCAATCTGCTCAATAACGCGCTCAAATTCACGAGCCAGGGCGAAATCGCCCTGCGAGTCGCCCCGACCCAGGCCGACGGCGGCTCCCTGCTTCAGTTTTCGATCTCCGATACCGGAATCGGCATTCCGGCCGACAAGAAATCCCTGATATTCCAGCCGTTTTCGCAGGTCGAAAGCTCGACGACCCGGCGCTTCGGCGGCACCGGCATCGGACTTTCGATATCGCACAGGCTGATCGCTCTCATGGGCGGGACCATCTGGTTCGAGAGCCGGCAGACCGGCGGCACCACGTTCCACTTCACGATTCCGATCGTTCCCGCCAAGGCGCCAAGGAACGGACCGGACGCCTCGGCTCCCTGCGATTTCGCGGGTCGGCGGATGCTCGTCGTGGACGACAACGCATCGAATCTGCAGATGATCGAACGGATGGCGGCGCCATGGAGGGTCCGCACGCTCGGAGTGCCTGACGGCAGGAGCGCCCTCGATGCGATCGCCAGGGCCGCCGCAGAGGGCAATCCGTTCGAGGTGGTGCTTATCGACCGCCATATGCCGGGCACGGACGGATTTGAACTAGCGACAAGGGTGCGGCTCCATGCCGACCCGGCAGCGATCGTCATGATGCTTACTGCGGACGAGTCGAACGTCGCAGTCGCCCGCTGCCTCGAAGCGGGCATAGCCCATCATCTGATCAAGCCGGTGCGAAGGGCGGATTTATTGCGTGTACTCCAGAGCGCGGCAATTCCACAAATAGTTCATTAACAATAATAAGGGCGGTTCCCCGCCTGACGGGCGCGCTTCCCGGCTGAGGCTATGCTATACTCAGTTAATGCAGGCGCCGGATGGTTCCCATGGGAAACTCCGGGACGACTGGATCCTGCTCCGAAAACTCGGGGCGATCATTCGCCCTAGTAAGCGGGGCTATGCCAAAGCCGCGATCGCCCTGGCGTTGCTGATCGCGGCCGCGGGCACCGGCTGGTGGCTTACCTACGGACGTTACGATCCCACCCGCGCCACGGCGCCGTTTCGCGTCGGCTTCAATCTATCCCCACCCTACTTCCTTCGGGCAAAGGACGGCAGCCCGACCGGAGGAGGAACGGCCGTTTTCGCCGAAGCCTGCAGGCGCGCGCGCATTCCGATCCAATGGGTCTATTGTCCCGACGGGCCCGATATCAATCTCACAAACGGGAACGTCGACCTTTGGCCCCTGATCAACGATCTGCCCGAGCGCCACAAGACGATCCATATTTCGCACCCTTGGATACCGAATAATTTCTGGATGGTCACGCTGACCTCGAGCGGGATCGCGACGCCCAAGGACGCCGCCGGCCGGAGCATCTGGTATCACGCCGACATCATGGGCACCCGCCTGGTGCATCGCAGCTTCCCGGGCGCCTTTTTGGTGCCGCAGCCCGACAATGCCGCGGTGATGGAGGGAGTGATCACCGGCAAGGCCGACGCCGGCCAGATCGCCGAGAGCGAGGCCGATGCGATCACTTTACGCCAGCTTGCGGAGGAGAAAGGCGCCACACTCAACTTCTACCCTCTGGGCGGCTACAACATGGGAGTCGGCGCAGGCAGGCAGAAGCCCGGCGCAGTCCGCGCGGCGGACTCGATCCGCGATGAGATCGGCCGGATGTCCACGGACGGCACCCTCACGAAGATCTATCTGCACTGGTACCTTCATCCGAACAACGAAACGGCGCCGATCTTCTATCTCGACGCGGCCAATAGAAAGAACGCCTACCTGCTCGTCGCCCTGGGTGCCCTTTCCGCGATCCTGGGCACGCTCGTCTGGGTGAGCCTGCGTCTCCGCGCCGCCCGGCGCGCCGCCGACTCCGCAAACGTGGCGAAGAGCGAGTTCCTGGCCAACATGAGCCATGAGATTCGCACCCCGCTCAACGGAGTGATCGGAATGACCCAGCTCGTGCTCGACACCAATCTCGATCCCGAGCAGCGGGACTTCATATCCACGGCCGCCCAATCGGCGGAAGCGCTGCTCACCGTGGTGAACGACATACTCGATTTCTCCAAAGTCGAGGCGGGCAAGCTCGAACTCGAGGACCTGCCCTTCGATCCGGGAGAATTGGTCGAGTCGGCCGGCAAGGCTTTCGCGCTCCAGGCGCACCAAAAAAAGCTCGAACTGCTGGTGGACATCGCGCCGGACTGCCCGGCTTGCGTCCGGGGCGACTCCACGCGTCTGCGCCAGGTGCTCTTCAATCTGCTCAACAACGCGCTCAAATTCACGAGCCAAGGGCAGATCGCCATTCGCCTCGCGCCGATGCAAGTCGATGGCGACGCCGTGCTCCAATTCTCGGTTGCCGACACCGGAATCGGCATTCCCGCCGACAAGAAATCCCTCATCTTCGAGCCGTTTTCTCAGGCCGAGAGCTCGACGAGCCGCCGCTTTGGCGGAACCGGGCTCGGCCTTTCGATTTCACGCCGCCTGCTGCAGCTGATGGGGGGAAGCATCTGGTTCGAAACCGGCCCGACCGGAGGAACGACGTTCCATTTCACGATACCCGCGGTCCTCGCGACGCCCTCCCAGAATGCGTCGGGCACAGACGCACCGACTTTCGCGGGACTCCGGATGCTCGTGGTAGACGACAATGCGTCGAATGTTCAAATCCTGACGAAGATGACGGCTTCCTGGGGCGTCCAGGGCGTCGGGGCCTCCGATGGCCGGAGCGCGCTCGACGCCATCGCCCGGGCCGCCGCGGAAGGCGACCCCTTCAAGGTGGTGCTCCTCGACCGCTCCCTGCCCCGGACGGATGGATTCGAACTGGCGTCCAAATTGCGGCTCCACGCGGAATCGTCCGCGATCGTCATGATGCTCACCGCGGACGAATCGAACGTCGCCGCGGCCCGCTGCCGGGAAGCGGGCATCGGCGACCACCTGATCAAGCCGGTGCGAAGGGCGGATCTGCTGCATGCGCTCCAGCGTGCCACCGAGCGGGCCCGATCCGCATCGCGGGCATAGCGCTTGCGGACCTTCAGTTTGCCGCATGCCGTGCCGATAAGGACGCACGAGTCCGCACCTCTAGGTACGCCTCCGTCATGTCGGTTCCTCCCACGCGTTTCGCCGCCCTTGCGGGCGAATCGACCGCAAATCTATCCCCCGTTGCGGCGTGCGGCGATGCCATGGCCGAAGCTGCCGGTTCGTCGCCGCCGTCGATTGCCGCGAACAGCTCCTACTCCTCAAACAACGAATTCCTCAACGCACTCCTCGAGTCCCTTCCCGAGGCGGTTTATTTCAAGGACCTTCACAGCCGCTTCATTCGTGTGAGCCGCGCGCTCGCAAAAAAGGACGGCACGAAAGAGCCTTTCGAATTCATCGGCCTCACCGACTTCGACCGCTTCACCACAGAGCATGCCGAGCAAGCCTACGAGGACGAGCAGCGCATCATCCGCACCGGCGAGCCCATAGTCGATTTCGAGGAGAAATTGACCTGGCCCGATGGCCGCGTGACGTGGGTCGCGTCCACCAAGCTCCCGCTGCGCAACCACGAGGGGCGCATCGTCGGGACGTTCGGCATCTCGCGCGACATAACCGAGCGCAAGCGAGCCGAACAGGAAACGCGCGAACTCGAACTCAAGCTCCATCTCGCACGAAAGCTCGAGTCCATCGGACGCCTTTCCGCCGGCATTGCCCACGAGATCAACACGCCCAATCAGTTCATCACCGACAATACTCACTTCCTCGCCAGCGCCTTCACCCGGTTTTCGGAGATCCTCGAAGCTTACCACGCGCTTCGGGAAGCCGCGGCGAAAAGCCCCGAGACGGCCGAACTTGCTCGGGTGGCCGCCAAAGCGGAGCAAGAGCAGGAACTCGACTACCTTCTTGGCGAAATACCCAAGACGATCACGCAGACTCTCGAGGGACTCGGGCGTGTTGCGCGTATCGTCCGCTCACTCAAGGAATTCTCGCATCCCGGCAATTCCGAGCGGACGCCGGTGGACCTTAACCGCGCCATCGAAACCGCCGTGAACGTCTCGCGCCATGAGTGGAAATATGTCGCCGATGTCGTGACCCATTTCGACCCCGCCCTCCCGCCGGTGCCCTGCGTGGTCGACGCGTTCAACCAAGCCATCCTCAACCTCGTCATCAACGCCGCCCATGCGATCGAGCCCGTGCTCAAGGCTCGCTCCAGCGGCCCCGAACGGGGAACGATCACGATCCGCACGCGCCGGGACGCAAGCCACGCGATCGTCGAAGTCGAAGACACCGGAGTCGGCATCCCGGAGGAGATTCACGGAAAGATCTTCGACCCCTTCTTCACCACCAAGGAAATCGGCAAGGGCTCAGGCCAGGGCCTTGCCATCGTCCGCACAGTCATCGTCAAGGACCACCAGGGCTGCGTCGACTTCACGAGCGAAGTCGGCCGGGGCACCACCTTCCGTCTCCGCCTTCCCCTCGCGGCACCTTCCCGTGAGATTTCTCCTCCATGAAAAAAAGTAAAATCCTCTTCGTCGACGACGACCCCAATCTCCTCGCCGCCTTTCAGCGCAATCTCCGAGGGCAATTCTCGTTCGACACCGCGCTCGGCGGCGTCGATGCCCTCCGACTGCTTCAGAGCCAGGGCCCCTACGCGGTCGCGCTCGTGGATATGCGGATGCCAGGCATGGACGGCATCGAGGTTCTCGAAAAGATCCGGGAGCTCTCGCCGGACACGGTTCGCATGATGCTCACGGGCAACGCCGACCAGAAGACCGCGGTCGACGCGGTAAATCGCGGCCAGGTCTTCCGCTTCCTCAACAAGCCTGCACCGCCCGAAGTCCTCGTTCCGTCGCTCGAAGCCGCCATCGAACGCTACGAACGCCTCCGCGTCGAACGCGAGCTGCTCGAAGGCACGCTGACCGGAAGCATCAAGATGCTCACCGATGCCCTCGGCTTGGCCGCGCCCGACGCCCTTGGGCGGGGCCAGCGCCTTCGCGATTGCGTCGCGAAACTCGCCTGCCAGCTCAAGGCCGAGTCGATCTGGGAACTCGAACTCGGCGCGCTCCTGTCGGGGATCGGCTGCGCCGCCATTCCACACTCCATCCTGGAAAAGGCAGCGGCTGCCGAACCCCTCTTGACCGAGGAAGCCGCCGTCCTTCGACGCGTTCCTCAAATTGGCCACGATCTCCTCGCCGACATCCCGCGCCTGGCCGGGGTGGCCGACATCGTGCTTTATCAGCACAAGCATTTCGACGGCACCGGCTTTCCCGCCGACTCGGTGTCGGGAGCCGCCATTCCGCTAGGCGCGCGTATGCTCAAAATATTCCAGGATCGCCTGGAACTCGAAGCCGACGGCGTCGTCAAGCAGCGCGCATTCGAAACATTGAAATCGCGCGAGGGCGTCTACGATCCGGTGCTGCTCACCCAATGCTTCGTCTGCTTCGGGACCTTTCTAGCCAATGCGGTCGCGGCGGACCGCCCTGTGCTCACGCTTAACGCCCGCCAGCTCGTGCCCGGCCATGTCGTCGTATCCGACATCGTCACCCGCAGCGACCTGACCCTCGTGTCCGCTGGACACCGTCTCACCGCCTCAATCATCCAGCGCATCGCCAATTTTGCCGAAATCGGCGACTTGAAGGAGCCGCTGCTCGTGCAGGACTCCCCGCCCGAAGAGCTCCGCTCCGCGGCGGCGTAGCTTTCGCCTCAGGCGATTTGACGGTTCTGGAGGGCGGATGCTATTTCGCGCATCGGCGGCGGGCTGACGGCTTCGCGATAGAGATCCTCGCGAAAGAGCCGGGCGGGAAGTTGTGCAGACGGGGCCTCGAGAAGGCCCGCGCGGACGAGCGCGGCCTGCAGTTCGGCCGCCTTGGCCCGGGTGGGAACGTTCGCCTCCCCGCGATGAAAGACGTGAAAGTCCGGGATGGATTCGACTCGGCCGTTGCCGCAGTCGAACCGCCCGCTCAGGGCCGGCGCGATCACCCGGACCGGCAAATTCAGGTATGCGGCCTCGGCCAGGATATGGGCGAGGGGCTCGCGATTCTGCGGCTCGTCGCACCAGGCGCAGGCCTCGGCCAGCGCGGAGACGAGGGCGAGATGCTCCTCGGCGCTTTCCTCGGCGAAGCGCTGCTTGACGGCGAGCACCTTCCCCACGTGCCCCGCCTGATGCGCCGCGCTCCATGCCGGGCACCACCCGGCCCCTTCGCATACCGCGAGGGTGTTCCACGGTTCTCCGGCGCAGTAGCCGTCTATGGTCCCCGCATTCAGGTTGCGGAACAATTGCGCCGGCGGAACGACGACGATCCGGACCTCGGTGTTCAAATCCAAGCCGGCCGCCCGAAGCCAATCCAGCAAGTGCAGGTGGTGCGTCGAGTAATGAAAAACGACCCCGAATGTGAGAGGCTGGCGTCCCTTGCGCTCCCTCGCGGCCGCGCGCAGCCCGGAGGCGTCGCGCACCCCCGCTTCCCACAACGTCCGGGAAAGGGTCACCGCGTTGCCGTGAAGGTTCAGCACGATCGCCGTCAGCGAGGGGCAGGGCATGCAGCCCGCGCCAAGATGAAGGGACCAAAGCATCGGCGCGGGAGCGTGCGCGGCGTCGAGTTCTCCGTGGAAAATCTTTTCCCGCACCGTGGCCCATCCGACTTCGCGCTGAAGCTCGACCACCAGCCCCCGCTTGGTAAAAAGGCCCCTGCGTTCCGCCACCATGAGCGGCGCCGCGTCGGTCAGCGGCAGGAATCCCACGCGCAGCGGACGGTCGCGGCGCACACAACGCCTATGAGGTGGTCGCGAATACATGGTCTTGGTGCTGCTTCTTACCGAGCCGCCTGCGTGCCAAGTCGCGCAACTGGCGCAATCCATGCTTCTCAACCTTTTCATCCCGGGAATGAAGAGCGCTCATCCATGAAACCGACCCTCGACAGCAGGCAGTTGCACGCCTTCGCCGCCTTGGCGCGCCGCAACAGCTTCACGCTGGCCGCAAAGGATTTATTCCTCACCCAGTCGGCGGTCAGCCACGCGATCAAGGCGCTCGAGGAGGATCTCAACTGCCGTCTCGTGGATCGGATCGGCAAGCGGGTACTGCTCACCCAGGCGGGCGAGCAATTCCTGCGGCACACCGAAAAAATCCTGCGGGAAATGGAAGTCGCCAGAGGAGGGCTGGAGACGCTCTCGAAATGGGGGCACGGGCGCCTTCGCGTCGGGGCGAGCACGACCGCGTGCCAGCACATCCTGCCGACGGCGCTGCGCGAGTTCCGCCAGAGCTTTCCGAAGTGCGTGATCAAGATCGAGACGGGGGATCACAGCCGGCAACTCGAGCTGCTGCGCGCGGGCCACGTCGATCTGGCCCTGATCCTCGAGCCTGCCGCGGGCATGCAGGATGAATTCACCTTCGTGCCGCTTTTCCACGACGAGCTTCGTTTCTTCGTGGCGGCCCAGCACCCCTGGGCCAAACTGGGCCGCGCCCCCCGCGAGGAAATCGGGAACGAGGCCCTGATTCTCTATAACAAGACGAGCTTCACCTTCCGCTTGATCACCGACTACTTCCGCGAGGAGAAGATCGTGCTCAGCAACTTCATCGAACTCGGCAGCATGGAAGCGATCAAAGAGCTCGTGAAAATCGGGCTGGGCGTCGGCGTCCTCGCGCCGTGGATCGCAAAGGAGGAGATCGAGAGCGGAGCTTTCGTGTCGCTCCCGCTCGGCGCCCGAAAGCTGCGCCGGCGCTGGAGCGTCGCCTATCTGAAGGGGCGGCGGCTCGCTCTCGCCGAGGAAACCTTCGTCGGCCTCTGTGAAACGGTAGCCGAGTCTCTCGGCCTGAAGAATCCCCGCGCCGTGGCCTAGCGGCATCGTCGTGCCGAGGGGGGTCGCTGAAGACTCGCCTCTTTTCGCGGATGGGTCATGTTCCTGCGGGACCGGCCCCCACTCCCCTTGCGGCATCCGACCCTCCTTCTTCTGGCCTTTGCCATCACGGCGAGCATCGGCGCCTTTGCCGGCGAGCCGGCCCGGCCGCAAATTTCGGCAGCCTTTCCGCCCGCCGAAGACATCCGGGCTCCCGATCTGGCCATTTCCACGGGGCAACCGGGCGCAATCGACGTGCTCGCCTACAGCCCCGACGGGAGAATCCTGGCCGCGGCCGGGCCGAACCTGGTCATTCAAATCCGGGACTCTCGGACCGGCGAACAGCTTACCGGGGACTTGATTCAATCGCTTCGGGGGCACACGGCCCAAATTCGGGCGGTTGCGTTTGGCGCGGACGGCAAGTCCCTCGCTTCCGTTTCCGGTGACCGGACGGTCCGCACCTGGGACGTCGCGTCGGGAAAGCAGCTGTCCTGCGTCTCCCTTGGGACGTTGGTTCCCGACTCGGCCCCTCTCGGTCCTGTCGCGCTTCTGGCCGGCCGGGAGCCGCTGCTCGTGGCCTGCGCCGCCAATCAGCTCGTTCTTTGGAACATCACGGCGGGAAAGATCGCCCTGCGTCTCGAGCCGAACGACACCGCCGTGGCTTGCCTCGCCCTCGGAGCTGACGGCAAGTCGATCGCCGCGGCGACGATTGAAGGGGTTGTTCGCGTTTGGAATTCGGAAACGGGCACTTTGCTGCTGACGGAGAATCTTGGCGCCGCTCCCAAGACGATCGCGGTCAGCTCGACCCATCTCGCCGCGATTGGGCCTGATGGCACTCCGAGGCTTTGGTCCGTTTCAGGAGAAGCGGTAGCTCTTGCCCCGGGACGGAGAGCCCTCGCCGAGGCCTGCGCTTTCAGCACGAAGGGCGATCAGCTCGCCTGCGCAACCGCGCAACACACGATCGATGTCTGGGACGTCGCGACCGGGACGCTGCTCTGCTCTCAGGCCGGGAGTTCCGCGGAAATCGATTCCATTGCCTTCAATTCAAACGGCCAGAAGATGGTCTCGGGCGCCGCGGACGGAAGCATCCAGTACTGGACCGATCCGCTGCCGCCGATTCCGCCCGCGGTACTCGCGAAGATCCAGGCGGCCCTTCCGGCCAAGGCCGGCGCTATTCCAAAAAGGCCGCGCAAGCTCCTCGTCTTCTGGCGCGCCGACGCGATCCTTCACAAGGATGGAGTTCCGGCCGCAAACCACGCGATCGAGCTGATGGGGAGGAAGACGGGCGCGTACACGGCCTATTTCAGCCGGGACTACGGAATCCTCGATCCCACGGTCCTTTCCCAATTCGACGCCATTGTCCTGAACAGCACCGCGCACCTTGCGATTCCCAAGGAATCCATGAAGCAGGCTCTGCTCGACTACGTCCGGAACGGCGGCGGAGTCGTCGGAATCCACGCCGCAATCGACACGTTCAGCCGATGGCCCGAAGGCGCCCGAATCGTCGGAGCCACCTTCGGGGACCATCCCTGGCATCCGACCGGAACCTGGGCCGTGAAGCTCGAGGCTCCGTCGGATCCTATCCTCAGGGCCTGGAACGGCAAAGACTTCAGGATCCACGACGAGTTTTACGAAATGGGAGATCCGTACAGCCGCTCCGATCGCCGCGTTCTTCTCACCGCGGACATGTCCGACCCGGCGACCGCGGCCGCGCATCCGCACCACCGCAAGGACGGGGACTTCGCCCTCTCTTGGATCAAGCACTACGGCCGGGGACGGGTGTTCTATTCGGTGTTCGGCCACTTGGCCGACCCCTTCGAAAACCCCGCCGTCCTGGAATACGACCTGGACGGCATCCAATACGCGCTGGGCGATTTCGACGCCGACGATACTCCCCTTCCCGCCCGCCGGCCCGGCGCCGCCCCGGTCAAAACAGCCGATTCCAATCGCTGACCCGCGGATTGAAGAAGCCGGACTCCTTGTAGGCGCGATCGATCGTCCCATTGTCCCGGAGGACCCTGATCCCGGCGACGAGAGCCTCGAGCAGGGCGTCCGCCTGGGGCGACGCCTTCGAAACGATCCACGAGCGGCTGCCCATGATGGCCACCTTGCACCGGGGCACGGGCACGAGCCTCACACCCCCCTGCTCGACGCTCATGTCCGGGCTCGATGAAAACTCCGCGAGCGTGAAATCCGCCTGGCGGGCCTGGATCTTCGCGAACGCGATCTCCGGCGTCACGGTCTTGACGAGGCCCTTGAGCTGCATGCGCTCCATGCTTTTGACGTCCAGCGCCCAGCTCGACACGACCGCGCCCACGCAAGCGCGCAGTTCCTCGGCCGACGACAGCTTGAGCAGCTCGGAGTTCGAGGGAAGGACGTAGATTCCCTTGACGAACTCCCCGTTCCGGATGATCGCGTCGGTCTTGAGCAGCTTGTCGGAGTTTGCCGCGATTTCATCGTCCCAGATCGTCTCCGCCGTCAGGTCGGCCCGGCCCTCGATGACATCGACCTTCGCCTGCTCGTAGGTCAGAGCCCTGACCAATTCGAAGTCGAAATCGAGCCCGCCGGCCTTGAGCGCCTGGAGTTCGAGCACGAGGTCGACCACGGGCCGCGCGGCATTCGCGTTCTTGAAAGTCTGGATCTGGTCCCACGAGGATGCCGCGGTCCAATTTTCGAAGCCGTCGATCGCGGCGCTGTTTGCCGAGATCTTCAGGTGGACCTTTGCCAAAGCGGACGGCGCGGACCAGGCGAGGCCGGCGATCGCTCCCAGGGCGAGGGCCAGCCGGGTGGAGCGTATCGAAAACCGGCCAAAAGACGTATTGAAGGCCATATGGGGGCGCCAGGGGATGGCGTCCCTATCATCGGAGGAACCGGGCCGGCCTTTAGTCGAATCAAGGCGGTTCATGCCATCGATGAATTGCATGAATTAATTCCGTCCATGGGTCCCTTTACAGGCGCCATGGTGGGTCGTAGCTTGTTTTCGTAGCAACCACCGGTTGCGGTAGGAAACTCTCCCAAACTCCCCTAGCCCCATGAAAATGTTCCGTTCTCTCCTCGCCGCGAGCCTCTCGCTCGCCGCTTTCTCCGCCCTCCGGGCGGACACCTCCTTCGGCCAGCAGTGGATTT
>Ga0206819_10105_pt1 | contig 31092 bp, 22 predicted proteins | sample Alteio_BWOrgCont_87_FD_152855 | JGI IMG/M metagenome (GOLD analysis project Ga0206819, IMG submission 152855) | Enriched cells from forest soil in Barre Woods Harvard Forest LTER site, Petersham, Massachusetts, United States -... | ecosystem: Environmental > Terrestrial > Soil > Temperate forest >... | reverse complement strand
ACGGTATTGTTTACAATGAGGCAGATATTGATCAGTCAAAGATTGTTTGGGCGCGCGACCTGGGACCAGAGGAAGACAAGAAATTGATCGCTTATTTTAGAGATCGGACGATTTGGTGGGTCGATTTCGGCCGTCATGCAAGTTTGCGGCCGTATTCGGATAAGTAACCCAGACATCATCACACCTTTGAATTCTCGGGCTGGTATTGGCTGCACCAGGCATTCGTTCGTCGAGGCGAAGACAGGAAACAAAATAGAATAAAAAAAAGATATATGTACTATGAATGGTGAATTTGATGAATCCCGGCCAGGTCTTCATGCTGGCCAGATGAGCGTTGAGATAAGTGATCTCAATACCTGAGAGTTGCCACGGTTCTCTGTGCTGTGCATCCGGATCGAGCGGTTGCCAGATCCAAAAAGCATTCCACTGCACTTGCTTGTGATATAGCGTATACGGCGTCTGCAATGGATTACCCGTGACTGCCCAGAAATAGTAAGCCAAAAAAAGGCAAACTATTGATACGCTTACTGCTGCTGGAAATAAAACTGATCGAATGAGCGCCGTTCGCCGCAACTTTGGGGCAGTTGCTCCCTCATAGAAAAACCAGGCAACAATAGGCAGCATTACTGCCACAGTTTCATATGGGCGGTTAACCAAAATTATAGCGAGGCCTAACGCCATCAACATCCCCTGGTTGGTCGTCACGTGCCGCCGCAAGCGACCAAGAGCACCGAATACTAATGCGCCTCCGGCTGCGACCATCGACCCTCCGAAATATGTTTCGCACCAATATGTGAACAGCCCCACGTTCATTAAGGACAAAATTCCTCCAAGAAATGCCCAAGTGGCTGGAAGCCAACCCTGCAGCATCCAGCATGTAAGCGCACACATCAACGCAGTGGAAAGCAGAACTCCATACCAATAGTGACCGAAAAAGAATTTTCCAAATGCCAACACGATATATTGACCAGGGAAAAATTTAGGCATGTAGGTCGGAGTTTGCAGTACGAATATTACCTCGAAAAACCTATGCAACGGATGAGACGGATTGGCCAGCCTACCGTGTAAGAACGTGTCGGCGCCCAAGATATAGCAAAATCCGTCTGGACTGAATGGTTGTGGAATGGGAAGTATAGGCAACAACAACAGCCGAGCAACAATACTGATCAAGAATATTGAGAATGTCGCCAGTGTTTTATTGCCGGCGAATTTGCGGAACTGGCGTGCAACCGTTCTCAGTGCCTCCGGCGGTTTGAATCGTTTTACACCATAGTGAGCAGATAACCACGAAATGAGCATTACGAAAAGGATGTAGGCGAGCCAACCCTCAATCTGGAATTGCACGATTGTCGCTCCAAGAATTTGCGGTTAATACATTCCGCTAACGCACTCGCTTCTTTTCCCGTGGCTGACTGCCTAGTGTACCTTTTGTTCACAGGCGGGGTGGGTTGTCCGGCGGATCAGCAGTTTAATTTTCCCACATTGCCTCAAGAGGCACGGGACCTACCGTACCGACGGCACACAGTAAAGGAGGAAGCTTGCGCTTCCCCCTTAAAAGCAGTGGACTAGCCACTAATGATCTGAGCTGTCAGAAATCTACTTGATGGTGACTTCTTTGCGGCTGAGACTTTCTTGTTTTTGGACGCGGGTCTTCAATCCTGGAAGATGTCCTTCGATCGTGCCGGCCATTACTGGAATACGCAGAGCGGATTCGACTTTCGGGATCGAGACGAACAGAATGCCGCGGTCCATGCGGGCTTCGATTTGTTCGTGCAGGATTTCGGTTTCGAATTCAAATTCGCGAACCAGGTAGCCAGCCGGGAGTTCTTTGCGCAGAACGGCTGCTTTTTCTTCAAACAGAACAGGAGTGCGCTTCGCAACGACGATCAAGGTGTTGTATTCGACTTTGAGTTCGACGTCATCGAGAACCACGCCCGGAAGAGCGATTTCGAGAACGTATTGATCATCGAGTTCCAGGATGTCGGTTTCGGGTGTCGCATACAACGAGTTGTTGCAGGACCACGGCGCGTTCGATTCCGAACCGAATTGGTTGAATTGATTTTCCAGATTGTGGAAACGGCGGTTCATCGGGCGACGAAGACCTAACTGGTTGTTGATTGTTCTGGTGTACAACATGCGGATTTCTCCTCCTATGGAATCATCCTTTCTTACTTTGGTGACCGCGCAATGAATCCAACCCAGCGGAGAGTCAAGTTCCGGTGCGGGTTTGAGGTTGCTTGCGGGGCTTCCGTGTCACACATAGTACGGCGGAAAACGGCTTGTGATGCCCTTTCTAAGCTTTCATTCCGCTTTAGTCTTGGCCACCTGAAGGACCGCTAATCGTCAACCTTCCCGGATTTTAATCTTTGGTCAATAATGACGCGACTCTCACGGAAAGCCGGTCTTGACTTTATACCGGTCACATTAAACGGGATCCGCAAGCCTGCTATCAGGCTCTTGGCTACGCAATACTAGAGCTCCTTAAGGAAGACTTTTCAATGACATATACACCAGACATACAATATTGCAGTTCCGCAATAGCCGACGAAATCCAGTTCTGCAGCCGATCCTTGCCCCATTGGCGGACAACTAGACGGGATTTAGTCTGGGAGCGCCGGCAGCCTGCCGGCATCGCGACACAAATACAATACAAAGTAGCGAGCGTCTCTGGTGTCGACACAATCTCCAGTGGCAGTTGCGGCCCATGCCGCCAAGATGGCGGCGCTCCCAGACTAGAACGCGAACTACAGAACTGCCTGAGGCAAGCCAGCGCTGCATCGCAGCGCTGTATAGGACTACCGGGCTGCCTGGGCGGGAGCGGGTGCTGACAGTTGAGGGGAGGAATCAGACTCAGGCGTTGCGTTCGCCGGTTCCACCGCAGCAGAGTCCTTCGAAGCCGGCACCGCTGTCGCGGACTGGACAGTAGTAGACGTTGCCGGCGCGACCAACTGGGTGGGAATGACACCTTTAGTCGGGGCGGCCGCCTTCGTGGCGGACGGCGAAGCTGTTTCCAAATTAACGCCAGCCGGTTTCAGAGCTGTCTTCGTGCCGTTGGCTTGATCAGCTTGGGCTGAAACGTCTGCATGCTTCAGTTTCACCTTCTTCTGGCTGCCAGCTGCCACATGTTTGTTCGGATGCGATCCATATTTGGCAATCGTCTTCAGTTTGTCACCGACGCGATTGAGTGCCATCTGCACGTCATCGACTCTCGCTTTCGAGTCGTCGTAATCGCGCTGAGCCATTTTTATATCTTCTTGCGACGCTTCGAGCTCGCGCCGGCTGATCACGCCTTCTTGATAAAGTCCCTCAAACTGTTTCGCCCGATCTGTCTTCTCGCTCAGCTTGGCCTGGCGATCTTTCATCAGATCTTTGACATTTTGCAATTGCGCAATCAGCTGTTTCTGCCGAGCTCTCAAAGCATCCGGACTGAGCGTTTCTACCGGCATGAAACCTTGCATTATATAGAAGCCGTTTCCACCATATGCAGGCGCGCCCAAAATCGCAGGCGTTTCTGGCGGCGGCGGCGGCACCAGGCTGGCGCGCATCGTTCGCGGCTCACGCGCGTGTTCTAACCTGCCGATCTCTTTCGCCGAACCATCACCTTTGGCCGCTTTCGATTCTTTTTTCTCTTCGTTAGTCTTCGCTGCCGCCTTCACTGCTTTGCCCTTGGTGCCAAGCTCAGCCTTCAGCTGCGCCGCTGACTTGGACTCAGCCGCCGGCGCAGCGGGCGCTTTTTTCACTTCAATAGGTTTGACCGCCGGTGTTTGCTTAACTGCAGCTGATGTTGTCTGAGGTTTTGACACAGCCAGATGTGCCTCAGGCGCATTTTTGCTGGACACCGCCGGCTTAGCCGCTGCCGGCGCTGGGGTGCTGGGCGCTTTGCCCGCCTGGGCCGGCAAAGTATGTGCCGAAGCCGGTGATCCTTTGGTTGCTGCCGCCGGTGGTTGCTTAATACTGGCAGAACCGGTCACAGGCGGACTGCCAGCCTGTGCAGCAGCCACAGTCAGGCTGAAGGCAAGGAAAACAAATGTGTGACGTAGCATGATTTCGACCCGTTTTGAGGACCTCGACGTCACCAATCGTCTAAACTGGTCCTGCTCCAGATTGTAAGGTATTCTCTAGCGATGGGCACTGAGCCGCGCGTCACAATTCTGTTTTTCGGAGACATCATCGGTAAGCCAGGCCGCCGAGTAGTCCGACGTTTCCTTAAAGAAACCGAACTGAAACCTGACCTAATTGTTGCAAATGTTGAGAATACTGCCCACGGTTTTGGCGTCACCGAGGCAAATTTAGCCGAGTTAAGAGAGTGCGGCATCAAGGTTTTCACAGGCGGAAACCACACATTCGACCGCAAAGAAATTTTCGGTTTTATCGACAAAGAGCCATTTTTGTTGAGGCCGGCTAACTATCCCGAGGGAACTGCCGGCGCCGGGCACTGCGTAATTGAGCTGGAGTCAGGCATAAAGGTAGGCATTCTCAACTTGATCGGCCGCGTGTTCATGGAGCCCTTGGCTTCACCGTATATGGTGGCAGATCAACTGCTGCCCAAATTGGCGGCAGAAACCAACATAATTTTCGTCGACCTTCACGCCGAGGCCACCGCCGAAAAGGTTTCGATGGGATGGTACCTGGACGGCCGAGCCTCCGTCATGGTGGGAACGCATACGCATGTGCAGACGGCAGACGAGCGGATTCTGCCGAAGGGAACCGCGTATCTCACCGACGCCGGCTGCTGCGGTCCGGCCGACGGCGTGATTGGCATGGATCGCGAAAATGTGTTTCGGAGAATGGTGCAGCAGCTGCCGACACGCCTGGAAATCGCCTCGGGCCGGGCGATGCTCAACGGCTGTCTCGTCACAATCGATGCCACAAGCGGGCGCGCCGTTGAGATCCAACGCGTTCAATTCCAAGAAACTGAAGCGGAAGCGCACGAACCGTAATGTCAATCGATCTGCATTTGCATACCCACTTCTCAGACGGCACCTGGTCACCGTCGGAGTTGGTCGAATACGCCAAGAAGATCAGACTCAGCCACATCGCCATCACCGATCATGACACCGTATTCGGTATCAGTGAAGCACGCCAGGCGGCAGGCAAGGAGCTCGAGGTTGTTGCCGGCGTCGAAATCAATACCGTTGCCCCCAAGCCTGATGGGTCGCGCCAGGACGTGCACATACTCGGTTACTTCATCGATCCTGAAGAACCAGTGCTGCAGGAGCTTTTGCGTAGACAGCGCCAGGCACGCATCGATCACGCACGGCAGTGCGTGGAAAGTATCGCCGCCACCGGGGCCAAGATTACGATGTCCATGGTGGAGAAGTATGCCGGCCAAGGTGGCATTGGCAAAGCCCATCTGGCCCAAGCGATCATCGATTCCGGCGCGGCGGCGAACGCGGTGGAGGCATACGAAAAGTACCTCGTGCGCGGCAGCAAGCATTTCATCGACAGAAGCAGTGCCAGCCCTGAAGAAGCAATCGCCGCCATCAATGCCGCAGGGGGACTGGCTTCAATCGCGCACCCGGGCAAAGGCGAGCACATGTTCGATTTGATCTTGCGCCTGAAAAGCGCCGGATTGCGAGCAATCGAAGCCTATCACCGCATGCACTCCGTCAATCGAATCCGGCAGTACGTCCGTTTCGCCAACCGCAACGACATGCTTCTCACCGGCGGCTCCGACTGCCACGGGCCTTTCCAAGATTACGCCCCGACCGTAGGCTCCATAGCCGTGCCGCACGAAGTGCTCGAAAAACTGCGACAGGCGAAGTTGAGCCAGCAAACACGCGACGTTTGACAGCCGGAGGGTGCCACTACCAGAAAGGCTGAACTTTTCAGGGGCAGGCTGGCAGCCTGTGCTCCACAGTAGTATCGCGACCATTCCGTGTTCTGCCGGATGGTTCTTCTAGTCGCCTACCACTTTGTCGACTTGGGATTTGACCACTGATAGTTCGCACTCGCCGTCGTGGTTCCAGGCTACTTTACCGCTTTTGTCGATCAGGACTTCGGAGGGAATGTAGCCGCGGTAATAGGTTTTTACGAGAGCCTTCGCATCGTCGTTGGCGGGATGGTCGACATCGATGACCACGTATTTGAGATTTTTGGAGTTGATCTTGCGATAGAGATCGACAAAACGTTTCGCTTGACGGTTGGTATTGAGATCGCCGGAGGCGCCGAAGAAAATGATTGCAGCCGAGCCTGGCGGGATCTTGCAATCGTCCATGTCTTTGCCGACAATGGGAAAGCCGCTATCGAGATCTTGGGTGAAGGAAACGCCGGGCCGCAGTTTTAAATCTTCGGCAGCCGGTGCGATCAGCGCACCGAATGTAGTGGCACATAGAGTGCTGCCCAACAGGGCGCGGGCGATCCTTTTAATTGAGCGTCGGAAGATGATCATTGTCACGGCTCGGCGGTAACGATGTACATTATTCCATGAGTACCGCCGCGTGGCGAAGCCTCACTCGTTCGGGCGGCGACCGTTGAAGTCGCTGGCTTTGACGCCGTGCACCCAGCGCGCCCACTTTTGTTGTTCGTAACTGCAACAGTATTCGTACAAACTCTTGAGCAGACGTTTTCCCGATCCGGAAGTGCCTTTGAAAACATACGCGTCTTTGCTGTCGCTGCGCTCGTAGCGCGGTGACGGCTCTTCGGCGGCAGCGGCCCCTTTGGTTTTGACTGCACAGATCGACATCTCGCAGTGCAGCACGCGGTCGACGTTTGATACCGGAGGTGCCGTCAACTTCTGCCAAAGCCATTGCCCGAGCACATCTGTTGCAGGACGACGAGGATCAGCTGCATGCAGGTACTCAGAGAATGCTTCCAGGATCAATCAAACACCTCAAAATGCGAAACGGATCGCGGCCGCCGAGCTGGTAATAATGACTGCTTTTGCAACAAATTGTTGCTTTGCCGCCTTTTCTGCGACTATAGCACAGGAAGACAAGTGCTCAGAAGCCCACCCGTGTTAATTTCGAAAGCGATTTTGCGAAAGATTACCGAGCAAAATTTGCCGACTGGCCACAAGTTCCGCCTTCTGCAAATTAAAGTTTTGCCAGCGAATCGAGATGCGGTTCCAAAGCGCTATAATTAGGTCACTTGAGGGCCAATAGCTCAAGAACCTTATTGAAATGCGTTTCTTGCATAGCTGATCTCCTGGACAGGCGCCGATCCGGTCCTCAAGGAGATAAAGCCCTCAAAAGACAACCGGTCGGCAAGCTTTCGGGACATCCAGTCCGTGAGCGCTTTCTTGCCACATGATGGCTGTTCATCGGGCATTTTGGTGGTGCGAAAAACGTCGGTGTCAGCATAGCAAGAGCGGGCTGCAAGCTGGTCACCTAGGCAGCACAGCGAAAGAAAGTCAAGGAACGCTATTAGTTCTCATGATTTTTGGAGAAAGGCAATAGTCAAGTCATTCACGGGTTCCGAGCGGCAAGCGCTCAGCCAAACCAGGACGAATCGGCACAGCTCGCAGGAATTTTCACGCCTGCTCACCGACGAACTTCTGGAGAAGGTGGTGCGTCCAGGGCAGTATCTGGGCAACGAATGGGGCGCTCGTCGCAAGCCTTTCGACAGCGCCGTCGTGCGGCTTTGTCTGGCATTTCCCGACCTGTACGAGTTGGGCATGTCCAACTTCGGTCTCAAGATTCTCTACCAGATCGTCAACGGTCACGACAGTTTCCTTTGCGACCGCACCTACGCCCCCGGCTCTGACATGGAGCAATTGCTGCGCGATCGCTCCATTCCCCTCTGGGGATGGGAGGCGCGGCACGCCCTGAGCGATTACGAGTTGATCGGCTTCTCGCTTCAATACGAATTGACTTACACCAATGTCTTGAACATGCTGGAGTTAGCGCAGCTGCCGGTATGGGCGGAGCAGCGCACCAGTCTATTCCCGCTCGTCTTCGGCGGCGGACCATCTGCCGTCAATCCCGAGCCAATGGCGCCCTTCATGGACTTCTTCATGATCGGTGACGGTGAAGACGCTGTTCCTGCCGTCATGGAAATTGTGCGCCAGTTCAAAGAGGAGCACGGCGCCCAATCAGACGATCCGACCTTGCGCCCGAAATTATTGGCGCGCCTGGCGACGGAAGTGGCCGGCGTCTATGTGCCCGCCTTCTATGAATTGCTCGACGGCAATCCCGTGCCGCAGCCGAAAGACATTTCACAGTTGCTCGCCGACCCGTCGCGTCCATTGCCTGAGCGCGTACTGCGGCAAGTGGTGCCGCTTTCCGACAGGAATCAGCCGACCAATAATTTGGTTCCTTACCTTTCTCTGGTGCACGATCGCGAGGTCTTGGAAGTGCGCCGCGGATGCGACAGAGGCTGCCGTTTTTGCCAACCCGGCTATACATTTTTACCGGTGCGCGAGCGTTCCTCTGAAGATCTGGTGCGCCTCTCCAAAGAAGCGCTGGCAAACAGCGGTCACCAGGAATATTCATTGCTCTCGCTGTGCGTCAGCGACTACACCAGCCTGCACGATTCCGTGCGCGCGCTCAATCAAGAACATTCGGCCCGGCGCAGCTCGATGTCCTTCCCCAGCCAGCGAGCGGATCGCATGAATCTGGATCTCGCCGAAGAATTGAAAGCGGTGCGCAAGAGTGGTATCACATTAGCACCGGAGGCGGGCACCGAGAGGATGCGCGCCGTAATCAACAAAGGTCTGTCGCATCAGCAGATCATTTCCGCCATCGAGGCCGCTTACCAGTCGGGCTGGGCGTCGATCAAGCTTTACTTCATGTGCTGCTTGCCGACCGAGCGCGACGAAGACCTGGTCGGCATCGTCGAAATTCTCAAAGAAGCTACCGTGCACTGCCGCGCCATTCGCAAGACCGACCAATTGAAGTACCGCAAGGACGTAGAGTTCACCTGCACGATCTCGAACTTCGTGCCCAAACCGTTCACGCCGTTTCAATGGTTCGGCCCCGTCGATCCGAAAGAAACGGCGAGAAAGCATCGAGTTCTCAAAGATGCCTTAAAGGAAGCGCGTCTGAAAAACGTACAGTTGAATGTCACCGAGCCGCAAATCAGTTTGCTCGAATCGGTGATTTCACGCGGCGACCGCAAAGTGGCCCGAATCATTTACGACGCCTGGCGCTCCGGCTGTACTTTTGACGCCTGGGACGACCGTTTCCAACCGGGCAAGTGGCACGAAGTGGCGAAACAGCATGGTGTCACGCTCGCGGAGTTGGGCTGCACCGGTCGAGAAGTCGGCTCGCCGCAGCCGTGGGATGTCGTGCATATCGGCTTAAACACCTGGTGGATGGTGAAAGAATGGGAAAAGGCGATGACCGAGCTGGAGACGCCGCCTTGCACCGAAAACCTCTGTCATGCCTGCGGTGTTTGTACAGAACTGGAGACGAAGCACGCCCTGGCTGCGCCCAAACCGGAAGTAATGAAGCGCAACCCCTTCGTTAAAGAATTGTCGGCCAACAAAGATGAGGATCATCACCCCTCGCTGTTCTTTATGAAGCCGGACGCCGAGCCGGTTGAGGCCGCCGTCACTCGCATTCGTTTTGTCTTGAAAAAGGACCGCGATCTGCGTTTCATCGGGCATCTCGATCTGCATCACCTTTTGACTCGCGCGGCGCGGCGAGCGGCGATTGCGCCGGCCTATTCCAATGGTTTTAACCCGCAGCCTAAGCTCAACTTGGCTGCACCGCTGCCTCTGTTTCAACAATCTGAAGGAGAGGTCGGCGAAATTGAGCTGGCGCAAACTATCGACGCGGAAGAATTTCGCCAGAGAATGAACCGGCAACTGCCCGAAGAGGTGCAGTTGACAGCGGCGAGAATACTGGAAGGCAAGACCGTAAACTCGCTTTCCTCAGTGCTTGCTTCCGCCAGATACAAAGCGACAATGGTGCTGCTCGAGGGCGCGCACGAGGGTGCGCAGCTCGAGGAAGAGGCACAGACTGTTCACGCTCAGGTGCAACAGCGGGTCGAGTATGTGCTTTCACAAGAGAGCCTACTGGTCGCGCCTGCCACCGAGCACGATCCGACTAAAGGCTCAAGACCGGCATCGCCACGCGATGTTCGCTCAGGCATTTATTCTCTTCAGGTTACTTCCCGGTCACCGCTTACGGTGGAACTTCGGCTCGCTCACGGCTCCCAGATGCATGTGAAGCCGACCGACGTTCTCAACTTCCTTCAGCCACCAGATATGGTGCAACAGATCGCCTGGCGTGTTACGCGCCTCGATCTGGCGGCCGCCGATCAGACCCCACTGTTTCACATTTGACCTTGAGATACACAATGGATTTTTCGCATTCATCAACTCGTACAGAACATCCGGCGATGGCCAGCCGGGCCTGGTGGCAAGTAATTTCGCCATCAGGTATCACGACCTCCCTACTGCGCACCGAGCGATCATATGGTGCCGGCAACTCACCTTTACTTTCGTCTATCACTTAGAGGAGCCTATGAAAAAGTCACTAGTAATTTCCGAACAGGACAGCATCGCCGCTTTGCTCGAAAACGAGCGCGTTGTCGAATTCTTCGTCAACCGCGGTGAGCTATTGCTCGGCGACATCTACTCCGCCACGGTTGAGAACATCCTGCCCGGCATCGACGCAGCGTTCGTCAATCTCGGCAAAGACAAGATGGGTTTTTTACACGCCAATGACGTGCCTGGTCAAGGACCGCTGAAAGAGCGACTGGTGCCCAAGCAAAAGCTCCTGGTGCAGATAACGAAGGAGCCGACCGGACACAAGGGTCCGCGCGTATCGACCGCGATCAGTTTACCGGGACGCTTTCTCGTACTGGTTCCGGAAGAGCGCGGCGTATCGATCTCGCGGCGCATCTCGGAAGCTCGTGAGCGCTCGAGACTGAAGTCGGTGGTCAATTTGATGAAACCACCCGGAGTCGGCCTAATCATCAGGACTGAAGCGAAAGGTCAGGGCGAAAACGAACTCTTCGAAGATTTCGAAGCATTGTGGGATCGTTGGCAGACGGTAGTTTCCGAAGGTGAAGCCTCAATCGGATCGTCGCTCATTTATAGAGATCAGGATCTGCTGTATCGCGTGATTCGTGACGCGTATTCACACGATGTAGTCGATATTATTTGCGATTCAGCTGATGGGCAGCGCCGCGCGCAAGAATATTTGCAAGGTTGGGCGGGCAAGCTGACAAAGGTCTCGCATCATCAAGGCGAAGAGTCGTTGTTGGTTTCCAAGGGCGTCGACAAAGAGATCGAGGCGGCCTTGTCTGATCGAGTCGAGCTGCCGTCGGGCGGACACCTCAATATACAACCGACCGAAGCGCTGACTGTGATCGACGTCAACTCCGGCCGTTTTACAAGTTCGCGCACCCAGGCCGAAACCGTGCGCCGCACCAATGTAGAAGCGGCACAGGAAATACCGCGCCAGTTGCGGCTGCGCAATATCGGCGGCATGGTGATTGTCGATTTCATCGACATGGACAGCCGCAAGGATCAGCAGCAGGTGCTGGAAGTGTTCCAGCGCGTGCTGGAAGAAGACCGCGCCAAGCCGCAAGTGGGGCAGCTTTCGGACCTGGGTCTGGTGGAATTGACTCGCCGGCGGCAAGGACAAAGTCTGCGCGAGTTGTTTACCGTGCATTGCACGACCTGTTCCGGATTGGGCGTGGTGCCGACCCTGGAATTGGGACCGGCTGATAACAGGCGAGTAATTACATTCAAATCCAAAGACGACGAACAGGCCGGTCGCGGGCGCGGCTCGCAACGCGGCGGTCGGAGTCAAGCTGGTCGCGGTTCGATTCTGCGAGCGGCCAGTGCGGCCAACGGTCGCATCGTGCCGACGATAGAAGAAGCAGCAGAGCCGGAGTTCGACGAATCGGCATATGTTCCGGAAGAAATTCTAGACCAGATGCCCGATGAACTATTAATGGATGATCCACGTGCCATGGGAAAGCCTAGCACCAAGCGCGGTGCCTTCCTGGACGCGCCGGATGAAGATGACGAGCTGGAAGAAAGTGAATCGGAAGAAGTCGCTTTCTCCACTCAAAGCTTCGCTCCATCAGTCGGAATCTTCGAAGAGGGTTTCGTTGAAGACGAAGAGTCGTCGATGCACGAAGGACTGGAAGAAAGCATCTCGGCAGTCGAGGAAGTCTATCAAGAGATGGATGCTCGATCGCGCACTCACGAAGGTGATGTCGAAGTCGTGGTGATCTCGCAGCCCGCACCGGTGGAAGAAGCGCCGGCGCCAACGTTGGAAGAAGAAGTGGAAGAAGAGGCTGACGAGCAGGAGGATCTGGTTTCCTTCGCATCGACCAGCCCGTATGAGACCGAAATCGATCCTGTTACCGGCATATACCGGCTCAAGATCAAGCCGGCCGGCGAAGAACACCACGGGGCAGAGCACGGGCATGAGTCGCACGAACATGCGCATCATACTGGCGAGCATGGTGAACACTCCCACACATCGCACGAACACCACGAGCATCATCAACATCATGCGGATGCAGTGGTGGCTGGCGAAGCCGTAGAAGAACAGCCGGATACGGTAGCGGCCGAGGAAGTCGTTCAATCGACGGTGAACGCTGAAGGGCACGTCGTGCAGGGCAACTTGTTCGCCGACAACTATCAGGGGCAAGCGGATCACAGCCAGACCAGCGGTTCTGATCAGTCGCAAACGACTGACGAAGAACACGAAAATGTAGAAACGCTCGCCGACGAGTACGAAACCAGAACTGCCGAATGGCAGGATGAAACGCAACAAGCGCAAAGCGAAGAAGCACAAGAAACCGAGCGCGAGCATCGCTCGTCATACAACCAGGAAGAGCCCACGCCGCCCCAGCCGCAGGAAACTCACAACAGCTAAAGTCAGTCGCCAAATCGGCAACAGCATGGCCGGCAGCGACTCCATCGCTGTGGTTCTTTCCAGCGATGCGCGAAACCATGGAGGCAAGGATTGATTGATGGCACCCATGCGATCCTTTTTTAAGCGCTCCGTCGGCTTCGTCCCTCGCCTCCTCCGCTGTGCTGCCGCTTCGGCTGCGACGGCTCCTCGCCGCCTTGCCTTCGCTACTGGATCGATTTATGCAGCGGCAGTGGCGGCGGCAGTGCTGGCCGCAATGGTGCCCGTGTATGCCCAGTCGGATGACCGAAGCGATGTCAGTGCCGGCACCGATACCGCGCAATCCGAGCGGCAGAAAGTGGCATGGCGCGAAGATGCCCACGAGGCGATGGCCGACGCGCGAAAATCAGGAAAGTTAGCGCTTTTCGATGTGGGCGCCTCGTGGTGCCCTAACTGTAAAAAGATGCAAGAAACAACGTATACAGATCCCGCTGTATGCAGTCAGCTCAATCAGAATTTTATATGCGTCCAACTAGACAAGGATGATCAAGGGGATGGCACCAAGCTTTGCGACGCGCTGTTCATCTTGGCACTACCGACGGTGGTGATTGTCGATCCACAAACAGACAAGTACATGATGAAAGTCGGTTACCAGGACGCAGCCAAGTTCGCAGCGATGATTGCCAAAGTGCAGAAGCATGGCCTACGCAGCGCTACCTCAGGTTTTCGCCTGACCCCGAAAGTGTACGGCAATCGGTGAGGCATCATCAGCTACAATTTGCAAACCAGAGGAAATTCGACGCGAACAAAATAGGATTCATTTGCTCAGTAAAGATCATTTGCTTGGGCGGGTATTCGTATCGACAATGCGGATCAGATTTCTCAAATTACGGGCGATTGAGAAGGCATTGAATTGGTAACTCGGTATCGGCGCTGAAACCACGACGGATAAGTAGGATGTTCCATGAAAAGCGTACTGGCGAAGTCAGGATTTAGGTTGTTGAATGGCGATCGTTTAGTTCTTCGCCTAGCCTTTTGTGCAATTGCGCTTGCAAGCTTGCGGTGCAACTACGCGGTAGCGTCCGGTGATGACAGCTTTGCGCAGCTATACATAACTCAGGTTCAAAATGCGCTTCGCAAGTTTTGGCAGCCCCCGGAAGGAACTTCGTATCGCGAAATCCATGTCTATTTTGACGTCGACAGGCATGGAAAAGCTTCAAACATACAAGTAAAGACGTCCTGCGGCGATGCGCTGTACGACAAGGCGGCGATCGAGGCAGTGCGCCGCGCTCAGCCCTTTCCAATACCACCAAACCAGTTGACTGGTGCCACCATCCCATTGGACATTGGTATTGCCTATGTTCCGAAAAACAAAACTCCCGAAAGGGCAGAAGCGAGGAGGCTTTTCAGAGAAGCTGAGGGGCTGATGACCTCAGGCGACAAGGCTGGAGCAATTGCGAAGCTTCAGCAAAGCATGCGGGCCGATCCAAGTTATCGCGATCCTCGCAAGCGTCTGGCATTCATCTATTTAGATGAAGCTCGATTCGAGAAGGATAGCAGCGTAGCCTTGCCACTAATGCATAAGGTAATGACCCTGGCTCCGGAGGAAGACGTCTACGGAAGAATGGACGCACTGATTCGAAAATTAGGAAAGGATCCGGGGTCATTTAGCGATCGTGTCAGCCTCGGTGACGAAGCCAGGCAATCAGGAGACTGGCCCGGCGCGGTCTACGAGTATACCGCTGCGCTCAAGCTTAAGCAGGACGACGGCGTTCAGAAAAAGCTTGACGACACACTTTCTCAACACCACAACTGACATTGATCAGGCTGCCTGCAGTTTCGTGCTGAATTACATCTGTCAGTGATCGATTGCCTCGCCATCGATCAGCACCAAATGCGGTGCACGACTGGTAATTGTTCACCGTCCGCTGTTGCGTTGCCTGGCCATTGACAGACTGAAGCCGAAGCGCACCGCCGATGATGTCATTTCAGGCGGCAGGATGCTGGCCTCGATGCCGGCTTTGGGGTCGTTGCGAAGCAGGTCGTGCACAAAGCCCACGTCGGTGGTGTACTTTTGATCTTCGACATAGAAAGCGCCGCAGAACTGTCCTTTGTGAATGAAACCAAGGCAGGTGGCGGAGCTAGAATTCAGTGTGATGGCCAGGCAGGCGGTATTGGATTTGCTCTCAAACCAGTTGCAAATGTAGTCCATGTAAGACATGGCATCGTATTCGTCGTTGCGTTGCACCGGGTAACCGAGAAACAATGCGGACATCGCCAGTGTCACACTCTCCGGCAGGTCGTACATGCGCACAGACGTGTCGGGCAGTTCCAAATCCGACAGCATCAACTGCAGCGATTGCTCTGTCGGCTGCGTCTCGGGCATCGACTTGCAGCCGTAGATACAACCGACGGCGCGGCCGCGGTACAAGAGCATAGCCGAGCGCGAAAGGCGCTCTTCTGAAGCGGCTTTGACGCAGCCAGTGCGCATGCCGCCTTCGAGATCGGTGATCAACCATTCGAGGTCGTAATCGGCAATTTTGAATTTGTTCTCGCTCTCCACCTGCAGTGGTGGCAAGATCAAATCAGTGGCACGTTTGAGGTGAAACTTGCGCGGCTGCGCCTGGGCCCAGACGTTGAAGGCCGCCTCGGCATCAGTGGAGCCGACAAACGGAGTTTGCACGTGGGTGGTGAGATGCTGTTTTGGTGCGTTTGCCGGAGTGCCTGATGGAAGATCGGCTGGTGGAGGCGTGAGCAGAGGCTGACTGGTGGGTGTAATCAAAACTGGTGCCTCGACCGGACGCTCAGGCGGTGCGGCGAAGCCAGAGTTCGCTTGTGTAGTAGTCGGACCGGACCAGCTCGACTGTGCGGGAGTCGGTGCTTGCTGTTGTGGCGGGCGCTCAGGCATGGGTGTCGCGGCTGGGGCCTGTCGCTCCGGCGCAGGAGTTGGGCGCTGCGGCGGCTGTTGCGAGGCGGAGGCCGCCGGACCTGTGTTGGCGTATTTCTCGTAGCTTTCCGTCTTGACATTAATGTACGATCCGGTGTCTGGCGCTGCACTGGCGCTGCTGCCAGTTGACGACCATCCTGAATTGCCTGATGGTGAGCCGGAAAACGATGGTTGACTACTGGAAAATGTCGACGGACTGGAAAACGAACCGGGGTTGGGCAGAGCCGAAGGTGTGGGCAGAGGACCGGCAGCAGGCACCGACTCCACTTGTGTTTCCGCTTCAGCCACCGCTGGATAGTCGCCCGTTTCTGTCGATGCACCGGGGCTGTCGATCTCGTCGAGATGCTCTTCCCACCGCACTGTCGGCGTGGTGGTTGTTTTGATCGATACCGAGGTGTTGGAAAATCTGGCGGACAGCAAAATCCGGTTGTTGTGCACGCAGACATACTGAGCGAGAATTTCTTCGCCTTGGCGCAGCAGCGCCTGGGTGGGCAAAAACCCGGGCAGGTTGTCCTTCGGAATGATTACAGCGTAGCCGCCTGGCTCAGCGTTAGTCACCTTGCATATGACGTTCTGACCAGGTTTATAGCCCTGTAATTTCCAGGGATTTAGCGGCCTGCTCATTCGAGAACCCTATGTTTGCCTCATTTGAACCGATTTTTCACTGGAGACGACATTCGCAATCAGGCAGTATTGAATTGTCGAGTCTCTCATCCTGTCTGGCTTTCTGGCTTTATCTTACAAGAAAAACCTTACGCACTACAGCTTTCCAGGTTTGCACCAGCGACCTGTTTTTCACAGAAGCGCTAGCCCACCCATTTCTCTGTACCACATTTGTAGAGGTTTTCTCACAGCCGACTTCGTCCGAATTTGCAGGCTTTATATCAACGCAAACTGTCGGTTCGGCCTGACGCATTTTGTGGCATTGCAGGCAACTGCCAAGACATGCCGGATCAATGTCAAGCCAGGTGTTGCAACGCGGACACGACACGCCGGTAGACTGCCCCGAAGGGGCTGCCAGAGGGCAATTGCAGTTGGCACAGATAAGGCGATTGATCGCCATGGCTATCCTCTCGTCACTGGCTCGACGTGAATAAAGTCGGCAAGCTTCCTGCCGATTGCGATCTCAAGCTGATTCTTGGAAACAATGACCGGACCTCCGCGAATATTCTTCTGCACCTGGATTTGGGCGCCTTGAGCAATACCGAAGCGAAGCGCCTGGACCGTGATCTCATCGCCCTGTGTCCCGGTCACTACCAACCATTGGCCTTCTTTACCATCACCTAGGGTCACGTACACCTCGTTGAGTTAGAACAATTTCACCTAAAACCAAAAGCTTTATCTGCCTGGCTGCTTTCTCTGCTCTTGCGGATTTCGACCGGCTGGCAGAGCCGGTTTTTGCTGTTGGCGGCATTCGGGACACAAACCGAAGATTTTGAACTGAGCATCGATTACTTCGAAGTTATGACGCGCGCCGATCTTTTGTCCGGCTTCCTCGAGGAAGTGGTCCTCAAATTCAAGCGTGGTGTTGCAGCCGATGCAGATTATGTGCTGATGCGGCACTGTATCTTGCTTTAGCTCGTAGTGCTTGTGCCCTTCGGCGAAGTCCAGTTCACGCAAAAGCCCCAGCGAAGAGAGCAGCTTCAACGTGCGATAAGCAGTGGCCAGGCTGACGTTGGAACCGCGCTGCAGAAGCTTGGCGTGCAGCTCCTCGGCGGAAAGATGATTGCCGTGCGCTTGCTCGCGGAAAATCTGCAAAATCGTTTCGCGCTGCGCCGTAATTCGATGTCCTCGTTTGCGAAGACTTTCGAACACCGGATCAGTGCCTGAGTTTTGGTCGTCTTGTTGCAACGATCGATATTCCAGAATTGTGATGCCGCTCGCCACTGCTGCTACTACGACTAATGCCACTTGTCGCCGGGGTTGCCCAGCTTAGTTTAGATCAACGAGCGCATGCGGCCAACGAAAAGAAATAATTCTTACGCATCACACCAGGGCGTGCTTACCGCCGAGGCTGTGCGTGAGGAACTGTCCGGTGTGCGATTCTTTGACTTTGGCGACCGCTTCCGGAGTGCCGGCGGCGACGACGGCGCCACCCTTGTCTCCGCCCTCGGGACCGAGGTCGATGATGTGATCGGCTTGCTTAATCACATCAAGGTTGTGTTCGATCACTAGAACCGAGTTGCCCCCGTCAACCAGCCGGTTGAGCACGTGCAAGAGCTTGTCCACATCAGCAAAAGAGAGCCCGGTAGTAGGCTCGTCCAAAATGTAAAAAGTCCGTCCGGTCGAACGTTTGGACAACTGCTCCGCCAATTTCACTCGTTGCGCCTCGCCGCCAGACAGGGTTGTCGCCGATTGGCCGAGCTTCATGTAATCGAGCCCGACTTCATGCATTGTCTCCAGTTTCGATTGCGCTTTGGGAATATTCTCGAAGAAATTAAGAGCGTCTTCAACGGTCATTTCCAGCACATCGCCAATTGACTTGCCTTTGAATTTCACCTCCAATGTTTCACGATTGTAGCGCGCTCCTTTGCACACGTCGCAGGTAACAAAGACGGAGGGCAAGAAATTCATCTCAATCTCATTCATTCCCTCTCCACGACAGGCTTCACAGCGTCCGCCTTTGACGTTGAAAGAGAAACGTCCGGGCAAATATCCTCTCGCTTTCGCTTCATTGGTCATCGAGAAAACTTCGCGAATAACGTCGAACAATCCAGTGTATGTCGCCGGATTAGACCGAGGCGTTCTGCCGATCGGAGACTGATCGATATCGATCACCTTGTCGATCTGGTCGGCACCGGATACGGTGCCCAATCCTTTCGGTGCCGGCACTGTTGCATAGACTTCGTGGCGGAGAAACTGATAGAGGAGGTCGTTAACCAGAGTCGATTTCCCCGATCCGCTCACGCCGGTGACAGCAACAAATTTGTTAAGCGGAATCTCCACATCGATATTTTTCAGATTGTTCAGTTTCGCCCCCTGCATTTTGAGCGAAAGTCCGTTACCCTTGCGCCTCTTAGATGGAACAACAATCTGCTTGCGCCCACTCAAATATGCACCGGTGGAAGAATCCTGCGCGGCGCAAATTTTGTCAATCGCTCCTTGTGCCACCACATAGCCACCATGCACTCCGGCACCGGGGCCGATATCGATGATCCAATCTGCCTGGCGAATCGTGTCTTCATCATGTTCTACGACCATCAGAGTATTGCCTAACTCACGCAGCCGTTTCAACGTAGCGATCAGCCGATTGTTGTCGCGCTGGTGCAAACCGACCGAAGGTTCATCGAGCACGTAAAGCACGCCGGAAAGGCCTGATCCTATCTGCGTCGCCAGGCGAATCCGCTGAGCTTCGCCACCAGATAAGGTATTAGCCTGACGATCGAGCGTCAGATACTCCAATCCGACATCAGAAAGAAACTTCAAGCGCGATCCAATCTCGATCAAGACCTGGTGCGCGATTGCCTGCTGCCTCGGCGTCAGGTGGCTCGGCAGGTTTTGGAAAAATTCGATCGCGCGCACAACCGAAAGGGCACTGACTTGCGCAATCGATAGATCGCCCGTTTTGACGGCCAGGCTCTCCGGCCGCAGCCGCGCGCCTCGACAATGCTCGCATTCCATCTGCGTCATGTAGTTCTCAATATCCATTTTGACGCGATCCGACTGAGATTCTTCATGGCGTCTTTTGAGGTTATTGATGATGCCTTCGAAGGACTTCTTATACTCCCAGAACTCCCGTCCATCGAATGAACTGTGCGCTAATTTGATCTTTTCGTCGCCCGAGCCGAACAACAACATGCTCTGCTGCGCCTTGGTCAATTTCTCAAACGGCGTATCCATGCGAAACTTGAAGTGCTTGGCCAATGACGCCAACAACTGTTCGTAATAAGGATTGCCTGTTTTCGACCAGGGATAAATCGCTCCTTCTTCCAGACTCTTTTTCGGATCCGGCACGACCAGAGCGGGGTCTACCTCGAATGTGCAGCCTAATCCGTGGCATTCGGGACAGGCACCATAGGGGCTGTTGAAACTGAAAATCCGGGGCGAGATTTCGGCAAAACTGATGTTGCAGGAAGCGCAAGCAAAGTTCTCGGAGAACAGCAGTTCTTTACCGGAGGTGTCGGCAGTTTTCCCTCCTTCTGTTGCCGTTTTGCCATCGACAAGATCGATCAACACGTTGGACTTGCCCCACTTCAGCCCGACCTGAATGCTGTCGGCAAGCCGGCTTTGAATGCTCGGTTTGACGACAAGGCGATCGATCACCAACTCGATCGAATGCTTCTTATTTTTATCCAGCTGAATCTCATCTTCCAGGGCAACGACGGCGCCGTCAATGCGCACGCGCACAAAGCCCTCTTTGCGCAGGTCCTGAAACAGCGACTGGTACTCACCTTTGCGCCCCGATATCAGGGGAGCGAGAATCTGAATTTTGGTGGCCTCCGGCAAATCCATCACCTGATCGACGATCTGATCGATAGTTTGCGGATTGATCAGGCGATCGCACTTGGGACAATGCGGCGTGCCGCAGCGCGCAAACAAGAGCCTGAGATAGTCATAAATTTCAGTCACCGTGCCCACAGTCGATCGCGGGTTGTGACTGGTGGATTTTTGATCGATCGAAATTGCTGGGCTTAATCCTTCGATGGCATCGACATCAGGCTTATCCAGTTGTCCGAGAAATTGGCGCGCATAGGCCGAGAGTGATTCGACGTAGCGGCGCTGCCCCTCGGCGAATATGGTGTCAAAAGCGAGCGATGATTTGCCCGAACCGCTGACGCCGGTAATCACAACTAATTTGTTGCGAGGCACAGTCACGTCGATGTTCTTCAGATTGTGCTGGCGTGCCCCGCGAATCACAATCGAGTCTTGGCAAGCCTCGTCTGATTTCCCGTTCTTGTTTCCTGTCATTTCCGTACTGCCGTGGTCGTCCACAGGGGCATCCAGACCCAGAACCAGGCGCTCTCTGCCCCCAACGGTATTAATGATAGCCCGTTTTCAAGCGTTCAGACCAACACCGCCTGAACCATTTACTTAACTAAATTTGTCAGCGCTGCAACGGCTCCTCGCCGTCTTGCCTTCGCTGACTTCCTAGATCTCTTTAGCGATATAGGTTATTGGAGAAGCGTCACAGGGTAGATTTCATGTAGGGTGCGCCTATAAATGGCGACTGGTTGACGTCTCCCGCTTGCGACCAGGCACCTGATGTTCGAATGTGCCTGGGCGCGCAACTGGAGTCAGAGAGTCATGTCGCAAAAGGACAGCTCCTCAAAACAGAAAATCGTTCCATCGGGACGACGGTCACGAGCACGTATGCCAGCAGTCACCCCTGCCGACGCCGATGCTGCCAAAGGGCAGGCGACGACGGCACCGGCAGGCGGCAACGGTGACGGTGAAGAAATCGAAGTCCAAGATTGGAAATCTCGCGTCATCGCCAGCTACAGAGGCAAAAGTCCCAAGTCGACGCACACCCTTTTAGCCAAACTCTCCGGTGACAAAGCAGCGGTAGAGGTCGGCGAACGCCACAAAGAAACGGCGATTCAAGAAGCGATGATCTCCTTTGTCGATCGCATGTTTGATAGCTTTCAAAACTGTGCCTACGAAATCAATAGGCATGCGGCTGGGTCGGATCTCGAGCTCAATTGGATCAGGCCCTTTTTGCAGAAAGAAACGATCGGCGGCTGGCGCAATAAGCAGCCGGAGGTGATCGAAGTGCTCAGTGGCCGGCTGTCCACCCGCCTGTGGACAATGGTCGTCAGAGGAGTGAAGCAAGAAATATCGATTCATATCATGCCCACAGATCGACTGATCAGTTTTGGCACCAACCCAGACGACTTCAAGGTATACCTGAAGATACTGCCTCTGATCGACGGGCTGGGGGTAAAGTGGACGATTGATGAAACAGAACTGGCTGTCGAAAAGTATTCGGACATATACAGAGAATTGTTCGAATCCCTGATCAGATACGCTAGGGGAAAAGCGGGAGTCGATGAAACATTTAACGTAAAAACGGTCGGACTGGAGCCTAAAAAGGAAGCAAAAGTCAATCCCGACGATGTGCAACGCCAATATCAGGAAGCTTTTTTCGAAGATATGCGCAAACGGGCGGAAAACAGCACGTCGGAGCTCTTAGCCCATAATCCCCAGGCTAGACGGAATGTCCGCTCAGACGGATTGAACCGGCCGCAACTGCAGGGGCCGCCTTTTGTCTCTGGACAATTCCAGCCAGTTCGCGATCCAATGCAACCGCAAATGCCCCAACAGCCGCAGACGCAACAACAGCAGCCGCAACAGCCGCAGCCGCAACAACAGCCGCCGCAACAACAGCCGCCGTATACGCCGCCTGTGCCGCCGGGCTACATGCCGTCGCCCAACAGCTGGCACGGTCAGCAGATGCCGCAGGCACCACATATGGTGCAGCCAGGACAGCCGATGTACCCGCAAATGCCACCGGGGTATCCGCAGCCAAGAAATCCCCAGGCACCGCCTGCGCCACCACAAAATATGCAGCAGCCAGGCATGTCGCAGCCAATGCAGCAAGTGCCAGGCATGCCACACGGACAGCAGACACCCATGCAACAGGCGCCGGCACCTGCTCATGGACAGTATGCGGCTGCCAACCCCAATGTCAGCTTTCCGGTTGCTCTGAGCATGCTCATTCCCACCTTGGACCGCGAGTTGGAAGTGGTGGCAAAAGCCGGTATGGACGCGTTTTCTCAGCGCGATCTCGTGCGTGCCGATGCGGCGTTGAAATTTTCCGGACGCTTGAGTGAGTTTCGCGCGCTTGCTCTCGAACTGCTCGACTACTACAAGCGCAAATAATCTGAATGTAGACTGTGTCTGTTCTCTACCGATTTTCTTCGGCGGACATGCTGCCCCCCTGGACATGCCCGGGTTGAAGCACGTCTTCCTCTGACGGTTTACTGGTGGTGGTGGTGGTGGCACTGCTTTTGGGCTTGTCACTGCCGGCAGTGGCATCTTCCTGCACAAACGGCATGGCCGGATTGTATGTTTCATTCTCTGGCTGCGACTTGTTCATCGTTGCCATCTGAACCTCCAGCCACTTATAAACGAAGAAGCAGAAAGCGAAAAAGATGAAGACGAAAACAAACGATGTCAAACTCTGGCGCAGCCAGAAGTTCGGTCGACCGGGCCGGCGCGGCATGGCTTTGGCGGTGCTCCCGCCAGATTCAGCTACATCAGCGGCTCTGAGTCGCTGCTGCGAAACGCGCGTTTGGGCCGGCTTCGAGCGCTGCTCTTGCACCTGCGGGAAGGCATTTTCCAGATCGATCCGCAGCTCCGCCATCGACTGATAGCGTTTCTCCGGCTCCTTATTCAGCGCTTTGAGCACCACCTGTTCCAGCAATGGATTGATCACCAGCTCCGGCCGCACTTCGCTGAATGATTTTGGCACCTCGCTTATCTGTTTGGACATCGTCTCGACGTAGGTCTTGCCCAGAAATGGCACCTGAGCGGTCAGCGCTTCGTACATCACTATTCCCAGAGAATAGACGTCGGACCGTGCATCGAGCGGCGCGCCCATGCACTGCTCCGGACTCATGTAGATCGGGCTGCCCCACACCTCACCCAATCGGGTCAGCCGCTGCGCTTCTTCCTCAAAGCGGGCGATGCCGAAATCAACAACTTTGACGAAATCTGTCTCGCCTTCCAGGCTCATAAGCATGATGTTGCCCGGTTTTAGATCGCGATGAACAACGCCGCAACGGTGAGCGTGATCGACGGCGCCGCACACCTGATTGAAAATCGTCCGAGCACGGTCGGCAGAAATCTCCCCCTCGGTTTTGATGATCGACGCCAGATTTTTGCCGACCAGATAGTCCATGACAAAATACGGCTGCCCGCGTTTCGTATAACCGTACTCGTGCACTTGCACAATGCGGGGGTGATTGAGGTGGCTGAGCAGATCCGCCTCGCGCTGGAAGCGCTTGACCACAAGTTCGTCGTTCAAGCCTTTGGTGCGTAAAGTCTTAACAGCGACGATTCTCGCCTTGGTGCGCCCCAGAGTCTTGGCTTTGTAGACCACGCTCATGCCGCCAAAACCGAGAATCGACAACACGTAATAGCGGCCGGCAAGAGTCATACCGACCATTGAGTCCTTGGCATCTTTGGGGATGCGTACTCGGTAGCGCACCTTTTTTTCCGCGTCAGGCAATGGCGGCGCTTGCGTGCGAAGCCCACGGTCGAACTTTTTGCCTCTCACGTAAGCGGCTACTCCGCTTTCGAGCATCCGTGCAACTCCACGCGTCTTTCAACTCATCTTACTTCAATAATTGTGATTCGTCCTAATCGCTCCGTCGGCTTCGTCCCTCGCCTCCTCCGCTGTACATCCGCTTCGGCTGCGACGGCTCCTCGCCGCCTTGCTTGATCTTATCTAATCGCTCCGTCGGCTTCGTCCCTCGCCTCCTCCGCTGTACATCCGCTTCGGCTGCGACGGCTCCTCGCCGCCTTGCCTTCGCTGCTTGTTCGAGTTCCTATATTCGCTCCGTCGGCTTCGTCCCTCGCCTCCTCCGCTGTACATCCGCTTCGGCTGCGACGGCTCCTCGCCGCCTTGCCTTCGCTGCATGATTGTCGATCAGGAATTATTGCTACTTGGAATCGGATGCGGCGGCTGGCAGGTCGAACCAGAATGTAGAGCCTTCACCGATACGGCTCTCGACACCAATCTTGCCGCCGTGCTGTTCGACGAGGGCCTTGGAAATAGCCAACCCGAGCCCTGTTCCCTTGCGCTGGCCTGTGTCTACCTGTTGAAACTTGGCGAAAAGCAAAGGCAGGTGATCGGCTGCGATGCCCGGTCCACGGTCGACAACGGCAAAACGCACGTGCGGCTCTTTCTCGCTCACTTGAATATTGATGGTTCCGCCCTCGGGTGAAAACTTGATGGCATTGGCCACGAGATTAGTCAAAACCTGAATGATCCTGTCTTGATCGCAAAGCACCTGGCGCTCCGTCGAGATCACCTCAATCAAGCTAACGCCTGTTTCCTGCGCCAGGGAACCCAGGGCCGTCAGCGTGGTTTTTACGATCTGGCTGGGCGGCACAACACTCGTATGCAGTTGTAATTTGCCTGCTTCGATTTTTTTCAAGTCGAGAATGTTGTTGACCAGGCGCACGAGCCGGTCGACTTCGTGTCTGGCGATGGTGACGAGTTCCTCCCCCATCGAAGACAGTTTGCCGGCCACGCCGGCTTCAAGCAGTCCCATCGAGCCGCGAATCGACGTCAAAGGCGTACGCAATTCGTGTGAGAGCAGCGCGTAAAATTCATTCAGGCGATGCTCGCCCACTTTGCGCTGGGTAACGTCGTGCAGCACGGCTACTGCGGCCCGCGGTACGCCTGCTTCATCGAACAGGGTGCGCGCCGTGATACTGATGAACACTCCTCGCGGCGTCGCATCGTTGTAGACGTATAATTCCATCTGATCCACGTTCTCACCGTTAAGCGCGCGCAAAATAGGATTTTCTGCCGGCGCCAAGGGTGTGCGTTTGTCCGGCAAGAAAAAACCATAAAATGCAGCCCACTCATCCACCGGATGCTCCGCCGGTCCTTTGCCCAGAATCCCCTCGGCAGCCGGATTGAAAATGCGGACATCATGGCGTTCCACAATGATCACGCCATCGCCAATGGTGGTGAGCATAGCGTTTAATGCTTCCTTTTGCCGGCGTTCGCTCTCCTCCTTCAACTGGCGGCTACGCAACTGATTGCTGACGAAAAGATACGACAAGAGCAACACGGCAATCGACAAAATTGTGGCGAACAGGCAGAATCTCAGCGTTTCCTCATTGACCAGATTGAGCGAGCGCAACGATTCGAACAGTTTGTGATTCTCGACACTCTGCATGTGCATGACGGTTCTTCTGATCTCGGCGGTAAGCGCCTCGCCGCGACCGGCGCGCACCACCTTTAGTGCCGAATCGAAATCTCCCTTGGCCGCTAAACGATCGAGTTGATCGAACTGGTCGATGCGGCGGTCGACGTCATCGTGCAAAAGTTTGAGCGATTGCTCTTGCGACTGATCGCCCGCCACTTCCCCTGCTTGCCGCAGGCAGATGGACAGGCGCTGTCTGGCTGCGTCATAGGGCTCATCCAGTTGCCAGTCGTGCGTGGCCAGATAGCCGCGCTGCGCGCTTTCCATGTCGACAATCGACGAGCGAATCTGCTCGAGCGCAGAATTTACCATATGCGCGCGCAGAACCTGCTTGCTTACATCAAGGATATTGAATGTATGCAAAAACGACAGCGTGCTGATTGCAATTAGCGACGCCAGGGTCAAGCCATACGCAAACAAGCTGGTTTTATCGACTGAAAGTTTCATCCTGACATTAACCGAGCGCCGTTAAAAAGCGTAGCAAAATTGAACCGCCGCGTGCAATTTGGTATTTTGGTCTCCATATACGTAATTTCGAGGCAGTTGATTTGAATCGAGTTCTTCTCGTCGACGACGATCGCAACATCAGGCGCATCGCTCAGATCGCTCTGGCCGAGGTAGGACATCTTCAGGTGACTTTGGCGTCGTCGGGACAGGAAGCGCTCAATCTGGTGCAGCACGAGCAGCCCGACCTGGTGCTTTTGGATGTGATGATGCCGGAGATGGATGGTTTTGCCACTTTGATCAAACTGCAGAAGGACCCGAAGACCTCCGCCATCCCGGTAATTTTCATGACAGCCTCGGTCACGGACGACGAACAACAGCAGTATCGCACCCTGGGAGTGCGCGGGGTGATTGTCAAACCATTCGATCCGATGACCCTGACCGAGCAAATCAAACAGATACTGGACGCCGGCGATGGACCCCTCGATGAGCGATGAAATACTGGTAGACGATCTGCCAGAACGAGATTGGATCCTTCTGCTCGATGACGATGCGTTTTTCAGAAAGCTGATCGCCGAAATACTCGTGGCCATGGGACACAGCGTCTTTGAGGCGAGAAACGCTCAGGAAGCGTCGCATGCAGTCTCTGTACGCCAACCTACTCTGGCGATCGTCGACTATCGGCTGCCCGGCATGGACGGAATCGCCTGGATCGGGCAGATGCGCGAGCAAGGAAATAACTTCCCCATAGTCTTTCTCACAGGTCAATGGTGCGATGCGCAAATGTTCAACAAGTTGCGCAATCTGCTCAAAGTGACGTTGATTTTGCAAAAACCGATTGTACCCGAGCTTTTCATGGAGCAGATCGCAAATGTGCTGCCTTCACCACAGGCGACACCAAAGGGCGAAGCCGCCCCGAAGCAAGGAGAAACGGCGCCACGCCCGGCTCATGCGCCTGCAGCATCGGCACCGCCTTCGGTTATAGTAACGCCGCCGCCCAGATCCACACCCAAGGAGTCCGCGAAAGACACGCATGCACGCATCAGCGCGCTGATGCAAACGGAATTGAAGCATCCGCCCGCGGTCGAGCGGGCGCTGCAAGCGGCGAAACAGGAGTATGCGGCCGAGCTGCCCAAAGAAATGAAAAAGCTGGCGCAGAGCATTCGCGATGCCAGGGAAACAGGAACAAACAACAGCGCTTTTCTCGAGGCCCGCCAGCACGCGCATAAACTGCTGGGCTCCGCCGGGTCTTACGGATTTATCAGAGTGAGCGAAGGAGCTGGAAAGATCGAGAGTCTTTTGCGCAGTTTGGAATCTGGCGACAGCACGATGCAGGAATTGCTCTGGTCCGAAATCATTCACGTTTTGGCCGACACCGAATCGGAAGCGATTACGGCCGTAAAACAGGTCGTGCCCAGAGGAGAAACAGCACAGAAGGCGCAACAATTGTCGCGCCATGTGATTTTGCTCTCCCGCGACGATAAAGTGCGTCAGGCCGTAACGACCTTGAGCCAAGACGCTGTTTGCGATGTCACCGTATGCGATGACGTGGATCAAGCCCTGACTTTAGCGAAGCAGCACCGCCCCGATGCATTTTTCGTCGACCTGAGCACCCTGAGCAAAGACAGAATACCGTTTCTAATCAGCGGCGTTCGTAAATTGCCTGATTGCCGGCACGTTGCACTGGCGGCTATCGTCGACAACGAAGATCAACTAGCCAGCAGTGAAGCTTTGTACTTAGGCTGCTCTGAAACGGTTCCTAAGACCGCAGGCAGCGCCACATTCAATACCACAGCCGCGAAGCTGCTTGCCGCTCGCGAAGCCTTCATGCCGCGGATATTAACAGTCGACGACGATCCTATGCTCTGCACCTTCATCAAGACCACTCTCGAACCGCAGGGATTTCTGGTGCAGGCGTTAAATGAGCCGATCAGGATTCTCCAGAAGCTGGAAGCGTTTGCACCGGATCTGGTGCTGCTGGATGTGATCATGCCAGCGCTCAGCGGCTATGACGTCTGCCGCATGATCAAGCAGGACGAAAATTGGAAAGATCTACGCGTCCTGTTTCTCACCTCAAAAAGCAGCGCCGAGGGACGGTCCAGCGCATTTCGCGCCGGCGGCGACGATTTTCTGGCCAAGCCGGTGGTATCAGAAGAGTTGATTGCCCGCGTCCGCGCCCAACTCGATCGCGCCGTCTCGCTCGACCTCAGGTTTGCCCGCGACGGCTTGACTGGTGCGCTGCAGCGCGCGCCCTTCGAGAAGACAGCGACAAATATGGTAGAAACAGCGAGGCAAAAGAAAACTCTTCTCACGCTCGTCTTGATTGATGTGGAAAAACTGCGGGAGCGCACAGCACAATTCGGACTGGCGGCCACGCAAACAGTCTTGGCAGAATTGGGCAAATTGGTGCAAGCGCGTTTTCGTGCCGAAGATGTGCGCGCGCGTTTGGGCGATTTCATCGTGCTGATGATACCCGATAAGGACGGCGCGGCCATTGGCGCGGCACTGGCGCTGTTGCAAGAAGAATTTCGCCAGATCAAATTCGACGCCGGCGACGGTTCAGTCTTTCGAAACACCCTCAAGTTCGGCGTAGCGCAATTATGGCGCGACTGCGACGACGCCCCCGGACTGATCCAGGCAGCCAGCACAGCCCTGTTTAACACATAATGTAGGAACTCGTCCAAGCAGCGCAGGCAAGGCGGCGAGGAGCCGTCGCAGCCAAAGCGGATGAACAGAGCGGAGGAGCCGAGGGACGAAGGTGACGGAGCGATTAAATCAGGGCACGATGACGTTGACGAAAATCTGCAGCGTTCCCAGGACTACGCCTATACCGAAGCCGAAATATTCCAGCGCCTTCAGCTCGCTCTTGCAAATGCGCTTCACCAGAGTCTCCAATTGTTCCGAAGAGAAATGCTCGATTTTTTGGGCGATCAGATTGTACATGCCTAAGAGCGGGATGGCGCGTTCTAGCATGCCGCCGAGCTCTCGCTTCAAATATGCATGCAAAAAACTGGCCAGATCCTTCTTAGCGCGCTCCAGACGATCGCGCGGAATCGACTCCGGGTTAAAACGAATGATCGCCGATCGCACCGTGCCCATAGCCTCGTCTTGCAGGCGGCGAGTCAACTCCACCATATCATTTTTGTGCTCGATCAGGAAACCTTCGATAAAATCGACGACGTTGGCGCGAAACTTATCCACCGTCTGTAGTGGCATGCTGCGCATATCGAAATTGGAGATCTTGAGAGCGATTTGATCGCGAATACCAAAGCGCACCAGCAGATCAGCAATCAGGCGTTTGCATTCTTCCGGTTCCTTTTCCAAATAATTGCGCCACTCGTAGCACACGCGTTTGACGCCGATGATGCGAGCGAGAATCTTGTAAGGTCCGGACGCCATGTTTTGGATTGATTCGTCCATGGCATTGATGTTTTGCGGGGTCAAAATACCAAGAAGAAAATTGCGCACGTTGTCGGGCGTAATCACGGCCTCCATGATGCGATTGGCAATTTCCACCGCCTGATCGTAGTTGACACGCAATGTTTGCACGCACTGATCGAAAATCTTTTGCGTGATGATCGCCACTCTCTGGTCTCTCTTCTGCTCTACGCTTTCTACCACCGACTCCACATAATGCAGAAGAAATGCCGGACTGAGGTCGGCGATATCTTGAGCCAGTCGATGCAGTTTTGACGTATCGCGAAATTCAAACAGCACAGTATCGAGAAAGAGATCGACTGCGGCATAAATGTTTTTCTCAGTCACGAGCACTTCTGCCTGGGCTTTGATGTCTTGGGGCGTCAAAAGCGTCTCTGTAATGGTCGAAGCCACAGCCTGAGCCAGTTTAGACCGGCGCTTCGGGAAGATGCCCGGAGTGAGCGGCACCTGCCAGCCCCAGATGTACTTAGCGTCATAAGGGTGAAACAGCAAGGTAATTGCCAGCCACGTTGCTAGCCAGCCGTGCAGACCATAGAAGACCGGTGGAAAGATGAACTTGAGAATGAAAATCGTGGTGGGATCCGTGATTGCCATTGTCGCCCCTTAGTAACCGCGGCGCCCGGCGGCGCTAAATTAGAGTTTACTAGGTCGAGGCGTTAGATGACTTTTATTTGAGATTGTTTCCTGCCGCCTCGCCGCCCGCCGCACCAAGCTTGCTTACAACTAACGTCCAGGCGCCGCATTGCACTGATCTGCTTTATATAATGTCCAGGTTGTTGTGGGTAATTGCGATGCCAACGGTCAATTGGACTGAAAATCTCAAGGTCGCCGCCAGAGCCAGCTTCTCTTTGCTGATCACCGCCTGCATCCTCTACGGCGGCACTGCCTGGGCGGCGGCAAAAAATTTCAACGACTTGCTCAATTCCGGCAAGCAGGCGTTCGCGCAAAAACAATATCAGCAGGCCGCCCTGGAATTTCAACAAGCGCTTGAATTGAAGCCGGAAAATTTCGAAGCTCTGTTCGAATTGGGCAAGGCACAGTCGCGCAGCGGTGACGAAGAGCGCGCGCTGGTTTCCCTGTTCGGCGCCCTGAAAGTACAACCGAAATCAATCGAAACGCGCGCTGAACTTGGCGCCATCTTGATGAAGCGCGGCAACTGGGACGAGGCCGGCGGACAGCTCAAGCAGGTGCTCGACGCGCGCCCTGACGACATGGCCGTGCGAGGCAATTTCGCCATCTGTCTCGAACAGCTCGGTTACGTCGATCTGGCCATCGCGCAATACCGCATTCTCCTGCAAAAAAACCCGCGCAGTCTCGAGGCTTATTACAATCTCGCCAACGCGCTGGAGACGAAAGGCGCTCACGACGAAGCGATCGCTTGTTTTCGCCAGTTGATCACGATGGCACCGAAGAATTCGCTCGCCTATACCGGGCTGGGCAAGTCGCTGATGGCGAAAAAGGATCTGCAGGGCTGCATCAGTGCTGAGCGAAAAGCGATCGAGCTATTTCCCTCCAATTACTGGGCGTATCTGACGCTCGGTCATGCCTTACAAAGTGCGGGAAAGACTGCCGACGCCAACGACGCCTTGCGCCAGGCGATCCAAATCAACCCCAAGGATCC
>Ga0206819_10093_pt2 | contig 31434 bp, 29 predicted proteins | sample Alteio_BWOrgCont_87_FD_152855 | JGI IMG/M metagenome (GOLD analysis project Ga0206819, IMG submission 152855) | Enriched cells from forest soil in Barre Woods Harvard Forest LTER site, Petersham, Massachusetts, United States -... | ecosystem: Environmental > Terrestrial > Soil > Temperate forest >... | reverse complement strand
ACGTCAATGCTTCGCAACGTCAGAAGCACGCACGCATCTAATTGCGTCGCCTTTTCATATAATGATTTCGGCGAGCGCTCATGATCGAGATTGGCTCTTAACGGGAGCACCAGTACGGTTCCGTCCGGCTGAACAAAGTCAGGACGCTGAGCCAATACCTTTGGAATGGAGACGTCCGCTATCTCGAAATTCCACACATCAGAATAAATTTGCGGGCGGTCAGTCACTTCGTACACAGACTTGAAACCAACTCCGAAGAAGCCTATCTGTTGCTTGCGCTTTGTCGTCTGACCGATTGACGTGACGCCGACCACGTCGCGAGCATCAAACGGCGTACCGTCATGCCAGACAACTATTCGCGTCGAGTCGAAGAGCACCCGCCAATGCCTGGCTCCTGAATCTTCAGCATTTTGCAAAAGCTCGATCAAAAAATGTCCTGGATCGGTATAGACTCGTCGCGCCAGAAGATCCTCAGCATTCGCTTGCGACACGGCCTTGGGGGCATCGCCTAATACTTCGATCGCTTCGATCGATAATCGATGACGTAATTCGTCCAAGGCCTTGATCGTGCCGGCACCTGATGCTGCAGCAGCCTCATACATGGCTGGCAAATCCACCGCAGGCAATTGCGCCAGTTGGGGAAGCGTAATCTTGTCGGTTGCACCGTGGCAAAGTGCTTCCAGGCATTGCGCAAGTAGCTCTGCCAAATAGACGTCGTGTTCTTCTGAGAAGTGGTGGCGAAGAGCGCGGTCAACCAGACAGATCGACGACAGTTCCGATATCTGGGCATCCTTAAGCATGTCGATCATTAGGGCAGCCAACTCTTCACGATCGTTATCTCTCAAAGGTGGTTCAATAATGCTTCGCAGCACTTTGTGGACGGTGGTTTCAGCCTGTTTGATCAGAAAGGATGCTAACCAGGCTCGATTTTCTGCATTGCGCAGCCAATTGCGTTCGATCAGTTTGCGGCAAAGCCAGGCAAGCGGCGCCGGATCACGAACTTCAGCGCACAATTCCACCAGTTTTTCAGCCCGCTCGCACGGGAGAAGCGCGGACAGGTGCTCGATTTGCGCCTCAAGAGTGAGCATCGCGAATGCGTCAGGTGATAATGATTCCTTCAGATCAGTCATAATTCCGGCTTAATTCAGGCTTCCGCCTGCAGGCTGGATAGCAGAGATGAACAAATAGATCGATCCCAGCCAGCCACTCCTCTTCCGTTCCTGCCACCTCAACTTCTTTCTTCCATAGTTCATAGCAGTTGAGACACGTGTCAGCACAGCCTCAACAACTTTTATTAATAAGCCGGACGTAGACATTTTATCCCGTCAATTCCCACTACCATCATGGACTCGATCAATGACTACCCACGTATAATTTGGAGAAGGCTTTTGTTGGAGTGAGCTATGTCGGACAGGATTCATGAACTGCTGAACCGCAACCTTCAGGAGGTTTTCGGTGAAGGCGACGCAGTCCGCCGTCGTGCGGCTATCGAGGCGCTCTACACCGATGACTGCGTCCTCTATTTGCCTCCCGGCGTTTTCGTCGGGCACGACGCATTGGACAAATTCGCAGGAGACCTGCGTGCGACCCACCCTCACTTCGCGTACACGCCGCACGGCGAGCCGCAGGCGCTCCATAACGCCGGCCGTCTGGCCTGGGGCTCCGGACCGCTTGGGGAGAAGCCAGATTACACCGGCTTGGACGTGATCATCGTTCGCGACGACAAGATCGCCGCGCTCTATGTATTCCTCGATTCGATGCCATCATGACACGCCGATCAAACTAACAGAGATAATCCACAGGAATGAAAATCACTAATAGCAATAAAAAGGACTTGTCATCAAAGCATCTTGTAGAACTACTGAGAGCATTGAAAGACCGTTTTGAGAAAAACATGAGTCGTCATCGAGGTCTTGAATGGGCGAAAGTGCAAGCAGCGCTGGAAGCGAATCCTGAAAAACTGTGGTCACTCAATGAAATGGAAACAACCAACGGTGAACCTGATGTCGTTGGTCATGATAAAAAGACGGGCGAATACATTTTGTATGATTGTTCTCAGGAAAGTCCAAAAGGGCGGAGAAACGTTTGCTACGACCGCGAAGCGCAGGATGCAAGGAAAGAATTTAAACCGGAAAATAACGTGATTGATATGGCAGCGGCCATGGGCATTGAGCTTCTAACGGAAGAACAATATCGCGAGTTGCAGAAACTTGGAAATTTCGATACCAAGACGTCGAGCTGGGTGAAAACACCTTCTGACATTAGAAAACTCGGCGGCGCCCTCTTTGCTGATCGCCGCTACGGACATGTCTTCGTGTATCACAATGGCGCGCAGTCTTACTATCAAGGTAGAGCGTTCCGTGGCTCGCTAAGGGTCTAAAAAACAGGGTGTATGTGTCGTTGGCACCACTGGTAGTGCCAAACCTGATCCAGTGTGACAGAATAGATATTGTGATTCATTTTCCGGCGGCTTGAAGACTGGAACAACCCGAAGTATTATGGAAGACTTGCTAAACGAAGTCGAGAGGCTCGCCACCTTGCGTAACGCCGAGGTTATCGTCGCGGCGATGCAAGCCGAATTGCCGGTCTCAGGTTGACGGCCTGATCGACCATATCCCGAACTGACCCTGCTGGAGGAAGGCCATGCAACGAGAGATTATTCGCGTCGAACCGTTCGACACCAATTTCGAGAAATGGGGCGTGCCCGTCTCCGTCTGCACTCGGGCGGGGAACATGGTGTTCGTCTCGGGCATGCCGGCGTTCGACCCGGAGACCGGGGAGATCGCAGCCAATGCGCCGTTTGAGCGCCAGGCCGAGCTGATCCTGACGCAGATGAAGACCGCGCTTGAGGCGGCCGGGTCGGACCTCGACCACGTCCTGAAGTGCAACGTGCTGTGCATCTCCAAGGACCGATTCAAGACCTTCAACGAGATCTACAAGCGCTTCTTCCCGACCAATCCGCCGGCGCGGATTTTCTTCTGCGTGCCGGAGTGGACCGGCCCGTTCGACATCGAGATCGATTGTATCGCGCTCACGAAGAGCTGAGACCGGGGACCGGGAGGGCCGCGCTGGCGCTGCACACAGAAGCCCAGGAAGCTCCGCGTCTTCAAAGGCAGTGAAGGCTCAGTCGTGAGACGCATCTTGTTACGCTCGCCGGCATTCGGGCGCGACTTGCGAAAATGGTTGAAATCGCCTGGTTTGAGCTTTGTCATCCCTGGACAAAGGGTGGCGAACAGAGGTGTGAATTGCGATTTAAATGTCATTTCTTTTGACGAGATATTTGTCCCACGGACAATTGCAAGTGCCTTGGCACCGCTGGCAGTGCTCTTGACTGATCCACTGTCACAGAATAGAGCTTTGGATAAGCGTTACTATCCCGTGTTGCCGCCTGGTGGAAGCTCGCAGTGATATGGCTTTCTGCGTCTACGTTGGCACATGTCTGGTGCTGTAGAATGCATCAGTTCATCTCCATTATCAACCTGTCTGCCAAGAGGAGATCGTTGTATGCGCATTTCACGGCTTTGGAAGATGGTTTCGTTTCTCCTTAGCCTGTGGCTTATGTCATGGACCCTACTGTCGGTTCACGCTCAGGGCAACGCAAATACGGAGATAGCCCAGGAAAGGGAGTTGCCGGGACCAGGTCGGCGGGTGCGGGGCGAAGACGGCCGGCCTTCTGAAAATCAGGATTGGCAAGCAGGGAGGCACGAGCGAGAGCATGCATCAACCAATTCCTCTAAGCCCACTGGATTAGTTGTAGTGCTACCGCCTGGAAAGCAAAAAGAGCGATTGGAACTACGAGCATTGAATAATCCCTTCATTAGTGGCGTTGCGGTGCAGATGAACTGGCGGGACATCGAGCCGGTCAAGGGACAACCAGATTGGTCGAGGCTGGATGAAGTGTTCGCCGCTGCAGAATCGGGAAAAAAATGGGTGCAGCTCCTTATCTTCCCCGGCTTTTTTGCTCCGGCATGGGCCAAGGAAGGTGCAGAGACGGATATGTTTCCAATTCAATATGGACCCGGCCATGGCACGGTTGAGAGCCTTCCGATGCCGTGGGACAGGGTATACCTGCGCCATTGGTTCGCATTCTTGAAACGACTTAGCGACAGATACGGCAGTTCGCCCGCTTTTAGAATGATTGCAGCTGATGGACCGACATCGGTTTCTGCGGAGATGAGCTTGCCAAATAATCTGCAGGATCACCAGAAGTGGCTCAGTCACTCTTATACAGTGGAGAAGTATTTGGGAGCATGGCAGCAGGTCTTCCAGTTTTACGCCGCCACCTTCCCTAATCAGTACGTTTCTCTGTCAGCACCAGGGCTTCCGGTTCTTGGGCCGGGTAAAAAAGATCCTGCCGAACACAAGCGGGAACACCAGCAGGGCAGGATTACCGTTATCGAGCAGGCATCCGATATCTTGGGACCCCGACTTGGAATTCAGTGGAGTGATCTTCACGCAGGAGTTGCTCGCGTTGAAGCTCCTGATGAAACTGGCTTTGTGATCAATCACGCCGGACGTCTCATCACCGGTTTGCAAATGCGTTGCCCGGCCGAAGGCGACAGCAGCGCAGTGATGGGTGCTGGCGGCGATCCGCCCCTGGCTTTGAGACGGTCAATAGATAAAGGGATGCAGCCGAACGACGCTGGTCAGCATGTCGATTATCTGGAAATCTACGAACCGGATGTAATTGCAGAGGAAATGCAACCAGTACTACAGTACGCGGCATCGCTGTTCGGTCAAAGGGAACTTTCAGTGCCGAGTGCTGCCCAATAATTCGTAACGTCCGGATTGAGATGCGTTGCTTCTTTTAGATGAACCAAGGCCAGCCGATGCTCTTTTTTTCTGGACAGAAGTAGTCCGAAACCGTACTGAACCACGGGCGATATTCACTGATCTTTCACTTTCCTTCAGCTACTATCTGCAGGCATGCTACGTGCTCTACAACAGGAATGTTAATTGTGGAACTCGATCACAAGCCTCAACCACTCATAAACGATGCGCTCGAAATGGAACTTGACGCCGCTGCTGTTATGGACGGAAAAATGGACCAGATGACCTTTGCGCAGTTGATCGGCAACACCGCCATGCATGATCCGGAAGCCTTTGCCAAAATGGCGTGCGAAAGTCAGGCAGACTACCGGTACAATACCCTGATCCCTGGAGCCCATATAGAAACAGATAATGAACATGGCAAGGTCACTGCCATCACCTTCGAAAGACACGACTCTCACGACGATCATTTTAAGCCTGAAACTGTGAAGGTCGGGCTCGCCATGCCTCCGGACGTCAATGCGCGCATATTCAATACGTACATGCACACAAGTAATATGGAACATCTCGACCAGTTCGCGAAGAGGCATCCGGAGGGCTACCATCAAGCACCCTGGCCAAAAAACTAAATGCGTGAGAACGCCTGCCAAGGATATTTTGCTGCGAGCCTTGAGCGTTCGCTAAACGGGACAAATTCTCAATTCGGAAGATGTAGTTAGACTGTCGCCGCTCCAGCATGAACATTTGAATGTGGGGCGCTATCACGTCATCTTGCCGGAGCCACTCAAGCAAGGCCAATGGTGCGAAGTCGCACCGCCATGAGTCGCTCATCGCGACTCAACACGCAGGCAAATTATTTCGCAAAGTTTGGCGAATTATTTCGCAGTTTTCCAGATTGATACCGTATTTAGTGCCCAGAGGTTCAGTCAGGGTCTAGGTGCTCTCGAGGTGTCGGGAGGGCGAGTGATTTTTTGCAGCACTATTTACCAACAGTTAACACTTCTGTGGCCGGAAATTTTGCAGACGCCGCCTATGATGTCAGCAGGTAAGCATCGAAGAGGAGCCGCATGGTCGAACCAATACCGACTGATCCTGAGGGAAAGGCGCCTCTGGCTGCCCTACCCAAACGATTCAATCCTGCCATGGTGAAGGTTTTCTTGATTGCTTTTATTTTTGGATTGATTCAGATTCCGCTCTACTTAATTCTCGGGACCATGCAGGATCGCCAGACATACAACGTCCAATACGCGCGCGAGTACGCCGGCTGGGGCGCGGGGGAGCAAACAATTGTCGGCCCCGTGCTTACAGTTCCATATCACTACCAGGCGGTGGGAGAGCCGAAGGCTAATACGACGAGGAGCGACACCGGCTATCTTCATCTCTTTCCAGAATCTCTTGAAGTTTCCGGCAATCTCGTCCCCGAGATAAGAGACGGCGGTAAATTCAAAAACATCCTGTATTCGACTGCGCTCGAATTCAAAGGGAAGTTCGATACGTCGCAAATTTCGCAAAGGAAAATAAGAGACAGCGATGTGATGTGGCGGGATGCGTTCCTAACTCTTGGGGTTTCCGATCTGCGCGGTATTCGCAAGGAGACGACCGTCTTGTGGAACGGTGTCCCTTACACCTTCGTTCCTGGAACAAATGGCGTCACGATGTTCGATTCCGGGCAGTCTGTGTCCTTGAGCGCATTGAAACCATCTCAGACCTATCCGTTTTCTCTAACATTGCTATTGAACGGAAGTCGAAATCTGAATATCTTCCCCGCTGGCAAGGAAAGCAAGGTAGAACTGAGTTCTAATTGGAAAGATCCGACTTTCACAGGGGGCTTTCTTCCCTTACATCGAAGCATTAGCAAATCTGGTTTCAATGCTGAATGGGAAGTATCGTACTTCAACCGGAGCACTCCGCAGTTGTGGACCGATCGCGATGCCGACTTGAGAAATTCGCTGTCGCAGTATATGGTAGGCGTGACGCTAGCAACGCCGGTGGAGTTCTATGAAACAGCCATTCGCGCGGTCAAATACGGATGCCTGTTCATCATTTTTCCGTTTCTCCTGTTTTTCATTTTTGAAGTTATAACCAGGGTACGAGTACACGAAATGCAGTATCTGCTGGTTGGGTTATCGCTTAGCCTCTTCTTCCTGCTCCTTATCTCGATTTCCGAATATCTGCCATTTCTATGGGCGTATGTTGTTGCAGGTGGTGCTACCATAGTTCAAATAACCGCATACACACGCGCATTCTCGGTTGCACGCAGCGCGCACCTGTGGAAAATCATGGGCAGCACGCTGATTGGTTTGTACATTTACCTGTACGTCCTGCTTCAGCTGGCTGACATGTCGCTTTTGTTCGGCTCAATCGGGCTCTTCCTTGGCCTCAGTTTCGTCCTCTACGCAACGCGCCGCATAAACTGGCATACAATGCAAGCCGAATCAGGCACGGCAACTTAGGAGAAACGGGCACCGCTAGCGGTGCTACTCATCTATTCATTCCCGCGCAGATCGGCAGGCACCAAATCGTCCAAGTGATTTGCGAGCAGGTAAGTTCTGAAGCTGTTACGAATGTCCGTGTTGGAGTTGGGAGAAAACTCTTCTGTCCTTTTGTACTCTTGATGGGTGGTATAGGTTCTGCGCAGTTTGCCATTCTGATCAAATTCTCGAACCACTTGATTTGAGACGATCGTTCCATCGTATGCCGGTGTCAAGGTTTTGACAATGTCGTCTTGAAACGTGTCTATAATAATTCCTGAACTGTCCACCCTCGTTCGAAAACGGTGGATTCTTTCGCACAAGCTCACGTCCGAGGAGGCCACTAAGTCCTCTCGATCAATCACTGAGTTCGTTGTCTGATTGTTCGGTCCGGGTTGGTGTTCATACTCTGGCGGGTGAAGACGGTGCCAAATGTTCCCCTTCGCATCGCGTTCCACCCCCCACTGCGGACCTCCGTTGTAACCAGTCCGGCGAGGAAAGTGAGTGCCAGCAGGTTCGGCGGTATCGGAAGTTGTCCAGCGAAGATCCGAATACCATTTGCCAGCCAGCCATAGTGGAATACGAAACCAATTATCTGGCTCAGTTTTGGTTATTGAAGCTGTCAGATAAGTCTTCCCGGCGCTCAGTGCATATGGCACAGGCGGTAGCGATTCCTTCAATAGTTGAGGAGATGGCTCACGCACCGAGCTTGGCACAAAGGTCTGCAGCCTCTCGAATCGGACCTTATCGTTTTCCGTGCTCGGTTGTCCGAATATCAGCTTTTCAATTCTGTCCATGCGTTCGCGTACTGATTCATTTGTGTGTGCAACAGAAAAATAGCGCTGTTCTATGGAAGCCAGTGACTGGCTCATATTTGCCTCAGGAGATTGGGAAGAAGTCTTATCCGATTGGCCAAGAGCTGCACTGCAGGTAGCAGCAACAAGACAAACAGCTAATACGAGTTGATACACGATTTCCTATCCCCTCAATGCAGGTGACCTGCCTTTCTGGCTGAAACTATGACGCAAAATCGGTCAGTCGTCCAGTTGACATGGATCAAGTGATAAACTCCATTTGCGCTAAGATGTTCAAGTTGCCAGTGCTCTCTTTGTCGTTGTTTGTAACACATCAACGCGAAACACCGTCGGGAAGCAGGAATCATGCCAAAACTAGAAGCCGAGATATCAGAGTTCCTATGGGATGCGCTCAAAGTGCATGTTGACGTTGGTGGGAGAACGAAGGATCAAATCGTCAGCGAGGCATTATCGCTATATTTCCAATCTTATTCAAACACTCTGTATCAAGTCTCGACCAGCAGCGCTCTGGTGGAGGGAGTTTATCGCGGTGCAATTCCAGTTTCTACACTACGAGCACACGGCGATTTAGGTTTAGGAACATTCGAAGATCTCGATGGAGAGATGATCATTGTTGACGGACAGGTTTATCAGGCTCTCGCTGATGGCTCGGTGCACCTGGTAGCTGACGATGTGAAGGTTCCATTCGCTGTGATCACCAAATTCGAGCCTGACCATGTTGCAGCGCTGAATAACTGCGACAACGTCGATCGCATTCGCGCTGAGTTTGACAAATTTCGAGAATCCAACAATCTATTTTATGCGTTTCGCGTCAATGGAAAATTCGACAGTGTCCACGTGCGTTCCGTGTGCAAAACCAAAGAGGGAGTGCCTCTTGTACAAGCAGCGGCCGCCCAGGCTGAATTTACTTATCAGAATATCGAAGGCACCCTGGTTGGATTCTGGTCGCCGGAATATGCGAAATCATTCAACGTTCCCGGATATCATTTTCACTTTCTTTCTGAGGATCGGAGCAAAGGCGGGCACGTTCTTGATTGTTCTGGCAAATCTCTCAAACTCGAATCTCATCGCGAATCAATGATCGCTGTCGTCCTTCCTGAGACACAGGAATTTTTATCAGCTGATTTGTCGCGCGATCCATCAAAAGATCTGAACAAGGCAGAGAACTCACGCAACAAATAGGTATCCTAGAGATTGCCCCGGGATTTTTCCCGGGGCGGACTTGTCGCCTGGCCGCCGCTGAAACAAACTAAACAATAATGCCGCTGGGCATGGTACTTTAGATGCTCACCAAACGAAGGAGCAGCGTTGTGCCTGGCGAGAATGTTTTTGAAAAACAGGATGGAATGACCGAGAGCGGGATTCATTACCGGGTGCTACGCTCGGCAACATCGAAGGCGCCGCTGGTTCTTACTTACGGTTATGGCGGCAACATTGGTATGTGGCCGGTGCGTTTGTTGGAGCGACTGGCAGAAAAATTTGTCGTGGTTTGTCTCGATAATCGCGGTGCTGGTCAGAGCGTCTGTCCGCTCGTGCCAACTGATTACACGGTCGAGATTATGGCTGATGATGTAGATGCTGTGGTGGAAACGTTGAACTTGCCTGAGTTTCATTTGCTGGGCTACAGTTTGGGTGGATGCATTGCCATTCAATATGCCGCGAAACATCCAGATAAGGTGATGTCACTATTTTTGCTTTCAACCACGGGTGGTGGCACATTGTGGTCGAAGCCGCCGGAGGATCAAGCTGCGATACTCAAGGCACCACAAGGCGATTCGCTCTGGGATATGTACGTTTCTGTCTGGGAAACTACGATGTCGGCCGAAGCATTGAAAAAATATGATTCGACGCTGCGGGAACTGTTTGAGAACTCCAAAGCATACATAACTCCCAACGAAGCATTAATGGGTCATCTAAACGCATTCCGGAATTTTGATGGAAGCGACCTGGTGAAGAATATCAGCGTTCCCGTGACGATCTTTTGTGGCGCCGACGATCGACTTATTACGGCTCAGAATTCGCGGAACCTTGCCAATCAGCTGCCTCGCGCCAAGCATGTCCAGGTTGAGAACTGCGAGCATTATCCTCATGTAGAGGCTCAGGAATTGTTGGTGTCGGAAATCTTTGCTCTCTGCAGTGCAGCAAATTGATCATCATGTTTCAGAGAGCTTGACTGATGTGACTATCTGGACGGTGCCGTTGAGATACGCAGCTGCAGAGAACTAGATTTTCAGCAACAGCTTTAGAATCGAGACTGCCGTCGGGGTTCTGGGATCTGAATTGACTTCGTATGTTCCCGGCTGAGAGCCTAGTTTTTGCACCAACTTCTCGTACGTTTTGCGAAGTTTGGGGTCCGGAATGTCTTCCATGTTCATTCTGACCATATGAAAGTTGAGCATTTGTTTGCCGCGTCTGATTGTGATATCCATAGCCTGGCCGGCTATTCCGCAAGAAAACATCCAGGACGGACGCGATGGATCTTTGACGCCGGAATCATCAACGTTTTCCACAATCTCATGATCGCCTTTTCTGATTCCTGCCTCATAAGCCGGTAGTCCAGGATATGACTCGTCGACGACTGCTTCGTCCTGGAAGTAGGTCCGGGTTGTATCATAGCCCAGAACCCCGATTCCGAGGCTGCGATATTCATCAGCAGTCAGAGGTTGCTTGTGCTGGAGCTTTTGCAGCGCCAATTGATAGGGTGGTATGGCAGTGGCAGCGCCGGTTTCAGCCTGCAGATTCGCGGCGGAGTCGCCTGCTTGCAGATTGTACTGTGATTGGTCGTCTCCGGTCGTCTGTCCTTGTTTTTTGACCTCGCCGTTCAAAAATGTTGTCTTGTGCTCATCAGCTGATTGAGGCGTTGCATCAGGCTGCTGCGCAGCCACCGGCTGCGGCGGTGTGACTGGCTGTGAGTCCATAGTAGGCTGTTCTGCGCTCAACAAGGGAGCTTGATCGGCGTAAGCAGCCAATGGCAAGTGGAGACATGCCAGCAGAGATAGCGTCAAACAAGGAACTACTGCACTTCTTCTGTTTTTCATCGCGCCGCACCGTTAAGGATTTGTGATAGCTCAACGGCAGCGCCGAGAAAATTAGGAGCTTCGGTTCCACAATCAGCTAAACCGCCCAATCGCCGCCACATCAGATATTGGCAGGACAACCTTGGTAGAATACATATATATGTAATGTAAGTGGAGCTTGTCGATGCGACAACAATCAGATTGGCGAGCGCACCACGGTAATGCATTGGCAAGGCGCAATTCGGGGCGTGCAAATGTCCGCCTGATCTTACTCGGATCTGTTGTTGGCCTCTCATTGATTTGCGCTTGGGTGTACGTGAGCAAATTTAAGCCGTCGCCGGTAATTCGTCCGGACAGCGCGGATGTTATCGTCGACCGCAAAATGCAGGTGACAGTTAGTGCAGTCAAAGATATCCCAATAGACAGCAAGATAACAGCCGATGCAGTTGAAGAAAGAGACATCCCAGCTTCGAATGCGCCAGTTGGTGCCGTCGACAGTGTGTCTGCAGTTGTAGGGCATATTGCCAGAACGAAGATTGATGCGGGCATGATCATCACTGAGCACGATCTCCGAAAGAAAGGTAGAGAAATGCTCAAGCATTTTAGAGAATAGCTACGTTTTCCTCGTTGCTCGGTTGCTTAGCAGTTGATTCGATGGAAGCGTCTTGTCGAGTACTTTGCGCGCTGACTCGATTCCGGCGACAGGAAGATTTGTCGGATCGAGGAGTCCGATCTGCACGAGCACGGTTGCCTGGTCCCAATAGATGTGCTCATGTGCGATTTTGTCACCATCGAACGTCACGATCGCGACGAGCGGCACCTCGACGTATTTGTATGTGGGAGGTATGCCTGGCAGCATGAAATCGATTTCGCGATCGTGAGTGAAACAGAAGATGAGCTCATCAACGATGCGATTGGATCCGATTGTCCGGGATACCAGCTTCTGTTTTGTATCAGCCGGCAGTTTGGGAATGAAGTGTGTTGCGTAAAAATCATGCAGTGCCTTTTGCCCGACACCCCCGGTCATCGTCGGCACATGATTTACATACGGCTCAGCAACCATTGTTTCCATCGTCTGTGCTGCATCGCGCCGGGAGAATTCCAGATCGCAATGGCGTTCCCACAAGGCGCTCAAATCTGGTTTGCTGTCGGAACTCATGGCTAACTCCCTTGCGTTCTGGGTCGATTGTTCGAATTTGGTCGTGCCGGGATGATTCTCGAATGCAAATTGTAGTCGAGTCGGTGAGATAATGATCAGGACGGCGGCGGAAAACTTCCCGAATCTGTTTGTCGATGGCGGTATCGTGTTTCATGTATAACCCCGATTATGCCTCGAGCTTGCATCTGCTGACGGAACTATCTCCGCCCTTTGGAGTCATGGCGTCTGTCCATTGAAGCACGGGTGGTACCTCAGTTAGGATCGGCTGAACATCATGGCGTAGGATTTGGTGAAACATGCGAAACACGACAATTATTTTTGCATCACTGGCAATTCTCTTGTTCGGTTGCAGTTTGGCCGCACAGGCGGGTTATGTAGAGAAAGGCGTCCACAAGGCGGATCAGGGCGTGAAGAAAGGCGCTGATGTGACTGCTGGTGGAGTCAAGAAGGGTGCGAAAGAAACCTCTGGTGGCGTGAAGAAAGGCTGGGATGCGACGAAAGGTGGCGTCAACAAGGGCGCGAAAGAAACCTCTGGTGGCGTGAGGAAAGGCTGGGATGCCACCACTGGTGGAGTCAAGAAGGGTGCGGACGAAACATCTGGTGGCGTCAAGAAGGGATGGAAGGAAACCAAGAAATTCGTCAAAAAAGTGTTCTAAGGCAGATTCACACTTTCCATCAGCTTTTCGAGATGAATTTGGCTGCGCTAGATATTGTGCTGGGCGTTGCCTCCCCAGCAACTCCAACCGTCAGCGTCTTCGCCTATTGGAAAGCACAGCACTTTGCCGTTACGGGTTCCTGCATAGAGCTTGCCTTGGGCTAGACAGGGTTGGCAGTCAAAAGACATCCTCGTAGCGTAGCAGTGTTCCTCCTTTCCAGTTTTTGAGTTCAAAGCTATGATGTAGCCGCTACCGGTCGTCAGATAGATGTCGCGCTTGCCGACAGAGGGGCCGAACAGACCTTTTCTGCAGAGATCTTCGTCGAGCTCCGTTTTCCACTGCTCTCTACCATCTCTCGTGTCGTCTGCTTCGATCGAGTTGTGTTTGATACGAATGATGCTGTCTTGAGCGATCGCAGGGCGGCCGCCATCATAGCCAAAACCCGCCGCTCTTCTGGCGCGGATGTCGTCTTGTGCGGCGAGCACGGTTCCGTTTACGGGCAGAGGCGCTGATGAGGCCTGCATCGGATTAGCCCAGACATTTTCGCCTGTTGCCGCATCGCAGCATTCGATCGTTCCATTTGAGGAGGTCACGTAGGCTTTGTCGTGGTCGATTATCGGCGCTGATACAGGCTTGCCGGGAAATTGGATTCGCCATACAAGATTGCCGCTGTCGAGAGTTCTGCACTCGAGGTAAGAGAAAGAGCGCAAAGTCGGATGAAACGTCAGGTAGATAAAATTCCCTTTGACTGCTGGCTGGGTATCAACGATCCTGGCAAGGCTTTTATGCCATACAACTTTGCCCGTTTTCGCACATAGTACATAAGCTGAGCAGCTTTGCGTGTTGAAAGCGCAAAGCCCATTATCGACAACTACAGCACTCGGCCCTCGCTCGCCGTAGTTAAAATGCCATATTCTCTCGCCAGTGCGCGCATCGAGAGCAAAGACACCGGTGCCGTACTTGTCAAATCCTCCGCCTACAAATACTGAGCCATCGCTGTAGGCTGGGGTTTGAATGTATAGTCCCGGAAGCGAAGCGACCCACCCGGTCTCGTTTGCGCCGATCGTGAACGTCTTTGTTTTCCGGATCCATTGTGAGTGTGGAATCTGGACGTCAACGGCTTGGGAGGCTGTGAGCATGTTAAGAATCGGTTTGTCGATTCCTCGGTTTTCGTTTGCATCCGCCTGCGATCTCTCCATCAAGTCTACTTTACCCGTTAGCATTGAGGCGGCTTTAGCTGTTTTCACGCCTGACTCCTCGTGCCCCTGCTCTGCATTGGGTGCGACCTGTGCAAAAGAGAACTGAGCGAATGAAACTATAGTCAGTGCTGCTGCGCAGATATGAAGTGAAAATCTCATGATTGCATGCTCCTGCCATACTCCGGTTTGCAAGCATAATCTCAGAGTGTGGATCGCTCGTGAATCAAAAGCGCAGCCGAGCCTGCTTAGCATGCCGTTCTCTTTCTTGCTTCCGAGTCAGAGAAGGGCACAACGCAGATTTTGTAGAGAAGATATCTTTTCAGTAATCGGATCTTCGCTCGAGACTTGCAGCATCAACGAAGGCAAAAGCACGGATCGGCGATACATAGATAGGTATTCGCAGTTGCTTTTACGCTTCCGTGGTGCAACCCAGCTTGAGGGCGGCCGATTTTTCCTTTTTCGCCAGTTCAGTCATGCCCAACTTTTCATACATTATCGCGCGACCGTAATGCGCCGAGCCGCAATCGGGTTTGATCTGGAACGACTGATCGAACGCCGCAATTGCATCTTTCATTTTGCCTTGCGCAGTGTAGCAGCTGGCAAGCAGTGCGTATGCTTCAGCACTGAACGGTTCAGACTGCAAACACTCGATCAGATCCTTGACTGCTGGATCCAGGTGTCCGAGTTTATAAGATGCCCTTGCTCTTTGATATCTTGCTAAGGTGTCACCTGAGTTGTTTGCCAAAGTCTTGTCGAAGTCAGAATAAGCTTTATCGTAGTTGCCCAGAGCTAAGTATTCCAGACCTCGGTTGTAGTACCGAGCGGCGTCATCATTGATTTTAAATGCCTTTTCGTACTCTGTAATCGCCCGTTGATGATCGCCCAAAATTGAATGCAGGGCGGCCATGTTGTCCAGCGCAAGCGAATCGTTCTCATTGTGTGAGATGGCAGTTTCATAGTCTATTAGCGCTTTTGGGTATTGTTTCAGATTCTTGTAGCAGAGCCCTCGATCAACATAAGCTGCAACGCCTTCGGGATACAGCTTAATGCATTCCGTGTAGTCAGGAATTGCTTTGTCGTATTGCTTTAAGGCGGCAAAGGCTGAGGCTCGCCCAAACAATGCGCTATCGTCTTTCGAGTCAAGCGCGATCGCTTTTGAATAGTCATTGATCGCCTGCTGATAGATTTCCAGTTTGGTGAATGTTTCAGCGCGCCTGCAAAACAGCGAGTGATCGGAGGGATGTTTCTGAATGTCCTTTGTGTCCCACACGATGTCCTTCAATTCGCCCTGCTGGTCGTTAACGTAGCTGCTCTTCGACTTCAACTTGAGTTTATTTATCTTGGCTTGAGTCTCTTCGACTCGATCGATTTCTCCGAGCTTCGCATAGGTTATCGCTAAACGATCGTAAGCACTCAGATCTGTCGGCTGCAATTCAACCTGCTTCTTGAAGGCGTCGAGCGCTTGTGCATAGTTGCCTTGCTTGTCGTAGACTCTGCCCAGCAAGTTAAAAGCCGTGGCTGAGTATGGATAAATCTCGATCGACTTAAGCGCATCTTGTCGTGCCTTTTCCATCTGATTCGTGAATAAGTAAGTAAACCCTCTGCTGTAGAATCCTTTCGCACAGTTTGGTTCTAGCTGAATCGCATGATTGTAGTCAGCCAGAGATTGACCGTATTGGTCTTTCCACTCGTACGCGAGGCCACGTGTAACGTAGAATTCTCCATAATTGGGATTCAGAGCGATGGCGGCATTCGACCAATTAATTGCCTGATCGTACTCGGATTTGCCAATACACGTTCCGGCTTGTTCGTTAAGACCATAGTAAATCGTTGGCAGAAGCCACGCTGTAGCAATAAGTGCGGCGCCGGTGACTATCATCACAGTCTTCAACAGTGGCATACAGTGGACCCTCGATAGATGACCGATTTAACTAGTCGTGCAAAAATCATCTCATTCCATTGTATCCACGGCGGGGGCTTAATGTTTTTCGTAAACGTACTAATAACAATTTGTGGCTGTGGCCAGCCGTCTAGCCGAGAGTCCAGCGCCTTGGCTCAGAATGCCGGCAACGTACTGGTAACCTGTCAGTTTCCTCAGCATCATTTGAGCTACTAAATGCGGTCAGGGCAATCAGCTATAATGCATTTTGGACTTTTGGCAACCATACGGTGATCATTGCGCACAAGTTTGATGTCGCTCGCCCTGAGCGTGAGTATTGTCATCGCGGCGGCTGCCTCCGCGAATGCAGATAGCAAATTCGATATTCAAATTGAGAAGGTGCGCCAGCTCCGAAGAGAACACAACTTGAGGCAGGCGCTCGCGCTGTGCAGTCAGGTTTTGAGAGAGTATTCTGACAGTGCCATCGCATATGGTGATCGTGGATCGATCTTGGCGGAATCTGGTCAGTACGACGCAGCAATCAAGGACTGGACGACCGTATATAAACTCGATCCGACCTCTTGGGAGTCAATGAGTCGGCGCGCATCCTGTTATGCGCAGTTGCATAAGTACGGTGATGCGATTGCGGACTACAACAAGGTTATTCAGCTTGTTCCCAATGACGCAATCGCCTATTCCGATCGTGCCGTTGCTTACGAGAAAGCCGGCAATGCTGTTGCCGCAAAGGCTGACAGGCAACGAGCCGTCCAATATGGATGCCCTGACGGAAGTCTGCAAATGTTGGATAGATTCAGACAGATGTTCTACGCCGGCCAATTTCAGGCAGCAAACCAGGGGTTGACTTCGCTTGAACGACGTGGATGTCACCTGGCTGATCTTTATTCCATCCGCGGGAAATGCCGCATGGCAGAAGAGTCGTTCGATTATGCCGCCGCAGATTTTACGCGTGCCTTGGAGATCCATCCCGGCGATTTGGCGCTTTATGTGTTGCGAGCGGGCGCGTATTTGAACATGGAAAAATTTGACGCTGCGCTTGCTGACTGCACACACGTAATTGACAAGAAACCTCGCTATGCAATGTCCCGAGTGATCATGCCGGCAGGTATGCCGAAAAAGATCAACGTGCTATTTGAAGCATATCGCGAGCGCGTCGAAGCTTATCGGGCGCTGGGACGTTTCGACAAAGCACTTGCGGATTGTACCGCCAGTTTGCATGAATGGCCGGATCGAGTCGAGACCCTAGAGCAGCGCGGTGATTTGGAAAAACGTCTGAAGCAGCCGCAGTTGGCGGCTGCGGATTATTTGCGTGCCACCAAGTTAGACTCGAAGAACACTGATGCGTGGTTTGGTCTGGCCCAAACATATGCAGAGATGAAGCAATACGATAATGCTGTCAGTGTCTGCAGCAGGTATCTCAGGGCTTTTCCTAAAGACGATGATGGTTATGCTCTGCGCGCTGATTATTACATGGATCTGGGCATGACCGAAAAGGCAATCGAAGACTATAGTCGGGCGGTTGGGCTGGCTGGGGATAATGCTTCCCCGGCACTCCGGAAGCGAGCGGCAGCATATCTCAAGCTTGGAGCTACGGCGCGAGCTGCGGCTGATATGAAAGAGTCAGAACGGCTGAATATAGGTCGCCCGGTGGCACCATCTGTGGTAGCACCTGCAAATACGCATAAGAAGCCGGTTTCGCATGAAGATTTTTAGGATCAGAGTGTTAAATTGGAACAATCGATCGGTGGTTAGAGCGAGATGTTCATAAACATGTGCGAGCATCCGGGTACTGTCAAAGCGATCAGGATGAGGAACAGCACTGCGATATTCACTGTTGCAGCGACTGACGTGATCTGGAAGAAGCGCTCGACGGACCAGAAGTGGCGTGCGGTTTGGATCAATTCTGCATCCAGCATGATCGAATTTGCTTGGTTATCGAGTGTCATCTGATTTATCATTTTCGATCTCCGAGAACTTAACAACATCCGGGGCGACCAAATAGCACTTTCGATTGGCTTGCGTCTGCCGCAAGTTCTCTGAAAGGCGTATTCTCTGTCGGGAGTTACATCTTAGTCCCGGGGGTGTTCCAATGGCATTTCATTCTGAAACGCCGAATTCGAGAATATATTCGTCAACCGTGGCGTTTCTCATACTGGAGTATGGTTAGGCTGCATCGGCAATCTATGGCGTTCCTGCTTAACCATACTGGAGTATGGTTGGTCGCTGTGGACTGTGTTTGGAACCGGAGCCAGGCTCGGTGTCGCTATATGCCAAGTCAAATGCAAAAAACACCTCCCGAGATGAAATCGTGGAGGTGTCATTCGAACTAGAGATAGTCGTTATCGAAGGCAGATCCGCCATCGGCTAACGGTTTTGCAGATTACCGACGTCCTCTACCGCCGCCATGGTAGCCGCCGCCTCGGAAGAGACCGCTGATCGTCAACCCGGCGAGGGTGCCGAATCCGAACGATACGGCGTTAGAAACACCGTTGTTGGGATAGCTGTTGTAATAGGCGCCATTATTGTAGGAGCCGTTATAGGAGCCATTGTAGGAGCCGTCAGCGTAGCCATTAGTGTTGCTGAGATATGCTGGCGATGGTGCATATTGTCCCGGGCCTATCATGTTTTGTCCTTCATAGATACTGCCGCAATTTGCGAGCATTTGGCCGCGGTCGTTGACGAGCACTTCTTGTCCATTGCGCGTTGGGAGCACATGTTCAGCGGCTCTATAACGACCGTACTGTCTGGCTTCCACATCGGCCATTTGATTGGCGGCCTGAAGCGCTTGCACGCCGTCGGGGCGTTGTAGCAGGTCTTGGGTTATGTAAGCTGCGTCACGCGTGTTGCCGATTGCCAGGTCTTGAGCCAATCTTTGGACTTCCATGCGTTCCTGACCATAGTTTTGTCCAATGTTTCCTTGATATCTTTGCGGATATCCCTGATTTCCCCATTGGTCGCCATTTTGTCCAAAGTTTCCTTGATATCCTGGGGGCGGCTGATCTGCCCATTGCCCACCATTTTGTCCAATGTTTCCTTGATATCTTGGCGGGGGCTGACCTGCCCATTGATCGCCATTTTGTCCAGGGTAGTTTTGTCTCGGATCATAGCCATTCTGCGGCAATCTGTTGCCGTTGTATCCAGTGTCGTAGCCTTGCGAATAGGCATTGGCGTTGCCGACTCGGGCGATGACCTGTCCGCGTTGATCCACGATAGCCATGTCGCCATCGCTCTGTCTGGTGCCGATATGAATACCGGCATTTTGTCCGGCCATAAGGTTGGCCTGTCGAATCTCTTGCAATGCGGCCTGTGGGTTGGCTTGCAATTCATTTCTGCACACGGCTGCGGCATCATTAGCATTACCGTTCTGCAGGTCATAGGCTATTCTGGAAACTTCCCGTTGACTCATCACAAACTCCTTGTCGCAGCGGCGGCAAAGGGAATTGCTGCACACCGTGTGTGTGACCCGACTTTCCGTGGGTGGGAATAAATTGTTGGGTTGGGAGACAGCTTCAGAGTATAGGTATGGGCGCCAGTAGTGCGAATGGGGAAATTACGAAACAACCAGATTAATTATGGGAATCGTACGAATCATGCCGCAAGACGCCAGCTAGCACTGCCCGCACGAGCCGAGGACTGGTCGAAGAAGCATTCTGAAAAAGAGGGATTCTTATACTGCTGGGGAGCGTAGGCTGCCAGCCTGCACCTCGCTTCGAGTGGATACCTTGCTAGACAGGCGGGAACAACTCAGAGGCAGGCTGGCTCCCCAGCAGGTTTTGGCAATTATGTTTCTGCAGCGCCTGGCCAAACAATACAAACAAAAACGCCTCCCGAACTTGCATTCACGGAGGCGTTATTGCTACTGCCTGACTGCCCCTTGCTGGGGCTCAGTATTTATGTACGCTTCAGTCAGTCCTTCACATACATCGGGCTGCTTGCTACAGTTTCCGGTCAGCGCCGACCTGTCGTTTCTGCAAAGCCCCTCGGCTCAAAGTGCTCAACTCGTTTTGGTGAGCACTCACCGTTGATGCATTTAGTTTATCGCACGCAAAAATATGTTCCAGTACCCCAGAGACTATTTAACGATCTCACTCTTGGCATAAAGAACAATAGCTGTTTCTGCGCCTTTTCCTTCAGCAATTACATTAACAAGCGCCGGATCAATAAACTCAGCCTGCCATGCGCAATTCATATATTTTGAACATATCAAATTGCGTATAACCGAGTCCTGCTCAGGATATACATGTCGACGTTTTCGGCGATTTTGCGTTGAATTTCACCATATAGATCAAATTAAAAGAACCGCGATTTCAATTCGACCTTGATCATTCTTCTGCAGTTTTTGTTGAATCTGACACTCGACACGAGTTCGAATCGTTGTCGCGAGCCGGGGTCAGGCAGCGCAAAAAAGTGAAAAAACCACAGGTAGGGCTTCTTGGACCATAGAGTGTTATATTGGCGGTCTTCAAGCCGGTCCGAGGGCGCTATGAGAGCGAGTTCGACAATAAGGATCGTAGTCGTCGCCAATGCAGCAGTGTGTGTTTTTGCTGCTGCTGCCAATGCGGCTGAACGCAACTTCATCATTCCGTCGTTGCCAGGCTCGCTCGAACCTCAGATAGCCAGCAATGAAGGTCAGTCGTCCGGCTCCTCACAAGCCCGAGATGCTGGATCGCTGAAGCCAATAGTTATTGATGATCCTATAAAGACGAAGAAAATAGTTGATACGGCACGCAAATTGAATCTCATGCCCCTGGCATTGGTGCAAACTGAAGATGAGCAACAAAACACTGATGAGTTGATGTCGACATCGGAAAAGGCACAACTGCTCGATTTATGGACAGCAACGATTGAGCGTTATCCTGACATTCAGTTTGCCATCGTTCACTTGCAGCCTACCTCTGATCCGGCGCATGTTTCTGCAATGGCAACGAGGGCCCTGTCGAACTTGGTTCTTAGCGGTGGAAACGCAGCGTCGTTCATGATGGGAAGCACCACTGGACGTGCTGGTATGGGGATGGGAGTTGGTTTGCTTCAACAGGTCTTGGGCAACACCGCCGGTACCAAGAGACAAGTACAACTTTCGCAAGAACAGACGACGATGCTTTTTCAGATGATTCGCAACACTGCCGATCGTCTGTCTATGAACTATCGGCTTTACCGGTTGCATTTGGAAACTTATCAGCGTTCACTCGATGATTTGAATGAATTGAAGGAGCTTGCTGCCAGCAGCGGACAAGCAACTGCCGGTGCAATGATGACCGAATATTTGCTGAATAAGGCCCAACGTGAAACTGTGATCGCCAAAGCTCAAGCGACGCTTTATAGAAAGGCAATTGTCGATCTCGCCGGTTCGGAAGCCGTGGATACACTCGACAAACAAATTGAAGAGGAGCAAGTCGCCCTAAACAAGCTTGTTGGCGGACAGATGTCGAAGATCGACGAGTCAGCCACACCGCTGCAAGATGCTAAGCATGTGCAGATTCTTCAGCGAAAGAAATCGGCCGCAGCGCCGTAGTCGCTGGTGGGCAAGTAGCTATCCGCTCCACTAGAGAGTTCTGAGCGAACGACTTGATATCCGGCATGCGCTAATCCGCAATTGATTTGGTCCTCAAGTCAGCCAATAGCCACTCGATTATTTGTTGCGGTGATTTAGTTGCAGTGTCGATTTTCTCGACAAAATGATCTGATTCGAAAGACTTTACACATCTTCCAACTTGATCGAAAATCCAATCGCCTTCTTGTTGTTCGCCTCTGTCGAGGATTCTTTTGCGAATCACATCTGCTGGTGCCGTCAGGCAATAGTGGTGAATGTCCGGATCGAGTTTGGACAGTCCGGACATGATCTGGTCGAAATATTCCTTTCTCCAAATCGTCATTGGCATGATCAAAGTTCGCTGATACTGCTGCATAAGCATTGCGGCAACCTCGATGACCAGGGTGCGCCACAATGTATAGTCTTGGAAATCGCCGCTCCAGTCGATCGGCTTGAGGATATTTCTCAGCATCAGGCCAACTTCCTCGGCATCATACAGAAGGCTGTTTGGGACCTGATGTGCAAGGCTTTGGGCGATCGTAGATTTGCCGACTCCGAAGCAACCATTGATGAAAATGATCATGCCCAGATTATACGCTGGGAGCCACTAGGTCACAGCGCTCTATGATCTTTTACTTTGTCTTAGTGATAGAACTGGGATAATATTTAGCTACTGCACGGAATCAGAACCATATGGTTTGGCCTTCACCACAAGACTATAGCGAAGCCGTTCAGATGCCGCTTAGCTCATTTCAGGATAGGGAGCTTAAGAATGCTACTGCCCAGACAAATTCGCTCGGTTTGCCTACATGCATGTCCGGCAACTTTGCTAGCGTGTTTTGCCTGAGGTCAGAAAAGCGCAAGTTTGCTGCGCGATGTTTTCTTCATGATGTTCCAGATCAAGAACATCGCTACAGCGAAATCAGCAGATTTATTTTGAACGATGATTTGCCCTACACGGTTTCATTTGAGTATCTTTCAGCTGGAATCAAGGTTCGCGATGACTGGTTTCCGCTGTTGAAGATGCATTGGGTGGAAGGTATTACGCTCAATCAATACGTAGCAAAGAACGTTGAAAATTGCCAGGCGTTGAATTTGTTGGCCGGCTATTTCAAGCAAATGTTGCTGGAGCTTCATCGGGCTGGTATCGCCCACGGTGATCTCCAGCATGACAACATTCTTGTGTCCGATGATGAATTGCGGCTTGTTGATTACGACGGCATGTTTGTCCCGGCGCTTGCAGGCAACACTGCCAACGAACTCGGACATCGCAATTATCAGCATCCGCGCCGTGATAAATCTACGTTTGGGCCGTTTCTTGATAATTTTAGTGCGTGGATAATTTATGCGTCCCTGAAAATCTTGGCAATAGATCCTTCGCTGTGGAGAACTCTCAATGGCGGCGATGATTGTTTGCTCTTTCGGCATTCTGACTTCGTTTCTGATGGAACAACGCGAGCATTCGACATCCTCGGGCGTCATCGAGATGAGCAGGTTCGGAGGCTCACGCGCGCAATTAAATTGTTTCTCGAACTTCCAATAGAATCCATTCCTGGAATTGAAACACCGGTGGACGAACTTAATTTGAAAGAAAATGTAGCGCCTGAACCTGAAGAGGCGCCTCAGGGTGAGTCCGCACCGGTAGCGGTGATTGACTCAGACGGTGGGCTCGTAACCAACGAGTTGGAGGTTGCAAAACGCGAGGCGCAAATGACATTGCCAATGACGGCCGTGTCAATTGGGCCAGCGGTTCTCTCTTCAGGCAAAGATCGGGTCGAGCAAAGGATAGCGTCGCAACTGAGCACTGATGAGCACGTTAAGCTGGCTGGCAGTCCATGGACTTCGGAGGTGCTTAAATTATGGGCCATTGTTGGAATGGTATGTCCTCTCTTGTTCACCGTTTCTTTAGCGATAGTTGGTCATTCGACATCGGCGATGTCTTTTACATTGCTCATCTTGGTACTTATTGGAGTGATTGTTACGAGCCGACGGACGAGGTATTATTTCCTTACAGACAGGCGCATCATAATAGTGTCGTCAGGATTTCAGCACGCGAACCCTGATGTTTACTCGATTCCAATCTCCTATATTGGTAGTATTGAAGTGAAATTCCAGGGTTTACTCCTGGAACTAATTGGTCGTTTTGAGGTTGCACCGAAACAAGTCAGCAATGTGGTATACATTCGTTTATCAGAGGAGCAGAAGACTCAGTTTCTCAATATGCTACCAAATACGATACCGCAGAAAATAGGCTTTTGAGGCGTAGAGAATGGCAAGTGAATGCACTTTGATTCTTTCTGCATGATTTTGTGTATTAACAACAACTAGGGTATGATCCTGCCTGTTACTGCGGAACCGAGGCTTTTATGGTTTGGCCTTCTCCACAAGATTACAGCGAAGCTGTGCAAATGCCGCTTAGCTCTTTTCAAGACGAGGAGCTAAAGGAGTCCGTGGCTGAAGTAAATTCGCTCGGTTTGCCTACATGCTTCTCAGGCAATTTTGCCAGCGTGTTTTGCATGAGTAAAGAAAAGCGGAAGTTTGCGGCACGTTGTTTTCTTCATGATGTTCCGGATCAAGAGCTTCGCTACGGCGAGATCAGCAAATTTATTTTAAACGACGATTTGCCCTACACTGTTTCATTTGAGTATTTATCGAACGGCATAAAAATTAGAGATCAGTGGTTTCCGCTGTTGAAGATGCAATGGGTAGAGGGAATCACGCTCAATCAGTATGTCTCAAATAATTTCACCAACAGCCAGGCGCTGAATTTGTTAGCCGGCTATTTCAAACAAATGATGTTCGATCTGCATCGTGCTGGTATCGCGCACGGTGACTTGCAACATGATAACATTCTTGTTTCCGATGATGAGTTGAGACTGGTCGATTACGATGGCATGTTCGTTGCAGCGCTGAGCGGAACTGCAGCAACAGAGCTCGGACACAGGAATTATCAGCATCCGCAACGCGACAAATCAACGTTTGGGCCGTTTCTCGATAATTTCAGCGCGTGGATAATTTATGCTTCATTGAAGATTTTGGCTATCGATCCGTCGCTTTGGCATACTCTTAAGGGTGGAGATGACTGCCTGTTGTTTCGGCAGTCTGACTTTGTTTCTCCAGATGGGAAAAGTGCCATCGCCATCTTAAAAGAACATGCGGATGATCACGTTCGGTCATATTCAAATGCAATTGAGTCTTTTCTGGAGATTCCGATTGCAGAAATACCAGGACTCGACACTCCGCTAGAAGGCATGCGTCTTCGGAATCAGGATCTGGCTCGTCTTCCCGAATGGGTGCCTGCAGTGATCGATGCGGCCGAGCCTTCCCGTGAGATAGAGGTGCACAGTATTGCACGCGAAAGGCGAGAGTATCCGTTGTATCCTCTTACGCGCATTAGGATCGACAATGCTGTTTTGAGGGCAGGCAGCAATCGCTTGCGGCAAGAGATTACCTCTCAATTGAATGCCGGCGAAGACGTTGTGTGGGATTACAGCCCTCCACCGCCTGCGTTTTCTCGAGAGCTTAGTGGTCTTGGACTGCTGGCTGGAGGGGTCTTTCTCGTTGGGCTTGGCTTGCTTGGGCATTGGGGAGCACTAGCATCGGTCACCATAGGGCTTATGATGGTGCTGGTGGCGCGCCTAGTGGCGTCTAGCGATCTGCCTAGTTGGTATGGCTTGACGAACATTCGTTTCATCATGATCGCTTCGGCGCCATCTCGTGAAGGACTGAGGATCTTCTCGATTCCGTTCGATGAGATTTCGCGAATTGAGAAAACCGGCTCCGGACTTATATTCCGGCCAACAAGGAAGTTTTCCTTGTCTCCGCTTGGATTTTCAGAAGACTTATCCTTGGTGCTTTCACCTGAACGGGAGAAATCACTTTTGGATATGATACCGAATAGGGTGCCCAGGTCGCTCTGATGCGCCATCATCCGCACTTCTTGCGCTAATGTGTTGGCGTGGTTATTTGCTGGTGGCCGCGGGATCTTTGATTGCAGATGGCGGCGCAGACACAGATTGACTTGGTTCAGCGCCAGGGCGCACGACTTTCCAGTGTGAGCGACGATGGATTTGCTTCCATGCGTCAGCGTGCTTGACGAATACGTTTGTCACCCAGCCGTAGCTTCGCCTGGGCTCAGTGCCGCGTCCGACTACGAGGCATTTGTAGTTCACGACTGCGGAGTCGCCGTAAATCATAGCCATCGGGTAATAGAATTCAATCGAGCTTGGCGGATGTTTTGCCATGTTGACTGATTCTTCTTTCATTGCCTCTAAGACGGCTTCTTTGCCGCATATTATTTTTGGTTTTTGACCGGTTCGCATACGGGTGATGGTGAAATTGTCGTCGAGCGTCGCTGCGCGTGCTTCCAGATCGCCGGTCATTTCGGCTTTGAGACCATCGCGAGTCTCTGTGAAGAGAGCCTGCGTTTCCGCGGTGCTGCCTTCCGGCTGGTCGTAGGTGACAGTGCATTTGTCACCGTGGATATCCCACGTTTCTGTAATCGGTGCGTCTCCATGAACCCATGGCTTCTTTGGTGCACCGGTATGCTGTCCGATTGTGTCAGGACTTGTGACTGCGGCTGAGTGCGGCTCGGTGGGACTAGTCCCGGGTGTCGAAACAGGTGGCTCGAGCGCGCTGGCATTCAGTGTTACTGAACTGGCAGCAACAACGCTGAATACAAGAAGAGATGCGAATTTTTGGCTCATCTGTTTAGTCTCTGTTCTCCGCATTAGCTGTGCATCGCGCTGACAACTTCGCTCAGGGAATCCTGAAGCTCCTTTTCGTAATCGCTCAGCGTGTCGATCCGCCTGTTCATCTCGTTGACGAGCTGGTCGCGCTTGAGCGTTAGCTCGTCGCGCGTGTGCCGAACAGTGTCGAGCTGGTGTTCGAGCGCCAGTCGCGACCTGTCGAGATTTTCGTAGGCCGCCTGGTTTAAGCAGGGTGCCGGCTGAAACAACGATGCCCCACAAAGGACACCGGCGAGGAACGTTCCTATTCGCGCAGAAAGTGATTTACTCATGGCTTGATGTCAATCGTGTGCAATGCGGTCTCCGGGCTAAAAATATACCTTTCGACGACTGATAACAATAGCTGTCAACATTCCGTCACGGCTAATGGCGGGCGCGCCTGGCAGCCGTTGCGAAGCGAACCGGAGTACTAAAATGTACTCCGGTATGGAGTTATACCTGCCGTTGACATATCGTCATAGGATTCAATAGACTGTCTGTAGGACATCTGATGGGGTGTCGCCAAGCGGTAAGGCAGCTGGTTCTGGTCCAGCCATCCCGAGGTTCGAATCCTTGCACCCCAGATTATCTTCCTGAATGGACTTCCCAGGCGTTCTACTATTTAGCTTGTGAAGTAAAAGCTTCAAATACGGTATAGATTCCGGCCACGATAAAGATCAGTGCTGAACCGTATCGCACGACTTTATCGGGCAGCTGTTTGCCCAGTACGCGACCACAAATTACCGCAATCAAATCGGCTAAATACATGCCGATCGTGCTGCCGGCCCAGACCGGAAAATATGCATGAAATTGACTCGCCATCGCCATGCTTGCAAAAACCGTTTTGTCTCCTAGTTCTGCCAGAAAGAAAGTAAACATCACGGCGACAAGCGGACCAAATTTTTCGCCGACGGTTTTCTCGTGCGCCTCTTCATGTTTTTTCAGCGCCCAGAGCCCGAACAGGCAGAACAGAACGCCTGAGCAGATCTTGATCCAGAAAATGGGCAAAACGCTTGCTATTGCGGTTCCCATAGCGACTGTCAGAGCCATGAGTCCGCCAACAGCGATCAAAATCCCGAGAAGAACTACGGTGAGACTGTAGTTGGTGCCGAATGCAAACGAAACAATCTGGGTTTTGTCGCCCATTTCAGATAGAAAGACGAAGATCAATGATTTCCAAAATGCCGTCATGTGCGATTCCTCTACATAAAAAACCAGACCTTCGCCAACCAAGAAAACTTGGTGCGAAGGTCTGGCTATCAGATTTTGGGTCTGCCCTCGGAGCGGATGCTAACGCATCAGTATGTCGTTTTCCGAAGGACCGCCTATCTCAGCGGTTAAGCTACTCCCCTTACTGCGACGCATTATAACACGTTCGATTTAAAGTCCGAAATCCCGGTCTATTCGTCCTCTTCCCGGAAGGGTAGAGCAATCTCGGTTGAGTCGGCAGGAGGGTACGGCCGGCGCGGCACACCCGCAGGCTGCGGATCTGGCCCCTCATCGTCGGAAGGATCATTGTTCGCCGGTGGATCGCAATCCCCAATAATTGCATCTGCAATATTGCTTGTGACGAGCTTTATCGATCGCGCCGAATCATCGTTGCCGGGAATGACATAATCGATTCCATTCGGATCGCAGTTACTATCAACCAGGGCGATGACTGCGCAGCCTACCTTGGTAGCTTCGCGCACCGCTATGGACTCACGCGAACAGTCAATAATGAACAGCACATCGGGATGACCGCGCATCTTCTTGATACCACCGAGCGATTTTTCCAGTTTGCATAATTCGCGGTTAAGAACAGCAAGTTCCTTCTTCGGACGTCGAAAAAATTCACCGCTTTCCTTCATCTCTTCGAGGTCTTTTAGCCGGTTAATCCGCTGCCGAATTGTCTCGAAGTTAGTGAGCAGTCCTCCTAGCCAACGTCGGTTAACATAATACGCGCCGCAACGTCTTGCTTCCTCCTCGACGATTGCAGCCGCCTGTCTCTTCGTGCCGACGAAGACAACATTCTTTTTGCCTGCTGTCGCTTTGCCGACAAACTCACAAGCCCGTTGCAACAAATCCTGTGTCAGACTCAAATCGATTATGTGAATGCCGCTGCGCACACCAAACAGATATGGCGCCATCTTCGGGTTCCACCTGGAGGTTCGATGCCCGAAATGTAATCCAGCCTCCAAAAGTTGTCTGATCGATGCTGTCATGCATTTCTAGCTTAGCAGCCTTTAGCAAGACCGTCTCTTTCGCAAAGAGCTTTGTCTTATCAGGGTGTTGTGAAACCGCTGAAAACAATGGTCACGGTGCCGCCTGATCCCTGGCGGTCGAGCCGACAGTCGCGCACCACGTGAAAGCATATTGGCTGTCCACATGGCGGGTTAGGCGCCTGAATGCAATCTGTGGCATTGAATGGGAAAACACCTACCTCGCCGCAATTCTCGTCTCTGCGCTCATCAACGTCTACCCTTTTGTTCTTGATTTGGCTGACATGTTCGTGCGTAATGTTGTTTTGCCACTGAGGAGAGCCACCATCCAGTAAAATTGTTATGTGCGCGTTGGCTCCATAAACGCAACTAATGTCTACTGATTCGAAGCCAGTATTCAAGGAAACCTCGGCCTGATTGACTCCATTGACCAATTTCTTCGGCAATCTAAAACCATCAATTTGAGGGCAAGGAGGCTGACCATTGCCTCCGCACGGGCACACTGGAATACCATCAAATGTTATTGTTCCGTCGAGCTCTGTTCCGCCGGAATTTCGAGTTACTACTGCAGTATGACCTGCATCCAGAGTAAAAACGCCTTTCTCGCCGCGAGTGTAGATGCTAGGAATCCTTAGCGGGAGAATCTTGTCACCATCTACATCTCGTATGGTTATGTAATTCGCAGCCAACCTTTTGGCGTTCCACCATACTTGGGCAGGGATAGGTCCACCGTTGAAGATCCTGACCTTGGTGTTCTGTGAAATCGCTGCAGGCGATACAAGAAAGATTGCCGCGAAGACCATTACTGGCGGTGCCAAGAAGAACATCATTTTGTTTGCCATCATTTTGCTGCCTTTTTCCATGCGCCGAAGCGTCCATCCAGCGAACCGTAAATATATCACGCAAGCATCGGCTCCCTGATACCTTTTTACCTGAGAATCGAGCGTTGAGCAGAACCGCTTCGACATCGCGCAGGGAGGTGCCGGTCGATCAGCGTTTGCTTATTCCCTGGCGGCTTTGTTGGAGGTTGTAGATGGCGGCTTCTAGAACTGCGAGCGCTCGTTGGTCTAGGACAGGGCTCTGTTTTAGCAGGCGTTGTTGGATAGTCATAAAGGCGATGGCCCATTCGACGAGTTCTGGATTCGACATGCAAACGAGGTTGAGCATGTCGGCGTGCATATTGAGTCTGGCTGATTCCTGCGAATATACGCCAGCGAGCCAGTTCAATAAGTCGACAAAGCTGTAGTACCAATTTGCCATTTCGTCCAGCGAATTCGTTGGATAGCGACCTTGTGCGAATAGCTCGTGGAGACCCTGAGCCACTAGTTCATTTTGCTGTGATGATTCCAGATTCGTGAACGCAGCGAATTTCGACGCGTTTTGTTTGGCGAAAGCGACAGCTTTTGGCAAAGCCGGATCTTCCGTCTTAACATCAACCGTCTTGCCGTTCCTAATCAGTTGAAAGCGGCTGTCAGGCTTAAAGGAAACCTTCAGACATGCTTCGGTAATATCATCGTTCGACTCGATGAAGATCCCGCGTTGCAGATATAACCGTTCTGTCGATGGCGGCGGCAATATCACGCGCAGACGATCGAGACGCTTGTTTGCCAGCAGCTCGAGCGAAAATACAGTTGCATTGTCCGGATACTTACCACCTGCTTTCTCTTCGTTGGCAAAAAACACGGCGACTGCGGCATCTGGTGTGAAGTCGATCAGCGTGGTGTTGATCTCATAGTGCTGCGCGGTAGATCTGAACACCTCGGGCGCAAGCATTGGTATTTCCCAATCGCGCAGGATAAAACCGGTGTACTCACGCATTACGTGCCCCAGCAGGGCGGCAGCATCGCGCTCAGCCTGCTGATCGATGCCCGGACGGTTAATCGACGGCGTCACCTTGAATGAACCGTTGCGTTGTCCACGATGGACGAATTTCAGTATGTGCCCTTCGGTCTCGATTAATTCCCCACGGCCCTCGATGACACTGCGCTTGGTGGCAGTCGGCATGGAATACTTGATATCAATCGAATCAAGAAACAAAGCCGCATGCCATGGACTTGGTGCATGCACCATACCCGGTGCTTCCATCGTGATGCTTGCACTGAGCTCGTTGCTGATCTCAGAGGAGAGTTTTTCTGCTTGAACAGAATCTTCTATATGAGGAATCGAACCCTCACGCTCGAATTGATTGATTGTTTCGTAGAGACGTTTTGCGTTGTCTGTATCAACCATTCTTTGCTGCTCCAAGCATGGATCGAGTTTCTCCGCATCATATATGGTGCCCGGCAATTGCGCGATTGTTGCGTTTCCTATTTGACCGTCTCATATTGTAGAGCTTCTGGTTAAGATCTGCGCAGTTCCGATCGGACGTTTCTCAAGGGTACGCGTTTCTTGGGGGATTATAGTGGGCATTGATGAGTCTCGCTTATCTATACATTAGAATCTAAATGTTTCGGAACCGAAGACACCATCCGTATGCACTGGCGCCACAGTCTTAACGGACGAGCATGTGCTGGAAGTGTTGCGAGACACTCTACCGTGGGCGGAACCTAACTCTTACCTAGCCGTCTGGCAAACAAGAGTTTGGGAGAATTGGCGATGAACGAACAAAGAGAAGTTTTCTTGATCACTGGCAGCAGCGGGCTTTTGGGTCATTCGCTTTCGCACCATTTTGGTTCTCAGAATCACTGCATCGTTGGATTCGATCAAGAAGGACCGCCGTATCCGGCGCCTAACACTGACGTTATGTTCTGCGATTTAACGTCTGATGAATCAATTCAGAAGACCTTTTTCATCGTTCGCTCAGTTTACGGCAACAGAATCAAAGCGGTATTCCATCTGGCTGCATACTATTCGTTTGACGGCAAAGACAGCCATTTGTACAAAGATCTGACCGTTGACGGGACCAAACGCATGTTGCGTGAACTACAAAAATTCGACGTTGGTCAATTTATCTTCAGCAGCTCAATGCTTGTCTACAAGCCAAATGTGAAGG